>JAABUQ010001330.1_pt1 | contig 54025 bp, 52 predicted proteins | sample 5560001 | NCBI WGS metagenome assembly JAABUQ01 (sample SAMN10711888, study PRJNA513371) | rock metagenome | isolation source: Antarctica rocks | place: Antarctica: Victoria Land, Finger Mt nord | collected 2015-12-18
ATATTTATTCCGGTAATTATTTTTATTATATTTTTTATTAAAATTATTTTAATATTCTTAATATACTTTTAATATTTTAATAGAGATTAAAGAATAAAATAATAATTTCTTTATTTTATTTTTAATATTTAAAAATTTTCCTTTAAATAATATTATATATCCCTTTTTAATTAGCTTTATTATTAAAATAATATTATATTACTTCTTTAAAATATAATATATATTTATTAATTCGACTTTTTTATTATTATTAATTATTATAATAATAAAATATTTCTTTTTTATTATTATAATAATATTATTAATATTATTAATAAAGTAATTATATATATAATAGGAAATAAAATATTAATATTTAAGATAAATATAAATCTTAGCTCCTAAATCTAAATAAATATTTAATTTTCTAAACGTTTTATATATTAATTATATTATTAATACTTTTTTAAAATTAATAGTTATTTTAAAGTTATATACTTTTAAGATTTATTTTATTTTCTTTTTATTATCTTTAAAAAGGAGTTTTTTAGTTTTTAGCTTTTAATTATTTAAATAAAAGTTACTATTTAAATATTAATATTTTTCTTTTATATAAATTCTTTTATAATAAAAGTATTTCGGTTTAGTATTTTTATTATTTTCCTTTTTATTATTATTATTATTATTATTTTTCGTTTTCCCTTGCTTTTTAAAGTTCCTTATTTTTAAAGCTTTCGAGGAGCTTTTTTAGTTTTGTCGTTTATTATAAATAAATATTATTTTAATAATATTTTTAAAAATAATATCTTTATTAATATTATTTATAATTTAAATAATTTAAATTTAATATAATTTTATCTTATTTAAGAGACTTTTTAAGAATAAATAAATTAATATTATTTTATTTATAATTTATATTGTTATTATTAAGCAATTATTCTAATAATATAAATAATTAATATATTTATTAATATTTTTAAAAATAATAAAATCTATATTAATTAAATATTAAATAATTATATATATAATATAATTATTCTTCTTCTGGAATTTATTTTCTAGAAGTTTTTAATATATAATTTATATATTAAAATAATAATAGCTTAAGCTTTCCTGTTTATTAAAAATAGATTATTATTAATATTATTCTTATTTTTATTAATAATTAATTAAGATCCTTCTTTAATAAGAGTAGTTTATATTTCGAAAGCTTAATTATAATAATTAGAGATCCCTTCTAGGATAATTACTTTCTTATATATTATTTCTATAATTTAGTATAAGGGTAAATAAGATAATAATATTTATAATTTGAAAACTTAAATATTTTTCTCTTTATATAAATATATAAATGTTAGCCGGGCTTATAACTTATTAAAAATAATAATTAAAAAAAATATTTTTTTAAATTACTTATTTAATTATATATAATTTAATATTCTCCCTTAATTAGATAAATAAAATAGAATATATATTATAATCTTTTTATTCTCAGTTATTCGTTTATTACCAGATCGAATATACAACCTTTTATAAGCTTATTAATTATAATTTTAAACGATTTCGGAACTGCGCTTATTTATAGATTACTATTATGCTAACCGGGCTTATAACCTATTAGCTATAAGAGATTTCAATTACTTTATCTACTTAGGAATACAGGCTTATTTATATACTCGGCTGATCAATCTAGGCCCTATAGATAATAAGGCATTTAATAGAGCTGATATACCCTGAGCATAGCCCTTGTTGTTCGGCATACAGCCTGGCTAACAGTGATCCAGGATTGCGATACGCTAGACCTGATTTGGCTTAGTGCTGCTGGAGAGACTGCCCCAGCCATTCTCCAACACATTGTTAAAAGTCTTTCAGAGCTAATGCTACCAATCTAGCTCAACAAGACTTTTGATCAAACCTCTTTAATGCACTGAGTAAAGAAATTCACGGCCTGATCCTCCGCCTCAGCAGCCTGTGCAGACTGCTTGTCGTTATTGTAGTCCGCTCTGACTGCAAACCCATGCCCGGCACCCGCATAATGCTGAATCTCGGTCCTGACCCCCTCGAGCTTCTTGAGGATTCCTTCCGTCTGTTTCACTTGAGCAGCTGACAAGACAAAGTCCTTATCTCCAATCGCGATCGACACAGGTTTCCTAATTTTCTCGATGTCGCCAGGTATCTTCAAAAACGAAGGATGAGCCGTAAAGCTAGCATCAATCAAAGGCTTCCCATCGACTTCAGCCCCGTGTGCTAGAAGTACTGCGAATTGCCCACCCCAGCAGAAGCCTGCCGTTCCTACAGGAAGAGCAGGATTCTCGGCTCGGACAGCAGAGAGAAAACTCCGGACTTTCGGCATTGTGGTCCCCTGACTGTTCTGTATGGTAAACGGAATGAAGCCATACAAAGTCCACACAAGATTGTATCTGCGGATGAAGTCAGCTTTGACCTGATTGTCTTCAGAGAGATCAATGATCCTACGGTTTTGTGATCCAAGCCCACCAGGAATCAGTCTTCAGAAGTTCCTCCATAGTAGATAACATCCATAATGGCGCAGCCGTGCCTGAAGTGCGTCAGCCTCTTACTGAACTTCATGACTAGAAGTATAGAATTGGAAACATTGTCTGAGTAAGTGGTATGCTCTTGCGAACGACATTCGTTGGCATTATAGCCCAGTAAGAGGTGAGTCAATAGTACAACTGAACAAACCAACGCGCTTACCATCCATAAAATCAGGCAGGTAGACCTTGAAGCCTCCTTTACGCGCATAGTTGTCTGCAAGAATCCTGTTGTTGATAAATGTCCATCCAAAAGCGTCAGGAATAATGACAATGGTTCCCCTGGCTGCAGTCCCTTGAAGGGGATCAGCAACATATGTATCTCGGCCGTATACTTTCGCTTCGTGACCCGCAGGCTTCTCATTATGGCGGACAGTGCCCGTAAAGCATGCTGGGCAAGACATTGTTCCCCTTGTTTCTCGACGTCAGGCGAAATTGCTATGATGCAGAGCAGTAAGGATTAAGAGAGAATAGAAAGGAATACGATCAATCAACAAAAGTGATATATCCTGCGCGCTCGAGAAGAGGAGGAAAATTCATCCGATGGTTACAGCAAATCAGACGCGCTTCCAGCATCAAAGGTATGCGCACTAGACCGAAGCAAGCTATGACGTAGGCGGGATTCTTGGAGATAGTCTCAAGGCGCGGTCCTTAAGCCCGCACTCGATATTCCGTAGTGGCCGATCTGCCATACCTATTCTGTCCAAGGTTGCGAGGCTTGATTCTTGCTAGCAATCAATACAAATTCATCATTCAATTCTCTGGATTTGTCGATTTGGGGCTATACTTCTCCTGTACTTGCGACGGGGGGTTGGTCTCAATTGGAGCCGTGTCCCGACATGGGTATTTGATCTGAGCCTCTTGGACAAATGCCACAGTGATCCGGTCAAAGCTCATATGAATATATAAATGCCGTGTTCGCAAGCTCAGGAGTCTTCTGATCCTGATGTGCTAAAAGGCTGAGCTCTAGTCATTCTACATTCGCTATTGATCAGATGCCTCAGGTTGTGATTATAACATATATGGGGGTTTTGCGACTGCTCTTGTGCGAAACAGTCCAACGACGATGCAAAGTATTCCGATGATGGTTCCGCAGAAGTTCTTGGCAGATATGCTCAACGATCCCTTGGGTAGCCGGAAGGTGTATAACTACATCGCTATGGATGGGATTTGCAACGCAGATAAAGAACTCGAGCGGTCTTCTTTGATGGAGTGCGCCTTAAGGAAATCATCAGAAAATTGAGGATAACCTGTCACATCGTCCGGCGCCTTCGACTTGCTTCGCTCTTTCGTAGCCATTGAGCGAGTAAAACTGGGATTCCTTGAGGGAGGCTCCCTCCTCCGGGCCCCCGGGTCCGATGAAGCCCGTCCCATTTGCGGCCTGTCACGTTGCGAAGATGAGGGCCGTGACCTTGAGATATCCCGTGTCGGCTCGCAAAGATGTTGGACGCGCGACACAAGCTCTCTTTTGAACTTCCAATTCGAACGACTGACTATCGTTTCAGTCGCTTCGTCCCAGTCTGAAATCACTTCTTCCATATACGGCGCCGTCCTCATCCACGCGGACCATTTCTTCACGGCGGCAGTGGCATCCCCCAAGGACTTTTCAAACCATTCTTTGTGGTTAGTCTTGCACGCTTTGCATTGCTCTGTCTTTCTGCAATTGCGCAGCTCGGCGTGCACCAGTGCTTCCACACGGAAAATATGAGGGACTGGCTGCCTGTCGACTAGCAAATCGGGATATACGAGGAGCGGGCGGTGGCCACATTTCTTCCTCCACTCTTTAAGACGTTCCTCGACGGCACGCGTTGTCACGCCGATTTTCAGATGGCCAAAGTTCCCTGGAAACCAGTAGATGTAGATAACGCCGGAATTTATGATCTCGCGTTTTGTAAGATCCCTCATAATGGCACCCCGGAGGAAGTCTCCAGTGCTTGACTTGCTTCTGGCTTTGGGATCAAAGGGGACCAATGTTCGGATGACATAGCGTTCAGTAAACTCAGCGCCGTCTGTCGTCAAGATGTCCTTTGAAGGGTATGTTTGTGTCTCCTGTTTGTGATCGATCTCGATTGATTGCAATGCAGATATGTCGGGAGGCAGGATCGGTTCCACAATGTGTGGACTCACATTCCCTGAAACAACGTGTGCGAGCTTCGCTTTCCAAGAGCTTATGACTTTTGTCGCTTGAGTACGTTGGTGATAATTTTTGCAAAGCATCAGATATGCGAGCAATTCCAGCTGGTCTGAGAATTTTCTATTTTCTTTGGGAAGACCCATAGCTATGAGGCCTCTTAGGGTTCGTTGCACCTCCAACCGAGTTGACTTTGACAAAGAGAACTTGCATCTGACCCCTTTGTTAGTAATACCAATGCACTTAGATTCAACCAGATCGGACCCAATATCAAGCATCTTTAATAAGTTTTGTGAGTTTGAAAGCGGAGCATCTGCACTTGTTGAGACTTGATCGCCAGAGATCTCTTTGCAAATTGATTGGTGAGATACGCAAGATATAGCAGCCTCGCTCATAGTGACTTTATCTCCCTCTGACTTGATTCCATGAATCCACTTAGAGTATACGAAGGGGTACTCTTTCCCATTCCAGGCCTCTTGTATTACGATTTTGGGGACTTGTGTATGGCTCGCGAGCCCTTCTTGGTCCTGAAAGCTGTAGACTGAGTTTAATTCTTGCAAGGTTTGCGCAATGCCTTTGCGCCCGCTATCGTCGTTCGACTGCGGATATACGAAGGCCGTCTTCTTGCTGGATACAAAACAAGCGCACTCAGGCTCCTTGGAATTCATGTTTGAGTCTAGAGACTGTGAGCGCCGAAGACTAGGAGGTTTGGCTTGCGATATCGATTTCACAAATCGAGGCGAGCGCTTGCTGCATCGGTGGTGGTCACGAAAGCGGGATAACTCGTCCAATATCCGGTCGGATAAAGCCAGAGTATTTTTGAAACGTGGACGCAGCCGGTCGTCCACTGAGATCAGACTAGTGTCTGCAGTGGTCCCATTAGGTTTGTTATCGTGTTGATGCTGGAATTCTTCTTCCCTCTTAACGGTCGTTGGAATTGTCAGGCTAGAGGGCTCTTGTGGTTTGTTAAGTACGTCTGCTTCACCTTTGCCGAATGCTGTTGGAGAGGCTGGGCAGGAAAAAGAGCAATTTTTGTAAGCCATAATTGCATGTACGGGAGTGTTTGGTATTGAGATTTTATGATCGCTGATTCTGGACATATCATGATGTGGGCTTGGCACTGAGTGATCGTTAACAGCCTTATGCTCTAACCCAATTGTAATAGAGCGTGAATCAAGAAGTGGAGAGCGGGTGGCGCTAATCAGCTTGTTTTTGGCGGTAAGTTCTTGGTATGCTTCATTGACATGAGCTGAAGACATCGTGCGAAACTTTGTTGTTTGTCACAAGCTGCTTAACGATTGGATTCAGACTTCGCGAACGGTAGAGAGCGCGGTCCAACGATCGATCAACGCTCTCGTCCTGCGGACACTAAATGCTGCGACGAGTCGTTTCAACGTTGATTGCCTGATGAATATGCCAGTCAAGATTCTTTGTTTTCAGAAAGTAGCGACCATCCCGTGTGAGTATCGGAACCGTTACGAAGTCGAAAGCAAGAGCTGAACACTCAAATTCTTTGAAGGTAGGAGAGTACATGAATTCGAAAGAGCAGGAACATGGGAAAGAAGGTGGTCTCGAGGCGGGGGCGGAGGCTGAAGCCTGCAGGGGCGGGACTTGAGGGTGTTGGAGCTCACCCCTCCTAAAATGATAGCTCGAGGCTCGAAGGATGCGAATGCTTGCATGTGGAGGCACAGCGTTAGTCTTGCAGGAGCACAACGACCGAACCTGAGGGGCTTCACGGATTGCCGTGAGCCTTCTTCCAGGAGATCTTTAAATGAACCTCAAAACTCTTCATAATCCGCAAGACTCCATGATGATGTGAAATTGAACATTGTTTCAAACTAGACAGCACACCACTCTCCTCCACATCTATCAGGGTGGCCATTTTCTAAGGCTCTCAATTTCTGACCTGCGAGAAGTTCACAGAATTCCAAGCTTGAGCGTGGGGTGGCTGGTGTGTGCACCGCCGATCAACCTGATAGCGGTGCACCCCTATACTAGCGTAAATCAGAACCATTGGCGTCATCTTCCGCGAGATACGGAGATTCTCCCACCATGACACTAGCTGCAAAGGGATAAGCGACGGCAAAACTTCGGATTAGAGGCGCGACCTAGCGCGGTCGGACGCGATGAGCCCTTCGAGTGAACGAACACTTACTATGGAGGTATATGGTAGGTCTTCACTTTCCCAGGTTCATTCACCGTCTCCCTGATTACTCAATTTAGCCTTCCGCTGCCCCTCATTATCCCTTGTCCGTCATCGAAACCCTAGTAATGATGCCCATCAAGCACACTCTATACTGGATCAGTAGCTGATTGGGGAGACTTTGAAAATATCAGCAGCCGATGGAGGGATTGTGCCAATATATATGGCTGCCACTGTGAGCATGGCCGGCGAAGATGTGCTCAAGATACACCCACTCTTTATGCGCAAACATTGTAATTCTCTTCATTGCCCCTACGTCACTTTTTCATTATTGGCAAAGACTGACTGTACGAGGTGCTCCAGACGCGGAGATGTCAAGAGAAGGTGAATAATACTATCACTTCCCGGTCAATGCAGGATACTAACCAAGACAGGTCCTGAGGTGCATCTCGAACCAAACGAGGGTCGCCGCAAACGCCAAAGGAATGCTCCACCCGAAAATTCCTCAGCAGACTCTACAAACATACAATATAATTCATGGGAAGACCAGCTGAAAGCTGCAGCTGACGATGATTATCCCGCTCTTCAGCATCAGTTGAACAGAGAAACTGCTGATGATTCAGCCCGTGATGAAGCCAATGCCAACGGTATCGAGAGCAGCACAGAACATGGAGTGGAAGAGGACAGTTCAGAGGCCAGACCAGTGCCGAATCTGGGAGGGGACGGAGCACAGGAGAATGAAGCAGGGTCAAACACTGCTGTGGAGAGCAAGAAGCCTCACACACCATCAAAGAAGATGCTCAAGGTCCGTGCTGATGGTCGATTGGCGTCACCAAAGTCGACCGCTACCGCTCAGGGACTAAGACCGAAAAGACGGAGGAAAAATTCAGTAGCCAACGCATTTCCAAGAACCACTCTCATTGTCGTTCTCAGATACGGCAGTGACAGGTCATCTAGAACATCTATTGGCCACAGGATAGACTTGATCTTGTCAGGCCTGACATCACGGGCCGAAACTACCGCTAGCGCGAATGAGAAGGACAGCAAAGTACTTGAGCCTCCCAAAGCAACGCACCCATTCTTCACACGTGGAGCTGTGCGCCCCTCGGGTCAGCCTGCGGCTACTCAGACCAATGTTGCAGCAACCACTGCTGTGGATCACTGCACCACCACCCAGAAGAACATTCTGTCTAGCCCAAGGAAGTCTCGAATCACAAGCAAGCCTGCCGAGTACGCAAATCGTTGCATTCCAGCGCTGGGTGTTGGTCTTCCAAACTTCGGCTCTGACTCAGCGAGAGTAACAAAATTTCCTGGAGCGCAAGAGCCCATCTGGCCTCCGTCTGGTATGCTACATATCGGTAGACTAGACGATACTCCCTCGGACTCGGCTCTGGAAGGGATACTTTCTCGGACACTTGAGACAGGTCGGAAATTGAAGGACTTGCAGGTCCAAATAGCAGCAGATGAGGAAGTGCTGAACTCTTACAAAAACCTAGTACAATCGTATCAAACCATTGGCACAGCCTCTCGGAATCGCCGTAACTTTCGGTGTCCTCGTCGATTGGTAATGACTGGCCTAGACCTCCAACTTGCCGTTCGCAAGAACATCTCTCACACGTTACCAAAGACTATACCCACCGAGGACAAGGATGAAGATGATGAGTTCAGTGATTCACACTCTCCGAATGCAGCAGCGCACGCCGCTCTGAGACACATATACGCGCAAATTGCCCTTTCTCGGACAGCCTTCGACACGTTCACATCCGAGACTCAAAATTGGGTTCACAAATATGCACCAAAGAGTGCAAATCACGTATTGCAGCAAGGTCGCGATTTAGCACTTCTTAAGGACTGGCTGAAAAGCCTCACAGTATCATCGGTAGTGAGCCAAGCGGACACGACAAGAAGCAGGGATTCTTCCGTACCCTCTAAGAGAAGGGATGACAAGGCCATTAAGAGGAAAAGAAAAAGGGGCGATGATCTTGACGACTTTGTAATCTCAAGCGAGGAAGAGGTAGGTCAATTGGCCGAGATTACCGACCAAGAAGACACAGACCAAACAAGAAGTCCTGCCAGAAAGTCTATGATACGAGCTGGCGGAAGAAATGATTCCGATAATGCCTTGCGAGCCACGAACGCTGTCATCATTAGCGGGCCGCATGGCTGTGGAAAGACAGCTGCAGTCTACGCTGTAGCACACGAGCTAGGCTTCGAAATCTTCGAGATCAATGCTGGAAGCCGAAGAAGTGGCAAAGACATATTAGACAAAGTCGGCGACATGACAAGGAACCACTTGGTCCAACATCGCGAGGAATTTGGAGCATCTGATGCTGAATGTCTAGCGGAAGATGTAGAGCGTGTGAATAACCAACTGCAGGAGGATCTTCAGTCCGGTCGACAAGGAACGATGAAGTCATTCTTCCAATCCAAGGGCGAAGCAATGAAGGAGCCGTCCCCTAAGAAGCGGAGAGCAAACGCTACTGGCACGGCAGCAAAGGTCCCGCAAGCCAGATCCAAAAGCCAAAAGCAATCGCTCATCCTCCTCGAAGAGGTTGACATCTTGTTCGAGGAAGATAAGGCCTTCTGGGCAACCACGCTCGGTCTAATAGTCAAGTCAAAAAGACCTGTTATCATTACTTGCACGGACGAGTCCCTTCTGCCTTTGGACGACATGGCTGTACATGCTATCTTCCGTCTTACGCCCCCTTCAGAACAGCTCGCAACTGACTACTTAATTCTAGTCGCTTGCAACGAGGGCCATCTCTTAGAGCGCGACGCGGTGTCTGCTCTGTTCAACGCCAAGTCACACGACTTGCGAGCGAGCTTGACCGAGCTCAATTTCTTCTGTCAAATGGCTATTGGAGATCGAAAGGGTGGTCTTGAGTGGATGTTGATCGACCCGTCCGCAACGGCACCGCATGAGCAGGCAGGAAAGCACTTGCGCGTTGTTAGCGAAGGAACTTATTGTAAGGGCATGGGATGGCTATCTGGTGAAGCACCATCTACTGGGACCGAGTCTACATTGGATCAAGAAACAGGACTCTTATCGCAAGTCTACAATGGCTGGAATATTGACATTGCAGCTCGGCAAGTGCTGCATCAAACAAGTGTCATACCCAAGCAGTCTGGCCAATCACGGGCAGATAACCTGAGCAGGCTTCGCGAAGCTGACCAGATGCTAGAGACGTTCAGTAGTGTCGATACATTTCCCTCTTGCGCAACTCGAGAGGAGAACGAGCAACCGTTGGACGCCACACAACCTGACTTCACGGAGAAGATGCGTTGCAACTACATCGAGGGATCAGTACTTCTCCAAGCGGACTCATTTACAGAAACAACGGACGCGACCTCATTCTCGGCGCACACAATGAGGGCATGCGCGATACGACTGGCACGGAAATCTGAAAGACAGGACGGTTACTACTTGACCGAGCAGAAAACTATTGAGGCGATACCTCAAGTCGTTCAGCTCTCTCATGCCGAAAGGTCTTTAACCAATTCAAGCTTTGCCGCTGCCTTCCATGCCATAGCTAAGCCCTCCAAATCCCTCTTCGGGATCTCGAGAGCAGCTCAGATCTCGTGCTTCGATAGCACGAGGTCAGTCATTACCGAAGACCTTGGACCCTACGTTCGTTCAATAGTTTCCTATGATGTACGCCTCGAAGAGCAGCGGCGCCAGCTCAGCTCCCTGCTCTCTCAACCGGGGAACGACGGAAGAAAGACCAGGACCACTCGAGCCAGCCGGGCGGCGCTAGAAGGCGGTAACAAAGCCAGCACCAGGAGGGAGACATGGTTCCCGAAGGATACTGACTTCAATCTGGTATTGCAAACGGGAGGCGTGGGTTGGCAGGATGTTGCTTGGGAAAGGCTCGCTGCGACGACAGAGATTTTGGGAGAAGGGGAGGTCCAGGATGGATCACGGAGATCCTCGCTAGCAACAGCCACTGGTGAGACTTGACGCCGACACGAAAGATACGGGACAGCCAATGCATTTGATTTTTTGGACGCCGAAGGTCGCTCTCTTGCATCGAAGCTGCTTCACTTCTGGACGGCGTTTGATATTTGCATTGTTGATACCCATATAGCATGGCATTTTATCTGCCTTGAAGGTGAAAAAGACACATGATAGACAGTTCAAACAATCCGTAACCACAAACTACCATGATTTGAGTGGTTACTTCCATACAAACCCAGTCAAAAATTGGGAGAGTACCCCTTCGACCACTGGGAAAGGCGTCTTGGGTGGACTTTCCTCAGAGATCAGCACGAGCCACTAACCGTCATCGTCCATCTTCCCTCCCCTATTATTTCCTGGGCCACCACTGTCAACTTTCCTTAATGTCTGCCGGTCTGCTACCTCAGTATCTTGCTTGATATCCATCTGACTGATTATTCGTTTCGTATCTAAGTCGGGACTTTGGAGGCATGTCCTTGTTTGGAAGCTCACCACCAACTGTGGGCGCGCCCAAGTCGCGCCCGGAGCAAAAGTCCTCCCTCTTCAACGACGACCAGGCACCCGCGGCCAAATCAAATGGCGGGCTCTTCGACGACGATGCTGCCAATGGAGACTCGCCGTGGGACATGCCTACCCCGAAGAAAGCTTCCAAAGGAGATCTAGTCAAGACGCTTCTGCCCGCATCAGCTGTTCCCGAGAGCTACATAGATGCGTTCGATACATTGGGTGCTTCAGAATACAAGTCCGACGGAGGCAAGGTCAGCATTGGCGGTGTAAGGCGTATACTGGAGGGGAGCAGGGTCAGCACAGATGAGCAAAAGCACATTCTTGATCTTGTCACCGGAGGGGAGGAGAGTTCTGGAATTGGGCGCAACGAGTTTAATGTCGTGATGGCCCTTGTGGGGCTTACCCAGGAGAAGGAGGAGGCGTCTCTCGACTCTGTCGACGAGAGACGTAGTAGTAAGCTATGCCCGGGGGAAAGGTATCGATGCACCCAACTGACCTTGATATCCATAGATTTACCCGAACCATCATTACCATTCATCAATCAACTGAGGACAACCAAAGTCTCCGAGACTCTACAAGATACTACACCACCCAAGGAGAAATCTAGTACACAAGCCGACCAAGCAACCCCTTCGAGCTCGCCAGCGAAATCTCGCCGGCTAGGGAAAGATGTTCTCGATAATCTAGACGAAGATCCATGGGCAAGTCCGGTTTTGCATAAAGGGCATACACACACTGTCAACAACGATGCTACGCCTTCACCCAACGCGATTACCGCTGCGAAACCGACGAGGAACGGGTTGACAGAGCCATCAAGAACTACAAGCGCTTTCACTACACATTCTGAAGATCGTGCACCTAGCGAGTCCACGGCAGCAGTGGATGGCTCAGCAGGAGAATCGACCGGCGATGGAGGCGGTACCGGTTGGGGTTCATACGGGTCATCTGGTGGAGGGTTTCCACCAGGTCAGTCAGGTCTCGGTGGTGGAGGTTTTGGATCTGGAGGGGACGGGCAAGACGATCCTACGGGCGGAGGAGCCGGGAGGTCTCTCGGTGGTGGTCGTGTGATCAATCATGGAGTCGAGGAAAATATCACGGTGACTCTGATGTCAGAAAAGGAGGGAATGTTCATGTTTCAGCATCACAACTATGAAGTCAAGAGCACAAGAAGAGGCAGTGCTGTGATACGTCGATACAGCGATTTCGTGTGGTTATTGGATTGCTTGCACAAAAGGTTCCCCTTCCGACAACTACCCTTATTACCACCAAAACGAGTTGGAGGTATGTTTCTCTTCTACTTTTCGTGACCCTCTCTTGAGCTGTCACTCACATTGGTTTTAGTTAACGGGAGACACTTATCAGCCGACATCACTTTTCTCGAGAAGCGCCGTCGTGGGCTTGTGAGATTCGTCAATGCACTTGTTCGACATCCAGTCTTGAGCCAGGAACAACTCGTGGTCATGTTCCTGACAGTGCCCACTGTAAGCCGCATAATTCTCATCTTGAGGCAATAGCTTATGTCCAGCACCAGGAACTTGCTGTATGGCGAAAGCAGGCTACGATATCAGTGCAAGAGGAGTTCAATGGCAAGAGCCTGCCGCCCGGACTCGAAGACTCTTTACCCACAAACTTATCCGAGACCTTTGAGACCGTACGGTCGGGTGTTCGAGAATCTGCAGAACACTACATAGGTCTATGCAACCTTTTGGAGCGGCTGACGAAACGCAATCAGGGCGTCGCTGCTGACTATCTTCGCTTCTCACAAGCGCTGGTCAACCTGACTGAAAGTTCTCAGAGCACGTACGCGACTGACACAAATGATGTTCCTCTATTGAATGAGGGTATCAACTCAACTGCGAAGCATCTTGCGACGAGTCAAAGTCTCTTGGAAGACGAAGCACGCGCTTGGGACGAAGGCGTTCTAGAGGATTTCAAGAAACAGCGAGATACTCTTGTGAGTCTTCGAGACTTGTTCGATCGCAGGGACCGATACGCAAAAGACAACATACCCCAGCTGGAGCGGAGGATCGAAGCAAATGAAGCCAAACTTGCCGGGCTAATGGGAAGACCGGAGGGAGTTGCTGGAAAGCCTGGGGAACAGGAAAGGCTTGAACAAGCTGTTCGAGCAGTGAGTACCATTCCACTCAGCCGTCATACCGGAATACTGATGGCTGCTAGGACAAGCAATCCATTGTCGATCAGCACGGTCGAGGAGTCTTCATTAAGGAATGCATTCGTGATGAATTAGTATATTTCCAGCATTCACAGTACCACATTAGCAGGCTACACCAGGATTGGAGCCAGGAACGGGTCAAATATGCCGAGCTGCAGGCTGATAATTGGAGGACGCTGCATGACGAGGTCGAGAACATGCCTCTGGGAGAATGAAAAGGGCTTTGGTATTGAACTTTAACGCTGGACGGAGATTGTAGGACGGTATGGGAGCCTGTCACGAAGCCCTTCGTGTAAGTAGTATTGATAATACACTCACCATACATACATCCAGCACTCTAAACGGAGTTGCTAAAGTGCATTTACTTGCCACTGGATCTCTTTCCTCCACACCATTCCAAAGAATTTCGGATGCAAGAATTTACCAAACATCACGAGACATCTTTCAAATCATTGATCACTTCTATCGCCCCCACCTAGGTCAAACACATGACCTAAATCCGAGTCTTTGCATACTTGCCTCCATCCCCATCAAACGTGCCAATCAATTCCCTTCTAACCTCGTCTTTCGTTGGTCAAGAATTGCAGTGAATTCACATGACGGTCCATTATCAGGATAGAATAATAGAAATGAGAAAAGAGACAACGTCAGGATTTCGCAAATGCCCTGGATCGCCATAGCGGGAGAGGAGGGAGCTTGATCTACCGTGCAATATCCTCCCTTTTCTTCCAGCCAGTAACCCGACCGGATACCTGGCTGTGGAACGCTGTCAGCTGTTGCTACGACGGTCGATGACCCTCCCTAGCAGCTTGCCTGGCATCGTGCTGTATAGAGTGGAGGCCAACCCAGTGAGTAAAGTGAGTCCTTAAGTACAACTTGGGATTGATTGACTTCTAAACCTGGGATCCGGGCCCGTTGGCAACTCCTCGCGCCTTTTCACTCGCGTTTCGATCGCAGATCATGAAGTTGTGGCCTGTCTGCTCGCGCGAATGGCTATGGATGATCGTTAGTGCGTGTGTGGTTCTTACGGGTGGTATGAATGTTGCGGTGCTGATGCACTTGATAATGGTCAAGAGGTTGTCGCTGGTGTTTTGAGCGAAAGGGTGATTTTATGGCGAAGTTGGAGGAAGAATCTATGCCTAGGGGTTTGGGGTGTTGGGGATGAAGGCGGTGGGGTACTGGAGGGGAACGGTGGAGGAGGAAGGGGAGAGGGGGAAGATGGGGGATGGGCCTTGCAAAGTAGCGTTCGAGCAGGAGTGCTGGAAATGTGAGGGGGATTGATGGGAGATGTTGGGTTACTGTGGTGGAAGGAAAGGGGACAGCAGGGCTTGCGGGGTTTAATCTGTCAAACCATGGACGTAATCAATGATTTGCCTATTTATCAGTCATCACTGCCAGAGAATTCTTTCCATAGAAAGCTGCAGAATGAATGGACACAATCCGAACGACCTGGAGAGACTTTGGGGTAAAGAGCCGTCCACGTTTGCAATATCAAAACATTTCTTGGCGCTGGCCAGCCTTACGATACCCATCATCATCATGCGTCCCCTCGGTCTTGAGTATCTAAACTCAACTTACTTGAAAATTCTTTGACCTCAGCATATTCCACCACACATAGCTTATGCGTATTCTTCATTAGAATAGAGCTCATGCTCGATCGACTGAAGATGCCCTCCGCATACACGCCCTCGCAAAAGGGCGCGATTGCTCAATTCACCAGTGTCACAGCTGCTAAAGATAGTGTTGCTGCAAAGGTAATTCCTCTTTTTCGTGTCCACTTCTCCACTTTTCAGCAGTGGGGCAGTCGAACTCTCACATTTTGTTGCAGGTGCGCAAAGTTTTGGTGTGCAGGAAGGAGCGATTGGCTAACACGCTTGTGTAACGTAGCACTTGAAGGCTCATGCTTGGAACGTCGACCTCGCTGTAGATGCGTACGTATATGGTATTTCCTTACATCTACATTTGTATTTGCGTTATTCTTTGCTTGGGACTCTCGTTGGAGATTCATCATTACACCAAATATCTGGCACACCGGCCCCAGATCCGAGGACGAGGCTTCCTACCTTGATTATCGTCCATGACCAGCTTCGGAATGACAGCCAACAAATCTGCGAAGGTGGATATGGACCAGCGGGGGCAAGATATCTAGGAAGAGGTACAGATCATCATGGAGAGTGAAGATGAAGAAGGGCAGGATGAAAATCGGAGATACGTTGACTGGGATTGGGAAAATGCACTGGAAGAGGCCAAGCAAAGATGGCTAGATTCAAGACCCACGACTTACCCTCAACTCCCTCAGACGTTTGCCACGAGGGATGAAGATCTCCTTCTGCCTGACCTTGAGAAGCTTTTCTGGAAATGGCATCGTCGAGCCGAGAAAAATGATAGTTGGATTACGTTTGAGAACCTTCCGTCGCTCTTCAGGTTTGCTCTCAGGAGACCGCTCATGCCATCGACGGAGCTTGTATCCATTCTAGCGGACTTCCAGCTAGCAAAACCAGAGCAGGGTCGTCCTGAGCGAATGGTGGAGGAGCAGGTCAAGGACGGCATTCGTCCTCGGCAACAGAGTCCTTGTGAACAAAAGGTGGACGAGAAGTTCAAGCTGCCAGGCAGCAGCCATAGGGAGCCGAGTCACCCGAAAGGAAAGTCGAACAACAATGACAAACCTAGCGTCAGTCGTCAGGAGAGTGACGAAATTGACACTCGTATTCTTCGTAAACGACTCTGGGGTGTTTACGACGATGTACAAGACGGTGTCATTGAGCTCGAGGAGGCACAGGATCACTATCATACCACCAGACTCGAAGAATCGCCTCCCGATCACCAATCTGGAGCCCATGAGCCAGTTGACAGTGATGATTTGGCCCAGTGGCTGACATCCTGGGGAATCCCCAATTTACATATCCCAACATTAGAGAACGCTCCGAGTCTTGGCCCACCTTCAAATCTCATCAGACCAGAAGATCCAAACATGTTCGCACAAGCAGAGCGTACACTCGACGAAAGAAGACTTATTCGAGAAATTGCGAAAGAAGTCCGACTCTTTCGTGACCCTAATTCAGCCGTTGGGATCGATGCTTGCTTAGGGAGTCTAGAGGAATTCTTAGAGGGACTGCGGACACAGAAGAAAGAGATTTCGATGTTGCTGGAGGAGTACACTTTGAGCTCTGTGGATATTGCACAAGAAATATGGGAATCTTGGTTGTCACGCACATCGACATCGTCTTCTGAAGGAGGAACATGCGATGAGGATGACCAAAGCGAGGGGACATTGTCTTCACCAGGGTCAGAGTGCTCCCTGGATTCGAACGGCGATAGTAAAGAATCCCGAGAGGAGTATATCGGGAAGGCGTATGATGATTTACTTGACGATGATGAATCCGCACATCGAATCCAGTCCGGCAAGAGGCGGCAAAGAGACCAGCGAGAGGAGATTCCATCGCCAGACACGGTACTACGTTCTATTGAGGACGCTGAAGATGAAGAAATGATGAAAGAGTTCGAGGGAGACAATCGAGATACTCTATTGGGCTCCGCTGGCCGCCCACATCCATTGTTTTATGACAGGGATCGATTGTCACCGTCACCTGAAGATGGCGTGACTACTGACCTGTGGGGTATACTTATGCCCACCCGGAAAGCACGTTCAATCGCGTCGAAACTCAGACTACCAAGTCGAAGAAGGATTGTCTCAATCACAAAGCGACGCCGTGTTTTCGCAAAGACTCTCAAGTTCAAAACCAATACTGTTCTCTCCAGAGCCAAGCGAAAGGCCTCGGTCTCATTGCACAACAACCGGCCTACTAAGATCTCTAGATCCAACACTCCTGCCAAGTTCTCTACGCCCAACAGTAATGCAGACTTGTTCGCTATGGAGGACGAAAGTCCCATGGATTTCATTTTCAGCCATGTGGATCCCAGCGTAGAGGGGCTTGTTGGTGAGCAGCCACACTACGCTTCAAACGAAGACATCGCAGCACTTCCTGAAATTAGTGAAACTCGAGAGAAGGTTGTGAAAAGAGCTCGCCGACAGGCACGAGAGAATGCACGTACTCCGAGTCTGCCGTCCGCGGTTCCTGCCTTCGATGACGATTTCGAACCATACAAGCCTCTACACCGTCTCGGTGAAACGACCAGTCAATTCCTCCACATGAGAATAATACCATCAAAAACAGCGTGTGAAGAAGAGGTTCCTATAGGCTTTCACATGTCTCGTTGTCTGGATGAAGATCGTCAGCTTATGTGGCTGAACGCTCTTGAGCAAAGTTCTTCCGGAGATGCGTGGAACAGGAACGCCTTAGCCCTGGCAAATGCCCTCTTAGAGATGACGCCTAGGTTGCGTAAGGCATGTGAAAATTCCAACCGCTTGGATCTGGTCACAAGCTTGATCAATAAGCCTCCAAGCTCAGGTTCGGGTGCAGAGCCCATGACGCCTGAACCCCCCGAGGATCCCTTTTACGATAGTCAAAATTATTACCCCCTTTCGACATATAATAGGATTGCTAAAAATGATAAACACAACCTCAGTGGGGTGCCTGGCTCCATGGGAGGCCACGAGCATGACTCAAAAATATATGTCTCGAACGAGCACCAGAATGAATCTTCGACTGGTGCAGAGGACTATGTCAATGCACCAGAATCTCAAAGCAACACGTCGGATGACAAGATATCCGATCGCCGTATCCCATCAGCCTGGGGTTCCAGCTATGATGGTACCCAGGCTTCTCCAAGAACACCTCGCATAGATAAAGACAACCATCTAACTCTTTCGAGCCCCAAACGAAGACAACGACTTTTCCTTCGGGGGCCACGAGCACCTAATCCACCGACTGGTAGGGATGAAAAGCCATCCCTGCCACGAAAGAGCCCCAGAAGGCAACATGGGAATCTACCCGTGCGATGGAGAAAACATAGCCCACCAGCGGATAGGGTACCACTTGACTCTGTATCGCCTTCGAGCCCCGGACCGCCACCTAGAGCTTTACCAACGAGGGCGGAAACGCCTATGCCGACCGCTGCTTCAAGTGGAGGCGGCCTCCTGCTACCAGAGGGCCCCAGGCCATCTTCTAAGTTTCTTTCTGCAGTTGAAATGGCCACAGCGCGACGAAGATCAAGCTCTGCGGGATTGGATATAGAATCCCCAGGTTCACCAAGATCAAAATCGATTGGATTGCCTGCCCCACCCGAGAGGTCGCTCTGCTTTGATGCAATTGATGGCCCGCCTCCATCTCCTAGGCCAGGATTTACGAAGTTGGCTCAAACCCCAATGCCGTCGCTCTTCACTAGTACTGGGGACGGACCACCTCCATCTCCTAGGCCAGAATCTATGAAGTTGGCTCAAACCCCAATGCGGTCGCTTTTCACTGGTGCTGGAGACGGGCCGCCTCCAATCTCTGGGCCAAACGCGATGAGTTTGCCTCAGTCTCCACGGCCTTCGCCTTCCAGGTCTATCAGTATGTCGCCTCAGACTATTAGAGAAATCCAAATGCAAAGAGACTTGAACCAGTTCTCTACAAACCCGCCTCCACCCCCTAAGCCGAGCGCGATGAGTTTGCCTCCGTCTCCACAGCCTTCCATTTCCCGGACGCTCACTATGTCGCCTCAGACAATTAGAGAGATGCAAATGGCAAAGGGCTCAGCCAATTCCTCAACAAGCCCGCCTCCATCCTCTAGACTAAGCGCAATGGGTTTGCCTCCGTCTCCACGTCCTTCACCTGCCCGGACGCTTAGTATATCGCCTCAGACTATTAGACAAATGCAAATGCAAAAAGACATAGTCAAGTCCTCAACGGACCCTACTACAAATGGAAAGACGGACATGCCGCCCCCGCCTCCCCCCAAGTCAGCATTCAAAAAACCATTCATGGATAGAAAGAAACCTGGCTCCTCAGGGAGATCACCCATAAAGCCTAAGCTTAAGCCTCAATTCCAAGTAAAGGCATCGGATCAATCAAACAAGAAACTCTCGGAACAGGTGTCACCACCGTACTCACCACAGCCATGCGACTCGTCGTCATCTTCTGATTCGTCATCATCAGAGGACTCGTCCGCATCCGATTACAACCTGCCAAGGAGAGCAGACAAGATGTGGAGCAGTATGGGAGGTGATTTAGGCATTGAGTACGCGTATGAATACGCGCGGGAGCAAGCTGGTGACAAGCAACAATCCTTTCAGGCGTTCATAGAAGCACGGCGTGCAGTTAGAGATCGTCTCATTCGAAAGCAGGCCAAATTTGACAAGAAAGCTGACAAGAGATTCCAAGCTAGATTTTTCCAAGGATCAAATGGCCCGTCAGGGTCAAGCACCGCCTCATCACTCAATAAACTTTTCGACAAATATCGAGATGACGCCGCAGAGGAACCAGATCGCATCGCCGTCGAAGGTTCAATGCGTTACCTACAAGACCTAGGCCTCAAGCTTGACGAACCGGTGCTATTAGCAGTGCTCACGGAGCTCGGCGCGCCGACAATGGGCGAATTCACACGCGAGGGGTTCTTGAACGGGTGGACAAATCTGCGGTATGGCACTAAATACGCCTTGCACTCACGTGCGGTTCGATGGGATATTTGCTAATTTTCATAGAGCCGACTCCCTGTCCAAACAGCAATCTCAAATCCCGTCCCTCCGTCGCTCGCTGCAAGCCAACGATGCCCTATTTAAAAAGACATACAAACAAGCTTTCCTCCTCGCCCGCGCTCCTGGTCAGAAAGTTCTTCCTTTAGACGTAGCAGTCGAGTACTGGCGCCTTCTACTATCTCCTCCTTCACGCAGCTGGTCGACGTCTTCGACACCGTGGCTGCAGTGGTGGATTGAGTACCTTCAGGAGAAGTGGAAGAAGGGCGTCAGTCGGGACATGTGGGATCAGACGGGCGTCTTCATCACGAAATGCAGTGAGGATGAGAGCATGGCTTGGTGGAGCGAAGACGGGGCGTGGCCAGGCGTGATTGATGACTTTGTGGCTTTTGTCAAAGCTAAGCGGGCGAGCGGGGAGGAGATGGATGTTGGCTGAAGAGTGGCTGGGATCCGAGGCCATGAACTTGCTGTAGGATGAAGGAATTGAGCTTTTGTGGTAACGAAGCGATGATACCATGAAAGTGCTTGGACGAGGGGCATTGAGCGAGGGGTAGCATAGCAGCTTCTCGGACATGCAGAGGCATTTTTGGATTGGAGGAGTCTATCCTCTATCTTTCTTTGCGTCGAGGTTTGAAGCAGCCATCCTTACCATTCTCAGTCATATACTCCATAAACGGGGTCGAATACGGACGTGTACCGTAGCGGTATTCTCAGTGAGGGTATGCTCGTAATGGCTCTTCCCCCTCTACCTTCCCCGTCAGCCCACCTCAGCAACCCCAATCTCACCGGGCATGACCCCCCCGCCTTCCAACCTCAACCTCGGAAACGGTTCCTCATCCCAAACAAACTTGACATCCCTCTCCCTCCTTCCCCCGCCACCAAGACTCCCAACGCCCCGCCTATCCCCCCCTCTCCCAAGGGCGTTCTCACCAACATTAGCCTCAGCGAGGGCAGCAGCCCTCTCATCCCGGGCCGTCAAGCCAAGAAACCTCCGTCCCAGATCCCGGCACCAGGTGAAGATGCCGATGACGGCGTTGGCGAGCTGCTCGCTGGGGGAGTCGATGTACTCGAAGGAGTCGGTGCTCGCGCCCGCACTCGCGTTTGGGGAGGCCGTGGGAGTAAGGGTGGCGGCAGCAGGTGGGCGGGAGACGATGAACCGATCGCGCACTCTGTTTGCCTTTTCTTCGTCAACGAGGACGAGGGCGGCGGAATGCCAGCCCGCACTCGCGACTTTGAGTGCGAAGTAAGCGCCCATTTCATCTTCACCTTCTTCCGCGGTCGCGGGGTCGACGATCCATTTCCGCCCTTCTTTTTCGAAGAAATCGCCACTGGCCTTGCAAGCTTCAGCGTTGCTCGCCTGGATCAGGTCACCCCTTGGCTTCGCCTCCCCAACGGCGGCCTTTTCGCACATATCCTGCAGCCAGGTCTCCATCAAGGGTTCGAACCATACTGTTCGGGTTTGCTCTGCGGGGATGTGGCCGTCGCCGAGGGGACCGCGCGTGGCGAGGACGCCGCGGTAGGGCGATTGGTGTCGGTCGCCTAGGCCGAGGGCGCCACAGCGTTGGCACTCTGTGCCGTAAGAGGTTAGGGTACCGTTTCTATGGAGGGCGTGCAGGTGGTGGTCGCCGAAGGAGAGGGAGATGATACCCGGGATTTGAAGGGCGGGGAGGAGGTCGGGTATGGGCAGGTCCGTCTCGGAGCTTGAGTGGGGGTCGGTCTGTTGGGATATGCGATGGAAGGTGTCGAGGAGGGGGCAGTTGGCTGTTAGGATGGCTCCGGATTTGGTGAAGACGGCGAAATGGCTGAACGAGCCTTGGAGGTCGCGGATTTCGAACGGAGAGTTGTAGAAGGTGGTCAGTTCGACGGGGTCGGGTTTGTCCAGGGCTGGCATGGGAAAGGTGGTTGAGTAGCTAAATATTTTGTTGAGGTGGGTGGTGAATACTATGTGGGCTTCCAGAACAATGTAGTGCAGGACTTCCCCGATGCGAGCTTCAAGGCTTTCGTCCATGTCGCGACTATTTCTCTTTTGGCGGTAGCCCGTCCCAGGAATGGTGACTGTTTCGATGAGGAGAGTATCTGCTACCTCGAGGGGCTCTTGCCGTGCTCCGGGGAGCATATCGCTGTCGAAGTCCGCGGCCCAGTAAACAATTCCGGTGTCCTTGACGTACATCGAGCTTCGATCCCAGCCTAACGGTTGTAAGTGGAAAGTCCAGTCATTTCCTTAGAAGCATCCCTTACCAGCCTCTACGCGTGTCACATTATCGTCCTTCATATCAACATGGACAGATTTGATCAGGACGGCCGTGTCTTGAGTCCACGACCAGACCTTGCCGTCGTCAGAAAGCCCCGATACACTCGACCTTCCCGTGGAAATTTGCCTGATCGCCGTGCTAGGCTCATATCTATCCTTCGTTGTAGGCGGATACGCAGGTGGAAAATCGAGCTTTCGTAGACTTGAACTGCCCCTATTTCTAGAGCTCAGGCCATCAAAAATCCCGAACATATAGACGACACCTATCGAGGTGAGGAGAGTTGTAGACCAGCCGCTTTGCCTTTAGGTCAGCGATCTGTCACAGCTAGAAAGGTATCACCTAGCTCTCACCCACCCGCATTGAACATCTGATATAATTCCCACATCTAGATCCATAAGAGGTTCCCGTGGCCACCCGGTTCGTCGGGGGGGATGGACCATGTTCGTAGCGGAACCACTCAGGCCGTGCAATTCAATGGACACATTCCTCCCATGACCCAGATTCCCGCTTCTGTTGTCCCCCCAAGTGTAGAGCCTTGTCTGGGTAAGTAGCTTCTTGTAGAGCCATTGCCAACGTTCGCCTTGCAGCAGGGGCTGCTCGGGGATGCGAAAGGTCTTGCGAGTGAGGGCGTGCCAGAAAGCTGGGTCTGCACGGTAGGGAAGGAATGTTCGCTGGATCAATTAGCTGGGAAAAGGTCTAGTCTTCGGTGCTGAGGCATACACTACAATGTGTAAAGCTCAGAAATTCAGTAGCATCAAGGTATGGGAAGATGCAATAGAGGATATCGGCAGCTAGATCCATGTTAGTGCTATGTTCTCTGGTGATGGAACGGCTCAAGATCCCATACGGAGATCAGTAATTGCCATGGATCGTTTTGCACTTGTTGTATCCATACTCGAACAGAATTGTTGGGTGGATGTGCGAGGGGGAATCGTTCTGGCCTGGGCTGGACACCCTCTTTGATGTTCCAAAGCTTCATCATACACTAGTGGTGGGTAAACATGGGATAGAGGAATGACCCAGCAGAGACGTACTTGGCAATCGATCCCTTCATGTATCGCCTTTGCACGGGGGTAGTATGGCAAAGCGACGGAAAGAAGCGGTGGTATACTATGCTATGTTATGCTATCGCGAGAACAGCACCAAGCCCGCTGGCACGCTGGTATACAACTTTATTGCTTATCATGCGAATCATGATATGTACATCCTGCCTTTAACCCCTGCCCGGGTAGATAGAACCTTGGACAGAAGTTGTACTTGTACAACCGACTGTAAAATCCCGGCTGCGTTAATGAAAACTTGGATACAGGAATTGTACAGGCCCCTTTCATCCCCCCACTTTCCCAAGCTCTGCGACCGGGTATGCATAACATGTGCATCCCCCTTCTAACCCCCACCTTCCCTTCAACCCCCGCCTTCACAAAAAATACCCCCTCACCCCTCTTTTTTCAACAGCCTCCCCCCAAATCAGCCGCTCAGAAGCCGACTCAACCGGCCTTTGAGCGCTGAACGCCTTTGGTGTTTCGTCCCGATGGATAGGTGATCGATGCGGAAATGAGGTTTTGATAATGCTGCCCTGGGTTTGCTGTGGTGGTTTGCCCTGGGAGGGAGGCGTGGGGGGCTGTGGAGGGGGAAAATATTTGTGTTGTTGAGGGTGGGCGGGGCTTGCTGGGTTTGGCGTTCTGGGGGGGATGGAGGGGGTGTTTGGGTTTTGGTTGTTCTGCGATGGATTGTGTGGGTGTGGTTTGGGGCCATTGTGGGGGCACTCTCCGGTTCGGTGGGTCGAGGTTTTGGAGGAGTCGATAGGAGATCGACGACAAGATGGATGCGTGCGATGTGAGAGACCGTAGGCTTCGCTCGAGCATTCCTTCACCGCAACAAACCTTTCATCTCCATACCTCCGCGGTCTCATCTCGGAGGCGGCGCATAACTCATCCCCAGTCCCCCGTTCGGCGCCACGTAGCCCCCACCCCCTCCTCCACCCCCACCGAACTTCCCCCTCCCCTCTTCTCTCCCCCTCACCTCCCTCTCATTCTGCGCAATCACACAGCAACAGCAACACAGCCCCCTCACACAATCCCCACCCACCCCCCCCTCAATCTTATACAGCCTCCTTATCCTAGTCCGATGAATCGCCGCCAGCGCCCACTGCAAACCGCACGCCAGCGCCATGAGCCCGCAGGAGCCGTTGCAGGCGGAATAACCGAGGAGATCTGTAGCGGAGGCTTTGCTGGAGAGTTGGGTGAGGCGGTAGTTTGTGCGGCCGTAGATTAGACAGGGGCAGACGATGGAGGTCAGGCAGAGGGGGTCGGGGATACAGAGGGAGGATTGCCAGTGGGGAGAGGTGAGGGTGGAGGGGTGGGGGAGTTGGCCGGCGGGGTGTGGGGCACCGTCGGGGCCGGGGATTGAGGAGGCGTGGAGAGGGTTGGTGTCTGGTTGGGGGGTAGGATGTGATTGCTGCGGTGGACTAATTGCCGGGGTGGGTGCTGAGGGAGTAGGTACAGGCGCCGGGGCCTGAGGTGTGTCGCGGGTTTTCATGGGGATGGGGCCGGGGGATTGCGGTATTGGAAGCTCAGGTGCGCGCTGTGCGACGGGGGTTTGTTCTTTGTAAGGGGCGTAGTATGCTGGGTGCATTTCCGCTGGGGGTTGAACCTGGGATTTCTCTTCTGGCAGGGGAGGTGACCCAAGGTGAGCTCCTTGCTGGTAGCTTGGGAGCGCTCGGCTGGGGGATGCAGTGGAAATGGGGGATTCGTCGATAGTGGAGTTGGTCGGGCTGGAGAATTGGTGGAATACAGGTCGCTGCATTTCGACGGGTGTTTCTTGGTAGGAGTATCGCGCATTCGAAGGGGGGATGTTGTTGGTTTGGAGAGGAGGTGCTCTTGCGCCTTGCTTTCGCGTGGCCGCGGGGCCTGACGGGTTTGGCGATGCCATGACGGCTGCGCGGAGGCTGGCGCAATCAGAATAGACGGGCGACGCTGGCCGAGATTGTAAAGGAGTGGGACCAGCTGGTAGACTTGGTTTTCGGTTGCTGCTCAGCTCGAGCGGCGTGGTTCACAGCAGAGAAGGGACAAAATGCAGACGAAAGCAGGTATCCACTTTGTAAGTCCTTGGGACTGCGGATGAAGGTGGAGAGGCATCAAGTGGCGACAAGATAGGATGACGGGGCATGTTGCAGGAGGCGGTTACCGCGATCTGATGAGAGGGCCAATTGTGGGCCAGGCACAGAAAGCTGGTGGAGGAGGGAGCTGATTGGTGGCGTTCTGCTGCTTCAGTGCATGGAAGCAAGTGACGGAGTTTCCTAAGCGCTTGGGATTCGCCAATGCTGCCAATCAGACTCCGTCGCAGAGGAACTTCAGGTTCGTCGATCACTTCTTTGGGAAGAGAGAGAAAGAAGGGAGACTTGAAGACATGGTTTGTCTTTCTCATTATAGCTTTGATACATAAGTATGAAACGTTACAGATGGTATACTATATACATTGATGCATCGTGTGATTGAGGCTAATCCTGCCCTTTCGGGACAGTCCGTAGAGCCTCCGCGAGAACGTCTGTCCACAAGGGGCCTTCGATGATGCTGAACCGCATCGTGGCAGCCCATCTGCAGGACGTATCCCAAACTCCTCTCGTCCAATTCTCCGTCCTGCCTAATCAACCCACGTCTGAGCGTCCTGTCCCCAGTTGATGATCGAGGAAGCATTCGCCGCTCCACGCTGTGGTCCACTCTAGTCAGGGCCGCCACTGACAGTGCGCCTTTCTTTTAACGAGTGATTTCCATTGTGCAAGGTTCGTAGTTGAGTCCAATCGATCCGCCAAATCTACGAGCAATGGCGTCCGTCTCCATTTCCCTCCACATTATAATCGTGTGATTCTTCCGCTATGAAATTTTCATCCGAGATCCGCCCTTCTAGATGCATGTGTTGATTCCTCTGTCACCATCAAAGCCCCAAGTAACTCCGATGGATGCAGAGGGTAGTAGTCCCGCTGGGACAAAAAGGTAATCGTTGGACGCCAGGCCCAACGCTCAGAACAGATTGGCGTTCGGTATTGCAACCATTCCTATTGTGAGAGGAATAGTGACCAGCAAAGCCCACGCTTCTGCTTGCCGGATCATGCGATTCTGAATAGAACTCAAACCCGTTTCGCGAACAATCACCCTCTTCTCGAATAGTTTCTTGTACCAAGGCTTGCGAGCATACGAGCTCACCCAAGCCTCTCCGGAATAGTTGTTTGCAGGGCCGAACACTTCCATTTTCACCGGCCAAGCTGGCTTGGTGCTCTCATAATTGATGAACTCAAGGTCTGAATCTTTCTTCAACATTGCCTCCTCATCTTCTAGTGGAAACTCTGTAGTTTCCCAGGCATGATACTGTCGGGTGTGCATTCGATGTAAGAGGACGCAAAGGCCTTGGGAGGCGGCGATGATATTAGTGATACCAAACCACCATTCCAGGGCAGCGAATATCCGCCAGTATCGAGAATAGTGGGAAAGGATGAGGAGGATGGCAATGACGAAACCGATCATAATGTTTGTGACTGCAAATATCCGCAACGCAAAGGTCCACTGTTTGTTGCCATTGCAAATGGACCACCGCACAAAATTCGGGTGCGATCGGGCTCGAAGTGTCGAGTCCAGCATTTTCTTGACCAGGCGAAACGCAGAAGGGTGAGTGGTGTACTCAAGTGCTCTGATCACTGTCGCCCGGTCATTGTGCGAGAGATTAAGCTGACGAGGACTTCCAGGTATAATGTAGTGATTTACAATTCTGTTGATTTCATTCCGGAATGGTTGCTGCCCTTTTGCACTTGGATTCTGCCAGTGCATTGTGGCATTAGGACCTCTTTGAGCTGGCGACATGGAGAATTTTGTACTGGTCTGCCCGTATTCGTCTGTGAATTCTGACTGCTCTCCTTCCCATGTTGACGCATTCGATATGTCCTCGCTCTGCATGTCGATGTAATGAACGCCTGCAGGCGCTTCAGGAGCCGGCGGTCTTCCTGCGCTGACTTTGTCTGTCGTGTTCGTACCTTGCGCTGCAGTCTGGCCTGTCCATCGAGGCGATAAGGCTTTTTCTGGTTTGGGCGTCCGTTGAAATCGTTGGAAATAATCGACCATCCATAGGTAGAATTGCAGATTCTCGGCGTCATGTGTCATGTATGTAAGATAGTCGAGGAAGTCCTGGAGAGAACATGGTGGTTTGCATTTGTTACATATGACGTTTTCAAAGGATAATTCTGCAGGTATCGAGGTATTACTGCAATCGTTCGAGCCTGTCCGTTTGCACTCTTCGAGATGGCCTTCGTGGTGGGGGACCTTTGGAGGGCGGTGGTAGAAGAGTAGTGATGGCATTTCCGGATCAAAGACTTCTGCCAATATCACCTCGTCATCGTCCAAAGCCACACAATTCGACAGAAGTTGAGAAAAGTAATGACGATTGGTGTGTTGGTGAATCGAAGTCGTTGGGCGCACAGATGGGAATTACACAATCTTTGACAGTTCTTGGTGGTCCGAGGTATGCCATGAAACAACAGTCGAGGTGTTGTAGAGGTTGGTGAAAGGTTGGGAGTATAATAAGAAGTGGCTTTCGGAGTTGTCAAGTTGGTAGTATTGGACATTGGTAAGTCATGGTGGGTCCCAGTAGAAAGGATTCGACCGCATCGCAAGGCACAGCCGCAAGTCGGATGATGCCGAGCCAGTTGTGGGGGAAGCAAGATAGTGCGAGATTGGATATGACTCGTTGCAAGGCGAGACCATGGGCGGAGATTGATCTCTAGTCATGTCTGCGTCGGAGCATCGATGAAAGGTTAAAAAGTTCAACATTTGGGTGGATTTGGATATTGGGGGTTGGTTTGGGCCCTGCAGCTGTCGCACTTGACGGACCTTCTAGAGTCAATCTCTAGGCAATGATTGGCACTCGGCGGACTCGCCGAAGGTAGCGTCCTGTGTCAGTGCGGCACAGAGTATCACACATTTTCCCCGGATGAAGATTGCCTAAGTAGGTATGATGTGTGTCCCACCGCAGTGGCATAATACAGTGCCTCCTCTTAGTATTCGCAAGATGTTGTCAGGTGGAGTTGTCACCTTGCCAAGCTGCATGGTGAGATCGTAAGTATAGTCGTTAATACTGCGTATAATGTTGCTAGGGTCGCAGAAAAGGGTTGAAACCAATGATAGATCACGCGCAGATGCGTTGACAGATCATTGAAGCTGGAGAATAAAGAAGCGAGAAGTTTGGATTGGGGGAATTCTGGGGCAATTTTTATCTTGCCTCTGCAAGGCTCATCAAGACTCGGCAGGAAACACACATCGTCTGGATCAGTCATCACCGGAACAAACAGTGCTTCATTCTCTGTATGATTATTCGTTCGCTTTTATAGGTTGTCCCGGCCTTCAAACGCATAGGCAAACCTGGAAGGTGGGCAATATTTCATTCAAAGCAGTGGTAAGCCGACATGCAATGTTGTACAGGCACAATGTGAAATATGTACGTCTTTCAGGATCTTGAAGGTGAACGAGTGATCGAGGGACTCCATTTTGTGGCCATTTATAAACCAATGCAAGCTCCACGTCGACCTTCGCTGTCGATTCCTCGCCTCCTGTGCTTCAACTCTGGGCTTGGGAACAACGAATCAGCGCAATGATTCTCTCAGCCCCCTAAAAGAGGCATTGTTGAGTACTTTCAGACCTGTGGTCGTGATGGGTCGACAGTGCCTTTCGACTTTGCTGTATCTGGCATACCGTCGCCCTTGGTGCTCTTCTCCGGGTTGTTTGTAATATCCGTCGAGTGTTTGGTATCGGTATTCGATAGGCCTTCTTGCTTGCCGGATTGTGTAGTTTTATCGCCTGCGGGTTTCGATGAAGCTGCCTATGATGGTTCAGTTGAAAGTATCTCACAGTGGAAGGGCGGAGCTTACGAGGTCTTTGTCTCCGGCGTCTTGCTCCTCATTTTCAGCCTTGCCTTGCTTCATCCCATAGTCGCTTTCTATCCTCTTCTTGCTGGCACCCTTTGCATCCGGTATGTGCTTCCTTGTATCTCCCTGTACACCCTCCTCCGTGCCACCACTTGTTGGACCCTTGAATCGAACTCCTTCGACATTTCCGCCTCCTTCCTTTTCGTGTACTGTGTCACCCGCGTTGTCATCATCAGATGTATCCGGAGTATCTGATCCACTCTCACTGTCAGAGCCATCCGATTTACCTTCCTCGCTGGCTCCGGATGCCCCCTGGTCCGCTTTGCCCTCTCCTTCTCCGCCTTGGCCATCGGCTTTTTCTTCTTCAGATCCCTGATCCTCACCTGCGCTCTCCTCTTCACCACCCTCAGACTCTTTACCATGCTCACTGTGATCGTCGTGTCCATGGCCATGGCCGCCGTCATGTTTCTTTTTGTTTAATTGTGGCTGTATGAGATACCATGCCGAGGGTGCAGTAATGGCTATTGAACCAATTGCCCTGAACGAACCGGATTAGTATATATTCAACACCATTTGCTTTCATGCGTGTAGAGCTGTCAATGCTGAAAGGGAGCAAACTGTGATTCCGAAGCATCCTTTACTTGGAGTGGGCCTTGATGAAGACGAGGGGAACAGGATTGCGGCTCACCAGGGCAAATCACTCGATGCTTTGTGAGTGCTATGGCCACCTTCGCCTCCCCCACTCGCATATGATCGTTTATGGATTTGATGCCATGAACGTCTGGAAGCCGACTTCTTTGCTGTGGATGCGGTTCGATTGCAAAGGCTGGCGGTCCAACGACCACTGGCTCTTAGAACGATCATTGTGACATGCAAGAGAAACGGAAAGAGTGTGGGCACTAACAGACAAGAACGATGGGTGTTGATCAATGAGTGGTGGGGACCAATGGAGGATATTGAACTCAAAGCAATGTCCGCAAAGAGCACGCTAGAAAGCAAAAACGAGGAGGAGCTCAAGAAGCTTCAATCGGAATTAATTCCGACCTTTGTCGTCACTTCTCGCCATATAGATGCTGAGGCTCTGAGGGTACTTTTGAACATACGACACTGTCACGTAAAGCGAGTGCGTGTGAGATACGCGTCGAGGACTGTGGTCCCACGCTCCTTTTTCCTTTTGTGAGAATCCTTCCCTTACGACTGCCTGTCACCCAGTGCGGTCGCCCAAAGGTGGTGGTTTTGTTTTGCTTGTTCCTGATTTCTTGCTCAACACTAAAGAGTCAGGTAACTTCGACACCCAGCAACCGACCTTCACGTCGCTGTGCTGAGCCTTTGTCCTATTCTCTCTCGAGGTCCTCCAGATCACTTCCTACCGAATATGCCTCCTTCTACTGCAACGCCTGCCCACGCCTTGAGCCTCCTCCCAAAGCTCAACGATGCGGATGCAGATCTTCGGTACATGTCGTTGAGTGACCTCTGCAACACCCTGACTTTGGGTTCTCCCTCATTCCTGGCAACCGAATACCATACCAGCGCCAAGATCATCGATGGGATAATCCAAACTTTGGACGATCAGAATGGCGAGGTACAGAACCAGGCAATCAAGTGGTATGAATGAGTCGCATCCGACAATCGACATAGCTGAACTTCCTCTAGTGTTGGCGCTCTTGTACTCAAGCTGCCATCCGATATTCTCTCGCCTTTCATACACCGAGTCACAAACATAAAGCTTACGCATTCAGTCGATGCTTCCGTGCCTGCTACCGCGTTAAGAACTTTCGTGACTGCCTTTCCCCCTCCTGTGCCTGGTCTGCCACCTGCGGCGAACACAAAGGAAGCGTACTCTGCAATCAGCAAAGTCCTGATTCCTCGATTGCTTGGATACACTGTCATACCCACTCCACAGAACAATCTTCCCGCTCCACCGCCTGGGATGCTGGAAGTCGGTTCGGAAAAAGGTACGAACAGTGATGGCATAGACATTATGATCGAGGTACTACGCTGCTTTGGACCTATGTTCCAAGATGCCGAGGTCAGGGCCCTCCAAAAGACAATCATGGTCATCCTGGACGACGAGCGGACTTCACCCGTAATAAAAAAAAAGGCGATTCTGGCAATGTCAATGCTGGCAGTCTATATGTCTGATCGACTCCTCAGTACATTCGTATCTAGCACAGTTGAGAGCTTTCGTGGTCCTCAATTGACATTGTCCAAGCGACGTCTATTGATCACCATGTTGGGTTCCTTATCAAAATCAATTCCGCACAAACTTGGTCCATATCTCAAGACCATGGCTCCTTTTGTTTTGAGTGCACTGAGCGAACGAGAGTACGAAGACTCCATGGAAGAGGTGAATGAAGACGGATCAATAGATCCCGAAGTCGAAGAAGTCAGAGAAGCGGCCTTGGTCGCGTTAGAGGGTTTCCTGTCCTCTTGCAGCAATGACATGCGTCCTTTTACCACTGATGCTATTGATTCTGCCTTGAGATATGTCATTTACGATCCAAATGACGCAGCGTTAGACGAAGATGACGAAGAAATGGAAGGTACTCCGGGTGATGCCGAAGCGGATGATGAAGAGAACGACTTGGATGAAATTGAAGAAGATTTTGAGGAGGAAGGAGGTATGAGTGATGATGACGACTCGAGCTGGAAAATCCGTCGGTGTGCAGCGAAGGCTCTGTATGCCATAATCTCCACAAGGAGCAACGGAGATCTGCTAGACAATGGAACCCTCTACGAGAAGATTGCACCAATATTAATCAATCGTTTCAAGGAGCGAGAAGAGAATGTCAGGCTGGAAGTCCTGACGACTCTGGGCACCCTTGTGCGAAAGACTGGAGAAGGTGTCACAATGCTGGGATCAAGCCCGAATCAGGACACTGTCTATGCAGCAGATCAAGCTCAACGTTCGCGCAAGCGTCGAAGAGTAAACAGTATTGCAGACCCATTCGACCCACCTGGATCTTTTTCGTCCTCCATTGGCCTAAGCTCACCTGCCGCGTCACCCTCTCCTGTATCTGGGCCGAAAGGAGATCTCGCTCGTCTAAGCCCTGCAATCGTTCGAGGCGTCGCCAAATTACTGAAGCAGAGCTCAATACCCACGAAACAGGCTGGCATCTCTGTGTTGCGTGAGGTCGTCGTTGTTCAAAACGGTGGACTGTCAGCTAACATGAACAAAATTATCGAGCCACTCCTCGATGCTGTCAGGTCCACGACAAATGATTCTGGGGGGTCTGCCTCGACATCGGTAGGCGGTCCCGCAGTAGCTACTGGGAGCAGAATGCGGATTGAGGGGCTTGGGCTCCTAGGCGCTCTCTGTGACACGCATTCGTCCAAGGTTCTCGGTCCGTATATTGGGAACATTGTCCCTACTGTCATGTCCGCAGTAAAAGACGGGTATTACAAAGTTTCCAGTCAAGCACTTCTTACCGCCGAGAGCATTATCAAGGCCCTTACTCCACCACGGTCAGCCGGACCAGAGCAGCAGCGGAAGACCCATCTTGACAACATTTACACGAACACACTCGCTAAAGCCACCGCCGCTGACGCCGATCTCGAAGTACGACAGCGAGCTATTTATGCACTTGGTATTCTCTTAGCTCGCACGTCAGGTTCAAAGAGCGCGAAGCTTCTATCGTCGGATAGTAGAAATAACGCGCTCTCGATCCTGCAGGATCGACTCAAGAACGAAACAACTCGACTCTCAACAGTTCTAGCTATCGAGATGATAGTCACCTCAGCAGTGGATCAAACTGACGTACCGCCCTCATGGCTGAGACAAGTGGCACTTGAGCTGGGTGCGCAACTACGCAAAGCAGATCGGATTTTGCGCGGAACAAGTCTGTCTGCCCTAAGAAACTTGGTCTCCAATCCTGTTGCGCTCTCGAACCTCGACGATGAAACTGTCTACCACTTAGGTGACCTACTATTACCGCTCGTGGCTGCGAACGACCTTGGCCTTCTTGGGTTGGCCATGGCAGTCTTGAGCAAGCTGGTCAAGCGAAGCCCGCATAAGGTTGTAGACGCGAAGCTGAACGATGCCCTATGCAGGGTTGTCCTTGTCTCTCTGGGTGGAGCGGTCTTCGAAGCCTTCTTGGGGCTGGTCAAAGTCATTGGAGAACAGTCGGTCGGGCAGCCACTGATGCATGGATTCCTTCAGAACGTGGGCGTGTCAGGCGATGCAGCGATTGTCGGTAAAACGATCGGGACGCTCTTGGTGTCAGGAAGCTCCACTGTCGGCGTAAGTATAGAGGACTTCAAGAAAGAGCTGCGGAGTTCCAAGGACTTTAGACGACAGTGCCTCGCGTTGTCGATCCTTGGGGAAGCAGGATTGCGGCTTGGGTCATCATCACCGCTGGAGCCACAGACTTTCACCTCTCACTTTGCTTCAAAATCAGAAGCCGTGCCTCGTGCTGCTGCCGTGGCGCTTGGACGCGCTGGCGCCGGCAACATCCATACCTACTTGCCGATCATACTTTCTTTCTCCACCGAAGCAGACCATCTTCAGTACTTGTCACTACATGCCATCAAGGAGATTCTGCGGCACGTTAGCAAATCTCGATCAGATATATCATCGTACACGAAAGACATTTGGGAAAAGCTATCCATCGCATCACAATCGGAGGACAACAAGGCTATAGGTGCTGAATGTATAGGTAGACTTACGACCATTGAGCCAAAGACATTTCTACCGATACTACAGGTATGTTGCGCTTCATCCCGTGACTCGACGTGCTGAGCTGATCGAGAACTAGGAACACCTGAGAGACCCCAAGCCAACCGTGAGAGGGATGACTATTCAGGCGATTCGATTCACCTTTGCCGATAGCGATGACGCTTTCGACGAAGCTCTGAAGCCTATCCTAGTCAAGATGCTGACTACAATGCTCAACGACCCCAATATTGAAAACCGGCGACTCGCCCTGGGGACCCTGAACGCAGCCATCAACCACAAATCCGACAGCGTCCTGCCTCACCTGGCAAACTTGATCCCTCTAGTCCTCAAGGACTCCAAGATCGATCTCGACCTCATACGCGAGGTACAGATGGGACCATTCAAGCACAAAGTCGACGACGGGCTCGAGCTCCGCAAGGTCACACCTCCTTCTCCCTTCGCTTCATACCACAAACTGACCCTAACCCCCAGAGCGCCTACGAAACCCTCTACTCCCTAATGGACAACGCCTACTCGCGTATCAACCCGCGGGACTTCTTCGACCGCGTCATCGCCGGCCTGGACGACGAGCACGAAATCAAAATGCTCTGCGCCCTCATGCTCACCAAACTCATGGTCCTCGACCCGGAGGAAACCCTCCGCCGCATCGACTCCATCGCCGACCGCTTCCGCGTCATCCTCTCTTTCAAACCCAAAGAGAACTCCGTCAAGCAAGAGGTGGAGAAGGCGGCCGAGGCGAGCAAGGCCGCGCTCAAGGTCACCGTGAGGTTGCAGAATGCGTTCCCGGCTGCTTGGGGGGGGGCGAGCGCGCAGGGCCAGGCGTGGAAGGCGTATTGTGAGTGGTTGGGCAAGGAGTTCAAGGGGCAGCTGGCGAGTGTGGAGCATGAGATTAAGAGTCAGGCTGCGTGAGAGACGGGGTTGCGCTTGGGAGGGGGGTGATGCCCGCCCGCTGCTATCGTGGCGAGTGGATATGCTAGTATTGCGTTTGCGATTCAAAATTCGCTCGAGGAGTTTGATTGGTGAGGGATTCTTGCTTCTCTGTTTTGTCCTATTTACTTGTGGAGAACAATTTCTCCTCCAAGAAGACAAATATCCTGAATATCAAAATCCATGTATCCCCCGTCGTTCCATCAGACCTGGCCTCTCTTCGGTCGACGAATGAAGCAGGAGGGGACCGGGGGTTTCATAGTCGTTCATTTGCGAGGAAGGGCCCACCGCACACATACACACGCCCAAGCTCAACCATCCCCTTTCCCCCAGGGACTCGGTATCCACTCCCTCTCCTCTCTCTCCCCAGTGTCCCCTATTCCTCCCCCGAAAAAAACCCCCCCCCTCTCCCCCTATCTCACTCCCTACTAACATCCCTCCCAAACATCTTGGCCTTAACCCAATCCAAACACACCAACACCCGATTCCTTGTGCTGAAACACATACTCAAATACGCGCTCCGCCAGAACAAAAATGTCATCGTGCCCCCGGACGCGAAATTCCCGCTCAGCCAGCTCACGTCCGCGACCGCCTTCTCGCTGCCAATGTACGCCAGGCTGCCCTGGTGGCTGTACTCGAAGGGGCCGATTTGCTTGACGCGGCGAAGTTGTTTTTGGAGGGATTTGATTTGGGTGAAGAGTTCGAGGCGGGTGTCAGGGGGGGCGGTGGATTGGGCGGAGGAGAGGCGCGAGAGCTCGAGGTTGATTTCTTCGGTTTTGGCGAGGGAGTTGAAGAGCCGGGCTAGGAAGGCGCCTTCTTGTGAGGCGACTTGTGCGGTGGGGGCGTAGTTGGCGACGGCGCAGTCACTATAGAGAGAGGTATTTTAGTATGTGGTTCTTGATGTTGGAGAGGGGGAGGGAGGCGGGATTGTACCCGACTGCCCAGATGTTTTCGGTGCCTTTGACGACGAGGTATTCGTTCACTGCAAGACCGCGGGGGGAGTCCTTTTGCTCGGGGAGTTGGGACATGAGATCCTTGACCATAGGGCGGAGGGCGTTTCCGGTGGCCCAGACGAGGAGGCCGTACGGGAGACTTTCGAGGGTTTTGGTGCCGTCTGGAGCTGTGAATTCTGCTTCGATGGTCTTGTCTGTTACGCGTTTGACCATTGTTTTGGTTTTGATCGTGATGGATTCTTCTTTGAAGGTAGATTCCGTGTAGTCGATTAGTTGCTTGGAGAACATAGGGAGCACGTTCGGGAGGGCTTCGACCAACGTAACGTGGAAACTGTCGATGATGTCCGGTATCCATTTTTTGAGGTCTTGCTCGAAGAAGTCTTGAAGTTCGCCGGCAAATTCGACGCCTGTGGGACCGCCGCCTACGACGACCATGTGCAGGAGGCGTTTGCGTTCTTCGGGGGTTTGGTCTTTGAAGCTGGCGGTTTCGACGCAGTCCATGATTCTCTTGCGGATCTGTTGGGCGTCGCCCACTTCTTTCAAGAAGCAGGAGTGTTCTCGTACACCAGGGATCCCGAATGTGGCATTCTCAGCGCCCACGCCCACGACCAGCATGTCGAAGGGAACTTCGGTCGAGGAAGTATCCCCTTTGATCTCTGAGTCGTCATTGATGTAGACAGCCTTTTTCTCGTAGTCAACTTTGGTAGCCTCGGCTTCGTAGTATTTGACTGTGGCTCTCTTGTGCCGAAGAATGTTCCGGACAGGTTCCATAATTGACCGATGTTCGATCGTGCCAGTGGTACACGACGGCAGTAGCGGAGTGAAAAGGAAGAAGTTTCGCGGCGAGATTACAATAACATTATAGTTTTCGGTGTCTGCACACGGTCAATCGCTGTCAACGAGGTGTCGAGGGCCAGAAATACCCAGTTTCTTAAGCAGAGATATAGCTCCCCATCCAGTGCCTATAGCAGGTCAACGGCTGCAATCCATAGTCATCACGAGCTGGCATACCTAATATGACCAGAGTCTTCTTTGAAGGATCAGGTTCGATCTGTTCTGTAGGCCTCCGCATCTCATAGATGGTATATGCAAGATATCCAAAACCGCCGATGACAGAAAGATACGTCAACCTCCATGTCCATCTGAAGAAGGTTCTGATCCTTCGCCTGGGCTTTGGTGGTATGGCGTCCGCGTATGAACGTCTAAAAGATCGTTGAAGAGTAGCAGTCAGGAGAGTAGGTTTGATGGGAGCACGTGAGAGCTGCAGGTTTAATATCGAGCGCGTAGTTAAAGAACGTCGAGCTCGCGCAGGGAATTCCGAGGCGGTCCTCCTCGAGGCCAAGCTGAGGAGAGACCTCACGGCCGTCTTGGAAGCCATAGATAGGCTAATTGGGGGATTCGTTGAGAATCAGAGGAAGTAGAAAGGAAGATGAAAGCCGGGTTGGGAGGACATCCATCAGCCCTATCAAACAATTCAAAGTACCAGCCATCGGACCGAAGCGTTTTGCTCTGAATACCATTAGGGCAATCACGATTGACTTGATATCGTGAACGGAAGATCTATTTACATAGCGAAAGTATGTATGCTTCATAGTCCCAGATCTCAATCTTTCTCACCGCCTCCACATTGCATAGCCAAATACCATTCATGCAACGGACTGTGCGCACGCTCAAATCAAATTCCTTCTGACCTGCACTCCACGATCAGAAATTAACAAAAAATAGCACAGAGACGTGCTCTGCGCAGGAATGCCACCCGGCGCAGGAATGCCACCCGACATCGGCACAGGCTATTATCCAGACTAATCATCTCTTAGCAAAATTCTTCAACCGTGTTTCGTCCAGCTCCGGTCCCGGCTCCTTCTCCTCTTCCTCCCGAATGATATCTTTACTGACTCTCGCCCTCTCCTCTTCCACCCCATCTTCTAAGTGTAACGACCCAGGTATGTCACCCAGACTCTTCCTTGCTTCACTGACAAGCGCATCGGCTTCACTGATGCCCCCTTTTTTGGTGGACGGTGGGTCTCCCTCGACCCCAATGGGCTCCGACTTGCGCTCTACGTTCTGTTGTAACGCCTTTCCGTCGAAGCGCACAATCATACACGACAGGTTGTCGGTTGAGAAGCGGGCAAGCGCGTGGTCGACGAGGATTTTGGACGCGTGCTGAGGGTCTGGAGTGTTGCGGACTAGGTCTACAGCTTCTTGGTCGCTGCAGACGTCCCAGAGCTATAAGTGTAAATATTAGCATTGTCTATGCGGATGGATCGAAAGAGCCACTTACACCGTCACATGCAAGAATCAGAAACTCGTCGAGGTCTGGCTGTATGACTGTCTCCGTTGTGTATGGATGTCCCGTCACGAGGTCCTTCATATACGCGTCGCCCAAAGCTCTAGTGACCGCCAAGACTCCATTGACACGATTGTTAAGGATCAGACCACCGGCATTCGATATCCGCTTGCCCTCGTTCTCGTCGCTACCCTTATGGTCGTAAGAAAGACGTAGCGCTTTCCCATTCCGACAGAGTACGATACGTGCATCGCCCACGTTGGCAGTGTACAAGACTCGTTGACGTGAAGCCGCATTCTGTAATTTGGGTAGGGTCGTCGTTGCACCCAATCCAGGAATGACAGACTTATTTTGCGGAGTAGCGAGTTGCTCCTCCGATTTGGAATCTCTAGATGGAGTTTCCGAGACTGCTTTGGCTGCTGCTGCAGCCACAGGGGCGATCGAGGTCGAACCCGTAGCTGATTGGGAATTGGGTATCCTGTCTTCCCACCTGAGAACCGCACATATGGCGGTGCATCCGCTATTCTTCAGAGGAAGCTTATCCAATTGCTGATCGACATTCGTGAAAGTCTGATCCAGCAACTCCGGGACGGGGGTGTTTGGATTTTTTCTTATCATGTCTTCCAGCAAGACGTGAAGCTTCTTTCCACACCAATCCGCGGCGAAGGTGCCTGCGTGGCCATCGAAAATCGCAAAATAGCCGTTATCGGTTTCAACAACATGTGACTTGTTGGATAGATTTGTACTCGAATCTTCCACCTCTCTCGAGACTTGGCTCTGCTTGCTACTCGACATCGACTCGGAGTCCGAGGGGACACCGGGAGCAGGTGTGCTCAGAAAGTTGTAGAGATAGGCATGGGTGTCTTCCATAGTCCTCCTACATTTCTTATTCTTATCCTCGGTGACACCAACTCGAAAGGTAGATCTTGGTCCTGGACGTGACTCTCCAGCGGAATTGTTCAATGAGCCTTGAGGAACCACCAGAGCAGGATCAGTCTTTCCTAACTTTTGTATCGCTGATGTCTGAGGCGATAGAGGCCCATCATGTGAAGAAGAGTTGGGCGAGCCTGAAAGATGGAACGAGTTCTTGGCACTCGAAAACAAGGAGGCGCCCGCCTTAGCAATGCCACTACTTCGACGTTTCTTGTCCCCGCCAGGTGCAATTTGATCTGTAGACTGCCTTGGTGAATCGGTGCCTGTACTGCTTCGACTTGGCGAATCATTGTCGTCTTCACCGACTGATTCTAGACTGACGCCGTCTGGTATGCTTCCGGGCCCAGTGGCAGACTTTGGAGAGGGATGCGAAGCAATAACCGTGTCATGACTTTCTTTCGTAGGGCTCCCAGAGCCGCCAAACATTCTGTTTAGTAGGCCACCTCCTTGAGTGGAGAGACTCCTCCTCTTATTACCTGCCAGGATGTTGGTTGGAGGGACGTATATCCCGACAGTACTTGGGTCTTCCGCGATCGATAATTGAGGTGAGGGGGTTCAGAGTGTAATCCAATCGCAATGTTGGCGGTAGACAAGGAAGCCAAGTAAATTGTGATGTTGAATCAGGCGGGGTAGGCAAAGGAAAGGAATAGAGCTGGGGTTGTTGACTTGCGGTCTCTCAATGCTTCATGCAGGGTATGGTCAGCGTTCGTTATGTAAAATTTTTATTCCTATTTCAGGTAAGAGGGGAAAGCCCTGGAGGAATATCAGGAAGTTTACGGACTCAAGGAGAGCAGGTGTGGCTGGTGGAGTTGGTGAAGAGGGGTTTGTGCAACGTACAAACTTAGGGATAGCAATCTAGGGCAGGCTTAGATGGCACTGCTCGGTGTTTGAAGGACTCAGTGATAGGAGCACGTGCGATTGTGGTTGAGTGATTGCTGAAGCCCAACTGACGTCGTAGCGTGAGTGGCTTTCTGATGTTATTCCTCTGCGCCGTTGGGCGAAGTGTGGGGTTTCAGGCGGGCATGACAACGCTATCTCCACAATGTCCAATGATAACTACGACGACTCAGTGTTGAAATATCAATTGCCCGGGGTCATGGTAGTAGAGACACAGCTTGTGTTTTACTTGAACTGTCTTGTATCCATTCATTCATTGCTATGCAAAGACCAATCGATGCTCATGCACACGGTACCCAACCACTCAGAATGCCTCTCACCGACCCCCAACAGCCAACCTCGTCCTTTTGGAAATCCCCAAACCCTCCTGCCCGCCTCCCCTATCACCTGCCTTCCTTTCTCCCTTCTCCTTTCCAGGAGTCACCGCCCCCTTCGCCCCTTTCCCAACAATTCCACCCCCCATCTTGAAAGCAACCCTCTCTCTCCAAGCCGCCACAACGGGGTCCTCGTACCCAAGTTGCGTCATCTGCAATTCCTCCCCAGCATTGTCCGGGTCATCGTCCGCATGGTCGTAAATCGTGTTCATCGTTCCCTCCAGCCCATGTTCGGGAGTCGGGGATTGAGTTTGTGCGCTGAGTTTCGATGCTTTTGTTGTATTTATGGTGGGACGGGTGGATTTAGCGGCTTCCAGTGGCGTACCCAAACCGTCTGTATTCATTGTGTCCACGCTGCTGGCCCGGGAGAGGTTGATTGTGCTATGTGAGGAGAGGTTTGAAGGGGCTCGGCCTAGGAGTTGGCGATGCCGACGACGAGGGTGGGCGTTGGTTTCTCCTGTGTTGTTTGATGATTTACGTTGGTGATGCGCGAGGAGGGAAGATATGGTGCTACCTGGAGGGGAGGGTTCGCGTGGCTTTTTTAAGACTTGAGGGGGTGGCGATGTAGAGCGTTCCTTCACAAGAGGGGGTGTAGGAGGCGCTTCTAGTAATTGCAAAGGTTTCGAGGGTGAGGAGTTTAGTGTAATTTCGCGAAGTGCAGTTGGATTGCTGTTTAATGAATATTGAGCAGGTTCGGCGTCGATGATAAGTGCTGTGTCGTCGTGGAGCGTGTTTGGTGAAGGTCCTTCATCGTCAGGGAATGGATCTGGCTTGCGTTGGCCGATTTTCGTCGAAGAAGTATCCTTTCCAACATATCTGTACGCCTTCTCCTCGGAGACGTTCCTTCCAGTGGACTTCTTCTTCTGCGGCTCTGGTGCGCAGTGATTCGCAGTATTGGTCTTGTTCTTTCGTGATTCATCCGGTCTCTTCCACGATTCTGCGTCAGAGATTGGGGTTTCTGGCAGAGCAATTGGCTGTACAAGATACGGTCCAAACGGCAAGAGCTCGCTTTGGCGAATGCAATCCCAAAGCCACTCGGAGCGAACACTGGGAATTCTCCACACTTGCGCATGACGCTGCTTATCAAGGCCAGGTATGATAGTATTGCATACAAGCACGGATGCATTAGCATCGAAGAACTCCTCGTATTTCGCTCCTGGTCCCTGTCATCAGTGCCGTGTCCTAGCGGTTGGCGTAAGGACTCACCCATCAATTTGACTGCTCTGGACAAGTGAAGTAGTTCAATTCCTTGGAACGCGGTCGAACAAATGCATAGATTCTCGAATCCTGTTTATGTCAATACCACGAATTCGAATCATTAATAAGAAACATTACCTGAGATTGGAGATTTGAAAAACGGGGTGTTGGTCAAACAGCCCTGGGGGTCCTCAACTGCTTTTCGATATAGGCATCGCTCAATCCAAAGTTCTGTAACGGTGACTAGGTTTCGCAGACTTGAGGGTTTCTTGGGAACATCAGAGGTAGGAATGGTATGCGGCACAAGCAGATATAATTTCTTTGTAGCAGCAGCATCCTCTAAATCCGGTGAAAGGCCTTTGTCCACCACTTCGGCGCCGTGAGACTGCAAATGATCTTGAAGAATGGACGACTAGCAAATCTAGAATCAGAATAAGCAATTCTCAGCACATCATTTCATATGTCGTACCTTCTTCTCGTCAAAGCCATGCAACACAAACAGTGTTTCCCAGAACATCTTTTCTTCATGCTGGGACTTCTCCTGAAATATATCGAGTCTTGGCGTTGGTCTGCCGGCTTCCTGCAAATTGTGTGCTCGAGGTTCCACTCCAGCATCAACAGACTCGTCACTGATCCTGTCGGCGCCCTCTGCAGGCCTCTCTATTTCCTCCCATGAGTCATTGTTGATGGCATGCTGGCCTGGTTCTCTTGTGACAATGTCGGTCCAGAGTCCGCTATTGTGCTTTTCCAATTTCACGCTCGCGGTTCTCCTCAGCTTCCTTGAATTCTGTGCTCCGAGGTCATCTACCGGTGGTCGTTTACCCAACGAAGTACGAGAAGTCGGTTCGCGCACCCAGGCATTGCGGCCACGCTCTGACGTCGGTAATGACGGCTTGTAGAGGCTTTCGTCCAAAATCATGCCTCTTTCTAGGCTTTGTTCCATCCACTCAATAGAAACAGTCTTAATCCCCCATTCCATCGCATATTTGTATTTGTTACCAAAGGGTTCTTTAGCGATAAGGTGGGTGATGTCTTGGGTGAGATTTGCTCGATATTCGCCTCCACTGGTGTTGACAGTACTTTCCATTCCTTTGCGATATGCTACTGGGATCATCATCAGCCGCATCAATCTACATTGTCGGTATTGGCCACATACAGTGCTCAAACCCAGTCACACAGATTCTGAGCCCAATGAACGTTGGCAACTTGTGCTCCGCTTCGAGAGCTACAACGTCGGTTTCCCCTCCTTGGAGCCATAAATCTCTGACAGCTTCGACCCATTTCGGTGAGAGACATTTGACATCAACACGCAACTTGGCAACGTATCTGTACTTTGGGGTGTCTATGTCTCCGACGATCAAATGCGTCACGTCTGATGTAAGATCCAATTTATGTTTCGCACCCATTTCCTCCGCACAGGCAGCGAGGTGAGACTATGAGCGCAGTCACACAGTGATTAGCCAAAGGATAACATGGTCCTCGAGAATTAGAAAAGGGAAGAATCAGCCGACTTACGCGCTGTTCGGGAGGAATTGAAGTACAGCACATAATGACGCCCTGGAGGGGCTTTTGAGTATCGTCGCTCATGGCCAGAGGTACTTTTCGGCCTTGCGCCTGATCTCATTTTCTTCTGATCAGGAGTGGCTTCATTGTCTGCTATTCGCTGTCGCTCAATGCTGGACGGCCAGCGAAACGAGGCTCTAAGTCGCTGGCGCGTTGATAGAGCAGACGCGCTGAGGCCTTGGCAGCACGTGATCCTGCAAATTTTCCTAGTAAACAATAGGTACCTTAATAAGAATCATTTTGATCTAACTCAGTTGGATTAGGTTGTGGGTTTTGCCACAAACCCAACCCAAAACCCAAAACCCACCAGTGATATCTGTTGGCTATAGGAGATTTCAATTGCTCTATCTACTTAGGAATACAGGCTCATCTATATACTCGGCTGATTAATCTAGGCCCTATAGATAATAAGGCATTTAGTAGAGCTGATATACTTTAAGTATAGTTTTTATTATTCGGTATATAGCCTAGCTAATAGTAATCCAGGATTATAATATACTAGACTTAATTTAGTTTAATATTGCTAAAGAGACTACTTTAGTTATTTTTTAATATTTTTTTTTAAATTTTAAAATAATTTCTAAAATATTATTAATAAATAATTTATTAAGTTTTATATTTCCTTTTTTGCCTTCTTAAACTAGCCTTAATAATTAAAATATATACCTTAGACTTACTATTATTATTAACTTTATTAGAAAATCTATTATTATTTTTTTAATAAAGATTTAATTTATAATTATATCTTTATTTTATATTAACTTTCTTATTTTATAATATTGAAGTTATATATATTTCGTTTTAAAGTATATTATAAAGTTTTCGGTTAAATTAATTATTAATTTATTGTTTAAATTTATTTTTATAATTTTTATAATTTTTTTATTATATTTAAGTTTTTAAAATAAATCTTTAAAATATATAACTTTTTTATATATTTCTAATATAATAATATATTTAGCTTTAATTAATAATATAATTATAATTAGTTCTTATTTAAACTTTTAATTAATTTATTTATTAGTTAGTTTAAAAAGATATTTTATTATAAATTTATTATTATTAATATTATTATATTAAAAAGAGTCGGAGTAAACCTAAAGGGTCTTATTATATATATAATTTAATTTAAATATTATTTCGATCTTAATTATATTAATTAAATATTTTATTATTTATTTTATTATTATATAATAATTATTTATTAATTATATAAAATAATATATTATAAAATTGATATTAAATTAATTTATTTTAGTTATTAATTTAGGATTTTAATAATAAATATAAAATCGTTTTTTAATTTTTTATTAATAATATATTTAAAAGATAACTATTCTAGTTTTATATTTTTATTTATAATATTTTTAATAATATAATAATTTTCTATTCCTAATTACTTAAATATTTAAGTAATATAATCCTTTTAAATAATAATTATTATATAATTATTACGATTTCTTAAGATTTTTATTTTTAAGTAAAAAGAAATAATTCTTAAATATTTTAGTTTAAATTCTTTATTAAATTAAACCTTTAACTTGCTTATCGCTTTCTTTATATATAAAAATAATAATAAATAATTTATTCCTTTTATTTATTCGAAGCTTTTAACAATTTATTAAATTTTATATTTAACGATTTCGTTTTTAATATTTAATTTAATTAATAATATTTATTTTCTTAGGAATATTTTATATTTTAATAATAATTTCTTAATTTTTTAAATTTTTTTAAATTTTTTTAAATTTTATTATATTTAATTCTAACTAGAAAATTTTTTCTATTATTTTTTATTAATTTTTAAAAGATTTATATAAAAGGAAATCTTCCTTCTTTTATTCCTTTTTAGAAATTATAATAATTTATTAATAAATAAAGTTTTATAAACCGTTTTAATTGATATTCTGATAATATTAATAACTTTTAATAAATTTAAAAAGATATTTATTATATTTTTAATATTCTTTATTTATTATATAAAAATAATATATTATTAATATAAATTACGATTTCTTTATTTAATTCTATATTTAATATTTACTCTATGTTTTGCTTATTAAAATTAAAATTAATGATTTTATTAAGTTTAATATTTTAAATATTAACTTCCTTAAATTCGTTTTATATATTAAAGCTAAAACTAATTTCTTTATTAATATTAATATTTTAAATATTTGCTTTTATATTTATAAATTATTTATTTATTAATATGTTATTTATTTTATTAAAAATATTAAGAATAATTTCTTTATTAATATTATTTTATTAAAAATAATATAAGTTAAAAGCCTTAATCCTTTAATTTTCTTATTTTATAAATAATATTAATTGGAATTATTATTAAATCTTAAGAATTTATATTTAATACTTTAGAATTTGAGTTTTTGCTTATAAATATCTTTATTATATATTTAATAAATATATCCGAATTATTTTATATAGTTAATATTTGGTTTCTTTCTAATTTATCCTTTATATAATATTTTTTATTAAATATTACCGTAAAAAAATTTTCCTTAATATATATAATAAAATTTAAGGTTTGCCTTTAAAAGTCTTTATTTAATTTTAAATAAAATAATAGTATTTTAATTTATTCGAATAATATTCTATTACTTTACTTAATAATACCGTTTTAATAAAAACTATATAATAATATCGGTTTTTATTAAATATTAGCTTAGCTAAGAGTTGTTTATATTTATAATTTAATAAATTTTTTTATATTATTTTTATATAAATAACTAATAATATTTCTTTTAATATTATTCTCTTTAATATAATTTTTAATATAATTATCAATAAGGCCTACTTTTTATAAAAGAAGAAAATAATTAATTATTATATTAATATATTTATTTATAAATATTAAAATATATTTTATATTACCTTTTATAGGAGTAAATTTTCTATTTTTAATAATATTTATAAACTATTATTTATTTAAAAATATTGCCTATTTATTCCTTATTTATTCGTAATTAAAAATATAAAAATATTTTTTTATAATATAAACTTTATATTATTATTTTAATAATATTATATTTTTAAATTTATTATTTTATTTAATATTTATTTTAATAGTTATTTTAATAATATTCTTTATTAAAGTTATTCTAATATACCTAAAATATATATATTAGAATTTTTATAAGGCTAGAATATTCTTTGTTTTAATATTCCTAATATATTTTTAATATTTTAAGGGAAATTAGGGAATAAAATAATTATTAACTGTTTTTTAGTTTAAAAATAATATTTTCTTTATTTTATTTTTAATATTAAAAAAATTTCTTTTAAACGATATTATATATCTTTTCTTAATTAATTTTATTATTAAAATTATATTATATTAACTATTTAGAATATAATATATATTTATTAGCTTAATTTCTTTATTATTATTAATTATTATAATAATAAAGCCTTTCCTTTTTATTATTATAATAATATTATTAATCCTATTAATAGGGTAATTATATATATAATAAAAAATAAAATATTAATATTTAAAATAAATATAGATTTTAGCTTTTAAGTTTAAATAAATATTTTTTTGAAATTAATAATTGTTTTAAAATTATATACCTTTAGGACTTATTTCGTTTTTTCCTTATTATTTTTAAAGAAGAGTTTTTTATCTTTTAATTTCTTTTAATTAAGACGGAAATTATTATTTAAATAATAATATTTTTCTTTTATATAACTTCCTTTGTAATAAGAATATTTTAGTTTAAAATTTTTATTATTTCCCTTTTTGTTATTATTTTTATTATTATTATTTATTATTTTTTTTTTGCTTTTTAAAATTCCTTATTTTTAAGGCTTTCGAAGACTTTTTTTAGTTTTATTATTTATTATAAATAAATATTATTTTAATAATTTCTTTAAAGATAATATTTTTATTAATATTATTTATAATTTAAATAATTTAAATTTAATATTATTTTATTTCATTAAAAAGATTTTTTAAGAATAAATAAGTTAATACTATTTTATTTATAACTTATATCGTTATTATTAAGCGATTATTTTAATAATATAAATAATTAATATATTTGCTAATATTCTTAAAAATAATAGAATTTATATTAATTAAATATTAAATAATTATATATATAATATAATAAATTTTTTTTTAGAATTTTTTCTCTAAAAGCTTTAATTTTTTTATAATATATTTTTTGCTATTAAAGAGGTTTTTAATATATAATTTATATATTAAAATAATAATAACTTAAACTTTCCTAGTTATTAAAAGTAAATTATTATTAATATTATTTTTATTTTTGTTAATAACTAATTAGGATCCTTTTTTAATAAAAATAGCTTATATTTTAAAAGCTTAATTATAATAATTAAAAATCTCTTTTAAGATAATTACCTTCTTATATACTATCTTTATAATTTAATATAAAAATAAATAATTTTATAATTTTATAATTTTAAATTTTAAATTTAAATTTTTTTATATAAATATATAAATACTAGCTGGGCTTATAACCTATTAATTATAAGAAATTTTAATTATTTTAATTATTTAAGAATATAGGCTTATTTATATATTCCGCTAATCAATTTAAGCCTTATAGATAATAAGATATTTAGTAAAGCTGATATACCTTAAGTATAGCCCTTGTTATTCGGTATACAGCCTGGCTGATAATAATCCAGAATTGCGATACGCTAGACCTGATTTGGCTTAGTGCTGCTGGAGAGACTGCCCCAGCCATTCTCCAACAATATCAAAGCATCCTTTCTGTATAAATAAATCATAACATCCAACGACAAAATCAGAAACCGGCTGGCTTAAGTCTCTATTTCCTTGGTTACACTATGCCACCATCTCTTTCCTTTTGTCAGCTTTCACACCTCTCAATCTGCTTCTACTACATGTGGTTATTCTGTCGCCATTCCCATTCTTCGCTCACTTTCCCGGCACTTAGAGTCTCAGGAGACCTCAAAACCTGGCAGAAGGGTGCTCTGTAGCGAGTGCTGCGAGGGATCTCCTGTTTCTTAGTGTATTGCTCTGGCGAGCAGAAGCCTCCCAGGAGCATTTCTTCTCCCGAAAACCTTTGGCGTTGGCCGCGCCGCTCGCAGTGGACATCAATCGTGTGGGAAAAGTCGCTGCATACATTTCTCTCCAAACGGAGCACCCTCCACCCATAGAGTATCCCGGAGAGCCTATTACCGAAGAGATTGTCCAGTGCTTCTCTGTTCTTGATCCTTCAAGCCATGGCCTGCGACAGGGCTGCAAAAAGGCAACGTTTTTGAATTCGTCCAGAGGACTTGAAAGAACTAATTATCTAGTTTGCAGGAATAGAACGGAGGTGGACATAGATTATAGGTCATTAGGATGGATTCTTCTGGCGCGGTCATCCTATGAGATTGTGTGGGCGTTGTTTATCAATTGCTGACTGAACCAATGCATCTTTTGTTAGGCGCAGATGCCGTAAGGGGTGAAGTAAGGCTTGGAAGATATGTTTAGCTGTGTCGCAATTCCGCGATAGGATCCAGCCAAGATGCATTGTGTGGATACCGCGGCACCCGAGACTGCTGCTGTTCATCTAACCTGTAAGTTTCTGTGAATGCCTGTACTACCGCGTCTCTACCATCGTCGGCGAGGATTTGCTAGCTTTTTGGTCTTGTTCTGGGAGCTATCGATCTGAGAAACGTCTTTTGCAAGCTGTTCCAAATAAGCAGGGGTCGAAAATCGTAATTGAAATTTGGTAGCTATGCGTAAGTGTTCAAGGAGTGGAAGCACCGTGTAACCCATGAACGGACGTATAAACCATAAGTCATAAGTGCATTGATCTATCATCGCCGATACCCTTGCCTTTCCTCCGTTTCATTGCCCGTTTCATGTTGAGAGTGGGAGAAGTTCAAGGACCAGACTTCACCTCGTTGTTGTGCTTCGCAGCCTCGAAAGCCTTGTCATCCAAACATGCGCACTCTTCGTTGCTTTCAGCCTGAAGAGGGCACAAAATCTGCTCGCCGGGAGGGCAGTAATCGTCATAGGAGATCTCGGCGGCATGAATCTTGGCTATGAGTTGACATAATATGATTCTGTCAGCTTCCGATGACGTGAGTGATCAGAAGAATGGCGGGGTAGACTGGACTGAAGAGGAGAAGGACAGTCTCGAGCTTACCAGGGCCAGAATCCAGAATTGCCGGATCCTCAGGACCGTAGTTCTCGCAGCAGAGGCGCTTGTAGCCAATCAAGGACATGTGGCCATCTCCGGTGCTCGATGTGTCGCAAGTAGAATAATCTTCGTAACAGCTCCCTTCGCAGAGAGGCGAAGTTCCACTCCAGAAGCAACCTGGCGGAGTGACTCAATTCTTTTGAAGGCCTTTCTGGCTTTCAGAAATGGTGATGCCTAGTTGGAAGAGAAGTGCGCATGTTAATTACTATAGAACGTGGAGTTCGACGGAGCTTGAAAGAGGAGGCATTTGTACTCATCAGGTGAGCACTGGCCGAAGCTGCCACGAGCAATGGCACTTGAAAGGGAATCCCGCGCATGATGATCAAAGGGGTTGAGTATTGGTTTGGTGCTGTTAGCTAATTTGAGTCTTTCTTGTTTTGAAAGGAAGAAGCGTGAACGATGGAGAGTGTTCTACTCAACAACAGGCTAGGTTGGCTAGCTTTTATAGACGAGCACGCTCATGCTAACGCCCTTGCCCTTCTGCGTCCGCGTAGTCTGACCCAACTAGTCAACGAGAGTAGAAGAGCTGGGAATGGAATTCACCCCGTCCCCACGGACTCGACTTTAAATTCGGGAAGTAGCAGAGGCTCCATAACTCAAGGGAAGAGCTTCTTATGATGGGTCAGTCGGCCAGCATTGTTCAAGTAACTGTACTGCATCGGGTTGATAATATCTCCGACTCGCTGTTCGTACAGAATGAAGTCAGCCTGAGTCCGTTCGAGTTTGTGATGATGAAGCCCCCTCAATTAAACAATATTGTCTCTGTCAGCCAATACATAGATCTCAGCGTGACGGAGGAAGACCCCAGTATAGTCTTCCTATGGCTGGTTGTTTTTCTGGGGCTCAGAAACAGGCTGTGAGGTAGTATGTTTTTAGCATTTTGAATCTACCTACAACTTGGTACTCCAATAATGGTAGAGCGGAGCCGGTGCTTCGTCTATCTCTTCCGCCCAATCCATCCTTCTTCCCTTCCCTTTTCGGCCTTTACTTTGAGGTTGAAGGATACCCCCTCGTCCCAAATGTGTAAGTAGCGTCTGAGTCTGGGCCAGCATTTGGCGGAGGATCCATCAATTCTAATGTGGTACTATCCTCATGGACCTGATCCAGGGGAGCCTTATTGTCGTGTGCGTAGTTGAGATCGCAAAAGAGTCAGGCGGGACATCTGGATTCACAGCGTCGTAGTCGCCGGTACATGCGTCTTGATTGAATGGCATCAATGTCTGCTCGTAAATGTCTCCCAATGTTGCGAGTCCCTCTCCGGCCTCCATCATATGCCCATTGACAAGGGTGTCAAGTGTGTCCGAACGATGAGCGATGAGTGCAGAATGGGCATTGAACAGCTTCCTATTGCGCCCTACAACGAACCTGAAGAGAAATGAGGTGGGAATTCTGTAGTAGCCGGACCGCTTGATTACATCTTTAGGGTATGCAATGAACAGTATCACCTGTTGTATGAGATCAGCGTAGGAGCTGCCTTGCGAGCTGTCAGGCTCATTCGGCTGGTGCCAAATGGGACTCTTGTGACAATGAAGATAGAGGGCTCAGTGTAGAATTCCGAAAAGGGTGCGATTGTTCCAAGCTCTTTCCATCTAGGTGGACTGGCCACCAGTTTGCAGCCTACTTTCCCAATGCAGAAAAAACCTTTTATCCCGTTGATAAGGTTTTATACAAAAGTACAGAAACTCGGTTTCACTACACAATTGAAACCAAAATAGGGGTCGAATTTTCTACATTTACGTAAATGCAGAAGTGATTAGTATGCAAGGTGTTCAAAATCCAGCATCAAAACTTTTTGATCAATTGGGGCGATGATTATAGGGTTGATCTAAACAACTACGACTGTTACTGCAGGACGCTGTATTGGCAGCATTTGGGTTGGGAAACGGGCTTCTTTTTGGTTAGATCCAGGATTTTGCAAATCCTTTTGTTTAGACGTGATGACTCGTCGTCCAATGTGTAGCATAAGTAATCGAGGGGTTGGCTCCGAATGTCAAGTTCCAGTCACTTTTGGAAGAAGCTGGCTTGCGTGCTGATAACCTCATCAATCAAATGCTCATGAGGTTGTTCACGATTTGAACTGGGGTTGCGTTCCCTCGCTTGTTTATAGACTCCTCACATGGCGGGGGCATGTCCGCAGGCCAAGAGAAATAGGGGCGATCAGAAGGACCCTTGGACAGCGGTTTTCTTAGGTTGTCGAGAGGTGCGCGCTCCGTACTGCGAAGACAAAGTATCCGTAAATACTTCCAACCAAGCCAAACATGGCGTGACTTTAATGTGTAAGCCTTTGCTGTACTCAAGAAAGCAGCTGATGACAGAACATCCGTCAATCTATCTACCTAACTTATCCACAGACATCCGGATTGGTAGCATGCACTGACCGAGCAGGTTTTAAAAATGCCGCGGCTCCCGATGAACCCTTCATGATATGATGATATGATGATGGTCTGACCCTTCATACTCAATGGATTGCTTCAAACAGACCATGTCCGCCAATTGAAATGTTATTATAATATGAACTGTCGAATATTTTATGTGACTGTTGCGAAGACCCATTCATCATTCTCGACCCTGCTATCTATTGCCTGTACTTAGCACAAGAGCTATGCGCCAATAGCCACTTCAAGGCGGACAAGCACCCTGGCCCATGTTTGATGACCGGCTTATGGTTTCCTTATGATTCCTGACCTTGGAAGCTGACCCAGAACCTGCTGCTCCACACAATCTCACTCGAGGTACGAGTGTTCATTTCGCTCCGACTTTGCCGAATCAAGGTTCCTCTAGCAACTAATTGCCTGCGCCTCAAAATTGTCGTTGCGTTGTACAACTGAGCTGACATCAGTACTTGCAGTGCATAATTTGTAACTCCCCTCCCTACGCATTCGAATACGATTGTACCAGACTTCCGCTTGATCAATCGGGAACAAATATGGCGCTCCCGGGAAGCCAGCTACATACCCATCCACCACGAACGTCGGTCGCAGGCGGTCCTGCGAGTGGTACATTACATCGTCCCTCTTTAGTACCAGACACCAGGACAGAATCCGAGACCTCCATGGCCCACGGAGGCCAGGACGCCAATACAGGCCTCCCAGGCCAGGAAAAGATCATAGCCTCGGGGAATGGCGTTTCACTCTCGATTCAATTGACTGAGCCAGTGCTATTTCTACAAGGATTCGATACATCTGAACTTGCACAACAGAATACGACGATGCTGAGAGGGAGCTTCCTTTTGAGGGTGTCGAAAAGTGCCAAGATTAAGACGATCTCATTGACGTTCAAAGGCCGAGCGGAAACGGAGTGGCCGGAAGGTAGGTTACAAAGTCCTCATAGTTTCATTTACTATCAAGCTGACGCTTGGAACCCAGGCATCCCTCCCAGAAAGACAGAATTTAAAGATTGTGAGAGCATATTGAATCACACATGGCCATTCTTCAACGCCCAATTTCAGACAGCAGAGCATGGATCGGGAGCAGATTTCGTACAAAATCAGAAAGGGCCGTCTGCAACAACCACAGAAATCGGAGTCACGGGGTCTTCGCTTGACCCGCGTCGGAGTTCCGCGGCCCCGATGACAGCGAAAGAAGTGAAACGTCTCTCGCTTCAAGTAACCCAATCTCGCAGCTTTGGCAAAGGAGATTCGGCCACTGGTGGTCCTACTGTCGCGCAGAAAGGGTACCGTACCTTTATACCCGGCGTGTATGTCTACAACTTCGAGCTGCCGATCGATTCTCGGTTACCAGAAACCATTGCCGTCGACTTGGGATCGGTTAAATATGAATTGATAGCCACCGTGGAGCGAGCTGGAGCCTTCAGGGCCAATCTCGTGGGATGTCAGGAAGTGACCATGATACGTGCTCCAGCAGAAGGATCATTGGAGCAAGTTGAGCCTATTGCTATCTCAAGAAATTGGGAGGACCAATTACATTACGATATCGTCATCTCGGGCAAATCTTTTCCACTTGGTGCTCAAGTCCCTATAGCTTTCAAGCTTACGCCTTTGGCTAAGGTACAGTGTCATCGGATCAAGGTCTTCGTCACCGAAAACATACAATATTACACCAGCAATAGGCGGGTTCATCGTTTAGAGCCGACAAGAAAGATCCAACTGTTTGAAAAAAGAGCAGATGGTCCCAGCAGCAGCGCTTATCCGGGAAGCTTTCTACGCATCACTGCAGGGGGTGGGGTTGCCTACGACGCTCGAGCTGCGGCGGCAAGAGGCGAGGAGCATGTTCCAAGAGATATGACAAATTTGCTAGGCAACCTCGACAGCGGGGGCGAGGTCGGGCCTACTGAAATGGAAGTCAATGTGCAATTACCGAGCTGTCACAACATGAGGGAGAAAGACAAGCAGGCGAGATTAAATTTCGACACCACCCATTCCGGTATCCAAGTGCACCACTGGATCAAGGTAAGCCTCCCCTTAGACCTCACCGTTCAGACTACCCAACACCACTTACAGATCGTCATGAGGCTATCCAAGCCAGACCTCGGCGACCCGACCAAACGCCGGCACTTTGAAATCTCCATCGACTCACCCTTCCACATCCTCTCCTGCCGCGCCACCCAAGCCAACATTGCCCTCCCCGCCTACTCTTCCCCTGAATCCACCACCCTCCTAACCGAACACTCTTCCTGCGGCTGCCCAGGCGCCGCCCGCCGCCGCAACTCCCCGTCCTCCCTCCTCCCAACCCTCAACTCCCTCCGCGCCGAGGGCAACAACGACTCTTCCTCCAGCCTCGACACCCCCTCCCTAGCACGTCCCCCAACCGCACACGTACACGATCCGAACCAGGGGCAAAGCAGACCCATGCACCTCCTCCGCAACCCCTCCTTCAATCCC
>JAABUQ010001331.1_pt1 | contig 54021 bp, 42 predicted proteins | sample 5560001 | NCBI WGS metagenome assembly JAABUQ01 (sample SAMN10711888, study PRJNA513371) | rock metagenome | isolation source: Antarctica rocks | place: Antarctica: Victoria Land, Finger Mt nord | collected 2015-12-18
TCCCGGACGATGGCGTAGCCGGCCACGCCGAAGGTCATCGGCCCCAGCCCCAGACGCTCGCGCCGGGCGCGCATCTCGGCGATCTTCTCCCCCACCCGCTCGGGCGGGTCGCCGTGCATGACGTAGGAGTCGCACGTCCGCGCAATCAACTCCTTCGCGGCCTCGGACTCGCCGCCGGCGTAGACGACCGGGCGCGGGTGCGAGACGGGCTTTGGCGCTAAGACAGCGTCCTCAACCTGGTAGAGCTTGCCCTTATGGGTGAATTTAGGCTGGGTCCACAGGCCGTCCACCACGGCCAGCCACTCCTCGGTGCGGGCGTAGCGGTCGCCGTGCTCGTCGAACGTCACCCCGTACTGCCGCGCCTCGTCCGCCCACCAGGAGGACACGACGTTGAGCGACAGCCGCCCGCCGCTGATGTTGTCGATGTTGGCGGCCTGCTTGGCGAGCAGGGCCGGCGCGTGGTAGGAAGGCCGGACGGCCACCATCAGCTCCAGCCGCTCGGTGACGGCGGCCAGGGCTGCCGCCGTGGACCAGGCATCCAGGCAGGGCGCGTCCACACCCTTGATGTCGTTGAGGTTCAGCTCGGCGATCAGCGTCAGGTCGAACCCGATCTGCTCCGAGCGCAAGGCCAGCCGCCGAGCGTACTCCCAGGTCGCCTCCATGCCCTCGTCCTCGACGTTCCGCAGCCAGCCGCCGAAGACCGGCATCCAGTAACCATAGCGCATCAATTGATCTCCTAATGCCTCTACATTCCCGCGATGATTCGCGTCCTTGCCATGAAGGATGCATACGAAACACACCTTGCCCAATCAGCCCCAGAGCAACTTAACAAAGCCGCTATCCGCCGGACTTGGCGATCCAGTCAATGTCAATCCCCCGCGTCATCAGCAACTCAGACAACTGGCCTATATGCCCCTGGGTGTGGCGCAGGTTCATCAGCTCGTGCGACAGCTTGGTCATGTTCGGATACCAGGAGAAGCCGGTCTCTGGGCTATCCAGGTCGAGACTGTTGACGGTCGCGTTGATGAGACCGCAGACGTACACGATGTAATCGCCGACCTCGCGCTGGGTCAGCGGCGCGACGCCTTCCGGTAGCTCGTACGGCTCGACATCAATTGCTCTCTGGGTGTCACTCACACCAAGAGCTTCCCGCACCGCCCACGGCCATTCGGCAACGGAGCCATTGAAGGTCTCTTCGTTCTGCACCGCGTAGTTATGCGTGAAGTACGCGGCGTGCCAGACGATGCGCCAGAACGGGCGCGGGTGCTCCCCCGCGAGCCACATATCCTCCGGGCACTTCTCTACGCACTCCGCTAGCATCGTCAGCCCGGCATGGTAGTGCTCCTTAAGTGCCTGTTGCAGTCCCATTTTGTCACCTTTCAAGTCGCGCTACTACCGAGGCGGGTTTGCTGTTTCCAAATAGTCCGCCAATCGAGCGGACGGGGGATGTCTAGTCAACTGTGCTCCGATAAGACAAGATTGTAAAGGATCAAGTCTTAGTCGCGCCCATATAAACAGTAATTCCATGTACTCACCAGAGCGCCCCAGCACAGTCCCGGCCCCTCCGTCACCAGATTCCAAGTTATCCACAAGAGAGTCATCGGGAAGAACAGCAAAAGGATCGCCACATACATCACGGTGTAGAATGTTATATCCACCCGCGATGGGTTAGAACTCTTAATCCAGCCTGGCACGATGTTGCCTCCATTCGGGATAGAGCCATCTGGGGCCGTTAGTGGTCACTCTGTTATATGTGCGACATGGCTTCTTCCAGATATTCCGCCAGGCGCACGAACGGGTCGAAGCCGACCACGCGGGGGGCGTCGGCGACGAAGTTCGAGAGGGCGTTGATGTCGTAATAGACTAACGCCCCATCGCGGTCGTCCACCATGTACTCGATGCCGCCGACGTCAATACCCGCCGCTTGCATGATGCGCTCGACGCTCACAATCACGTCGTCCGGTGGCGTGTAGCCTTCGACGCGCAGGCCGTTCTTGGGGGCGTCCAGCGCGCACGCGCCGCGCGCCAGCTCGACGCCGCCGGTCGTCTGGCAGATATCGGCGGGGCACAGATTAAAGCTATCCCCAGGGGTGTAGACGTGGATGGCATACAGATACTTGCCGCCCAACGTCTCGACGCGCGTGATGCGCCCGTCGCGGGCCGGCACGAACTCCTGCACCAGGGCGGCCTTGTCGATGCCCAGGTCAATCGACTCGGCCCGCGCGGCGGCTTCCAGTTCCGCCATCGAGTCGTAGCGCACGACGCCCGCGCCGCTGCCGCCGATGTTAGCCTTGACGACGACGGGGAAGCGCAAACCGTCCGCCGCCGCGGGCGCGGCTTGGGGGTCGCCGATGACGCGGGCGCGCGGGAACGGCAGGCCCAGCCCTTGCAGCAGCGTGAGCTGCCCGGCCTTGGAGATTTCGGTTGCAAAGGCGCGGGTGCCGTTGACGACCCGCGTCCCCAGCCGCTCCAGGTGCGCGAGATACGCCAGCGTGGAGAAGATGCCGGGGTAGTCGGACCGCAGATAAGACGACGGACTCATGCGGTTGAACAGCAGCGCGTACTCGCGCCGGTCCGCGCCGGGGTCGTAGACGTGGCCCCGCGCATCAATCTTGACGTAGTCGGTGCCGCGCCGGTCCAGCTCGGCGAACAGAGGCCGGAACCAGTCGGGGTGTTCATAGTAGATGGCGATGGGGAGCATAACGAAGATCCTATCCCGGCTTGTGGCGTCCTATTCCGGCTCGCTGGAGGCTCGCCACCCTTCCCTCGAAGGGAAGGGGTTGTTAAGAGTCGTGGGCCGCTTCGTGGGCGGCGGTTACGATGCGGGCAAGGACGCGCGGCAGGTTCGTCCTCACCTCGGCGTTGGTGAAGCGCAGGATGCGGAGGCCGTGGGCGGCGAGGATGCGGTCCCGCTCGGCGTCGTACTCCCGCTGGTCCTTGTGGATGCCGCCGTCTATTTCCACCACGAGCTTTGCCGAATGGCAAAAGAAGTCGGCAATAAAACCGCCGATCACTTGCTGCCGCCGGAAGTGCAGGCCGTTCAGGCGGCCGGCCCGCAGATGCTGCCACAGCGCCCGTTCAGCCGGCATCATCTCACGCCGCATCTGACGCGCCAATTGCTGCTTCTCGTGGGCGTGACTGCCCGTGACGATAAATCCTTCTTCCATAAAGCCTCCATGCTTCCCTGTCAGCCCGGCGACGAACGACACAGGCCCAAGGCCGCTTCCGAAGCCCTCCCCTCCGAGGGACCCTCCGGGGCACCAGTGCTTGGGTGGCGAACTTGTGAGCCGGGATAGGACGCCCACGCAGGAACCCGCCGCCCCGCCGTCGAACACAGGACGCATGACAAGTACCGACATGCAGGCCGCCGATACACAGACAGCCGTCCGCGCGGCAGTCGAGCGCATTCTACCCGAAGTCATCGAAACGCGCCATCACCTGCACCGGAACCCGGAACTCAGCGGCGCGGAGGAAGGCACGGCGGCCCTAGTCGCCGGACACCTACGCGCCCTGGGCCTGAGCGACGTGCAAACCCACATCGCCGGGCACGGCGTCACCGCCGTCCTGCCCGGCGCGGGCGACGGCCCGCTGCTGGCCCTCCGCGCGGACATGGACGCGCTGCCGATCCAGGAAACCAGCGGATTGCCTTACGCCTCCTGCCGGGACGGCGTGATGCACGCCTGCGGGCACGACGGGCACACCGCCACGCTGCTGGGCGCGGCTTCGGCCCTGGCGTCACTGCGGGATCGCCTGCCCGGCCCGGTCAAGTTCTTGTTCCAGCCCGCCGAAGAAACGACGGGTGGGGCGGAAAAGATGGTGGCGGAGGGCGTCTTAGAGGGCGTGGCGGCGATCTTTGGGCTGCACGGCTGGCCCAGCCTCGCCGTCGGGCAGATCGGCTATCGGCCCGGACCGATGATGGCGAGCGCGGACCGATTCGACCTGACGATCAAAGGCGTCGGCGGCCACGCGGCCTACCCCCACAACACCGTGGACCCGATCATGATCGGGGCGCAGGTCGTTCAGGCCTGGCAGACACTGGCCTCACGCGAGGTCTCGCCGCTCGACTCGGTCGTGCTGACCGTGACGCGGTTCCACGCGGGTGCGGCCTACAACGTCATCCCCGGCGTGGCCGAGCTGGGCGGCACGACCCGCTGCCTGAGCCGGGCCGTCCGGGACGCCCTGCCCGCCCAGATGGAGCGGATCGCGTCCCACGTCTGCGCCGCGTTCCGGGCCGAGTACGAGTTCGCCTACGACTACGGCCCGCCCCCGGTCGTCAACGACGCCGCCATGACCGCGCGCGTCCAGTCGGCGGGGGCCGAGGCCGTCGGGGCCGAGAACGTGGTCTACCTCGAAGCGCCCTCGATGGGGGCCGAGGACTTCGCCTATTATCTGGGCCGTGTGCCCGGCGCGTTCTTCCGGCTCGGCGTCGGCACGGACGTCTCCGCCCTGCACACGCCGGCCTACAACTTCTCCGACGGCGCGCTGCCCGTCGGCATGGCCCTGTTCTGCCACCTGGCCTTGTCGGACCGGGAATGAGCTTTGGCCGCTGGAGATCACGCGCAAACTAAACTTCGTGTATAATCTGAATCAGAACAACAAGCAGGGAACCTGGAAATATATGAGCGTAGTAGCACAGCATTTGAAGGATGAGAGCAACCGCCTGACCGAGAGCTTGGCCCAGACGCTTCTTGGCAGCTTGATCCAGGAGACGCAGTATGTTGGTGAAGTTTATTCTCTGGGCTACGAAAGTGCCCTAGTTCAGATTCACGATTCTTACCGGCAGAAGGTGGGCGGTATCCCAAGCTTGAGTCTTTTGATAGCCACGCGCCTTGCTCCCAAGGGTGCGGTGAGGTTTGAAGAAGAGAATGCTTCAATTATTCTCCTGCGCGTCATGGATGCTGCTCCGCTCCCTAACGATCAAGAAGCAAGCCGCATTCGTGTCGAAAGCGCGCAGCGTGTTTCAGGAGAATTAGACACTCATTGGGACACCGATGCTGCAATGGATGGGCAGACGGCAAATCTTTTATCCTTCGCGGGTGTAAAATGCCGCGTCATCGGCACCTTCTTTTTGGAGCCGTCTAAAGAAGGTGCAATTGAGCCTCTTATACTCAAATTCGGCAGTGATATCTCCAACTACTATCCGAATTTGGGTTTGAAAGTTTATAAGCCCAATGCTACTGCTTTACGCTTGATTGTGAACTACCGCGACTTGGACAGGGTTGAGTCAGACTCTCACCCTGTTAATGTGGGTCATGTCCGATACGCTTCCACAAATCGGTCGTTTCAGGGAATCTCAGAAGTTCCAGTAGATATGGTTCCCGAGGACCTGCTAGGTCAGAAAACGGCCCTCTTTGGAATGACGCGGACAGGCAAGTCTAACACCACCAAAATCATCCTGCAATCAGTTTTTAACTTGCGCTTCGCGTCGGATAAGCCACGTCGCATCGGACAGATCGTTTTCGACCCAAACGGAGAATACGCTAACGAGAACACACAGGATGGAGATCAGTCGAATCCAAACGCCATCAAAAATGTTTGGCGTTCTAACCACGCTGGTGTTGAGAGCGATGTCATCACTTATGGCATCACCAGACACCCAAATGACCCGAACCGCCGTTTGATGCTGTTGAACTTCTTTGAAGATGTCAATCTTCAAGAAGGGAAGAACATCATAGACAACTCTTTATCGAATCAGAGTTCTATCTATATCAATAATTTTAGGAAGGTTGTTTTCGATCAACCAGATGCCAATGACCGTTCAGCCACAACCCGATATCGCCGTCGCGTTCTAGTTTATAGGGCTTTGTTGGTACGAGCTTTCGCCGATGTGCCTGTTGGTTTGCTGCCTGAGACACGAAATCTTTTCAACCCAGGACTACTCACTGCTCTTAGTGGCAGTCAAGCGCCCAATAACTCAGAGCACATCTCGGCAGCAACAATCTTGAAAAACCCTTCTGCTAGCTGGCAACAGTTAGGTACTGCCTTTGCTGGCTTGTATGATTTCATAACCCATCCACAACATGGCTATTCAGCTTTTGATCAAACTTACATCAACCGCCCCAATGCATCAGGCGATCCCTGGGCTGACGATGACCTAAAAAACTTGCTCCACATGTTCCAAGAGTCTAATGGAACAAGATTGATTGGACAGGTCAAAGAGCTACACACATCCAATACTACAACAGACTATGTAGTTGACATTTACAACGCCATCACAGAAGGAAGGTTGGTAATAATAGACCAGAGTAGCGGTGATGTGGCAATCAATCAGGGAGCCGCAGACAGGATCATGTGGTACATTTTCCGCGAGAACCAAAGCCTGTTTCGGAACGGTTCGGGTATGCCTGAAATCTTAGTCTACATCGAAGAAGCTCACAATGTTCTTCCCTCGGATGTGGAGAAGGATATGCAGAACATCTGGGTGCGAACTGCAAAAGAGGGGGCAAAATATCACATCGGCATGGTCTACGCGACTCAAGAAGTTAGCACGATCCAAAAGAACATTTTGAAGAACACATCAAACTGGTTCATTGGTCACCTGAACAACACCGACGAGACGAAAGAGTTGTGTAAATACTACGATTTCGCCGACTTCGAGACTTCTATTCGCCGCGCACAGGATCGTGGTTTTGTGAGGGTGAAAACCCTCAGCAATTTGTTCGTCGTTTCTGTCCAGGTTCGCAAGTTCGAGGTGCCCACAAATGCCGTATGAAGGTGAATTTGCCCAGTACCGCTCAATCAAGCGGCTGACCGAGAGTGAACGAGTTAAAAAGCTGCTCGGCAGCTACAAAAATCGTTCTGCTGCTTCCTTCGGGCGATCCCTTGACACCATCTTGGTGCCTGCTCTTCAGCCTAGCGGTTGGCTGCCAAGAGTTGTTCTGGCTGTTGATGGGAGTCATATTGAGATTCCGGTGCAGAACGGGTTTCCTGGAGCCGAAGCGTCTTATGTGACAGTGGCCTCTGTGTTGGTAGACTTAGCCAAGGTGCTCGAACTAGATACGGCTAGACCTGTTGATCCAAAGGAGTTCCGCAAGACCGAGAAGGCTGACTCGATTGATTGTGCTCTTCCCGGATGCAACGTTGTCAGCACGGGGGCTGGCTCTGCGGAAGAGTCATTACGTCAGAAAGTCTATGAGGTTTTCAATGACGTTCGCATGATTGACGATTGCGAGACGCTAGCTGAAACCTATGAGGTGCTGCTTGCTCATAAACCGGCAACCAGCGAGGAGCCTAATTGTCCTTACGACGACTGCCCGTTGGTGGGGAAGAAGTACAAGCGTGGCAATGGGGCCTATGCCTGCATATGCCCCAGACAGAAGCCGCTCTTTTCCACGGATGCGCTCCGCTTCCATGAGGGGATGAACGAAGCAGGAACTAACGGAGCAATGTTCGCGGAAGTCATGCAAGTCTTGGAGCGGATTTGGATAATTCACATATTACGGATGATGGAGGCGAAAGGGTGGCTCGGCATTCTTAGAGATATGGCTATCGTTCTTGACGGGCCGCTAGCTGTATTCGGACACCCTGCGTGGTTGAGTCAGGCCATCTACAAAGAACTGAGTAGGCTGAATCAACTCGCCAAGCCTAAAATTGGGGGCCAAGATATTCTCATTGTGGGCATCGAAAAAACTGGCAGGTTTGTAGAACATCTGGACCAGATTGATACACACCAGAATGGTACTTCTGGTTTGTTCCCTTCACAATCTGCCGCTCTTCTAGACGATAATTATATCAAGAAGAATATTATATTTTCGGAGAGCGACAAGCAGTATGGAGACCAGTCTTATTTTGGCCGCAAGTTTTTTTACAAGACAAAGTCAGGAGCCAAGATTGTAGCGATCTTGCCTTTCCTAGAAGAAGCACACCGCGACCTTAAGCAAGCCAGGGTGGACCAGTATCCGCGCCTTGCAGATACGATGTCTTTGCTTGATCGGGTGGTCTCTTCGAGGTATCCGAACGCACTAACACCCCTCATCTCAGCACACGCGGAGGCAGCAATCCCGCTCAACTTAGGCAAGAGGGTGCTAGAACAACTTGCGCGCGAACTGATGAACGAGGGCAGCCTTTGAGCATACGGAAAGCAAAGACATTTGGCACAGCCGTAGATCGCTGGTCTGGATTGGGGCCGTACTACGCCATGTTTCCCGTCGACTTCGCTTTCGAGGTCATTAACGAATACTCAGAACCCGGCGATAAAGTGTTAGACCCGTTCGCGGGAAGGGCGTCTAGCATATTTGCAGCTCATGCGCTCGGTAGGAGTGGCAACGGCATCGAGATTAATCCAGTCGGCTGGCTATACGGCAGAACCAAAATGCATCCGGCATCTTATGGTAATGTCCTTGCAAAGCTTGAAGAGATTGAACAGAGTACTCACCTAGTAACAGAAGAAGAACTCAAAGGTACACCGCAGTTCTTCCACTGCTGCTACTCTAAAGATGTGTTGCGTTTTCTACTGTGTGCTAGGCGGCAACTAAAATGGCAATCCAGCAGAGTTGATGGAACTCTGATGGCGATAATCTTAGTGGACCTTCATGGCAAGGAAGGTTCTGCCTTGTCTAGTCAAATGCGACAAGGCAAAGCCATGAGTCCAGAATATTCTATCGCTTGGTGGAGGACCCATGAGAAAACGCCACCAGATATTGATCCGGTTGCCTTCATAAAAAAGAAAATAGCGTGGCGTTATGCAAAAGATATTCCGAGATTTAATAGCGGGGCCATTATCCACGGCGATAGCCTAAGACATCTACCCATGCTCAACCGGCGAGTTGGAAGCAGAGGATATAGCCTATTATTTACCTCTCCCCCCTACCACTCTATCACCAACTACTTTTATGACCAATGGCTCCGTATCTGGATGCTAGGCGGTCCCCCATGCCCTACATACGATGGTCGCAGCAGGTGGCAGAAAAAGTTCGCCTCGAAAGAAGGTTACAAAGACTTGTTGGAAGCGGTCTTCTCTCGCAGCAAGAGACTGTTGTTGGAAGATGCCGTCCTGTACATACGAACGGACGCAAGGGCTTTTACATTAGACACTACGCTCAGTGTTCTTATCGATCTGTATCCAGAAAAGACTTTTCAGTATATAAACAGACCAACAAGTAAACCAAGTCAAACAGCTTTATTCGGTGACAAATCAAGCAAGCCAGGGGAAGTCGACATAATCCTGCGTTGAACAGGATTACTCTGATAGTCCACGCAGTCAAACACCTGCCTGTCACTGGAATTAGCGATTAGAAAGACAAATTCCCTATGCCTCAGACTTTGCCCGACCCGCCCCTGCTGACGACCGACCAGATGGAGGCCGAGATCTGCCGTCACGTCAAGTACGCCCTGGGCCGCGAGTGCGACGGCCTTTCGCCGCGCGACCTGTTCTGGGCGGTCGCCCTGGCCGCCCGCGATAAGATGGTGGACGGCATGCTCGCCACCGAGAAGCGCTACCAAGAGGCCGGGGCCAAGCGGCTGTATTACCTGTCGATGGAGTTCCTGATGGGCCGGACGCTGGGCAACACGCTCATCAACCTGGGGCTGCTGGACTCGTGCCGGGCCGCCTTGCAGGCGCGCGGGACGGACATCGAGGAGGTACGCGAGCACGAGCCGGACGCGGCCCTGGGCAACGGCGGCCTGGGCCGGCTGGCGGCCTGCTTTCTGGACTCGCTGGCGACATTGGAGATGCCCGGCTTCGGCTACGGCATCAACTACGAGTACGGCCTGTTCCGCCAGGAGATCCAGCAGGGCTACCAGATCGAGACGCCCGACAACTGGCTGACGCACGGGACGCCCTGGGAGATCGAGCGGCCCGACGAGGCCTGTTTGGTCCCCGTCTACGGGCGGGTCGAGATGCGCGAGGAGGACGGGAAGCTCAAGCCCCTCTGGCTCGACGCCCGGCCCCTGATCGGCGTCCCGCACGACTTCCCCATCCCCGGCTACGGCGGGCGGACCGTCAACGCCCTGCGGCTGTACTCGGCCCGGACCTCGCACGAGTTCGACATGGGCGTCTTCAACGACGGCGACTACCAGCGGGCGGTCGAGCAGAAGATCGCGTCCGAAACGATCTCCAAAGTCCTGTACCCCTCGGACATCCAGGCGGCGGGCAAGGAGCTGCGGCTCCTCCAAGAATACTTTTTAGTCTCGTGCGCCGTCCACGACATCGTGCGCCGCTACCGGAAGTCGCACGATAATTGGGACGCCTTTGCCGACCAGGTCGCGGTCCAGATGAACGACACGCACCCGGCCCTGGCCGTGGCCGAGCTGATGCGGGTCTTCGTGGACGACCACGGGCTGGGCTGGGACCAGGCCTGGGGGCTGACGCGGGCGACCTGCGGCTATACCAACCACACGCTGCTGTCCGAGGCCTTAGAGAAGTGGTCGGTCGGCCTGTTCGAGTACGTCCTGCCCCGGCACTTGCAGATCATCTACGAGATCAACCGGCGCTTCTTGGACGAGGTGGCCGCCAAATGGCCCGGCGACGGCGGGCGGCAGATCCGCATGTCGGTCATCGAGGAGGGCACGGACAAGAATGACAAGAAGGTCCGCATGGCCCACCTCGCCATCGTCGGCAGCCACTCGGTCAACGGCGTCTCGGCCCTGCACACCGACCTGATCGAGAGCACCCTGGTCCCCGACTTCTTTCAGATGTGGCCCGAGAAGTTCAACAACAAGACCAACGGAGTCACGCCCCGCCGCTGGCTGCTCAAGGCCAACCCCGGCCTGGCCGGGCTGATCACAGACACCATCGGCGAGGGCTGGATCACCGATCTGGAAGAGCTGCACGGGCTGGAACCCTACGCCACCGACAAGAGCTTCCAGGAGGAGTTCACGCGCATCAAGCGGGCCAACAAGGCGGGCCTGGCGTCGTTCATCTGCGAAACGCAGGGGCTGGACGTCAGCCCCGACGCCCTGTTCGATGTCCAGGTCAAGCGCATCCACGAGTACAAGCGGCAGCTCTTAAACGTCATGCACGTGCTGCACGAGTACCTCTGCCTGACCGAGGACGGCGTTGATCCCATCGTCCCGCGCGTCTACGTCTTCGCCGGCAAGGCCGCGCCGGGCTACTGGGCGGCCAAGCGCATCATCAAGCTGATCAACGGCGTGGCCGGCGTCATCAACGCCGACCCGCGCGCGGCAGGCAAGATCGCGGTCGTGTTCGTCCCCGACTACCGCGTCTCGGTCGCCGAGAAGATCATCCCCGCCGCGAACCTCAGCGAGCAGATCTCGACGGCGGGCAAGGAGGCGTCGGGTACAGGCAACATGAAGTTCGCCATGAACGGCGCATTGACGATGGGGACACTGGACGGGGCCAACATCGAGATCAAAGAGGAAGTCGGCGACGACAATATCTTCATCTTCGGCCTGACCGCCGATCAGATCCAGGAGATGCGCTACCGGGGGACGTACCGCCCGTGGGACTATTACAGCGACCCCGCCACGCGGCGCGTTTTGGATGCCCTGAACGGCGACCGCTTCTGCCCCGGCGAGCCGGGCCTGTTCCGCCCGTTCTTCGAGTCGCTCCTGCGCGGCGGCGACGAGTATTTCCACCTGGCCGACCTGCCCTCCTACATCAAGGCCCAGCGCGAGGCGGGCCAGGAGTATCTGGACGAGGCGACGTGGGCGCGCAAGGCGATCCTGAACGTCGCCCGGACGGGCAAATTTTCCAGCGACCGCACCATCCGGGAGTACGCCCGCGACATCTGGGGGATCACCCGGCACTGAAGTGCCGGTCTACCCGGAGGAAACCCCTCCGGGGTTGAAGCCAATACCGTGAGCGAAGCCGCAGGGGCGAACCTTGTGTTCGCCCTCCTCTTCTGAGTCCCGCAGGGACTTTATCCGAATAGACCGGCACTTCAGTACCGGGTACAGAAACAGGCTCGCGCCACGGTCGGGTATCATTTCCCCATGCCCCTGCTCGAAGTCCAAAACCTCACCAAGCACTTCCCCATCAGCCGCTCCACCGGCCCGTTCACCCACGCCACGGACCAGGTCCGGGCCGTGGACGGCTTGGATTTGACAGTGGACGCGGGCGAGACGCTGGGGCTTGTCGGCGAGTCCGGCTGCGGCAAGTCCACGCTGGGCCGCTGTATCCTGCGGCTGATGGAGCCGACGGGGGGGGCCGTGACCTTCGACGGGCGCGATCTGCGCGCACTGGCACCCGAGCCGCTGCGGCGGGCGCGGCGCGAGATGCAGATCGTCTTCCAGGACCCGTTCGCCTCGCTGAACCCGCGCATGAGCATCGGGGCCACCCTGGAAGAGCCGCTGCGCGTCCACCAGGTCGTCCTGCCCGCCCAGATCCAGGCCGAGGTCGCGCGCCTACTGGACCAGGTCGGCCTGCCTCAAACGGCGGCCGCCCGGTTCCCGCACGAGTTCTCGGGCGGCCAGCGCCAGCGCGTCGGCATCGCCCGCGCCCTGGCCCTGCGGCCCAAGCTGATCGTCGCCGACGAGCCGGTCTCGGCCCTGGATGTCTCCATCCGCGCCCAGATACTCAACCTGTTCCGGCAGGTCCAGGCCGAGACCAACGTCGCCCTGCTGTTCGTCGCTCACGACCTGGGCGCGGTCCGCCAGATCAGCCACCGCGTCGCCGTCATGTACCTGGGCAAGATCATCGAGACCGGCGAGGCGGACGAGCTGTACGACAACCCGCGCCACCCCTACACCCGCGCCCTGCTCGCCGCCGTGCCCAGCGTCGAGGGCAGCCGGGCGGTCAGTGAGAAGGTCGAAGGCGACGTCCCTTCCCCCATCGACATCCCCCCCGGCTGCCGCTTCCGCACCCGCTGCCCCCACGCCCAGGAGATCTGCGCCCAGCAGGAGCCGCCCCTGTCCCCGTTCGACGGCGGCCTCCCCAATCATCTCTCCGCCTGCCACTTCGCCGCCACCCTGCCCGTCCTCGACGTGGAAGTTCTTGCCTGATTGCCGTGGCCGCCGGGCACCGCCTGCTCCTGCTAACCCTGGCAGGCATCGGTCTCTGGCTCTGGTGTCATTGCCAGCACCTCAGACTGTGACAGTGATACGCCCGGCTCCCCTTTTGGGAGGGCCGGGCGTCTTGGCATCTGAGGCAGAACACCGGGGGCTTCAGAAGACCGGGGCGACCTGCCCGCTTCGGTGCAGCGCACTGTTAGGCTACGCTGCCCCCGGTCAAGATATGTCTTGACCAGTCGCGATCAAGAATGGCGTACAGCAGGCGGTCCACCCACTGCCCCTTCTGCCATCTACATTCCCGCAAGTGACCCTCACGTATCATGTTGGCTTTCTCCATCACACGCGCTGAACCTAGATTGGCTGGATCACATTCCGCAAAAATGCGGTGTAGGTTCAGTTGTCCAAAACCCAACGTCAACAACTCGTTTACGGTTGCATAGCCCTTGCCCAATGTTCCCGCCCGATGATAAAGCCAATGTCCGCCTCACGCAGAGCGGCATCACGCACCGTGAGGGTCGCTATGCCAAGAACTTCTCCGCCCGACGGCAGGCTAACTCCAAATACGAATGCCGTGCGTGGCTCCTCCCGCGATTTCTCCGAGGCCCATTGAACCATCCACCGTGCAGATGTTTCCGTGAAAGGCTCGATTTCCGTGTAGCGAACAGTTTGTGGATCGGCGAGGCAATCTCTCAGTGCGGACCAATTACCTTCCTGAAGTTCTCGGAGCGCGACAGACACCATTGATGAGTCCTTCTGCTCGACTTCAGCCTGCGCCCTATGACAACGCGGCCTAACGCCATAGCCTGAACGGGGGGCTTGCGTACACTCTTGACACGGGACTAGTTCGTCAGGCCGCGAGCACTTGGGCGTAGAAGGCTTCGAGGTGGGCGGTGATGGCGGCCCAGCCGTACTCCTGCTCGACGAGGGCGCGGCCACGGCGGGCCAGGCCGTCGGCGAGGGCGGGGTCGGAGAGGAGGCGCAGGACGCCGTCGGCGAAGTGTTGGGGGTCGTCGGCGATCAGCAGGTGCTCGCCGTGCTCGACGTGGATGCCCTCGCAGCCGACCGACGTGGAGACCATCGGCTTGCCCATCGCCAGCCCTTCCAGCACCTTCAGGCGCGTCCCGCTGCCCATCCGCAGGGGCACAATGGCAACCGAGGCCGGGCGGAACCAGTCGCGGGTGTCCGGCACCTGCCCGGTCACGGTCACGCGCGGGCCGGCCAGGCGCAGGACCTCGTCGCCCGCGCCCGCGCCGACGATGGCAAGAGTCACGTCGGGCCGTGTTTGGTGGATGCGCGGCAGGACTTCTTCGGCGAAGAAGACGGCCCCGTCGATGTTGGGGCGGTAGCTCATCAGGCCGGTAAAGACTAATGAGTCGGGTTCGACCGGCGTGTCCGAGGGCCGGTAGTAGTCAATGTCCACGCCGTTCGGGACGACGGCGGCGGGCTTCTGGGGGAGCAGAGCGCGCAGGATGTCCGCCTCACGCCCTGATGTCAGCAGGCAGGCCGATGCCCGCCGCCAGGCGGCCTGCTCCTCGCGCCGGAACTTGGCGTACTCAGCCCAGTTGTACACCCGCCGCCCCGGCGACCGCTCGCCCTGGTAGAGCCGGAACAGCAGCTCGTACTCCAAGTTGTGTTCGTCCAGCACGACGGGTGTTCGGGTGCCGAAGTCGAAGCCGGCCATCTGGCTCGACTCGACCTGGATCACATCGAATCTCTGCGCCGCCAGCAGCCGCGTCAGCTTCTCCTGCATGGCGGGGGAGCGGAAGCCGGCCGTCTGGAACGAGAGCGGCGAAAAGAGCGACAGCGCCTGCGCGCCGCGCTTGCCGCCCAACAGGCGGGGAGGCGGAACGACGTGGACCGCGTCGCACACCGCGCGCACGGCGGCGGCGTTCGCGGCCTCCTCCTCGCGCGCCCCGTCCCCGCCGTAGCAGAGCAGCGTGACGTGGTGGCGGCGCGACAGCTCGCGGGCGAGTTGGTAGACGCGGATGCCGAAGCCCCAGATGGGCGGGTAGGGCAGCGAGGGCGTCAGCAGAAGGATTCGGAGGCCGCCGCCGGAATCGGCAGCGGACTCGGCGACAGACTCAGCGGCGGTCTCAAGAGTGGGTTGCGTCATAGGGAGGTGTCTCATCCTCGGGAAGCGCGCGCAGGGTCCGGGCGGGGATGCCGCCGGCCAGGGTGTGCGGCGGCACGTCGCGCGTGACCACGGCCCCCGCCGCCACGACCGCGCCCGCGCCCACGGTCACGCCCGGTAGCAGCATCACGCCCGCCGCGATCCACGCGCCGTTGCCCACGGCGATCGGGGCCGTTTGGACGGCCCCGGCCCGGAAGCCCGGCCCGCCGACGGCGTGGCCCGATGTGACGAACACGGCGTGGTGGCCGACCGAGACGCCGTCGCCCAGCGTGACCGGCGCGGCGGCGTCGATAAAGACGTAGCTGTTGATGAAGCAGCGCCTACCCACCCGCAGGTTCCGGCGCGGGTCGCCGCTCATGCCGAATTCCAGCGGCCCGGCGACCAGAGTCCCCGGCCCCAGGCGCAGGCCCGCCAGCCGGTAAATGAGCGCCCGCAGGCGCATGCCCGCGCCGGGCGGCCAGCCCCGCATCAGCCGGTCCGCCAGCCACAGGCCGGGCGGGAAAGTCCCCCGCTCGGCGCGCAGCACGCGCCCGAGCTTATCCCCCCGGGTCTCGCTCACGGCGGGCCGTCCAGGGCGCGGATGACGCGGGCCGGGACGCCGCCGACCAGGGTCCGGGGCGGCACGTCCTTGGTCACGACCGCGCCCGCGGCCACGACCGCGCCGCGCCCGATGGTGACGCCCTTCAGGACCGTGACGCGCGCGGCCAGCCACACGTCGTCCTCGATCACGACCGGCTTGGGCACGGCGGGCGCGGTGTGATCTCCCGTGGCGTGGAAGTCCGAGTCCATGATCAGCGTCATGTTGCCGATGGCGCAGCGCGCGCCGATCCGCACCGATTTTTCGGCGCAGATCGAGCACCCGCTGTTGATATAAGTGCGGTCGCCGATCTCCAGTGTCCCACCGGGCATCGTGCCAAGCTCGACCGGCAGATGGGTCGCGCGGACGCGGACGCGCTCGCCCAGGCGCAGGACGCCGCCGTTGTTGACCAGCAGGCGGCCCTCGACGCGCACCCAGCGCCCCACCGACGTGCAGCCGCGCGTCTTCCAGCGGCTCGCGGCCAGCAGCGTTCCCAAGCGGGCGGCTTCCAGTGGACTCACCCGGCCCGGCCTTTCCACGCCTGACGCGCCATGCTCAGGTCCTGCGGGCGCAGGCAGCCCAGCGCGACGCACAGGGCGGCGTAGACCAGCACCACCGGCGGCAGGCACCACAGCCCCCACCCCCGCCCGGCCAGCCACAGCAGCACCAGAGCGGCGGGCACGGCGGCGAGGAGGCAGGCCCCCACCCCGCGCAGGCTGTCCGCCCCGAACGTGCCGCGGGGGACGGAGCGCAGATAAGCGCAGACCAGGAACGCCTCCAACAACACATCGCTGCCGATCGCGCCTACGGCCCCGTTGTGCAGCAGGCGGTCGCCCAGGAACGACCCCAAAAAGCAGGCCGGGATGCCCAGCAGGCTGGCGACGACGGACGTGCGGAACATGCGCGCCTGACCGTCCGAGGCGAACACGACCGTCCCCAGCGCGTTGCCTACGAACCACAGCAGGACGCCCACCCCGCCGACGCGCAGGACCGGGACGGCACCCGCGAACCCCGCCGGGTAGTGCATCAGGGCGATGAGCCGGTCCGGCAGCAGCACCAAGACGAGGGCGACGGGGACGCCGCACAGCATGACCAGCAGCAGCATCCGGCGCGCGAGCTGCCGGAACTCGGATTGGCTTTCGCCGTGCAGGCGCGCCAGCGTGGGCAGCAGGGCGGTCGTCAGCGCGGTCGGCAGGAACATCGTCGTCCCGACCAGCCGGAAGGCGGCGGCGTACCAGCCGACGGTCCGGTCGTTCGTCACCAGGCTCAGGACGATGGGGTCGGTCTGCCCGTAGAGCGTCTGGAAAACGGTCCAGCCCATAAACGGCACCCCGGCCAGCGCGACCGCCCGCATCGCCCCCAGCGAGGGCCAGCGCAGGGTCGGCAGCAGCGACCGGAAGGCCGACAGGTTGACGGCCAGCGAGACCAATCCGGTCCAGATGCCGACGGCGGCGATGGCCCACAGCGGCGCGTGACGCAGGATCAGGAAGATGGTCAGGCCGGACCCCAGGAACTTGTCTGCCAGTACGCCCAGGCTCTGGCGCGGCAGGTTCTCCTGCCCCTGCAAAGCCGCCCCCAGGGCATCGTTGACCGTCGCGACCGTCATGCCCAGGGCGAACGCCACCACCAAAACCCGCGTCAGATCGGGGTAGCCGAACAGGCGGACCAGCAGCACGGCGAGCAAAGTCATCAGCAGGGCCAGCGGGACACGCAGGGCCAGGGTCGCCCCCAGAAGCGCGCCGGTCCGCGTCCGGTCTCGGGCGATTTCTTTCACCAGAAGCGTAGACGTGCCCAGCGGGACCAGCACGCCGAATAGGCCGACGAACGAGGCAGCGAAGGCCAGTCGGCCCAGGCCGACGGCCCCGGCGTAGCGGGGCAGGTACAGCGTGACCAGAAACGTCAGCCCCCACGACAAAAGCTGCGTCGCCAGCGTCGCCAGCAGGTTCCGAGCGACTTTCCGCCCTGTCTGAGGGACATCTGCGGGGGGGATGGGCGTGGGCACGGCCTCGATGATCCCCTCGCCCCGGCCCGTAGGGCCGGCGTGGGACAGGCGGCGGCGGAGGCGCGCGATGGGCCTCTCGACGCCGTAAAAGACCGCGCTCGCCAGGGCCAGCGAGATCAAGAGTCCCGCCACCCCCTGCACCGCCCGCGGCCAGTGCGTGTGGATGCTCAGGCCCCACAGCACCGACGTGTGGACAAGGTAGAGCGTGTACGTCAGCAGGCCGACGGTACGCGCCCAGGGGGAGTTCAGCAGCAGCGTCAGCCCCCAGCTCGGGTAGCGGATCGCGGCCACGAAGAGCGGGATCAGCGCCAGGCCCTGGACCGTGTAGCGCAGGGTCTGGTCGAACCACGGCTTATGGATGACGAACGAGGCGACCAGGGCGGCGCAGGCCAGCGGCACCCAGAAAGATTTGACGCGCCGCTCCGAGACGGGCACCGAGTCCAGGACGGGGTTGCCGTAGAGCGCGAGCAGGCAGCCGAACAGGATCGAGTCCACGCGCGTGTCCGAGGCGACGTACACCCGATCCCGCGTCGCATGAAAGCCGAACACGAGGACGCAGCGCCAGAGCAGAACGAGGGCGCACAGGCCCGCCAGCACCCATGCCTGACCACGAGCCGAGGGTACGCGCCGGCGCAGCCACAGATAGAAGACGGGGAATACGAGGTAGAAGTGCTCCTCGACGGCCAGCGACCAGAAGATCCAGCTCCCCGGCGCAAGGCCCGTCCACCAGCCGTGCCCGACGATGTAGTAGTTGGTCAGGTGCAGCGCCTGCATCAGCATGGCCTGGGGGCGCAGGGCGTTCGGTAAGACCCCCGCCCACGTCAGCAGGCAGTCTAGGGCCAGCACCAGATAGAATGGCGGGAGTATCCGCAGGATGCGGCGCAGGTAGAAGTCGCGGAAGTTGATCGTCCCCGTCCGCTCGCACTCCATGCGGAGCAGGGTCGTGATCAGGTAGCCGCTCAGGAAGAAGAACACGGCCAGGCCGAAGTAGCCCGGAATCCACTTGGATGCCGAGGCATGGGCCAGGAACACGATGCCGAATGAGACGGCGCGCAGGCCATCGAGTGACGGAATCTGGAGCGCGCTGGGCGGGCGGGCGGCGGGGGCCGGGCGGGGGACCGTCACCCGAGCCTCGGTCGTCAAAGAGGCCGTCATCGAGCACGCCCCTCCAGCAGCTTCAGGCGCGGGTCCAGGGCGGGGGACACGGCCAGGACGCCGACCCAGACGCCCGTGAACAGGACGTCGCGCGGGTTCGAGAGCTGCAAGTCCAGCAGGCCGAACAGCAGCAGCATGGGCATGACCATCAGCGTGAACATCGCCACGGACTTGGTCTGCGCGTCGGCCTCGGGGCGGCGCAGGGTCTGGCCCGCGAAGACGATGATCGCCGAGACCATCATCCAAAAGGTGAAAAAGCCGAACGTGCCAACGCGCTCCCAGACCCACAGGAGCTGGTTGTGCGGCAAAAAGTCTTCCAGCTCATAGATGTTGGAGATGTCCACCATCGGGTAGATGTGCAGGTACCGCTTGCCGTAGCCGATGCCTTGCAGCGGGTAGGCCTTCACTGTCGCCATCAGATTCGCGTTCTCACCGTCGCGCGCGGCGTTCGAGGAGGCGTCGCGGGCGTCCGGCTGGAAATTGGACTTGATCGCCCGCGCGGGCTGGGCCAGCAGGCTGTCGCTGTTCTTGAAGGCCGAGTAGTAGCCGAAGCCCCCCACGGCGAGCACGAGGCTCAGGATGCCGATCAGGCGGCGGCGCTGCGGCACGGCCTGGGAGGCGGCCATCAGCAGCAGCGGGATCAAGACCACCATCGCCGCCGTCGCCGCCCGGCGGTTGCAGGCGAGGTTGCCGGTCAGCACGAACGGCAGCAGCCCCCACATGACCAGGCGCAGGCGTGGCTGGAAGCCGCACAGGGTCAGGACGATCAGCAGGACGGCGAAGGCGTCGAAGAAGAACGCCTCCTCGTGCGACCCGACCCCCTGGTCAGGCAGCGGCAGCCCGGCCAAGGTCACGTACCGGCGGAACGTGTACAGGATGCCCTTCAGCCCGATGCACAAGACGGTGATCCAAAGAAGTACGCCCACCTGGCGGCGCTCCTGGACCATGTTGACGGCCATCAGGTACGCGAGCAGGAAGTAGAACTGCGCCCGGACCTCTTGCAGCGAGATCTTGAAGTCGCCGCCCGAAACGACGCCGTTGGCCCAGGCCATCAGGACAAAGGCGATGTAGGCGAAGATCGGCCAGAACAGCGCCCCCCCTTGCAGCCGGGCCGTGCCGGTGTACACGGCGCGCAGGGTGGAGCAGACGCCGGCCAGCAACACGAACAATTCCAGCAGGCTGAGCGCGACCAGGTGGATGTTGGCGTGGGCGTAGATCTGGAAGATGGTGTTGACGTTCCAGAAGAACGGGACGCGCTCGGTCAGGGCGTCGCGGTACGGCTCGACGCTGCCCGTCCCGTTCAGGCTCAGCTCGAACAGGCAGGCGGCGGCGAAGACGAAGTAGAGCGTGACGCGGGGCCGGTTCCAGAGCAGCAGCGGGGTCAAGACGGTGATCAGCAGGACGAGAGGCAGGAGGATGTTGTCCAGACCCAGCGCGGTATACGCGCCCGCCACGGCGGCGGCCAGGGCCGCGCCCCCGACCAGGAAGCCCAGCGTCCGGCGGCGCGCATTGGCGGCGTACTCGTCCGCCGTAGGCAGGATGCTGAGCGCGCGAGTCGCCTCCAGCTCGTCTGCGGGCGGCGCAGGCGGCGTGGGCTTCAAGGCAGCGATCTTTTGCAGGGTTGCGTTCATACGAGAATTAGGGGCTGATGCGACACGCCGGATGTACCATGGCTTAGAGGCCCACGGGTTGAAACCCGTGGCGCTGCTGCCCACGACGGATCGCCTCGCGGGGTCGAAACGAGTTCATCTCCGGCCCGGCACGCGGACCAGCGTGACCGACTGCGGCGGCAGCGTCAGCGCGGCGGGCAGGGGCCGGGGCGGGAAGGCGCTGATCCGGGCACCCGCCTGGGTGTGCCCCCCAGGGGCATTGTCGGCGGCGAGACGCCACATCTTCACCGGCCCGCTCGGGGCGAAGCCCGGCAGGGACAGCGGCGCGGTGACGGTGGCCTTGTCCATCTTGTTGACGAGCAGCAGCGTCAGGTCGCCCGTGCGGCTGTCGGTGGCGGCGTAGCAGGACAGGCGCGACTGATCCCCGCTCGTGGCTGCACAGGCGACGTCGCCGAAGCCGCCCCCATGCCCGTCCGGGCTGCGGAACAGCTTAAAGGCCAGATACCCCGGCGAATTTTTAGTCGGGTACGCCCAGTAGTTCGCCAGGAAGACGTTCTCGCGCCCATAGATTCCCAGGACGTCGACGATCGCCAGTGCGCCGCCGATATCGCCGTCGGCCCCGAAGTTCCACTCCGTAATGCCCAGCCGCGTACCCGGATAATCCTCGGCGATCCAGCCTTGCAGCATCGGGATGAGATTCACGGGCTTGCCGATCCACGACTCGTCGGCGTAGGACGGGTCCCACAGGCTGCGCGTCTGGCGCATCCGCAGGGCTTGGGTGCTTTTGTCGGCGGCGCTGCTGTAGACGCCCTGGCCGGCGGGGTAGTAGTGGACATCCAGAACGTCCAGCGTCCGCCGCCCGGTGCGGAGATCGTGGGCGCGGACCTGGCGCAAAAACCAGGGCAGGAACTTGACGCCGCCGTGCCGGTTCTGGTCGGCGTGGGTGTGGAAGTTGTCGCCGCCGCGGTCCAGCGCGGAGTAGTTGAAGCCCGTCAGCCCCCACGAGACCGGCCCCGTCACCAGGGCGGCCGGGTCCACGGCCTTGACCGCCGTGCCGTAGTCCAGGAAGTTCTTGAGGACGTCGTCATAGCCCATCCGGGCCGGGTGGACGTCGGTCTGGGTCGCGTCCCACAGGTCCGGCTCGTTGTCCATCGCGTAGAAGCGGACCCCGCCGTGGTCGGCATCGCCGAAGGTACGGCCGAGGTGGTGGACCCACTCGTCCTGGTAGACGACCCCGCCCGCCGGGGTGGGCGCATCGGCGAACGGTGCCCCCTTGCGGGCGACCGAGCGGACGCTGGTGGCCGCCCGGTTGGCCGCAGGGTCGTAGCCCGCGATGCCGCCGTCCACCCCGTTGGTAGGCGCGGCACCGCTATTGGGCACGTTCTGCGACTGGTGGCCGTTGTCCGTGTCGCGGGCCACCCAGCCCAGTGTCGGGACCGTCAGCAGCGTGGCCGCACCCGCTGCCTTGTTGGCGGCGACGAAGCGGTCGGCGGCGGACGACGGGCCGGGCGGGACCGAGCCGTCCGAAGCGTAGCGGTTACGGAATCCCCAGTCGCGGGCGGCGTTGACGGCGTTGCCCTGCACCCAGTTGTAGCGGCTCTTGTCGTTGCCGCCCCAGCGGTTCAGCCCCAGCCGCAGATCGGCGACGTAGTCGGGCGGGGCGAAGGCCATGCCGTAGATGTACGGCGAGATCGGGTGCCGCCCCGCCGCCACCGTGACCGTGACCGGAACCGTGGCTTGGGTGGGCGCGGGCCGGAGCGTCATGTCCGGCAGCAGCGAGATGTCGTCCAGACTGATCGGCGGGTAGCTCTTCGCCGACGCCGTTTGGAACACAATGCCGCTGACCGTCGTCCCGTTCGGGGGGACGCCCAGCGCGGCCAGCGGGATGCGGGCGACGCTCCAGCCGTTGCCGTCGGGCCGGCAGAAGCGCGCCAGCGGCACCTTCGGCCCCCAGTCGCTGCCGCCGCCGGGCAGGGCGACCACGAGCGAGGCGGGGTCGCCCGACACGAAGAGCTGCAACGTGCCGTAGCCGCCCGTGTTGAACGAGTCGTGGTGGAGCAGCAGGCCCTTCCAATTTTCGGGCGTCATGCGGATCGCCGCCCGACCTCCGTGAGTCGGCGCGCTGGAGTCAAGCTGGCGCGTACACCAAGACCAGTCGCTCCAGCCGTCAGTCAGTTTGTCGCCGTAGACGACCATCGGCCCGTCGGCCCGCTCGGCGGGCTGGGCGGTGGCGGCCAGCGCGGGGCTGCCGCCCAGCCCGACCCGCAGGCCGTTGGGCAGGCCGTGGTAGAGGCGGCGCGCGAGCTGGTGCAGGTGGCCGTGGCCGTCGCGCGCGCGGCGGGCGACATCGGCCCCGCCCAGCCCCAGCAGGGCGGCGGCGACGCCCAGCCCGAGCAGCAGCCGGGGCAACGATTTCGAGGAGGGATTGATCTGGCCGCGCGGTTTCATGGGTTACACTTTCGCGCCCGCGACGCCCGACAGGATCGGCGTCAGGCACGGGTTATGATACCATGAGTCGTGCAAGAGTTGTGCCGGATTTGCCCGCAGCCGCCCCCGGCGGGGCCGGGCGAGAATTGTTTGGCGGCTTTTGTGAAAAACTGCCGTAAATGTGGAAAAACGCCGTAGAATGACGGAGCATCGCGGGGGCCGCATCGTCCGGCCCGCCCCCGTTGATGTTGATAGGACACCTGGACGAGATGTTGGCCGGACCCGAAACCCTGCGCCTTTGGAGAACAAACCCATGACACCCTCCCGCCTCCGGCCCGCCGCCTTCCTCGCCTGTGCCCTGTCCACCTGCGCCTTGCCCGCGTGTGCCCCTGCGGTCCAGGCCGCGCCTATGCAGGCGCAGAGCACGATCCACGGCCTCTATGAGCAGATCAACGCCGCCTTCATGCGGCGCGACGTGGGCAGCGTCATGGCCTACTTCACGCCCGACTACACGGCCACCGACCCCAACGGCGACCGGTTGAGCCGGGACCAGACTCGCCGCCGCTACGAGGACCAGCTCGGCCAGATCAAGACCATCCAGGGCCGCTTCACGATCCAGCGGTTCGTCCCCGTTGCCAACGGCGCGTGGGCGGAGATGCAGATGCACACCGACGGCACGGGCGAGAAGCGCATCCTGTTCGCCCACGTTCGCGGCACCTTCACCAACGACTTCCACTCGCGCGACCTGTGGGTGAAGACCCCCCAGGGCTGGCGCCTCAAGTACCGCCAAATCCTCCAGGACGACACCCGCACCCACCGGGGGTAAGCCACTAGATTCCGCTGGCAGGCAGAAGCCCGGCGAAGTCGGAGACGATCTGGGCGAAATATTCCACGTCCAGATCGAAGCCTCCTGTCTCGCCTGCACTCAATCATCACCCTTCACGCCCACTTTGCGCCCGACGGCGATGCCGGCGACGAGCATGAGGAGCGGGAAGAAGACTTTGGCGACGAGCGTTTCCACTAATTTGGTGACGGTGTCGCCCGCGATGTCCGTCAGCTCGCGGTAGCGGCTGACCTCCTCGGGCGAGGCGTTCAGCGGAGGGACCGGCGGCAGCTTGGCGTACCAGACCCAGGCGATGAATCCGACCGAGGCGAGGGCGGCGGCCACGACTACCCACGTCAGACGTGTGAAGGCAGCCTGGAGGGGCGTCAGCTCCCGCGAATTGCTGTCGCGCAGGAGCAGATCGATTTTTTCTTCCAGGCCGCCGGGCGGCGGGGTTGGGTCGGGCATGGCGGCTTCTAGACGGTCACGAGTTCCTTCAGGATGCGGTCCTGCTTGTCCGTGATGGTCACTTTGTTGCCCTGACCGGCCTCGCGGCTGATGACCACGTAGGTCGCCACCGCCCGGCGGATGATCTCCGCCTTCGAGAGCGCCTTGTCCTGGGCGACCTGGTTGAGCTGCTGCTCGAACTCTTTGCCTAGCTCGATGGTGTATTTCGCCATGGTGAAACCTTCCCCGAACGCCCCGCCCCATGCGCGGGCGCTTCAAAGCCATTATACACCGTTTTGCCGTCGTTTTAACATCCTTTTTACGTATCGGCGCGCTCGCCCAGCAGGAACGTCTTGACGAACCGCACGGTGGCTAAAAACTGGAACTCGATGTTCTTCTTTTTTGCGAACCCGTGGCCCTCGTCGTCTGCCATCAGGAACCAGACCGGGATGGCGTTGGCGCGCAGCGTGTCGGCCATCTGCGTCGCTTCGGAGGCCGGCACGCGCGGGTCGTTTTTTCCCTGGATGATGAACAGCGGGTGGCGTATCCTGTCGGCATTGCGGATCGGCGCGATCTCTTCCAGAAATGCCCGCATCTCGGGGTCGCGCTCGTCGCCGTATTCGACCCGGCGCAGGTCGCGGCGGTAGCCCTCGGTGTTCTCCAAAAACGTCACCAGGCTGGACATGCCCACGATGTCCACGGCGCAGGCGATGCGGTCGCTGTAGAGCGTCGAAACGGCCAGCGTCATGTGCCCGCCGTAGGAGCCGCCGCTGACCAGGACGCGGGCGGCATCCAAGTCGGGCTGCGCCCCGATCCAGTCCAGCAGCGCCCCGATGTCTTTGTAGGAGTCGGCACGTCGGAAGCCGTTGTCCAAATCTAAGAACGTCTTGCCGTAGCCGGACGAGCCTCTGACGTTGGGCAGCAGCAGGGCGACGCCCAGCACGTCGAGGTAGTAGTTGCTCTGGCCCCGAAAGTCGGGCCGCGCCTGAGCCTCGGGGCCGCCGTGGATGACCACCATGACCGGGCGCGGGCCGGGGAAGCGGTCGGGGTCCGGTGCGTAGAGGAAGCCGGAGATTTCGCGCCCGTCGAACGAGGGCCAGCGGACAAGCGACGGCTCGGCGAATCGGTCCGGGTTCAGCCCGCCGGTCTCGCTGCGCGTCCACCGGGTCAACTCGTCCGTGTCGGCGTCCAGCGAGTAGACATCCGAGGTCGCGCGGGCCGAGGCCAATGTCCACGCTAGATCCCGCCCGTTCCGGTGCCAGCGCAGGCCGCCCAGGACGCCGACGGGGATGCCGTGGGGGGCGGTCAACGCCCCCGTCTGCGTGTCCAGCAGGCGCAGGACGCTGACGCCGTCCTCATTGGTGGCAAAGGCGATCCGCCGCCCGTCGTGCGACACGTCGTAATCTTCAATCCCCCACCCCAGATCCGGCGTCAGCGGCGTGTGCGCCCCCGTTCCGGGATCGAGCCGCATCAGCCGGGCGAACTCGCCGCCCTTGTCGGTGACGACGAAGAGCGTTTCGCCGTCCGGCGCGAACCTGCCGCCCTTGTAAGACACTCTGGGGCCGCCCTTGGGCGTCAGCAGTGTCTTCTCCCCAGTCCCCGCTTCGATGCGCCATAGGTAGCTCTCGTTGACCGAGACGTACTCCATGACCAGGACCTGCGCGTCGTCCGGCGACCAGTCCAGCCCGAACCACCCGCCGCCTTCCAGCGCGGCCAGCAGCCGGTCGCTGCCGGGGTCGCCGGGGGCGATGACATACAAATCCGTGTCCTTGCCCGTGCGCCGCGTGGACGTGTAGACCATCTTATCGCCTGCATTCGACCACAGCCCGTGGCTGTTCTTGGATGCCCCATCGGTCAGCCGCGTGATCTGGCCGTCGTCAATGTCATGCCGATAGTTCTGCGAGAACTCATTCCCGCCCGTGTCCTTGCTGAAGACGAAGAAGTTCCCCTCAGTCGGCTGGAACGAGGCCGCGCCCACCGCACCGGGGAAGAACGTCATCTGCCGCCGGTCGCCGCCGGGGAAGGCGACGTGGTGGACCTGGAACGTGTCGGCGAAGCGGGTGCGGATCAGCATCTCGCGCCGCGTCGGGTGCCAGTCCGCGAACGCCGCCGCGCGGAACTCGGCATACCGGCGCAGGTCATCGGCCAGCGTCCGGGGGAGCGGCGGGATGCCTTCAACGGTCAAGTTATCGCCGGGGATCACGACATCGGGGGAGTTCGGGATATGAGCGGACATGGAAACCTCAAAATGCGTGAATGGGGGACTAAAACTCGGCGGATAAAACCCGGCAACGGTGACAGTGTGCGTCTCTCCGTTCCCAGCCGAAACTAGGGGTGCAGAGTTGCTTCTGCGTCATCGTGTTTCTCTGGTTTGCCCCGCCATTACAACGGCGGGGCTTTTTTTGTCGCGGCTCCATCGCGTGGCTCACCGCGCTGGAATGCCGGCATTAGGCTGCTATCAGTAGGGGTCCCACTACGCGATAGTCGTGGGTCTCAGATTTGTATCCTGAGCATTCCGCTTGTATACGGAACACCCCTCCTGCCTGGCTGATTACCGGAAAGTTCACCCAATCGCCGCCATATCCTGACTTGCTGGGTTCAATTACGTGCGACTCCCCAGGCTCGTATCCATGCAGGACAATCCTGCTCACAAGTGTATCCCCTGGGTTGTAAATCCCCGTGTGTCTGGAGTTGTGGCTTTCGCGCTCCCGCAAAAACAAAGATGATCGGCGGACGACGATGGGCTGAGGCAACGCCTTGCCATCTATCGCTGGGATAGACAAGGCCACCCATCCGTTCGTTGTCAGCATCATGGGCTTGTCGGAGGCGTTGACAACGAGAATGTTCACCTCGGGATGGCCTCGCAAATCGATCACCTGGTTTCCGCCCATATCCCGCGGCCCTGCAATGGATACCGTCACAGGCAACGCCGCGTTATGTGTGACAGGAGCTGGATTTCCTGCTGCGTTTAGGCTTATGCCGCTTATAAGCAGCAGAAAGACAGTACTCGTGGCGAACAGCGGTTCAAGAGGTTCCAGATTCACGTATCAACCTCTTCTATGCTAGGAGGGCGCAGGCGCGGAGGATTTCGCCGACGCTCCAGGCCTGGGCGGGGCAGCCGTTGGGGGCGTGGGGGGCGTCGCCGTCGGCGATCTCGGGCAGACTGCCGACGCCGTAGTCGGTCAGGCCGTCGGACAGCAGGGGAGCTAAGAGGGCGCGGGCGGCGGCCTTGTCGTTGTAGACTTTGAGGTGGGCGTCTACAAAGGCACCGAGAAGCCAGGGCCAGGCGGTGCCCTGGTGGTACGCGCCGTCACGGGCGGCCTGGTCGCCGGGGCCATAATGCCCGCGATAGCCGGGCGCGTCTGGGGTCAGGGTCCGCAGGCCGCGCGGGGTCAGCAGGGCGGCCTGGACGGCGTCCACGACGGCTTTGGCTTGGTCTGCCTCGATGACGAGGAAGGGCAGGGAGACGGCGAAGATCTGGTTGGGGCGCAGGCTGGCGTCGGGCGAGCCGTCGGGGGCGATGACGTCATAGAGGCAGCGGGCGTCGGCGTTCCAGAAGGCGGTGCCGAATGACGCCTTGGCCTGCGCGGCGCGTGTTTGACAGTCGGCGGCAAGCACGTCCTGCCCGGCGCGAGCGGCGAGAGCGGCGGTCACGCACAGGGCGTTGTGCCACAGGGCGTTGATCTCGACGGGTTTACCGATGCGCGGCGTGACCACCCAGTCGCCGACCTTGGCGTCCATCCAGGTGAGTTGGACGCCGGGGACGCCCGCGCGCAGCAGGCCGTCGGCGGGGTCCACGCCGATGCCGTAGTCGGTGCCATCAATGTGGGCGGTCAGGATGCCCTGGAGGACCGGCAGCATCTCGGCGTGGGCAAAGTCCCAGTCCCCCGACGCCTGAGCGTAGGCGTGGACGGCGTGGAAGAACCACAGGCTGGCATCCACCGTGTTGTATTCGGCCCCCGAGCCGTCGTCAGCGAAACGATTAGGGAGCAGACCGTTGCGGACCGCGCCGGCAAATGAGGCCAAAATCGCGCGCGCGACAGGATAACGCCCCGTGGTCAGGCACAGGCCGGGCAGCGCAATCATGGTGTCCCGGCCCCAGTCTCCGAACCAGGGGTAGCCGGCCAGAGCCGTGGCGCGGGCGACTCGGGGCGACTCGACGACGAACTGGTCAGCGGCTAATGTCAGCGCCTCGCGGGCGGTGTCGCCGGCGGGGACGTTGGCGGACGCCAAAAGCGACGCGCGCCGGCGGAGTTGGGCTTCCCAGGCGTCCTCCGGCTCGGCGGGGCGCTCCGCATCGGTCGTGGCGACGAGGGTGATGGACTGGCCGGGGGCCAGCGTGCCGCCGAAGCGGCCCGGACAATAAAGGTCCTCGGTGAAGTCCAGGCCGCGCTCCTGCTCGCGGGGGTGCTCGAAGTTGAAGAACCAGCCGCTGTGGTCGGTGAAGCCGAACGGCGGGGCGACTTTCAGCAGCAGCGGGTGGGCGGTGGGGAAGGCCACGAACTGGAGCCAGCCGTCCGCCTCGAAGGTCAGATCGGCGGTGAAGCCGTCCCACCGGTGCTGCTCGGTGTGGAAGTCTTTGTAGGCCAGCAGGGGGACCAGGCCGAGCTTCACCGGCTCGGGGGCATGGACCAGGGTGTAGCGCACGTACACGGTGTTCTCCCCGTGGGCCATCCAGACCTGCTTTTCCAGCGTGACCGTGTCCTCGTGGAAGACATAGGTCCACGTCGGGACGGGACGGAGGGTGAACGCGGCCAGGTGGCGGAAGCCCTGGGGCTGGACGACGCTGGGGTACTTGTTGGCTGAGAGCTGATAAAGCTGCTCCTCGATCCGCACTTCTTCCTCGACCTTGGACAGCAGGACGGCCCGGCCCAGCGGCGGCGAGAAGGCCGGCACCAGCAGCCCGTGGTAGCGGCGCGTGTTGGCCCCGGATAGGCTGGACGCGGCGTACCCGCCCAGGCCGTTGGTGACGAGCCACTCGCGCCGCGAGGAGCCGTCCCAGTTCTGCAAGACGCCGACCGGTATCTGTGTCATGTCGTTTCTCTCCGTAGTCGCTTCTCTTGGTGGGGGCAGGCGGACTACGCCGCGGCACGGCTCTTGCTGAAGACTTCCAGGCGGCGCACCGTGTCCACGGCGCTCCGCCGCCGCTCGACGGCCTGCTGGACCTTCAAGCAGAGCAGCTCGAAGACGTCCACACCGGGCATGTTCTTCTCGACGTAGTCGAACGCGCCGCGCTTCATGCACTCGACGGCGTTGGCGACGTTGCCGTAGGCGGTCAGGATGATGACTTCGGTGAAGACGTCGCGGGCGACGGCGTTTTCGAGGATGCGTATCCCGGACCCCGAGTCTTCCATGCTCATGTCGGTGATGACGATGTCGTAGGCCAGCGCGGCCCGCTGCATCCTCTCGACGCCGGCCTCCTCGCCGGGCGCTGTCTCCACCTGGTAGCCCTCGCGCGCCAGCCGCCGCTGCACGGCCTCGCGCACTTCTTCTTCATCGTCCACAACTAAAATTCGGCACATAATGGTTCCATTATACCGGGCAAGCCGCCGTTATTCCGAGGATGGGCCGTCTGCCGCCAGAAGCTTACGAAGGGCGCGCAGCTCCAGAACGTGCGACTGGTCTTTCAGCCGCGCCGCCGCCTCTTTCATGGCGATCAAGTCATCCAGGGAAGCGACGCGAACGGGTGTGCCTTCCAGTTCCAGGATCACGGAACGCACCCAAAGCTCACGGAACGAGCCGATGCCGGGCACTTCCGCAAGAAGATCAACACTTCCCATGTCCGTCGTGAGCGTCAGGTTAAAGGCGTTGGCAAACGTGCGCGTGTCGAACAGGAACGGGAGGCCTTCAGGCGCACCACGCAGGTGCGGGTTGCTTGGCTTGAGCGCCGCGACGAGGGCGGCTAAGTTTTCCCCGTCGCGGGCGTAGCAGATGTCGATGTCTTCCGTAATGTGCGCGCTGCCATGCGCGACCATCGCCAAGCCACCGATCAAGACGAAGCGGACCCGCGCCGCTTCAAGCGCGAGCAGGACGCTCACGAAGTCGGGCAGCAACTCCGGCATGGTAGACCTCCCTGTAGGTTCTCAAAGCCCTCAGATGCTTGTGCAGTCGCTCCGTCGGCGTCAGTCGGAGGTTTGCGCGCAGCAGGGAGAGATCAATGCCGTTCTCATCCTGCTCGCCGAATCCGTGTGTGTACGCCTGCCACTGCGCCCACTGCGCGTCGGTCATGCCCAGGCGGCCTTGCGGGTCGTCTGGCTCCGGGTCGTCTGGCTCCGGTTGGCTTGCGTGCATGGGGTGTCTTCTGCCTTAATGCGGGTTCGGGACGTGGGAGGCGGCTTTGAGGGCGGGCCACTCGGCTTCGGGAAACCGCTTGGCATGGCCGTCAAAGAAGAGCACACCGCGCGTCCCGTCCGGGGCGGGGGAGGCTTCATAATAGAGCACCATCGTGGAGGGGTTGTTGAAGGAAGCAAGGCTGCGGCCCGACAGGGACGTGTTCGGCTGGTACGGCTCGTGCGTCTGCGGCTGCCGGAAGACGGCCTCGCTTTTGACGAAGGGGTAGATGGCCTTCTCCGTGGCGGCGGCGGACTGCATCGGCGGCAAATTCTCATCGTTGCCCAGCTCGTACTGGAGCATCGCCAGGCCGATCTGCTTGAGGTTGCTCTGGGATTTGGCGTCATAGGCGGCGTTCTGCGCCTGCTGCACCTCTGCCTGGGTGATGGCCGAGACGGCCTGGATGCCCTCCAGGCTGCTGATCTGGCGGACGTTGATCAGCGAGAGCATCAGCACGGTCTCGGGCGTCTGCACGGGGGGCAGCCCTAAGCCCCCGGACGCATCCCCCGAGGCGGCAGGACTCATCGGGGGCAAATAATGATAGGCGACCAGGAACGTTTCGCCGCCGACCGTCTCGGTCTGGCCCCGCGTGAAGTAGGGGTTGGAGGTGATGCTGAAAGTGTCGCGTGACGCACCAAGCAGGAAGAGTGAATTGCTTTCGAGGGGTTTGCCGATGAACACGCGCCGCCAGGACCCGTCTAATTCTCTAAATTTCAGCGTCAGCGGGTGGCCCGCGCCGGACAGGGCGCTCCCGAAGTCGGCGGGGGGCGGGGCAGCCTGACCCCAGGCGAGCGTCGAGGGCAAGGCAAGAGCGGCGCAGACCAAAAGCATCAAGAAAAGGCAGCGGGGCATGGGCGTGATCCTCCACGGCAGGTTGCTTGCCCGGTTATACCCCATTTCAGCCCGCCGCGCGGGTCTCGGGCGGAAAGCCCAGAGCGCCCAGAAATGCGTTCCAGCGGGCGACGGGCAGGCTGCCGCCCGAGGCCTGGTCGTGGCCCTGGCCGAAGCTGCCCTCGCCGGGCGGCAGCGGGACGGAGCGCAAAAACTCCAACACGTTGACGCCCCTGTCGGCGCGGGCGGAGAAGTTGACCCGGCCCGGCAGGTAGGCGTCGTTCGCGGCGAGGACGATAAACTTGGGCAGGCGCGTCCGCCAGATCTGGGCCACGAGCGGGTGAATCTGGCAGGGCGAGTGGACCCGGATCAGGGCGACCTGGCCCGCGAAGACCGGTGCGGCCTTTTTGGCGTCCTCCATCGCGGCCTTGACCTCAGCCCGCGAGTCGCGCAGGATTTGCACATCGGCGCTGTCGGAGTTCACGAGGTCGCGCGGGGTGGCGTGGGCCAGCAGGGCGCGGGCCGCCGCGCCGGGGTCGAAGCGGGCCGCGCGCCGGGCGGCGTTGAGCAGCGCGACGGCCTCTTTCAGGTACTTGGCGGTGTAGCGGCTCCGGGCGGCGTCGAGCAAGGGGAACGGCGCTTTGTCGCCCAGATCGCCCAAAACGCCGACGGCGGCGACCCAGTCCAGGTCGAACAGGTCGCACAGCGGGGACAAGACCTCCCAGGTCAAGAGGGACGTGGTCGGCGTCGGCTCCCAGCCGTAGGCACTGACGAGTGTGTCGCCCGGCGGGACGCCCTCGGGCCGGTGGTGGTCCACGAAGCACGCCGACACATCGGGCAAAACGGGGTCGGGCTGGCTGCCCAGGTCCAGCACGAACAGCCGGTCTGGGCGCGCGTCGTGCAGGGCGACCCGGTTGGCCGCGCCCCACGCGCTGTGCTCGCGGTCGGGCAGGACGCGCACGACGTCGGCGAAGCCCAGCCGCTCCAGGCCCCGCTGCCACAGCGCACCCGCCGAAAGCCCGTCGGCGTCCGTATCGTGCAGGGCGACGACGCGCGCGCCGCGCGGGATCGGCAGGACAAAAGCCGCAAAGGCCGCGCGGGCGGCTTCGACGTCGGGCGTGGGGTCAATCGCCGCCGGCAGGGTCATCTGTCTCTCCTCCGTTTGTATTCCCTTCCGCCTCGGCTAATCTCCGAACGGATTCGAGCGTGTCGATCTCAGCCGCCGGCTTGTCGTCGCGGCGGCGCAGGATGCGCGGGAAGCGCAGGGCGTAGCCGCTCTTGTGGCGGGCGGATGCCTGGACACGGTCGAAGGTCACTTCCAGAACGACTGATGGCTCGACGGTGCGGACCTTGCCGTGGGCGAACTCCTGCAACGTGTGCGCGCGGCACCAGTCGGATAGCTCCTGCGTCTCCAGATCGGTCAGCCCCGAGTAGGCCTTGCCGACGTTGAGCAGGGTCGGGTCGGTCTCGCTCGCCCGGACGGCGAACGTGTAATCGCTGAGGAACTTGCTGCGCCGTCCTTCGCCCACCTGGGCCGCCGTGACCACCACGTCCAGGGTCGCCAGGGCGCGCTTGATCTTGAGCCAGTCCCGCCCGCGCCGGCCCGGCTTGTAGGAGGAGCCGGGGTCCTTGACCATCAGCCCCTCGTTACCCCGCGCACGGGCGGCCTCGAAGGCGGCGTCCAGGGCGGCCGTGTCACTGAACAGCACCGAATCAGCCCGCCGGGCGGCCTGCCCGCTCGTCGGCAGCGCCTCCAAGATCGCGCGGCGCTCGCTGAAGGGCCGCTCGATCAACACCTCCCCATCGGCATAGAGCACATCATAGGCGACGAATGCTACGGGGACGTCGGCCCGCAGCGCGTCGGTGAGCGTCTTGCGGCCCAGGCGCTTTTGCAGCTCCAAAAACGGCAGAGTCACGCCGCCCCGGACGGGGATGATCTCGCCGTCGAGGATGAGGCCGGGGGCTTTCCCGCTCTCAGTCCCGCTCAGAGGCAGCAGCCGCGCCAAGGGGGCAACCAGGTCGGGAAAGCTTGCGGTGATCTCGTCCAGCGTCCGCGAGAACAGGGCGACGCGGCGGCCCTGGCACGGGACGCCGTGCAGTAGGCCGTCGCCTTCGACGTGGGGCGCGACGTGAGCCTGGGCGCGGATGCCGTCGAACTTGTCTTCCACCGCGAAGACGGGCGGCATCTGCCGGGCGACATCGGCCAGGTCCGCGGCGGGCGTGGCGAGCATGAACTTGATCGGGTGGAAGAGCCGCATCCTGGCCTGACCCAGCAGGCCGTGCCGGGCCAGCCGGGCGGTCTCGCCGATGTCGCCTTCCAGCATGTTGACCCACTGGATATGGCCGACGGTGACTCCGGCCAGCCGGGCGACGGCGTCCTCCACCGCGCCTTCTTTCAGGCCGATCCGCAAGTCGCCGCCCAGCAGCTTGACGGCGTACTTGGCTTCAAGCGGCGACGCCTGCCGCAGCAGGTCCGTGACCAGGGACACCTTGCGCTTGGTCCCCGAGGTCGCAGCCAGAGTTTCCAAGAAGCCGCCGATGTCGGCCAGTGTCAGCGTCGGCGGCGTGACCGCCTGCGGGGAGACTCCGAAAGCCTCCTGGGCGACGTCGCCCGCGTCCCCCCGCGCGACCAGCCGCGTCCGCAGGTGCGCCTCGTCGGCTTGGGAGACTGCCAGGACGGCGGCCAGCAGGGCTGCCCCACCGACGTTCGTGGTCCGCCCGTCGCGCTGGGGAAACGTGTAGCCGGCGAGAAAGCGCGCGGCGCGGACCAGGTCGTCGTCGGGCAGGGCAGCGAAATACGCGCCCAAGACAGCCGCTTTCTCCAGGCGCTTGGTCGTCGCGCCGACGGCCTCCGCCGTTTGGGCGAATTGCAGGAGTGTCGTCATGCAGGGGCCACCCCTGCCCTCTTACGCACCGGGGCAAGCGGCACGGTGGTGCCCTGGCAGGCCGGGCAGAAGTAGATAATGCGCTCCTTCTCGCCGTCCTCGTCCTCGCGCGTCACCTGCCGCTTCTGGCGGATTGGCCCGCCGCAGACGAGGCAGGGCAGGTTGGTCCGGCGGAAGACCCAGTGGCGCGTCCCCCACTCGCTCTCGGGGTTGTAGGCCAGGCCCGGCTCGGCCCGCATCCGGGTTTGCTCGGCGTCGGGCACGGTCACGCCGCCGGTCTGGTAGGCGCGGGCGCAGACGGCGGGCAGAGTCTGCGACAGGCAAAGGAGTTCACCCGGCGTCAGGTCCCCCACCCGCCGCCACGGGTCCATCCGGCAGGCGAACAGGATTTCGGCCCGAAGATAATTGCCGACCCCGGCCACGACCGTCTGGTCCAGCAGGACGGCCCCGACCGTGCGGTGCGCGTGCAGGGCAAGCCTCGCCCGGAGGCAGGCGGCATCAAACGCCTGAACGCCTGGATACGGCAGGCAGTCCGGGCCGAGGGAGCGCAGAAGCCCGACCGTCTGGAACGGGTCGCCCTCGCCCAGCTCGAAGACGGGCGCGGAGAACAGCAGGGCCGTCGCCCCGGCCACGACGATGCGGGCGCGCTCGCGCCGGTCGGTTTCCAGAGGCGCATCGGTGCCGAAGACGTGCCGGCGGCCCCACATCATCAGGTGGGAGTAGAAGTAGTAGCCGCCCTCGATGCTCCCCACCAGGTTCTTGCCGCGCGATTGAACCCTCTCGACCCGACGCCCTTCCAGCAGGCCGGGGCGATCCGCGAGCCAGGCTTTCGCGGCTTTGGTGCGGGCGGTGAGGGAAACGAGGGGGTGGGGCGTCAGAGCAGAGTGGAGCGCGTCGGCGTGCCGCCGGACTTCGGGGCCTTCGGGCATGGGACCAGCTTTCTATGCTCGTCTCGTACCCAAAAAGAGCGCGCGGGCAGGCCTGGGCGATGTCGGCACAGCCGCCGCAGGCACTCCTTTTCCCCGGAAACCTGCCGATAATAGGCCATGAGGCGCAGGAGCGCCGCCGGCACACCGGAAAACAGTCGGGAACACTCACCATGCTTTCGTCGATCAGAAGCCTCGGCTACTACCTCGCCCGCGGGGGGGCCATGCTGTGGGGGGTGGCCCTGTGCGGCGTGGTGCTGGGACGCCACGCCGCCGGGCTGCTGTCTCCCGATGTCCTGCTGCTCGCGGCCATGTGCGCCGGGCTGCAGCGGCGCACGGTCGTGCTCCGGCGCGGCAGCGACGGCAGCCCCGAAATGACTCATGTGCAGGGCATCTCGATGGCGGCGGTCGCCCTGCTGCGCGACGGACCCGCCGCCGCGCTGGCGGTGACGCTGCTGGGCAGCCTGGGGGCGGTGCCCCAGCAGATCGCGGTCCTCCGCGGCAGGTCCGGCCGCGGGCGGTGGGAGGGGCTGCTGGCGATGGCCTCCGAGTTCTTTCTCAACCCCGCCCTGGCGTGGCTCGGCGGCACCCTTTACTTCCGGCTCGGCGGCATCCCCATCCACACGCTGGCCGACAGCGCGCGCTTCTTCCAAAATCCGCGCGCGGTCCTGCTGCCGATGGCGGCGATGCTCGTCCTGCAAACCGGGGTCGGGGAGTGCCTCTATATCGACCTGCTGATGTTCTGCAAGCGCATGACCCCGGACCGGCCTTCGCTGACGGACCCGGTTCGCTGGTTCTCGGACCCCATCGAGGTGCTGGGCGGGGCGCTGATCCTCGTCCTATGGACGGCCTTCGGCTGGGGCACCGTACCCCTGACGCTCTTGGTGAACGAGCTGCTGCTGCTGTCGGCGCGCAACTATTTCGCCCACCGGGACGCCCGCCGCGACGCCGAGTGCGACCCGCTGACGGGCCTGGCCTCGTGGCGACGGCTGGACGCCGTGCTCCAGGAGCGGATCGCGCGGGCGCACGAAACGCGCACCCCCCTGTCCGTGCTGTTCCTCGACGTGGACGGCCTGAAGCGCGTCAACGACCGGCACGGCCACGCGGCGGGGGACGACCTACTGCGCGCGGTGGGAGCCTGCTGCTCGGCCCAGGCCCGCGCCGGCGACGTGGTGGGCCGGCGCGGCGGGGACGAGTTCCTGCTGATCCTTGCCGGCCTGGACCGGGGCGGGGCCGAGCGGTTCAGCGCGGGTTTGCAGCGTGAGATCGAGCGCGCGATGGCCGCCCACCCCCAGTTCGCGCAGTCTGCGGCGGGGGCGAGCGTCGGCCTGGCCGTCTACCCCGGCGACGCCAACGAGGCCGAGCAGCTCGTGGACGCCGCCGACCACCGGATGTATGTCAACAAGCGCACCCGCAAAGCCGCCCTCGCCGCGGCGTGAGGGGGGTCTAGCGGGTGAGGGAAGGTTCCCCGCCCGGCGGGCTACCCCGCCGCCCGCGCGGCGCGCAGGAGCCAGGCGGCGAGGGCGTCGCGGCGCGCGGCCATCTGCTGCTCCACGTCGGCGTGGGACAGGGGCGACGAGGACAGCAGGCCCGTGCCGTAGTTGGTGGCGAGGGCGATGCCCGCGTAGCGCAGCCCGGCTTCGCGGCACAGGACGGCCTCGGGGGCACCTGTCATGCCCACTACGTCCGCACCCCACGCGCCGAACAGGCGGACCTCAGCGGGCGTCTCGTAGCGCGGACCGGACACGCACAGGTACGTGCCACGCGGATGGACGCGGGCGGCGATCTCCGGCCCCGCGCTTTGCAGCAGCGTCTCGCGCAGGCCGGGGTCGTAGGGGTGGACAAAATCGGTGTGCGTGACTTCGCCCGGCGTCTCAAAGAACGTCACGACCTCGCCCCGAGTCATGTCCAGGAAGTCGTCCAGGATCACGAAGTCGCCCGGCGCGATTCCGACCCGGAGCGAGCCGACGGCGGCAGTGGCGAAAACCGCGTCCGCCCCCAGGGCGCGCAGGGCGGCGATGTTCGCGCGGTGGTTGATTCGGTGCGGGGGCAGCGCGTGGCCGGCCCCGTGCCGGGCGAGGAACAGCAGCTCGCGGCCTCCCCCCAGAGCGGCCCGCGTCAGGGCGGCGTCCCCGAAGGGCGTTTCCACCGACTCGGGCACCCCCGGCACCAATGCCCGCCCGAAACCCGTGCCCCCGATGATCGCGATGCGTTTGGTTGACAAATTCGCTCCCCCCGTAGTACACTGCCTGCCGTGCAAGGCTCTGCGTCCGTCCCCTATTCTACGACAGTTCGGCCCCGATGGCAAGCCACGTGGCGAGAGCGCACGTGGCCCCCCGTTCTGCTGGCGGTCCTGATGCTGCTTTACTTCTGGCCGCAACTGGTGCGTGGCCGGGCGCTCTACTGGGGCGACATCGGCCTGTACTTCCTGCCGATGCAAGGGTTTCTGCGGCAGAACCTGCTCGCGGGCCGGGTCCCGCTCTGGAACCCGCTGATCCTCTGCGGCACCCCCTACATCGGCAACCCGCAGACGTGGCCGCTGTACCCCGTCTCGGCCCTGCTGCCGTTCGTCTCGGCCCCCTACTTCCTTAACCTGACCGTCGCCATGCATGTCTGGCTGGCCGGCGTCGGCACCTGGCTGTTCGCCCGCCGCGTCCTGGGCGTCGGGACGGGCGCGGCGTTGCTGGCCGCGGTCACGTTCATGTTCGGCGGGCAGTTCGTGTCGAAAGAGCAGTTCCCAAACATGGTGCAGGCGATGGCCTGGCTGCCCTGGGTGCTGTGGGCGCTGGACCGGACGCTGCGCGCCCGCCGGGTCCGCGACGCGCTGACGCTAGGCCTAGTCCTGGGCTTACAGCTCCTCGCGGCTCATGTGCAGATGACCCTGCTGACGCTGTATCTGGCAGCGGCATGGGCGGTGTTCCGCTGGGCGGGCTTTGGCGAGGGGGCTGCCCCGCGCCAGGGGAAGCGGTCCGGTGGCCTTGTCCTGCTCGCCCTCGTCGTCGCCTGCGGCCTAGCGGCGGGGCAGCTCCTGCCGACACTGGCACTGTTCCGGGACGCCGCCCGGCAGCGGCTCTCGTTCACGGTCGTGAATCGGTTCTACCTGCCTTGGGCTGAACTAACGAACTTCCTGCTGCCCCGGCGGCACGGGCACCCGTTCTTCGGTGACTGGGCCGCGCACGGCAACTTCTGGGAGACCTGCTGCTACGTCGGCTGGGTGCCGTTCGCGCTGGCGGCCTGGGGCGCGGTGTCCGCCTGGCGGCGGCGCAGGGCGAATCGGGAGACAAAGCCGGAGGCCAGGGCGGCGCGGTTCTGGACGGGCGTGTTCCTGATCAGTTTGGGGCTGGCGCTGGGCGGGCCGGGCGGGCTGTACCTCCTGGCCTACTGGGTCCTGCCGGGCTTCCAGTCGTTCCACGACCCGGCCCGCTGTCTGCTGCCCGCGTGTTTCGCGCTGTCGCTGCTGGCGGCGTGGGGGTGGGAAGGGTTTGTGGGAGTTTGGGGGTGGTTCCCCCGCCAAGCCCTCGCCGTAGCCCTCGTGCTGGCACTCGCTTATGTTGACCTGGCGTACTTCGGGCGGACGCTGTACCCGCTGGCCGACCCAGGCACCCTGTCGCCGGTCTCGGCCAACGTCGCCCGCGTCCTGGCCGACCCAGACATCCGGGCGGGGCAGGCGCGGATCATCGCCCCGACGGACCGCGTGTGGGTGCGGTTCACCTCCTACAAGGACTACGAGCAGGACGTGCCGGGGTATCAGCAAGACTGGGCGGACACGCTGACGCCGAACCTGACCATGGCCTACGGCCTGCCGGACGCCTTCGGCTACGAGCCGGTGGTCCTGAAGGACGCGCAGACGACGGCCCGCTACGCACACTGGTCGCTCTCCCCCAAGGCCAGCCCGGACGGGGCGGCGCAGGCGTGCCGGGTGGCCGCGGAGCTTGCGGTCAAGTACGTGGCCGTATGCCGCGTCGTGCCGCCCGAACGGACCCTGCCCGGCCTGGTGCCGGTGCGGTCCGCCGCTACCCTCGCGCCGCCCGGCGGGCGGGACGGGGCGGCGGCCCGAATGTTCCTATCACGCAACTCCCGCTGGCTGCCGCGCGCCCACCTGGACGGCTCCCCGCTGCCCGCCGCCCTCTCAGACGGCGGGCCGGACCGGGTCACGGCCTCGTTCATCGTCCCCCCAGCCCCCCCGGCGGCGAGGCAGGCGTGGCTGCTGCTGGCGGACACCAGGGCGGCGGGTTGGGCGGCGACCCTGGACGGGCGGGCGGTCTCGATCCACTCCTATGACCTCAGCCTGCGCGCGGTGGCGGCGGGGCCGGCGGGGCCGCACCGGGTCGTCTTTGTGTACCGTCCCACGGCGTATCTGCTCGGGCTGTACCTGTCGTTGCTGGCGTGGGGGGTGCTTGCGGGTGCCCTGTCGTTCGCGGGCGCGAGATTTCTGGCGCGTCGGGGAGGACTTTCGCGCGCCGGAGTCGAATAGCGGCCCGTCAGGCGCGGAGCCGCGCCGCTTCCCGCCCTTGCCATCCGAATCGGGCAGTGCCGCCCCGCATTGCATCTCAGCAACCATCACCACCAGGGGAAACCACTTCATGCATCTTTTCAGTGCGCCCGCGCGCTTTTGCGGCGGCTTGCTTTCCGCTGCCGCCCTCGCCCTGGCTCTGAGCGGCTGCGCCAACAAGTCATCCGGCCCGGGTCCCTCTTCGACCGGCGGCGGGGGCGGCGCGTCCGACGCCATCGTGATCGGCGAATACGGCTCCATGACGGGGGACCAGGCCACGTTCGGCACGGCAACCGACAACGGCATCCAGCTCGCGGTCAAGCAGGCCAACGCAGCCGGCGGCATCGACGGCCGGCAGGTGCGGATCGGGGCGTCGGGCCACCCCGAGGACGACCAGGGTTTGCCGGACGCGGCTCTGACGGCCGTGAAGAAGATGATCACGCAGGACAAGGCCGTTGCGGTCCTGGGCGAGGTGGCGTCCAAGAACTCCATCGCCGCCGCCCCGTTCTGCAACGCCAACAAAGTCCCGATGATCTCGCCGTCGTCCACCAACCCCAAAGTGACCCAGACCGGCCCCTACGTGTTCCGGGTCTGCTTCACCGACAGGTTCCAAGGATTGGTCGCCGCCCGGTTCGCGCGCGAGGTCCTCCACGCCAAGACCGCTGCCGTCTTCTACGACACGACGAGCGACTACAGCAAAGGCTTGCAGGGCTTCTTTCAGGACAACTTCAAGCGCCTGGGCGGGACCATCGTCGGAGTCGGCACGTACCAGTCCAGCGACAAGAGCTTCCAGTCGCCGCTGACCACGCTGAAGGGGACCAACCCCGACGTGCTGTTCGTCCCCGGCTACTACAAGGAACTCGGCCAGATCGCGCGCGAGGCGCGGGGCGCGGGCATCACCGCTCCCCTGCTCGGCGGCGACGGCTGGGAGTCGCCCAGCCTGCTGCAAGGCGCGAGCGGCGCGCTGGAAGGCTGCTACTTCGTGGACCACAGCGCCCTGGATGTCTCGGACCCGGACGTCAAGAAGTTCGTGGATGCGTACAAGGCGGCCTACAAGACCGACCCGGACGCGCTGAGCGCGCAGGGTTACGACGCGGCGGGCGTGCTGTTCGCGGCCATGAAGACCGCGGGCAAGCCGGACGGCGGCGACTACGACTCGGACGCCTACCGCGCGAAGATGCGCGACGCCCTCGCGGCCACCAAAGGCTATAAAGGCGCGACCGGCTTGATCTCCCTGGATGAGAACCGGGACGCGAAGAAGTCCGCCGTGGTCTTGCAGATCAAGGGCAGCGGCTACAAAAACGTCGTCGGCACCTACCAGCCGTAGCGCCAGCACATTACCTACCCCCGGCGCATGCGCCGACCCCTCCCTAGGAAGGGTAACGACACCACTCTGCCCCCCTTCCTTCTTAGGGAAGGGGCCGGGGGGTTAGGTTCTTTATCATGCACGACCTCCCGCAACAACTTCTGATCGGCTTGCAGCTCGGCAGCATCTACGCCCTGATCGCCCTGGGCTACACGATGGTCTACGGCGTCCTCAAGCTCATCAACTTCGCCCACGGCGACGTCTACATGGTGGGCGCGTACTCGGGCATCGGGGCGATCTGGCTGCTGGGGACGCGGCTGCCGGGCCTGGTCCACTTCCCTTCCCTGATTCCCTCGTGGGCGGGCGCGATCCTGGTGCTGCTCGGGTCCATGCTGGTCTGTGCCCTGCTCGGCCTGGTCATCGAGCAGGCGGCCTACCGGCCCCTGCGGACGCGGGCCTGGGTCGCGCCCGCCGTATTTTTAGGTGCGGCGGCGGGCTACGTCGCCTACGGGATCGCGTCCGACGCCGACCGGACGCCCGCGTCGGCGGCCCTCATCGGCGTCCTGGTGTGGGCCGCCCTGGCGGCGCTGCTGTACACGACCCAGCGGCGGCGCAGCGCGGGGAACGCCTCGCGGCTGACCGCGCTGATCACCGCTATCGGCGTGTCGCTGTTTCTCGAAAACTTCGGCGTCCTGAAGCAGATATTCTCCTCCAACCCGCGCTTTTATCCGACTCTGGTCAACCTGCCTCCCCCACTTCACCGGGGGGGGGGTGACCATCGGCCTGGAGAACGTCCTGATCTTCGGCCTGTCCATCTTCCTGATGCTGACGCTCACCTACATCGTGACCCAGACCCGCGTCGGCAGGGCGATCCGGGCGGTCTCGTTCGACGCCGACGCCGCTGCGCTGATGGGGATCAACACGGACCGGATCATCGCCTTCACGTTCATGCTGGGCGCGGGCCTGGCCGGCGCGGCGGGCGTCCTGGTCTGCGGGCTACAGCACACGCAGTTCAACCCCTACCTGGGCGTGGCGGATGGGCTGAAGGCCTTCGTCGCCGCCGTCCTGGGGGGAATCGGCAACATCCCCGGCGCGGTGCTGGGCGGCCTGATCATGGGTCTGGCGGAGACGATGGTGGTCGCCTACGGCCCGCGCGTCGGCATCGACAGCTCGTACCGCGACGCCGTGGCGTTTTTCCTCCTGATCCTGGTCCTCTTGGTCCGCCCCGCCGGCCTGCTCGGAAAGTTCGCCCCAGAGAAGGTGTAGGGACCCACCCAGAGAACCCACGCGGCGGGCCGGCCCGCCGCGTGGGTTCTTACCGAGCAGGTTCCTGGATTCTAACGCTTTATGTCCGTTACCGCCAAACAACCGACAGCCGCACCCGTCCCCGTCCGTGACACCCCCTGGTGGCTCCGCCTGGGGAGCGTCGCCCTCGTCGCCGCCCTGCTGCTGCTGGCCGACCACCTGATGTACGGGCCGGGCCACGTGCCGCCGCGTGCGCTCCAGTACCAGGAAGACATCATCATCCGCTGCGGCCTGGCGATCATCCTGGCCGTCTCGCTGAACATCGTCAACGGCTTCACGGGCCAGTTCTCGCTGGGGCATATCGGGTTTTACATGGCTGGGGCCTACGTCGCCGCCGCCCTGTCCACCTACGGGCACGCGCGCCTGTTCCCCGGCCTGCCCACCGACGACACCTACGTCGGGATCGCCCAGGCGGCGTTCCCGGTGGTGCTGACCTGCCTCGCGGGCGGGCTGGTCGCCGCCGCCATCGGCCTGCTGGTCGGCCTGCCGTCGCTGCGTCTGCGCGGCGACTATCTGGCGATCATCACGCTGGGCTTCGCGCAGATCATCCTGGTCGTCATTCGGAACACCAAGGCCGTGGACGGGTCGAGCGCGTTCACGGGCCTGCCGACGAGCCAGTACCCCGATCTGCCGCACGTCGCGACGCCGCACCTGACCAGCGTATTCTGGGTGTTCGGCGTGGCCGCCCTGGTGCTGTGGGTCGCCTACAGCCTGCGCTTCTCGGTCCACGGGCTGGCGTTTTTGGCCGTGCGCGAGGACGAGATCGCCGCCGAGGCGGTGGGCATCAACACGACGCGCTACAAGGTCCTGGCGTTCGTGCTGTCCGCGTTCTTCACGGGCATGGCCGGGGCGCTGTACGCCCACTACCAGTCATCGCTATCCAATGAGTCGTTCCGCTTCGACCGCTCCATCGACACGGTCGTGATGGTCGTTCTGGGCGGACTGGGCAGCATCAGCGGCGTGACCCTGGCCGCCGTCCTGCTGACGATCCTGCCCGAGGCCCTGCGGCCCATTGCCGAGTACCGCCTTGTCGTCTATCCGCTCCTTTTGGTGGTGCTGATGCTGACGCGGCCCCAGGGCATCTTCGGGCGCGAGGAGATCAGCCGCGCCTGGCTGCGCGGCCAGATCGGGGCCGTCCAGGGCTGGTTCGGACGCCGCCCCCTCGCCGCGCCCGTCCTGGAGACGGGCCGCGACGTGATGACCACGGCGCGCGACCGGGACGAGACGGACGTTTAGCGCGCCGCGCCGAGACGGTCCCCTGACGCCCGATGCCGGGGGAACAAGACATGAACACCCAAAAGCTTCGCCCGCTGGCCTGCTGTGCCCTGATTCTGCTCGGCCCCGCCACGCTTTGCGCCCAAACGCCGCCCCCCGCCATGCCCGAGGTGCCCGCCCCCGTCGCGCCTGATGTGACCGCCGCGCCCGGCACCACTGCTGCGCCGGCAGCGGGCACGGTGTTCACCGTCACGCAGGCGCAGGCGGAGGCGAAAGCGGGCCGCTTCGACAAGGCGCTCGCCGTGCTGCAAGCGCCCGGCACGGTGCCGCCCGCCGACGCGAAGGCGCTGCAAATAGGGATCGCTGATGTGCAGTATGCGTGGGCGCGGAGCCTGGAACAAGACAGCCCCGTCCAGGCGCTGCCCCACTTCCAGGCTGCCCTCGCCATCGACCGGACTCTGCGGCCCGCCGATGCCGCCGATGACCTCAACGAGACGGGCATCGCCTGCGAGCAGCTCGGCCAGCACAACAGGTCCGTCGATGCCTGCCGGCAGGCGCTGACGCTCTATGAACAGGCCGGGGACACGAACGGGCAGGCGAAGGCGCTCGACAATCTCGCCATCGCCTACGAGCACCTCGGCCAGTCGGTCCGGGCCATCGGGATCTACCGGCGGTCGGTGGCGCTCCACCGGCAGGCGGGGGACAAGCACGGCCAGGCGGACGCGCTCGACAACCTGGGCCTCACCTACGACGCGCTCCACCAGTACGCCAAGGCTATCGGCTTCCATCGGCAGGCGCTGCTGCTTTTCCAGCAGGCCGGGGACAAGGACGGGGCGGCGGAAGCGCGCGGCAACCTGGACCTCGCCAGAAAACTATGGAAAGGCCGCTGACCTCACCGCCGGAAGTGCCGGTGACGGCTGCCCCCCGCGTTGACACCGTCCGGGCGTGTGTGCTAGAATGGGGCAGCCCGCGATGAGACCCGAGACCAGACCTGAGTTTGGAAGAGCACGCCGTTGATCCCCCTGCGCGACGACCAGCCGACACGCACGTTCCCCCTCGTCACGCTTTCTTTGATCGCCCTGAACGTGTTGGTTTATCTGGCGCAGGGGCCGCTCGGCCTGGACAGCAACTGGGCGATGGTGCCCTACGAGGTCACGCACAACTTCGACCTGAACAACGTGGTCGCGCATCTGGCACCCTCAGGGCAGGTCACTTTGTACCACGTGCGGCCGAACACGCTGGTTTCTCTCGGGCCGCGCGACATCTTCTACGGCGTCAGCCCGCACCCGCTGTGGCTGACGGTGCTGACGGGGATGTTCATGCACGCGGGTTTTTTGCACATCGCCGGGAACATGCTGTTCCTGTGGATCTTCGGCAACAACATCGAGGACGCGCTGGGGAAGATTCGCTTTATCTTCTTCTACCTGGCCTGCGGCGTGGCGGCTGCGGCCTTGCAGATCTATTCCAACCCCGAGTCGGTCATCCCCAACGTCGGCGCGTCGGGGGCCATCGCGGGCGTCCTGGGGGCGTACCTGCTGCTCTACCCCCACGCGCGGGTGCTGACGCTGATCCCCATCTTCGGCTTCGGCTTCTTCGCCAACGTCCGGGCGCAGTGGGTGCTGCTGGTCTGGGTCGCCTACGACGTCCTGCCCGCCTTTTTGAGCGCCAATACCATGCGCGGCGGCGGGGGCGTGGCCTACTTCGCACACCTGGGCGGCTTCGCCGCGGGCCTGATCCTGATCGTGCTGCTGGGCGGGCGGGGCTTGGCCGCCGTGCAACGGGCGGGCGGCTACCGGGCGTGACCTTCCACACCGAGGGGCATTGCGTCAGCCCCCCGCCGGGCGGTTGAAAACCGCTCGGTAAGCAGCTCGCCTCGGAAACCTTTATTGACCAAATTGCTGACTAAACCTAACCCCTTCCTTTACCTTCTCGTCGCGCTCGGGCTGCTCGCCGGGCTTGTCTCGGCCCACCGCCGGTGGGAGGCCGAGGCGAACAACCGGCGCGTGGAGCTGGTCGTGGACTACGCCGACGCGCAGGCGCTGGCGAACACGACGCGGCAGCAGGTGGACGCCGTGCTGGCCCAGCTCAAAGGCGCGGGCGTCACCACGGTCGCCGTCACCGAGGACACGCCGGGCACGCTCAACACCAACGGCGTCGTCACCTACAGGCGCGACGGCGACTCGACGCTGCTGCTGTTCGCGCCCGGCTTCCCCGGAGAGCGTGCGCGCGTTTTGGAGATGCTGGCCCATAAAGCTCCCGGCCTGGACGTGGCCCCCGTGGGGCGGGACGCGCTGCGCGTCGGTGCCCCCTGGCCGCAGTTCGACACCCTGCCCATCGGGCTGGAGGCGGACTCGGTCAACGCGGTCAAGGCCAATGGCCTGCTGGTCGCCCCGCGCCTGACCAACTTCACCGGCGTGACCGAGGCTAACATCGCGTGGGAGCTGGCGCAAACTCGGCGGCAGTGTGCAGGGCCGGGGGGCATCGGCCCGATCATCTTCGCCGGGTCGTCCGTGCTGGGCAACCGGGGGCTGATCCGCGCGACCTCGGATGCGCTCCAAGCGGACGGCCTGACCTACGGCAGCGTGGAGCTTGCCAAAACGCTGGGCGACGACGACCTGGCCCGCATGGCCGAGGCACGCACCGTGCGCGTCCACAGCATCGGCAGCGACGAGATGGGGACGATGGACGAGCCGACGGCGGTGGAGCGGTTCGTCCGGGCCGCCCGCGAGCGCAACATCCGCGTCTGCTACGTCCGCCTGTTCACCTTCGGGCTGACCAAGGACGCCGACGTCCTCCACGCCAACACGGACTTTCTGGGGCAGATCGTCCGGGGCATGCACGAGGCGCGGCTGACCGTAGACGCCGGGCCTGCCCGGCCCTACGCCGACGACGCGCGCGGCGGCGATGGGGCACCCGGCCTCGCCCTGCGCCTGCTGATGGCCCTGGGCGTCGCGGGCGGGCTGCTGCTGCTGTTACGGACCTGGACGGGGATCGGGGGACGTGCCTTCGCGCTTGCCCTGGGGGGCGTCGCCCTGCTGTGCCTGCTGCCGGCCGTACCGGGCACGTCGCCCAAGGGCCGCGAGGTGCTGGCCCTGCTGTCGGCCTGCGTCTTCCCCACCCTGGGCCTGTGCGCCGTTGCCCTGCCCCGGTCCGGCGGCCCGAATGAGCGAGGCGTGGCGGCCCTAGGGCGGGCGTTTTCGGTCTATGCCCGGATGACCGGCGTGAGCGTCATCGGCGTCGTGCTGGTCGTGGGCCTACTGGCGGGGCGGCTGTTTCTGCTCAAAGTGGACCAGTTTTTGGGCGTCAAGCTCGTTTTGGTCACGCCGGTCGTCTTGGTGGCGGCCTTTCACGGGCTGGGGATGGCCGCACTCGGCCCCCGCGCGGGCTGGGACGAGCGGCGCGAGACGGTGCTCCTTTGCCTGCGGTCGCTGGCCGCCCCGCCCCAGCTGGTCGGCCAGATCGTCGCCGGCGTCGTGGTCCTGGTCGCGCTGGCCCTGTTCGTGGCCCGCAGCGGCAACGACCCCGGCGTGGGCGTCTCCGCCACGGAGCTGAAGACCCGCGCGCTCTTGGACCACTACCTGCTGGTCCGCCCGCGCACCAAAGAGTTTCTCTTGGGCCACCCCGCCCTGCTGCTCGGCCTGGCCGCCGCGGCGGCGGGCCGGGACCGGCGCTGGATTTTGCCCCTCCTGGTGGCCGGGGCCATCGGGCAGTCGTCGCTGCTGGACACGTTCTGCCACCTGCACACGCCGCTGCTGATCTCGGCCCTGCGCGGCCTGATCGGCTGGGCGCTGGGGGCCGTCATCGGCGCGCTGGTCTGGGTGCTGGTCACGCGCCGGGGAGAGGCTCTGCCCGCGAGGGCAGCGCCGTGACGCGGCTGCTTTTTTCCGGCTACTACGGCTACGGCAACGCCGGGGATGAGGCCGTGCTGGCCGGGCTGATCAGCGCGTTCCGGTCGCTCGACCCCGAGGGCGGTTTAGAGATGACCGCGCTTTCGGGCGATCCTGCCGGGACGCGGGCGGCTCACGGCATCGGGGCCGTGGGCCGTTACAAGCCATCCGCCCTGCTGCCCGCGCTCGCTCGTACCAGCGTCCTGCTGTCCGGCGGCGGCAGCCTGCTTCAAGACGTGACCTCGGGGCACGGCATTTTCTACTACCTGGCCGTCGTCCGGCTAGCCCAGATATTGGGCAAGAAGACCATGTTCATCGCCCAGGGCGTCGGCCCCCTGGTCCGGCCCCGCTCGCGACGCCTGGTCCGGGCCGTCGCCCAGCGGCTGGACGCCGTGACCGTGCGCGACGAGGAATCGGCGGCCCTGCTGCGCGAGATCGGCGTTTCGCGCCCCACAATAGAAGTGACGGCGGACCCCGCCCTGCTGCTCGGCCCCGACGCTGCGCCACGCCGGGATGACACGTCGGGCACCTTCGGCGTCGCCCTGCGCCCGTGGCATGGGCAGGAGGGCCTGGCCGACCACGTCGCCGACGCCTGCGCGCCGGTTCTGAGCGGGCGGCGGGCGTTGCTCCTTCCGATGCAGCCCGAGTCCGACAAAGCGGCGATGGAACAATTTGGCCGCAGATGGCATCAAGGGAATGACCTGGGCAACCGGGTGACTTTGTGCCAGGCCGGGCGGGGGCTGGTGCCGCTCCTCGTGAACGTCCAGAGCTGCGGGATGATGATCGGGATGCGCCTGCACGCCCTGATCCTGGCGGCGGCCTGCGGCGTCCCGTCCGCCGCGCTGTCTTATGACCCGAAGGTGGACGCCTTCATGCAGATGTCGGGCCAGGGCGATGCCGTGTACGACCTGCGCCGGCCCGACCCGGACCGGCTGACGGCCCTGCTTGGGCGCGTCTGGGTTGAGCGCGCCGCGCGCGGCGCAGCCCTGGTGTCGGCTCTGCCCGCCCTGCGCGCGCGGGCGCGGCGCAACGCCGAGCGCGCCCTGGAGATCGTCGGGCGGGGCTGACGGGGGCTTTTTGCGTGAGTTCACCCGGATTGAAATCCGGGTCTCTGGTAAAGCGATTGTCCGCCTTCGCGGACAGAAGACAAACCGCTCCACTATCCGGCCCTGTGTCCGCGCCCCTAGTCGCAAAGCCTCCGTAGCGGGGTGAACAGGCGGACAATCGCCCTTCTAAAGACCCGGATTCCAATCCGAGGCCTTGTACTCCCGCTTCCCCCGCTCCCGATGGGCCGGGCGTCCCGTCACGAAAGGACCTTTTTCCATGTCCCCCGACTCCACTCCCTCCGCTGCCTCAAAGAAGACCGCGCCGAAGACATCGACCAGGGGCCGTGCGCCGCTCACGCGCCGCCGGGTGCCGCTGCTCCTGCTGGGCGCGGCGGGTGCCGCCCTGCTCGCCGGGTGCGGCGGGGGCGGCAACGGCAACAACGGCAGCGGGACGGGCACGACTGGCATCATTGGGACGACCAGCAACACCGGCGTGGTCGGGACCACCGGCGGGGGGGGCGTGACCGTGGGCAACGCCTCGGTCATCGGCAAGATCACCGACTCGCAGGGGCAGGGCCAGCCGGGCGTCAGCGTCATCGTCAGCGGGGGCGGCATCGGGGCGACCTCGCTGTCTCAGGGCGGCTACCGGCTCGACGGGCTGAACGGCGGGGCGATCTACACCCTGAACGCGGCGGTGACGAACGCGGGCGTCTCCTACACCGGCAGCACCCAGGTCATCACCCAGTCCAACTTCCTGGTCTCCAACGCCAACATCATCCTCTCCGACTCGACCCAGCAGGCCGCCGTGGCGGGCATCGTCACCAGCACCGGCGGGCAGCCCGTGGCCGGCGTCCGCGTCTTCCTGGCCCTGCCCGTCCCCGGCTCCTCCGCCAGCGGGGGCAACTACTCGTCCCTGCTCGCCGTCACCGACGCCAACGGCCACTACGTCATCAACAACGTGCCCGTCACCGCCGCCTCGGGCATCGTCGTCGCCGCCTCGGCACCGGGCTTCACCAATGCCACCGGCACCCTGCCCTCGCTCCAGGCTGGCGGCGTCTACAACCAGAACTTCACGCTCGGTGCCTCGACGGGCCGGAACGTCAACACGCCTTCCATCTTCGCCGTGCTGTCCTCGACCGAGCCGGTGAACGCCTTCGGGGCCAGCGCGCGTCAGGGCCACGCGGCCCCGTCCGGGTCGGTCTACGAGGCCATCCGCCGCCAGGTCTCGCCCGCCTGGGCGCGGCTGGCCGGCAAGCGCAGCACGGCCGGCAAGCGCCGCATCGCCCACCTGGGCGCGCTGGGCTATGCAGTCGAGACGGACATCGGCTTCGACAACCCCACCCAGCCCGGCAGCGTCCTGAACGAGACCGTGTACCGGACGCAGGGGACGGCCAGCCCCGTCACCAAGAGCGACGCCGACTTCTACGACAACCTGGCCGACCCGCTGGCGAGCTATTTCACCGACCTCTCGTTCCCCGACAGCACCGTCAACCCGACGTCCGCCAACGTCCAGTACAACTACGCCCTGAGCGCCACCAACACCGACGGCACCGAGTCGCCGCTGTCTCAGGTCTTCTCGGTCGTCCCGCTCGCGCCCCTGACGCTGACCCAGCCAACGCCCGGCCAGTCGTCTTCGGGCACCCCCACGATCAGCTGGACCCAGGTGACGGGTGTGACCAGCTACTTCGTCTACATCTACGACCAGTTCCCGACCATCGGCAGCACCCAGGTCTTTAAAGCAGAAGCGATCCCGGCTAGCAACAACAGCATCACGCTCAACCAGCCGCTGGGCGGCCACGGCATCAACTACTACGCCGTTGTTGTGGGCGTGGCGGACCAGACGGAGAGCACGGACCCAACAACGGGCCAGCCTGTCATCGTACAAAGAGCTGTAATTACCCTCAGCCCGATTACCCGTTTCATCGTGCCGTAGGGGGAGGAAGGGAGAGGAAGCACCTCCTCGCCGCCCTAACGAAGCACCCCTAGATTGCCATAATCCGTTGTGGAGGCGGCAAGCGAAAGGAGCGAGTTCTATGACAGCTATGTCTGTCGCCCCGAAGACGTTGTTGGCAGTCCAGCCCCCCGTCACCCTCGGCAGCGACGATGCACACCTCGTCAAACTGACAAAGCGGGAGATCGAAGTGCTGACGCACGTCATTCAGGGCAAGTCGAGCCGGGAAGTGGCCGAAACGCTGTTCGTCAGCAAGCGCACGGTGGACTTCCACCTGGCGAATGTTTACGACAAGCTGCACGTTAACAACCGCGTGCAGGCGTTCCGCCGCGCCACCCGTCTGGGCCTGATCCCCTACGAAGCCCAGTTCGCCGACTAGCGCGACCATCACCGCGCCGGACGGCGACATCAGGGCCACGGATTGAGCATACCGCCCTAGCAGCCGCAGGCAACCCACCCAACCGGCGGGAGACGCAAGTCTCCCGCCTTTTTTTGTACGCCGTCCTGCCGCGAGTGTGCTATACTATCGTAAATGCGCGACCTACTTTATGCTCCGCTTCTCGCCGCTCGTCGGGCGCGGCGCGGCTTCCGGTGGCTGCTCCTGCTGCCGCTCCTCCCCGCCCTCGCCGGCTGCGGGAGGGTGCAAACCCAGATACAGGTGCAGCAGACCTTGGCCGAGGCCTTCCGCCACGCCCAGGTGGACGCCGACGACAAGCAGGCGCGGCAGTGGGTGGACCGGGCGGTCGCACTCACCCCGAACGACCCGACTGTTTATTTCGGCAGCGCTCTGCCCGGCGACACGAACGCCACGCCGGGCATCGACGTGGCCCAGGTGTTCGGCGAGGTCGGCGACGATCCCGCGCTGGCGGATTACATGGCGCAGGCGGCCCAGAAGTTCCCGGACGACTACCGCGGTTACCAGCTCCTGAGCGACGCGCAGGGCCGCCTGGGGCGCGAGGGGGAGCGGCGGGCGACGGCAGCCAAGCTGATCACGGTCCTGTCCAAGCGGCTTCAGGCCCCCGGCGTGACCGGCATCCAGGACCTGACGCTGGCTCTGGCCCAGGCCCGGATCGATTCGGGCGACCGCGCGGGCGGTTTTGCGGACTATCAGAAGGTCGTCCAGGCCTATCCAACCCGGCCGACGCCGGCCAACAACCTGGCCTACGCCTATGCCGTCGCCAACACCAACCTGCCCCAGGCGCTGACTCTGGCCGATTCGGCGGTGGCCCTGTCCCGCAAGCAGGACCCGGAGGAAGAGATGGCCACCTATCTGGACACCCTGGGGTGGGTGCAGTACCGGATGGGCAAGTACGCCGACGCGCAGCAGAGCCTCCAGGACGCCGTCGCCGCCCTGCCGCGCCTGCCCGAGGTGCGCTACCACCTGGGCGTGGTCTACGCCGCCGAGGGCAAGACCGATGCCGCCCGCGCCGAGCTGGGCCACGCCGTGCTGCTGTCGGACGGCTACGCCGCCGCCAAGCAGGCCCTGGACCGCCTGCCCAAGTCTGCGTCCACTTAAGCCTTGTCCTGTCAGCCGGTGCGTGGAACAAACGTCCGGCGGCGCGCGTTCTCAATGTAAGCCCACAAAAACACTCACGCTGGCGTCCAGGACCTAACCCCGAGAGTAATACCAACCATGCACTTCCCCACCCTGCTCGTCCGCAGCGCGGCGTCTGCCCTGCTTGCCGCCTCCCTGGCTTCCTGCCTCGCCCCGCCCACCGTGGCCGCACCCGCCGTGCGACGGCTCGCGGGCCATGTACCGCAGGAGGCGGTCGCGCGGGCCGTGCCTGCGGGCCGCGTTGCGTCCACCGAGACGGTCCCTCTGGCCCTGACCCTGCCGCTGCGCGACGAGGCCGGGTTGGACCTGCTTCTGACACGGCTGCGGACGCCGGGGAACCCCGAGTTCGGGCACTTCCTGACCCCGGCCCAGTTCGCCGCACGGTTCGGCCCGACCGAGGCCGACTACGCCGCCGTGGCCGCGTTCGCCCGCGCCCAGGGATTGACGGTGACGGGCACACACCCCAACCGCCTGCTGCTGGACGTGGCGGGGCCGGCCTCGCGGGTCGAGGCCGCCTTCGGCGTCCACCTTCTCGGCTACCGCGCGCCGTCAGGCCGCCTGTTCCGCGCGCCCGACGCCGACCCGGCCGTGCCGGTCGGGCTGGCCGGAAAGCTGGCCGGCGTCGTGGGTCTGGACACCGCCGTCGTCCGCCGCCCGCACCTGCGGCGGGCGAATCTGCGCTCGGCCGGGATCGGATCGGGGCCGGGCGGCGGGCTGACGCCCGCGAACATCAAGGCCGCCTACGGCCTGGGCAACGTGGGGACAACCGGGGCGGGCCAGAGCATCGCCCTGTTCGAACTGGACGGGTACACCCCGAGCGACATCGTCGCCTACGAGAACTATTTCGGCATCCCCCAAGTGCCGCTCCAGAACGTGTTCGTAGACGGTGCCTCGGGCGCGGCAGGCAGCTCGGCGGACGAGGTCACGCTGGACATCGAGATGGCCCTCGCCCTCGCCCCCGGCGTCAGCCGGGTGCTCGTCTATGAGACCGTCAACACCGACGCCGCCCTCCTGGACGGCTACAACCGGATCGCCACCGACGGTGCCGCCCGCCAGGTCAGTACGTCCTGGGGCGGGCCGGAGAACGGCACGGCGGCGGCCACGCTCAACTCCGAGAACCGAATATTCAAGCAGATGGCCGCGCAGGGTCAGAGCATCGTCTCCGCGTCGGGCGACAACGGTGCCTACGACGACGGCAGCACGCTCAGCGTGGACGACCCTGCCTCACAGCCTTACGTCACCGGCATCGGCGGCACCACGCTGACGACCCAGTACGCCGGCGGCCCGTACAGTGCGGAGCGTGTCTGGTCGGACCCAGCAGACACCAGCACAAGCCCCTACGGGTCGGGCGGCGGCGGCGGCGTCAGCGCCTACTGGGGCGTCCCCGATGGGGCCGGCGTGGCGGGCTACCCCAGCTATCAGAAGAACCTGCGCCCGATCCAGAGTGGCCGGGCCGTTCCCGACGTCTCACTCGCCTCCGACCCCCATAACTCCGGCTACGCCATCTACTTCGGCGGCGGCTGGGTGCTTTACGGCGGCACGTCGTGCGCCGCGCCGCTGTGGGCGGGCATCACCGCCCTGGTCAACGCGCAGCGGGCCGCGCAGAGCCTCAGCCCCATCGGGTTCCTGAACCCGCCGATCTACCAGCTCGCCCAGAGCGCACGCGCCGGCTCCGACTTCCACGACACCACGGCGGGCAACAACCTTTACTACAGTGCCAAGGCAGGTTTCGACGACGCCAGTGGATGGGGCACCCCGATTCTGAGCGGCCTGATCCCCGACCTGGTCGCCTACGGCCAAGCACCCCCGCCTTCCGCCGCCGACACACGTGTCCTGTGGAACTACACGAACGGGGCGGCCTCGATCTGGAACTACAGCACCGCCACCGGCCAGTTCACCCAGAACACCTACGGACCTTACGCGGGATGGACCGCCCAGGCCGTCGCCGACGGGCCGGACGGCAGGCAGCGCGTCCTCTGGGACAACGGCGACGGGCGCATGAGCCTGTGGAGCCTGGACAACAGCACCGCCGCCTTCACCCAGAACACCTTCGGCCCTTATGCGGGCTGGACCGCCAAAGCCATCTCCGTCGGCGCGGACAACGCCACCCGCGTCCTGTGGAACTACACGAACGGGGCGGCCTCGATCTGGAACTACAGCACCGCCACCGGCCAGTTCACCCAGAACACCTACGGACCTTACGCGGGATGG
>JAABUQ010001332.1_pt1 | contig 54013 bp, 50 predicted proteins | sample 5560001 | NCBI WGS metagenome assembly JAABUQ01 (sample SAMN10711888, study PRJNA513371) | rock metagenome | isolation source: Antarctica rocks | place: Antarctica: Victoria Land, Finger Mt nord | collected 2015-12-18
TGGCAGTGGAGATGCTGCCGTACGTCGAGAATCAGGAGTGGTTTTTCGACTCGGAACTGCTCCTGCTCGCGGAGGAGCGCAACCTGCGCGTGGTGGAAATCCCGGTGGACTGGGACGAAGACCTCGACAGCCGCGTGAATATCCGCAAGACGGCCACGGAAGACATCCAGGGCTTGCTCCGCGTGCGCCGTCAGCGCAAGGAGCGCCGCGACGGCACCTACGTCGTCAAAACGCTGTCCTGACCGGCCTGAATGCGATATGCAACGAGGAACATGCATCGCACCCGGCGCGAAGGCTAGGTGAGGATTGAAACAAACAATAGCGCCATGTTGACGCAACGTGCCTGTCTGCTGCTCGCGCTCGTGGCGGCGCCGCTATTCGCCTCGCTGGTCGTGCCCGCGCTGCTCTGGGTGGCGGTCGCGTGTTTTCTCGCGCTCGTCGGGCTGATTGCGCTCGATGCTCGCAGCGTGCCGCCCGTCGCCGCGATCACCGTGCAACGGGAGTACGAGCCGCGCCTCTCCGTGGGCAGTGAAAACCCCGTCACCTTGCGCATCGGCATGACGCATAACCGCGCGCTGCCACTCGTGGCGCAGGTACGGGAAGAGCCGCCCGCCGGATTCGCCATCGCGCCGGGGCCGTTTTTTCGCGCCTTTCTGCGTGGCGATGGCGAGCCCGACGAGATCGCCTACACCCTGCGTCCCGTGCGGCGCGGCGCGTACGCCTTTGGCCCCGTGACACTGCGTATTCCGGGGGGATACGGTCTCGTGGTGCGGCAGCGCGTGGCGCCGACCACCGATGCCCTACGTGTCTACCCCGACATTCGCGCCATTCGGGTGCATGATCTCGCGGCACGGCGGCTGGTGCGGGCGGCAACGGGGACGCGGCGCACCCGTCGTCCCGGCGAGGGGGGCGAGTTCGAGTGGCTGCGCGATTACGTCCCGGACGACGAATACCGCCGCATTGACTGGAAGGCGACCGCGCGGCGGGGCAAGCCCATCGTGCGCGTGTCCGAGGCGGAGCGTAGCTGGAACGTGATCCTCATGCTCGACACCGGGCGGTTGATGGCCGCGCCCGCCGGAGACCTGACCAAGCTCGATGTAGCGGTGAATGCCGCGCTGCTCATCGGGCACATCGGTGCGCGGCGCGGCGACCGTATGGGGCTACTCACGTTCGCGGACCGCGTGGAAACATTCGTGCCCCCTGTCGCGGGATCACGGCAGGAAGGCGTGTTGCTCGAATCGCTGTACGCCACCCACGTGGAGGAAACGGCGACCGACTACGCCGCCGCGTTCCGCGCCCTCGTCGCCCGCCGCCCGCAACGGTCGCTGGTGATCCTGCTCACCGACATCACGGATGCCGAGACGCCGCGCGCCCTGCTGCCGGTGCTCACGGGCGTCGCCGCGCACCATCGCGTCGTGGTCGTCACGCTGCGTGACCCCGAACTGGACGCCCTCGCCCATCAGCCCGCGACCGACGCGGGCGCGGTTTACGGGCGTGTGGCGGCGGAGCGACTGGCGCGGGAGCGGACATTGCTGCTCCGAAGCATCGCCGGTCGGGGCATCGAAACCCTCGATGTGCCCGCCGACCGCCTCAGCCCTGCCCTGCTGAACCTTTACCTTGACCTGCGCGGGTCAGTCGCGTTGTAGCAATTCGCGGTTGAAATGCTTCTCAGCCGCTTCCCTGGTGGTTTGACACTGCGATGTTGCGACATTGGCTATGCGAGTTTTACCAGCATATACGACGCAAAGGCAAACGTGCAATGCGGCAAATCCTCTGTGTCAGCGTACTCGTCCACGCGCCACACAACCTCACCTCCGATCTCTTGTAACGTTCACGTCGTCGCTTCCCCCGCGTCGTTATTGGCCGCGCTCGCCTCGAACCCGCGCAGCAGGGTGCGCAGAAGCGCGGCGAGCGCGGCCTGCTCCTCCGCCGACAGGGCCGCTACGAGTCTTCGCTCGTTCGCGAGATGCGCCGGGGCAACCGTTTCGATGAGGCGGTAGCCCACATCCGTCAGGGCGACGAAAACGTTACGGCCGTCCGTTGGGTCCGGTTCCCGGCGCACCCATCCCGCGCGCTCTAGCCGATCAATGCGGAAGCTTATCGTCCCCGACGCGCGCATCAGCTCGCCCTGCAGCGCCTTCTGCGGCAGGCGGTAGGGGGTGCCACTGCGGCGTAGTGCCGCGAGTACGTCCCAGCCCGCACGCGAAAGGCCGTAGCGGCGAAAGGTACGTTCCAAGCCCGCATCGAGGTACGCGCCGAGCCGCCCGATGCGACCGATGACCGCTGCGGGCGACGTGTCGAGTTCCGGCCACTCGCGCGCCCACGCGTCACGCACGCGGTCCACATGGTCGCGCGGATCGCGCTGCCCATTGTCAGTGTTTCCCGTGTCATCCCTGCCCATCTTTCCAGTGTACAACGCGCGCGCTCCATGCTACCCTAATCGCAAGATCGTTTCAATTGAAGTGATCGTTGCCTAAGTGCCCGCTCACCATGTCTCATTCCGCGTATCGCCGAGAACCAGAGGAGATGACCAATGCTCGACGCGCCCGACTCACCCGCAAGCGACCACGCGACGCCCACACGAGACGACCTGATTGGCCTTATTGCCCGCGCGTCCGATACTGAACATGGCCTCGCCTGCGCCCTGCTGTTCGCGTCGGCCTCGCTTAAGAACGACGCAAGCGAGGGCGGGTTGACGGACGCGCAGGCGGACGTCGTCCGTGGCTGGAAGCGGAGTCTTCTGTTGTCCGCCCGCGACCGCCTGCGGCGCGTGGCAGGGCTTGCCAATCTGACCACCGCGCTGGGCGGGACGCCACGCCTGGCCCGCCCGGCGTTTCCACAGTCGGCTGCAGGGGGGCCGGACGCGACCAACCCGGTGCTCGTCCCCTTCTCGCCGTCCGTCGGCGATCACCTGGCGGCGGGCGAGCGCGGTGTCCTGCCGCTGGCGCTGGATACGCGGTCGGGGGATGCCCCACTGACGTTGGGGAATCTCTATGCCACGATCACCGACGCGATCGGCATGCTACCCGCAGCGGAGCTGGTCATTGGCGCGGGGGGGCGCGTGACGGAAGGCACGCTCGATCTCGGGGGGACGCTCGTTGCCGTGACCGACCGGGCCTCGGCGCTCGCCGCCCTCGCAGTACCCACCGCGACGGGGGCGGGCACTGCGGATACAGGAGTCGCCAGCATCTCCTCTCTCGCAGCGGCGTACGCGGCGGCCCTGGCGGACGCCCAAACGGCGGGCGCGCCGTTTGCACCCGTGCGGACTGTAGCGGCCGACCCCACGCTATCGCACGGGAAGAACGCCGTTATCCTCGATCCCGCAACGCGCGCGGTGGCCGCCCTGTTCGTTGAGGTCTACGACACCTTTCTGCTCGTCTTCCGGCAAACCCTTGCCCCCACCGGCGTGCCGGACGCCGACCGCGACACCCTCGGCGGCATCGCCTCACGCCTGCTCGATGCGGTGATCCGCCCGCTGGGCGACGCACTGGCGCGAATGTCGCTCGGCGATGCATCCCGCCCGGACATGTGCGCCGGGCCGCCCTTTGGCAATGTCTCCGATGACGCCACCGCGTCGGCCGGTGCATCGGAACTCACCCCGGTTGATGTGCGGCTGTGGCGGCTGGCGACGACGGCGACGATGCTGTGCGCCTCGCCGGACCTGCCGACCGAGGTCCGGGAGGCCACGGCCGCCCTGCAGGACTTGGCCTGTTGCCTCGCGCCTGCGGATGGTCCCGAGGACACGGCGACGCGGTTGGCGACGCTGCGTGACGCGCAGTCCGGTCTGGAGTGCAGGATCGAGGCATCGGTCAACGGCCCGTACCTTGTGACGAACGCGGATACGCTGACGAACTGGCTCGGCGAGGCGATCCCGACCCGGCCCCGGATGGCTCTGTGCCGCTGCGGTCAATCGGCACGCAAGCCGTTCTGCGATGGCACGCACGCACGGATTGACTTCACCGACTGCAAAGACCCCAAGCGCGTCCTCGACCACCGCGACGCCCACCCTGGCACGCAGATGACCGTTCTGGACAACCGTGGAACGTGCGCTCACTCCGGCTTCTGCACCGACCGGCTCAAAACGGTGTTCCACGTCGGTGAGGATCCCTTCGTCGTCCCCAATGGCGCGCGCATGGATGACATCGTGCGCGCCGTGCGTGCGTGCCCCTCCGGCGCGCTCAGCTACGCACTCGATGGCGTGGAGATCCGCGACGGCGTAGATACGCAGCGTCCACCCGCCATCGAAGTTTCCAAGGACGGTCCGTATCGCGTGACCGGCGGCATCCCGCTGCGGGATGGACACGGCAACGACGAACCGCGCAACGCGGGCGCCTCGCGCGAGCACTACAGCCTCTGCCGCTGCGGCCATTCCCAGAACAAGCCCTTTTGCAACGGCATGCACTGGTACGTCAACTTCCACGACCCCCAAGCGTCCGCAGACCATCAACCGACGCTGTTCGAGTGGGTCGGTGGCCGCCCCGCCCTTCTGCGGACGACGCAGCTCTTCTACGGCAAGTACATCCCCCAGGATCCGCTTCTGGAGCCGCTCTTCGCGCACATGTCCTCGGACCACCCCGAGCGCGTCGCCGCATGGCTCGGCGAGGTCTTCGGGGGGCCGGCGGGCTACTCGGAGCAGTACGGCGGCGGTACGCCCGTGGGTGGTTACCAGCGCATGCTCTCACAGCACCTGGGCAAGCATCTGACCGAGGAGCAGCGGGCGCGGTGGGCGCGGTTGCTCGGAGAGGCGGCGGGAGAGGCCTGCCTGCCTGCCGACGCGGAGTTCCGCGCGGCGTTCGTAGCGTATATCGAGTGGGGATCGCGCTTGGCGGTAGAAAACTCGACGCTGGAATCACATCCACCCGTGAACATGCCGGTGCCGCACTGGGACTGGGTGTGCAACGCCACGCCGTGGAGCCGGATCTCGGCGCTTGCCCCGCAACCACAAGAGGAGAAGACCGTGCCTTTGCCCGCTGCGGATGAGCCGCTGCACTTCGAGGCGCACATTAAGCCGCTGTTCCGCCCGATGGACCACCAATCAATGAAGTTCGCCTTCGACCTGTGGGCGTACAAAGACGTGACGGAGCACGCCGACGGCATCCTGGCGCGGTTGCGCGCGGGAACGATGCCATGCGACGGTGCCTGGCCCGCCGAAAAGGTGGATGTCTTCGCGCGCTGGGTCGCTGCAGGCAAACCCGCGTAAATCGCGTGCAATTCCCGTTGGGGTGGGGCGGCATGTGACATGGGAACGCCCGGAACAGGGCGGAGGAAACAACGAGGAGGTGCGTGTTGCATGGGCGGGCCATCCAGTACCCCTGAAGAGCGGTTCGCAATGATTGTCGAGGAGTTTCTTGGGGATCAGGATGTCACTCCGCCGCAAGGAACCGGGTTCGGTTCTCTGGGTCTGAAGGTGAAGGGGCATATTTTCGCCATGCTCTCGTCGAAAGGCGAATTTGTGGTGAAGCTCCCCAGACAACGGGTAGATGCGCTCGTCACTGCCGGAAGAGGTCAACGCTTCGATCCCGGCCACGGTCGTCTCATGCGGGAGTGGGCAACGGTGGACGTGACATTTGCGACGGAATGGCTGCCCCTTGCGAAGGAGGCACGAATGTTTGTCGCCTCGAAGGGGTAAGTGGAGCCACGCATCGGCAGGAAGAGCACTATCCGGCTCTGTGGGCCTGGAGCGCGTGATCGGCCAACTTGCGCGGGGCGATCAGGGAATTTCGTGCTTCAGTGCATCGGCACGTACGCAGATGGCACGGCGACGGGCGCTTAGTCCGTGATGCCGCATTCCAGTCCGTGTTCATTCTATCCACTTGACAAGGAAGAACATACGTTTCATTCTGTGGGCGGGTCGTTGACTGGCCCAGCCATAGGTATGACCACACATGCGGTTGACCACGGAAGGGAGCGAATGATGCTTGGGAAGACGATGCTCACGGCGATGTTTGGCTACAATGCCGAGACGAACGCGCGCCTGCTCGCGCTCGCGGAGAACCTGACCGACGCGCAACTCGACGCACCCACGGGCTACAGTGCGGGAAGCCTGCGTAAAACGTTTCTTCACATGCTGGGCGTTGAATGGGTGTGGCGCACGATCATCCAGACCCACGCCTATCCCACGATCCCACCGTCCGTCGCGCAATCGCCCACGCTCCCCGCGCTACGGGCGTTCGCCGAGGAAGAATCCGCGCGGGCACACGACTTTATTGCCGGGGTCAGCGCGGAGGAACTGATGACCGCGTTCCCCGGCGAGCGGGGCGGCAAAACCTATCAGATTATGCCCTGGAATGGCGTGCTGCAACTGCTGTACCACAGCGCGCAACACCGCAGCGAGATCGCGGCGATGCTCACTGAACACGGGCAGTCGCCGGGCGATATTGATTTCCTCTTTTCCGTCGCCCCGGAAATGCGCGCCTAATGCCAAGTCTTGGTGAATAATAGCGCATTCGTGTAGGGCAGGGTACATGTTACGTGAACACCGCTATGAGGTGGAAGGGGGTATAATGCCGGATATCGCGCAAGAACTTACGATTAAGGCGCCAGCGGAGACCGTCTTCGCAGCTATTACCCAGGGGGACAAGATCACCCGCTGGTGGGCGAATCATGCGGTCGCTGAGCCAACAGTCGGCTCACGCATCGAACTTCGCTTTGATAACGGGGAGGTCATGATAATGGAGATTTTCGACCTCACCGCAGGAAAGGATGTGTCCTGGCTGGTGAGGCAGGCACCGCAATATGCCCACTTATGGGAAGGGACGACGATTACCTGGGACCTCGCGCCGGCATTGACCGAGACCACGCTATTTTTCGGTCATCATGGTTTCGCCGTAGACGATACCGGCTACAAGCAGACACGTAGCGGGTGGGACTACTTCCTGACGAGTCTCAAGTCCTACCTTGAGACGGGGATCGGGACGCCCTATGTGCGGTAGATGATGCGTGCGTCGCACACAGTGGAAGGGTTTCCTGTTGCCATGACTCATCCATACGTAACTCTGGAAGATCGCTATGCAACGCTCGTCAACGCGCTCCTGGACAATGCGGACGTGACCCTCGGCTCACAGGGGAAGAAGGGGTTTGGCTCGTCGGCTTTGCAGGTGAACGGCAAAATCTTCGCCATGCTCGCCGCAGGCACGCTCGTCGTCAAGCTCCCGCAACGGCGGGTGGACGCGCTCATCACTGCGGGAAACGGGTCGCGCTTCGATCCCCGGCACGATGGCCGACTCATGAAGGAGTGGCTTGCCCTCTCGCCAATGCCTAAGGAGGAATGGCTGTCCCTGGCACGGGAAGCGATGGAGTTTGTGGCCGCGCGAACCCCACGCTGAATCGCGTCCCAATGAGCATTCACGTCAACCGTCGTCGTCGCGCCGTGTGTCCTGCCCCTTGCCGCTATCCCATGCAAAGTGTGGGTACGGCGCATTGCCCATCGTTGCACGCCAGATGATGGCGTTGAGCACGGCGGGATCGGTGGCGTCGGGACGGTGAAAGTCCAGCGTGTCCGAGAGTTGCGCGTCTTTTTGCGCCTGTCCCCGTATCTGGGTCGCCTGCCCGTTCAACTGGTCGAGCGGAATCTGGTTGGGCAACACGCTATAGGGCGTGAGATCGGGCGTGTCGCCAAATAGACCCGTCATCAGGGACGCGGTGAGGTCGAACTGGTTGATCGGCGGCAGGCCGAGAATTTGCTCGATGGTGCGTACCATGCTCGTCTGGTTGAGCAGCGTGCTGTCCACGGTGCCGGTTTTGTTGTATGCACTGAGCACCATGCCGACGGTGCGGTGGCCGTCCACATGATCCACGCCGTTCTGGGCGTCGTCTTCCGTGACGAACACAACGGTGTCTTTCCAGTACGGGCTGTGCGTGAGCCGGTCCATCACGCGCCCAAGCGCGAGATCGTTGTCCGCTACCTGCGCGCTGGGGGTCGGAGCACCGCTCGCCGCGCCGCTCGTGTGGTCGTTCGGTAGCCAGAGCACGCTGAGGGCGGGCAGGTTGCCACCCGTCACGTAGCCGTCGAACTCACGGCTCCATTCATCGGCGCGAATCTGGTCGGTGATCGCCGTTTCAAAGGCGGGGTAGGCGCGGTCTTGCGTGCTGGCGAGTGGCGGAATGATCGCCGGGGTCGCCGCGATGGAAAATTGCCCGGTCTTGTTCTTCCAGTCATTATAGATCGCTGCCCAGTCGAGCTTTTTGACCTCTTTCCCGTCCGACCCCTTCACGATGTTCGCGGCGTCTTCGCCGTAGTTGCGCAGGCTGACGCCGTGAGCGAGGGCGTTGGAAAAGAGCGAGTCCGGTGGCTGGTCGAGCGAGCTATCACCGTACGAGGTGATGCCCAGGCTGCTGTTCGTGGGGTAAAAGTTGTAGACGCGCTCCGCGAACACGTTGGCGACCGCCTCGTCCGTCCATTGGTGGCCGTCCGCGCTGTTGACGCTCGACGCGTAGTAGTTATCGAGCAGGCCAAAGCGGTCCGCGAGGGCGTGGTGGTTCGGGGAGACGTTGCGGGGGAACTGCGCCAGTTTCGGCTCACTGTTGCCCTTGCCCATGTCGCCGAAAATCTGGTCGTACGTGCGGTTCTCCTTGATGATGTAGATCACATGCTTGAACACGCTCGGCTCGCCGACACGCGCGGGCACGGGCACGGGCTGCGCGTCCGGGCGCGGGGGTTGCACTGCGTCCGCGAGGGCAGCGGTGTAGCGGTTGTTCGCGTCCACCTGCGCGGTGTAGTCCGCGAGTTTCGCGTCATCCGGCGTGGGCACAAAGGAAACGCTGCCCGTGAGGTTGAACACGCTCTTGCCACCGCTTTGCGCGGTGGTCGCATTATATGGCGGGCCGAGCGAGCCTTCGCCCTTGTTGTTGGCGATGTACAGCGTCTTGCCGTCCGCGCTCGTCAGCACCGCGACGGGGTACCACTCCACGGGGATAAAGCCCCGCAGCGCGCTCTTTGCCGGGGCGCTCGCGTCGCCGTGCGGCTTCGCGACATCGGAGAGGGTGACGACCACGACAGCGTTGTTGCCGCCATTGGCAACGTACAGTGTTGTGCCGTCGGGCGAGAGCGTCAGGCCGTTGGGCATCGAGCCAAAGGGCAGACCGGCGGGCCGTACGGGGATGCGCTCGACTTCGGGTGAGGCGGTGCGATCTGCCGTGAGGTCGAACACAGAGATCGTGTCCTCGTTGGCGTTCGCCACGTAGAGCCGCGTGCTGTCATGGTCAAAGGCCACGGCGGTCGGGTGCGGCCCGGTGGGCAGGGAGGCCGTTACCTGCCCGCTCCCCACGTCGTACACGCTCATCGCACCGGCGGCTGCCGCGCCCGTGCGCGGGTCCACCTTGACGGGGAAATACGGGTCGGTCACGTCGCCTTTTTGTGGCAGATCGCCGCCCCAGTTGGGCACGTACACGGTTTTGCCGTCCGGCGCGATGTACGCGCCAAACGGTGAGCTACCGACCGGCACGGTGCGCGTCATCGCGCCGCCCGCGAGGTCGATGATGCCCATCTGGTTCGTGCCGAACAGGGCGACGTAGAGCATTTTGCCGTCCGGGCTGACCGAAAAGCCAGCGGGCCACGAGTCTTTGCCGGTATCAATATCCCGGTCAAAGGTCGCCTTGCCATCGGTGTCGAGTGTGGCGACGCCGATGCGTTGCGTTTTGCCCTTCGCGTAGTACAGCCGCGAACCATCCGGGCTGTAGGCGAGGCCGGCGTAGTTGCGGTCCGCCTTGTCGAGTTGCTGCGTCACCTTGCCGGTGGCGGGGTCAAGGAGGTACGTAAGATTGGTGGTCATCACGGCAAGCTGGTGACCGTCCGGGCGCAAGGCCATATCCACGGGCCGCTGGTCGAGCGTCGTCGTCGTACCCGCGCCATGCAGTGTCTGGTTCGTGGGTACGAGCACGTCGTCGTTATTCTGCCTGCCGAGCAGGATCACCGCGCCGCTGCCCGCCGAGCCAAAGAGCAGCGTGGCAATAACCGCAAGCGGAACGAGGCGGGTGCGTGGTAGGCGACGTACCCAGTGCCGGAACGAAACGAACGGCGAGTACATGGGGCTTCCTTTCACGGAGCGCGAATGATCGTCGGTGCAGGATACCGCAAGCATGTAAGCGGATGATAAAGCCAACCGTGTGTGGTGCCGGTCTGAAAGATGGAGTTGACCTGTTCCGGTGATCAGCGACCCGTCCCCGCTTCCTCTGTTTCCACATTACCCCCGTCGTACCCTGCAAAAGGTGAGGTTAGTGACGTATCGGTTGGGGCAAGGGTGTTGCCATCGTCGTAGGGGCGGGAGTATGCACCGGGGCGGGCTGTACGGCGGGTATACCGGGTGTAGTGGCAGCGGGGAAATGGGGTGCCGGCTGTGGCACGGGCGTGCTGGGCGGGGCGTTGAACGCGAACTTCGTCACGAACACATCACTGAAGGCGCCCCCATTGTACGTTCCCTGGAAGGCGCCCATTGTCGTGGGAAAGTCCGTGCTGGCAGTATTCCCCGTGATGTAGGCGTTGCCGCTCGTATCCACCGCGATGCCGTTGCCAGCGGTACCACTGCTGCCGCCGAGAAAGGTGGAGTAGACGAGCGCTATACCCTGAGGGTTGAGCTTCGTCACAAAGGCAGCAGTGCTGGCACCGTCGAACGTGCCCTGGAAAGCGCCCGCTGTGGTGGGAAAGTCTGTGCTGGTCGTTTTACCCGTGATGTAGGCGCTACCACTCCCGTCCACCGCGATACCGAAGCCAAAGTTGCCGTTGCTGCCGCCGAGAAAGGTGGAGTAGGCCAGCGATGGATCGATCACGAGCGGCAGTGTCGCGTCATACGCCCCCACCGTGAAGCGCACCGTGCCGTCCGCGCGTATCTCATAGCCGCTCGTCACTGCATGTCGCTGGCCGTTCACGTCTTGATAGCTCACCGGGGCGTGTTGCCGCACCTCTCCCCCCCCCGTACTCAACACCAGGTCACCCGTGACGGGATCAATCCGCGTCGCGTCCGTGCCGCTGATTGTCAGGGCAAAGGCGGTGGGATCGGCACCGGGGGCCACAGTGACGTCGTACTCGACTCTACTACTCGCGGTGCCATAGACGGTGAGGTCAATACCGGGGTAAAGGTCGGGGTAGCGCACCCGCGCGCTCGTCGGCACATTGGTGCGCCACTGGCTGGAATCATTGCCAATGAAGTAGTTCGCCACACCGGGCAAGGGCGCTTCCGTTACCGGCAGGACGTTGGCGTGCGCGCCAGCAAAGGTGAGGCGCAGCATGGCGCTGGCCGTTGGCGCGGGTGCGAGGGTACTACCACCCATCGCCAGTTGCCGCGTGCCGGTGTGCCCGCCGCTGAGGGTGAGGGTGAGGGCATCGGGGGTAAGGGCGAGGGCGAACCCCTGTCCGTGGGCGAGAAAGCGCGCGACAGGATCGGCCTGCCCCATGTTCGCCTCGAAGGACAGGGGCAACGTGCCGTAGGTGTCCGCCACCCCGTTATGCGCTCCTACCGTGTCGTACACCGGCGCGGTCGACGGGGATAGCGCGTCACCGACGCGTGGTGTAGCCGGGGCACCCAGCGAGGCAACGAGCAAGACAAGGCTGACGACGCGTATGCCGAGGGCAGACCGCGAGTAATGGCGTGTTCCCATACATTCCCCCTCCTTTTGCTCGTCGTGCAGCCGCATGGATACGGTGACACGGAAGGCAGACAGACCCGTATATCCGCGTGTCCATGGCTAGGATAAAGCAACGAGCGAGGCACCGTAAAGGGGGCGCACTCCTGAATTTTCGCGCGTGATACTCATAGCGCGTGTTTGTGAAAGAGGTAGAATTGGCGACACGCAGGCAACAGGAGGAGTGAGGAGGTGGAACCCTGTGATGATCCGCCTCATGCTTGTCCGACTGACAAAGAAATGACTTTACCAACACGCGCCGAAAGCGACCCAAAGTGTTGCGTCCGGTTCGCTAGCGTTCGGGCGTGATTTCCTCGACGGTAGGCAGATGGGCAGCACCGCGGCGGCGGCGCAGGAACGTGAGAGGGTGCCAACGCGTCGGTAGTGAGAACCAGAGGGCCAGCAGCACGGCCACGATCAGGAGCAATCCCCAGAGTCGCCCCGGCTCCGCATAGATGAGGCCCACGACCGGCGTCCACAGCCCGCGCAGTGCGTCACCGACGAAGTAGTAAAAAGTGGACCAGATCACCGCCGCCACCGCCGTGCCGGGCACGAACACATGGTACGGCACATTCGCCAAGCCTGCCATCACCGTGGCGGGGATGCGCAACCCCGGAATGAGCCGCGCCACGATGATCGCCGCCGCGCCTCGCTGCTTGAACCACCCTTCCAGCCGTTCGACGCGGTCGGGGTGCAAATGCAGAATCTTCGTCAGCCGCCCGACTACCGCAGGGCCACCCTTGTGGCAGACGAGGTACAGCACCGAGGAACCGAGCGTGGCCGCGAGCGAGACCGTACCGATCACCATCAGGGCATTCAGCAGCGTATGGCCGTGGGTCGCCCCCGCGTAGGCGATCAGGGTATCGCTGGGCAGGGGCAACGGCGCACCCATCTCCTCAAAGAACACGAGCACGAACAGCGTCGGCAGTTCGTATACCGCGAGAAAGTGCAACACGAGGTCTTTCAGGTGCCCGAGCATCGCGCCAATTCCTCCAACGGTCGCCCGCTCGATGCGGGTCTCGCCTTTCGTATACGCGATTCTCGTGCCGGAAGTTTCCTGCCGCCCCCGGCTCCCCAATGGTGGCCTGCGGCACGGCGGCACGGTTTGGATGGAAAGTTTATTTCTCCGGCGTGAGCAGGCCGCGCTCCGTGACGACATCGGTGGCGAGCGATTTGTAGCCCACCGTGTCGAACAGTACCACGATTTTGTCTCCCTCGTAGCGCATCACGGTGCCCGCGCCCCACTGCGCGTGGCGCACCGGCATCGCAGCGGTCGCAGTGGCCGCAGCGTCCCTGCGTTTCCTCACCGAAGTACGTGAGCAGGTAGACGCGGCGGCATTTTGCCACCTCGGCATAGCCGCGCATCATCTCCACGCGCGACTGCTCGAAGCGGTGATGGTTCTCCCCCGCTTCCGCCGCCCGTGCCACCTCATCGGCGGTAATCGGGTGTTCCTCTATGATCTCGCCTGTGGGCAGCGTTTCCAGCGCGCCCGTTTCTTCGAGGCGGCTGATCGCGGCGGTGAGCCGGGACTGCGAGAGGCCCGTTTCCGCACGCAAATCGGCGAGGTCTACGGGGCCATGATGTCGCTCGATGGCGTATGCCACTTGCACTACCTGATCGGTGTCCACCTGCCCGCTACCGGCAAAAAACCGGCGCAGGCCCATGTCCTCCGGGCGGTAAAAAAGGACTGCCCGTGCCGGTTCGCCGTCACGCCCCGCCCGCCCGATCTCCTGATAATAGGAGTCCAGTGAGTCCGAGACATCGTAGTGAAAAACAAAGCGCACGTTTGGCTTGTCTATGCCCATGCCAAAGGCGGTGGTGGCAATGATCATGTCAAGGGCATCGTGCATGAATGCCTCCTGCACGCGCTCGCGCTCCGCCGCCTTTATCCCGCCGTGATAGGCGTCCGCGCGCAGGCCCGCGTCGCGCAATGCGGTAGCGATCTCCTCCGCGATAGTGTGGGTGGCGGCGTAGACCACCCCCGGTTTTTCGGCCTCAGCGACGCGGGCGATCAGGGCGGCGCGCTTGTCCGCCTCGCGCTCGTACCGCTCCACACCGAGCCAGATGTTCGGGCGATCGAAGCCCTCCACGATCACCCGCGCGTCGCGCATCTCCAGCCGCTGCACGATCTCGTCGCGCACAGGTGGTGCGGCGGTCGCCGTGAGCGCGACTACGATAGGGTGTCCCAGTTCTTCGATCACGCCGCCGAGGTGCAGGTAGTCTGGGCGGAAATCGTGCCCCCACTCGCTGACGCAGTGCGCCTCGTCTACCACGAACAGCGACGGGTGCGCGGCGATCACGCGCGCGCGCACCTCCGCGTTGGCAAACTGTTCCGGTGCGAGAAAGATGAAGCGCAACTCCCCCGACGCGAGATGATCGAGGGTTTCCCGCCGCGCCGCCGTGCGCTGCGTCGAGTTGACGAGCGCGGCGGCGCCGACATCGTGTGCGGTGATCGCATCCACCTGATCGCGTTGCAGGGCGATCAACGGGGAAACGATGACCGTCGGGCCGGGGAGCAGGCTCCCGGCGATCTCGTAGATCGCGCTCTTGCCGCTGCCCGTCGGCATCACCGCGAGCGTGTCTTTGCCCGCAAGGATCGCGCGGATCGCCGCTTCCTGGCCGGGACGCCACTCAGTATAACCGAATTCTTCGTGCGCGACTGCGAGCAGCCGCGCGCTACTTGGGACTCGTTGCGCGGTCATCGTTGACCGTGAATGCAGTGGTTACGCGGTCGCATGATTGCCCATTTCTCTTGTCCTATCGGCGGTGTACTCGGTCATCGTCGCGCCATCGGTCTCGCCGTCGCGTCCGTTGCCCCGCACGAGGATCAACGCTGTCGCCCCTGCCGCCGCGCCAACGAGCGCACCCGTGCGCACGCGGGGGTGCATGTCGAACCAGTCCAGCACGCTCCCCGGCTGCGAAAGCGCGGCGAAATCGCCTTCGATATGGTCGTTTGCCGGAACCGGAGCATCGAGGTTGTTCGCGTCACTTGCGGCCTTTGGCTCGTTGGTTCGCTGCCCCAAGATGCCGAAGGGGGTGGTCACGATGTCCGTGAGGGCCGGTGAGAGCCGTTGCATCATCAGCAACATCTTGCCCTGACCACCGACGATGAAATCACGCTTTGCCTGCACGGCGACGTAGCGGATTGCCGCCGCCACAACGCGCGGTTGATAGACCGGTGGTAGGGCGAGCGGCTTGACGCCCATTCTGGTGCGCGCATTGTTGAAAAAGGGCGTGTTGATCGCGCTCGGCATAATCTGCGAAACCGTGACCGGTATCTTCTGCGCGTGCAAATCCGCCCGGAGCGATTCGAGAAAGCCATCCACCCCATGCTTCGCGGCGCAGTACGCACTTTGTAGGGGCACCGAACGCTTCGCCAGCACGCTCGACACGCCGATAAAACCACCCTTCGTTTCCGCCAGATAGGGAAGGGCAGCCCGCGCGCCGTGCGCCATGCCGATCAGGTCCGTTTCGATCACGCGAGCGAACTCCGCCGGTTCCAGATCGGTGAAGTAGCCATAGACCGAGACGCCTGCGATATGCGCCCAGGTATCTATGCGCCCGTACCGCCGCACGGCCTCCGCCGCGAGGTGTTGCAGCGAGGAGTAATCCGTCACGTCCGCAGGCACGGCGAGGGCATCACCACCTGCCGACGTGATCTTGGCAACGAGCGAGTCCAGCCCGTCTTCGCTCCGCGCGCCGACCACAATCTTTGCACCCGCGTCCGCCAGTTGCAGCGCTGTTTCGCGGCCAATACCACTCGACGCCCCGCATATCACGACGACCTGTTCATTGAGAGGTTTGTGCCGCATTGCCTGCTCCTAATCATACGTCCCATAGTCCCGGCGATTCCCGCTCTCCCGCGCGTCTCGTAAGTGACGCGCCGGGTGCGGGGAATCGCATCTTCGTGTAGCCTCCCGAGCAACGAGGGTGCCACAACAGCAAAGGACGCAATCGATTGCGAAAGGGTATCGAATCACTCAGGTGGTGAGGCGGTACGGTGAGGATGCTACTACGCGGTTGCGCCCCCTCTGCTTGGCCGCGTACAACGCCTCGTCGCTCGCAGTCAGCAGCGCTTCTGCCGTTTCCCCGTTCCCTGTCGCCGTCGCCACCCCCGCCGAAAACGTCACTTGCAGTGTCGCCTCCCCATGCGTGATGCACAGGGCGGCAAGGGCAGCGCGCCGCCCCTCAGCCCATCGCCATGCCGCCTCTGCACCTGCACCGGGCAGCACCACCACGAACTCCTCACCCCCCAGCCGACACACAACGTCCCCCGCCCGCGTCTGCGCGCGTAGCGCCTCCGCTATCGCCCGCAACACCGCATCGCCCGCCGCGTGCCCGTAGGTGTCGTTCACGCCCTTGAAACGGTCCACGTCCACCGTGACCACGCTCACCGGCAACCCGGTACGCCCCGCATTCGCCACTTCCCGCCGCAGCGTCTCGTCGAGGTAGCGGCGGTTGTACAGCCCCGTGAGCGGGTCGCGCAGGGTGCGCTCGCGCAACTGCTCATTGAGCGCGGTGAGCATGGCGGCCTGGCGTGCCTTTTCGCGTGCGGTGATGCGGTCATACTGGGAGAACTGCTTGTAGTGCGCGAGGGCACGGGCGGGGTCGCCGAGCGCCTCATAGCAGGCGCTGATGTGCCGGTGCAGGAGGCCGACAAAGGGCCGGACGCCGATGCGCTCGTAAATCTCGCGCGCGCTCTCAAGTTCAACAAGGGCAGCGTGGTAGTTGCCTTCCACCGCCTCGACCATTCCTAACCCGTAAAAGTAATCCCCCCGGAAGCGATCGGCGCCAAGTTGCGCGACCACGGCATCCCCGACCCGTAATAACTCCCGGCAACGGACGCTATCGCCACGCGCCAGGGCAATGATGCCCAGGTCGCCGCCGCACATCGCGACCAGTTGCCTTTCTCCCTCCGCTTGCGCGAGCGCGAGGGCTTCGGTGAGCAACAACAGCGCGGTATCGTGTGCCGCTTCCGCCGCCGTGCGGTCGCCTTCGTCGAGCAGTGCGTCGCCCTGCATACGATACGTATGTCCTAACGCCTGAACCAGATAGCCGAGGTCGGGGAAATCGGGCACGGCCCGCGCGAGCGCGAGCGCCTGCCCTTGCAGATCGAGTGCCGTCTCGAAGACATCGAACATTGCGTAGAGCACGCCGAGGTCTGCGAGAATGCTTGCCTCGCGTATGCGGTCGCCCGCCTCGCGGGCCAGTGCCAGACCACGGGTGAACAGGCGGAATGCCTCCGCCCCATCACCCATATTCCGATAAATCCTGCCCTGCGCATGCAACAAGGCCGGCAGATGTGTGGTGAATCCGTGGGCCTCGCAGAGCGCGAGCGCGCGAGCATACGCTTCGAGGGCAGCAGGATACTTGCTGCTCATTGCCAGACTGCGGCCCAGCGCGTATATCGCCTCAGCCCTGCTGGCATCGTCCCCCAGCGCGACCGCGAGTTGCTCTGCCTCCGTAGCGAGGGCAACCGCCCGCGTGGCGTCGCGCGTAGCGGTATGCAGCGCCTCAGCGATCAGCTCGCGCAGGCGTGCATCGGTGTCGGTCGTCTCTCCGGCTGTCATCGCTGTTATCACAACCGCGTCGCCCATCACACGCTTCTCCGCCCCTTTGAGAAATATCCCACATGCACATTGCTCTCCATCATTCATATTTACCTACAGAAGTATCGCACAGATACAGCGACCATTCCTAGGATGCGGAGGCGGCGGGAGTGTCGCGGGCGGGAGGTTTTCCCCCAAAGGTCCCCACTCCGCCCGCGACCGATACTTGTTCCCGCGTGACGATTATGTGCTTCCCCGGAGGTCGGCCTGCAACTCGCCGCGAATCTGGTCGCCGCCACGGGCACGCCAGTCGCGGATGTAGCCGTCGAGGTCGGTGAGGGGAGCGCGGCCGGTAATCAGGGCGGTGACGCGGTCGGTGCCAAGCTGGTTCAGTTCCGCGTTTTTCGCGGCGGCGGTGGGCGAAAAGGCCGTCAGCGCGGGGTTATCGAGGCCGACTGCCGCGATCCGTGCCGCCGCTCCCTGAAGGTACTGCGCATCCCCCGGATCGCCGGGATAGTAGAAAACCGGTGGCGGCACGACCACCGTGCCCAACTCCCCGATCTCCGCGCGTCCGTGGTCGTTGAGTACACGGGTGCCGTCCGGTCGCACATCGTGGTCTACGCCCGGAATGCCGAAGGTGAGAAAGGTGTATTCCTCGCTACCAAACGGCGCGCTGAAGTAGTCGAGTACCCGCAGCAACTCCCGCACCTGCATTGGGTCGCGGCCTTCTCGTATGGGAATTGCCGCGATGCTGCCGAAGCCCGTACCGTTGTACGTCACACCCATGCCGCCATCGAAGCCGGGGGGCACGAGCGCGCCGACGTTTGCCGTCGGGTTGACCCGCTTTGCCTCGAAGCGCGTGCGGATGTCGCCATTGAGTTGCGTCAGCGCGTCGGCGTAGCCGCCAATCCTGCCTGCGATCAGGGCCTGCGTCGCCTGCGTGCGGTTTAGAGTCGCGGCATCCGGGTAGTAGATGCCGGCATCGTATAGTTTGCGGGTGTAGGTGATCGCGCCGCGAAACTCCTCCGTTTCGATGGCATTGGTCAGGCTGCCATCGGCGTTTTTGCGCCAGCCGTTCGGCACGCGAAACATGCCCCGGATAAAGGGCATGCTCCAATCCGCGCCCTGCCCGCCGAGCGCCCAGGTATCCGGCTTGCCGTTGCCATCCGGGTCGTTTTTCGTCATCGCGGTTGCGAGGGCGAGGAAGTCGGCGGCGTTCTTTGGGGCGGGGATGCCAAGCTCCTCCGCCCAGTCCTGCCGGTACAACAGCGCGGGGCTGAGGCTGAGGCGAGGCACGCCATACAGCTTGCCGCGAATCGCCGCGTTCTTCCAGGCCACCGGGGGATACTGCGCGAGGTTCGGGTACTCCTTTAAGGCATCGCCGGTGAGAAACGACGTCAGGTCGGTGAATGCGCCCGCCTGCACCGCCCGGTACTGGTCGGGCGCGGAGAGCGGCGAGATGAGCAGGATATCGGGAATCGTGTTGGCGGCGATCAGCGCCGTGGCCTTTTCGGTGAACTGCGGCAGGGGCACGAGGGTGATGTCGAGGGTCGCACCGAGCCGCTTTTCCAGTTCCTGCCACCACTGGTTCTGGTCGTGTGGCACGGTGGGTGGCTGCTGCGACGCTTTGGTGATCGAAATCTTGCTCCCACGTCCCGGCACGGCCATCACGGAGCGGTAGATTGGCGGGGGCGCGAGGTATGTATCCGGCACGTTTGGCGCGGGCGAAGGCAGCTTGCCGGTCGCCGCCATGCTCCCCACTGTCGCGGGTGGCGCGGTTGGGGCCGGTATCGCTGTGGCAATAGCCGGGGATGTGGCCACCATTGCAGTCGGTGCGATTGTCGCCGGGACGGCATTTGTCGCGGTGGCAACTGCGGGTGACGGGGCGACCGTTGCGGTGGCAGTTGGTGACGAGACAGCAAGTGATGTGGGTGTCAGCGCAGTCATCGGGGGCGGTTGGCTCGCACCCGTTGGGGCGGTGGGTTGGACAGGTGTGGCAGTGGGCACGGGTTCCGTGCCACAGGCGGCAAGCAGGGCGCTGCTCGCGGCAAGTGTCGCCCACCAAGCGCGATACGAAGTAGTCCCCTTCTGCCCCCCGGTACTCGCGGTTTCTCGTCCGGTACGTTGAACAAACCATACGCGTCACGCATCGTCGGCCATTCCCTTCATTAATGGGTGACTCACACCCTCGATGGCGCGATAATGCCCATTCACGCACAAATGCGCAAGGGAGCCGCACGTCTCATGCGGAATCGTGCGAATTGGTCGAAGAAACGCAAAGGACGCGAAGAACGCAAAAGGGAGAAACACAAATAAATATTTCACGATATTTCCTTTGCGGTCTTCGCGTCCTTTGCGTTTTCCCCAGTGTCCAACAGGAGTTCGTATTACCGATACGAAGCGGCTTGTAGGTCGAACAATTCGGCGTAGTGCCCGCCCGCGAGGCGCAGGGAATCGTGCGTGCCGTTCTCGATTACCCGCCCGTCCTCGATCACCACGATGCGGTCCGCCATGCGTACGCTGCTGAAGCGATGCGAGATCAGTACGGCCATCTTGCCCGCCGTGAGATCGTGGAATGCCTGAAAGACCTCGTACTCCGAGCGCACATCGAGGGAGGCGGTCGGTTCGTCGAGGATCAACAGATCGGCGTCGCGCATAAAGGCACGCGCGAGGGCGATCTTCTGCCATTGCCCGATAGATAGCTCTTGCCCATCCTGAAACCAGCGACCGAGTGGGGTGTCGTATCCCTGCGGCAGTCCGGCAATCACGCTGCCCGCGCCCGCTTCCTCTACGGCGTTCTCGATGCGTGTCTGGTCGTCCAGCGCCTCGATCCGCCCGAAGCCGACATTCTCCCGCACCGAAAGCTGGAACTTCACGTAATCCTGAAAGATCACCCCGGCGCGCGAACGCACTTCCGCCGGGTCGAAGTCCCGCAGGTCGGTGCCATCCACGAGAATGCGCCCCTCGGTGGGGTCGTACAACCGCGTGAGCAGCTTGACGAGCGTGGTCTTGCCCGCGCCATTCGCCCCGACGAGCGCCACGGTTTCGCCCGCGTGGATCGTGAACGAGATGTCTTCCAGCACCCACTTGTCCGTGCCGGGGTACTTGAACGAGACATGATCGAGCGTGATGCCTTCCTGAATGACCGGCGGCATCGGCAGCGGATCGTCGCGCACGGGCAGTTCAGGCGCGAAGGCCATGAAGTCGAACAGGTTGCTGAGAAACAGCGAGTTCTCGTACATACCGCCGAGGCTGGCGAGAATATCCGTCAGCGTGCGCTGGCTCTGTTGAAATGCCTGGTAGTACAGCGTCAGGCCACCGACCGTGATCTGTCCCGCGATCACTGCAAAGACCACGTACACGTAGGTCAGGCCGGAGACCACCGTGGCGAGCGCGCCGAGGGCGAACTGTGAGGCCGTTTTGCGCGTGGTCAGGGCGCGGTTTTCCCGAAAGAACTTGTTGAACAGCGCACGGTAGCGGTCGAGCAGCGTCTCGTGCAAGCCGAAGATGCGCAGCTCCTTCACTGGACCATCGGTGGTGAGCAGCCAACTGAGATAGTTGAGTTGGCGCTGTTCCGGCGCGCGGCCCGTGAGCAGGGTGAAGAACTGGCCCGAATACTTCATCTGGTAAATCAGGCTGGGAATGCAGACCGCGATCACGAGCAGCACGAGCCAGGGCGAGAGCGACGCCAGCACGCCGACCACACTGACGAGGGTAATGAACGAGCGCAGCACGCCGAATACCTGCCCGACCATCGCGCCGGGGCGATAGCCCGCCTCACGCCGCGCGTTTTCCAGCTTGTCGTAGAACTGCGCGTTCTCGAAGTAGCTGAGGTCTAATGCGTTCGCCTTTTCGATGATGCCCACGCTGATGTAGTTGCCCAGCAGGTCCGATTGCAGGCTGCTGACGAGGTTGCTGATCGTGTTCAACGCGCTCTGCACGATCTGCACCGCGAACCAGGCGGCGACGAGCACGAGCACATGCATCACATCCGCCCGCGCCTGCGTGCGTGCCGCGCCGATCACGCCATCCACGATCAGCTTACTGAAGTACAGCGTGATCGCCGGTAACAGGCCCATCACGACCGTGACCGCGCCATTGACCGCCGCATAACGCGGCGTCGCCTGCCAGACGAGGCCGAGGGCACGCGGCACCATTTGAAATGTCAGCCGCGCTCGTGCGCGCGCCGTTTCCGGCTGGTTGGGCCGAACCGGGCGCGCACCCCGGCTACCGCCCTCGCCCTCGCCTTTGCGGCCTCGCCCGAATCCGCCCCCACTACCGCCGCCGCGTGCGGGGCTGTTTGCTCCCGAAAAACTCAAATCGCATACTCCCTTGTCATGGTATCGTACCCCCGGAAACCCATCGTACCCCGGTCTACTAGAGAGAACGCCGCGACACGGAATCATACTCCCAGCACGTACCCGGTATTTCGGGCAGGTATGATACGGAATCCCGTCTTGGAGAAACGCAAAGGACGCGAAAGGGATTGGGGTTTGGAGACGCACAGGGAGCGCATTGCCATTCCCATGCTTCTGTTTTCTTTGCGTTCTTTGCGTTCTCCGCGTTCTTTGCGTTTCTTCGACTGATCAGGCGGACTGTCTATGAGGGGGACGGAAAGTGAACGAAATGCATGCTACCGCGATAGGGGGGACGTGATGCCCGACCCACCGCTGTCCGTTGTGCTCGATTGCGACACCGCGAACGAGGTGGACGACCAGTTCGCCATCGCGTACGCGCTCGGCTCGCCCGCGCTCGACGTGCGGGGCGTGGTGTCCGTGCATGACACGTTTATTCACGGCCCCGGCTCCGTGGAAATGTATCAGGCGGAGGCGGAGCGCATCGTACGGTTGTGCGGGCGGGTAGACGTACCCTGCGTTCGCGGGGCAATCGCGCCAATGGAGACGCGCCGCGACCCCGTACGCAGCGAGGGGCTAGACTTCCTGATTGCCGAGGCGCGCGCCGCCACGCAACCGTTGACAATCATCGCCACCGGCCCTGCCACCGATGTCGCTTCCCTGTTGCTCATCGCGCCCGATCTCGTGGAGCGCGTGCGCGTGGTCTGGCTCGGTGGCTTCGGGGCGGCGGAGACCTTTGCGCGCCACCGCTTCGCCGGGCTGAACGGACGGGCGGACATCGCCGCGTGGCGCGTGCTGCTCGAATCATCCGTACCGCTGCTCCAATGCCCCGGCTGGCCCGGCGTCGTGCGGCTCACCGTGGAGTACGACGCCTATACTGCGGAATTGCGCGGCCTCGGTCGCCCCATCACGGACTACCTCGCCGACCTTCTGCGCGCATGGCACGAGGCGCACCCCGGCTCCGGGGAGAACGGGCCGGGGCACAAGGCGCTCTGGGATGTCGCCTGTGTCGCCGCCCTCACCCTGCCCGATGCCGTGACGCTTTCGCCCACGCCCGCCCCGATGCTCGACGCCGGCGCCGCGCACGATTTCACCCGCCCCGGTCGCACCGTGAATATGCTCACCGATCTCGACCGCGCATCCATTCTCGCGGACCTCCGCGCGGCATTGCTGCGCCACCCGCAATCGCTCTGATCGCACTAATTGCTCTCACGCTTCTCCCCACGAATGTATGAACAGAACAAACTGTGATACGTATTTACGGTATGGGTAATCTTGACGCATATGATTGCGCTCAGCGCAGTACGCGGGGACCGATCACGAAGAGCCACAGATACGCGAACGTTGGTACGCTGATTACGCCAATCAGCACGGCGAGGGTCGAGCGGTGTAACGCCCGACTCCGCAAACCTTCCAGTTCCGGGTCATCCTGTGGGACGTTCATCGCCGCCCAGATGCGTCCTTTTCGCGCCCGCCGCTTCCGTCCCAGAGGATCAAAAAACTCGTCCCCCTGCTTCGCTTGGGTGTCTGCGATGAACTCTTCCAGGTATCCGGCAGGGAGCCGCGCACCGTAAACCTTGTCGTACTGGCGAATGTAGGCGGCTCGTGCCGTTCCCGCCCATGTCAGCACAACCAATGCCTCCAATCCACAAATGCCCGCACCAAGCAGGCACCCACAGAATGCCATAGCTTGATGGGTACGGGGACTGCACGAGCATCGCCGAACCTCCGCAGAGACATGAGCAACCTTTTCGGCGATGCTGACCGTTCGTTGTCGCATAGAGTGCGTATTAGCGAGCAGCATTACTCCCGTGCTGCTGCCTTACCGGGCATGGCAAGCTGGTCCTGGCAGAACTGGTACAGCCCGTCGAGCACGGGCGTGATGGCGGCAAGAAAGGCTTCGTCGCTGTCCATGACCTTGCGGATGCCGTTGGCGACCACTGCGAGACCCGGTGACCATTGGGTGAGCGTTTTGTCGCTCGTTTCCGCCCCTCGGTGGATGAGCGCCATCACCGCGAGGGCGGGGTCAGTGAGGTTGTACCGCGTGCGCAGGGCATCGAAGCCGGTGCGTGACCCCTGATGCCGTAGCTCCGCCGCCGGGTGGTGAAAAGGCGTTGCGCCGGTCGCTGCGGCATGAGCCATCACCTCGCCCTCCGGCAGAATCATGATCGTCGCTTCCGGGTCCACTGAGCGCCGAATCAGCCAGATCATCGCCGCCCGGTCGAGCCGTACCCCCTGCCGTGTCACCCATTCCATCGCTTGCCACCTTTCGTACGATACCGATGCGCGGAGACCTCCTCCCACGCGATACCGGCATGATACGACATGCGGAACAGGGAATCTTCACCGCCAAGGCGTACCCGGCGCGAAGAAAATCGGTAAACGAACCACCAAGACGCCAAGGACACCAAGAAAAAACCAGATGATTGATTATTTCTTGGTGTTCTTGGTGTCTTGGCGGTTCAACCATCCCCTTCCCCGTCACTGGAAGGCAGGCAGCACGCGCTCCGCGAACAGGCGCAGGTCGTGGGTATCGGGGAAGTCGGCAAAGGCGAGGGCGAAGTGCCGGAAGCCGAGGGCGACGTATTGCTGCAGGAGATCGCGCAATGCCTCCGGTTCCCCGGCGAAGGGTGGGTTGTCGCTCGTCAGGGACGCACCCGCCCGTGCCTCGGCGTCCGCGCGGCGCTCGGCGAGGTAGACCGTGAGGGGATAGACCTTCTGGATCGTCGCGTAGTCTCGCCCCACGGCACGGCAGTGATCCTGAAGCACGGTGATCTTGTGTTCCAGCGTGGCGAGATCGCGCGAGAAGGGCAGCCACCAGTCCGCGTGTTCCGCCACCGCGCGCAGCAGGTACCGCTCGCCGTCGCCGCCGATCATCACGGGCGGTACCGGGTCGGGGCGCGGCTCGCACCAGGCGTCACGCACCTGGTAATACGTGCCGGTGTAGGTCGCGGGGGACTGCGTCCACATCGCCCGCATCACCTCGATGCCCTCGACCATCTCGGCGATGCGGGCACGGGCGGGGGGAAAGGGGTAGCCGTAGGCGCGGTACTCGTCTTCGAGCCAGCCCGCGCCGTAGCCGAGAATAAACCGCCCACTCGAAAACGTCTGAATGCTTGCCGCCATCTTTGCCAGCAGTGAGGGGTGGCGGTACGAGTTCGCCATCACGATGCCGCCCAGCCGCTGCGTCGGGTAGCGGGCCGCGAGCCACGTCAGTTGCGTCCAGCATTCGAGGCGAAAGGTGTTGCCGCGCATGAAGTGGTCGGGTACCCAGAAGGTGGTGCAGAACTGGCAGGCGACATCGCACACCGCATTCAGATCGCGTACGAACGTGCGGGCGTCAATGCGCTCGATGCCCCGGTCACCCGCCGGGGTATTGTAGCCAAACGTGACCGGGCCGGTTGCCGTTCTCATCGCCGCCGCTCCTTTCCGTGTGGGTGCGTGTTCTCCGTGTGAGAGCATCGTACCAGAGACGTGACGTGCCGGGCGACGGCTTGCGAAGCATCCCCATGACAACTACCGGTAGCCCCGTTGTCACGCCGGTGCTACCGGAAGCGGGCGCGGGCGCGGGTGAGGTCGCGCCACACCGCTTGCCAAAAGGGCGCACCCGCCGCGCCGAGCGCGAAGATCGCGGCAGCAGCAATGGCGACATCAACACTCTCGCGCCCTTGCCGCGCCCAGTACACGTCTTCGAGGTTGAGCCAGAGGGCGAATTCGTCGAGTGTCAGGGCCGCGCCGATGCCGTACAGCACCGCGAGGGTGGCAAGTCGCTTGCCCTGCCGCAACGGGAAGGCGAGTACGACATACCCCACGAGCAGCAATAGCGCAATCCCGTATACGAGGTGGTGGATGTGCAGCCCACCGCGCGTTTGAACATTGTGAAGAAAGGGGAGCCAGCCGTACCGGATGGAGTACGTGATGAAGCGCACCACCGCGAACGTGACAAGAAAGGCGAGCGCAACCAGAAAGCGAGATTCGCGTCCCCCATTCTGGATATGCGTATGATACCGTCCGATGAGCGATGCCTTTTCCGGTACCTCTTTGGAAGTGGACGCATTTCTGCGGATCCTGGTCTCGCGCGCCATCGCCCTACCGCCGTATGTCATGCGGGGTGAGTTCGCCCGCCTTCCACGCCTGACGGAACTCGTTCCAGTCGGCGTCCACCCGCCCGCGATACGTGTGAGCGTACTCGATCGCGGCGGCAGGCCACCGCTCGTCTTCGCCAAACGCGATCAGCGTGTCCGCGATTGCCGCGCCTTCGCGCCCGCCACCGCGCAAGTGATCCCACGCCGTAACCGATGCGATGGTCTCGACCAATTCACGGAGCCGCTTCGGCTTGCCGCTCAGGAGATTGAGGGTAATGCGATCCGCGAGCGGCTGAAGTTCACGTAAGGAGAACGAGGCATCCGCCATCTCGACCGTATGGAGAAACGCGGGTGACACCGCTTGTACCCATCGCTGTATGGACGTCACCCGCGCCGCGTCGCTCTCCCACACTGGTTGTGGATCCGGCAGCCAGGGTGTGAGCGCCGACGGCACCTCCCGTTTCAGGTCCAGCAGCACCTGCCCCTCCGGCCCGCCGTGCCCTTCCACGAGCAGCAGATAGCGTGCCAACCCCAGACTGCCCGTGCCCGCGATGCGACGGGCCACATCGTGCAGGGCGTAGAACGCCGGATTTGGCTGCGAGGCCGCGAAATGCCGCATGAGGGCGCTCACTTCCTCACGTTCCGCGACCGGAATCGCGAGGGTATGCAGATCGTCAATCCGCAGCCGGCGCCCGTGCCCCTTGCGAGCCGCGAAGCTATCGAGCAACTCTTCCTGCGTGCGACGCTTCGAGGCAAAAAGCGCGTCGCGCACTGCACCCACCGCCGTGGATCGCTCCACCCATTCCGCTTTGCCGATCCGGAGCCGCGCGCGGTACGTGTCGAGAAAAACCTGACCGAGCGCGAGCGCTTCATCCTCCGCCACCCCAAGCATCGGCGTCGCCACGAGCAGGCTCGTGAGGAATCGGGTGAGGTCCCAGGTGCAGGGCGCGAGGGCCGCCTCGTCGAAGTCGTTCTGGTCGAAGTAAATGAGGCGATTCTCTCCCTTATAGCTGCCGACATTTTCCAGGTGCAGGTCGCCGCACAGCCAAACGCGCGGCGCGTCATTCAGTGACGAGACGCGGGGCCAGTCTTCATAAAAGAGATGGTCCGTGCCACGCAGAAAGGTAAAGGCATCCGCCGCCATCGCCTTATACTTGCGCTGTAGCAGATCGGGAGCCTTACCCTCGTCATGCCGGATGATACGGGCCGCAACGGTTCGGTGTGTCGCAGGTGCGGTTGCAGTTGCGGTGCGTGTCATTGATGCCGATCTCTTTGCCATAGTTTGCTCCCCGTTTACCAAAAGACCATATTCCCATTACGAAATCATAACATAAACTGTCTCGCTTGCCTATTTGCGTGCCGCTCCTGCATCACCGGTTGTGCAATCAAAAGGACGAATGGTGAGAAAACGACTCGGTGAAGGCGGGTAGCACCGTTTCGGCAAAGAGCCGCACCGGTTCCATTTCCCCGGCATCGAGCAGCTTCACGATGGCGTACTCGACACCCGCTTCTTCATACCGCTTCAGGACGGCAATCGTTTCGTCGGGGGAGTGAATCGTCCCCGCCTTTGGATAGCGCGCCCGCTTTGCCGCGTGCATGTCTTCCCATGCAGTGAGCGTCCAGTGGTTCATCGTGCGGGTAATTGACTCGTATGGCCTGCCGACCTCGGCGCAGTGCTGACGCAAGACGGCGAACCGGCGCGTCACTTCCTCCATGGTGCCATACACATTGCACATGTCCGCGTATTGGGCGACGAGCCGCAGCGTGCGCCGCTCCCCATTGCCACCGATCAGGATGGGCGGGCGCGGCGTGCGGATCGGTGGCGGGTCGTTGAGCGCGTCGGCAATAGCGTATTGCGCCCCCGCGAACGACGCTGCATCGGCGGGCCGGGCGCGGAGCATCCGGTCAATAATCTGCACTGCCTCTTCCAACCCCTCCATGCGCTCACGCACTGTAGGGAAGGGGTAGCCGTAGGCGGTAAACTCCTCCTCGTGCCACCCCGCGCCCAGCCCGGCGATCACGCGCCCATGACTGATCACATCAAGGGTGGCGAGCATTTTGGCGACGAGCGCGGGGTTGCGATACGGCACACCGAGCACGAGCATACCGATTTCCATGCGCTCCGTTGCGGCGGCGAGAGCGGCGAGGGTTGTCAGGCACTCCATCTGCGGCACCGAGCCACCCGGTCGGTCAGGCGCGCGGAACATCAAATGATCCTCGTACCAGATCGAGGCAAAACCAACGTTCTCCGCGAGCCGTGCGACGGCACGCATACGATCAAAGGGGTTGCCGCCGTTCTCCGGGGTATACGTCTCCAGTTGCAAACCGAAGCGCATGGAGCGTGCTCCTATTCGTATCGTGCCGTTTCCAATCAAGGGCGTGAGTAGTGTACTCACGCCCTTAGATGAGAGACGGCGCGAAGGCTAACCGCCCTTGATTGTGTGAAGTGCATAAAGCCGGGGAACGCGCACTTTACGTGGTGGGCGTCACCGCCGGGGTAAAGGCGCGCGGGACGACCACGGCGGGTAGCGCGGCGACGTGCATGTGCCCATTGAATGCTGTGACCTCCGCCGCGACGATCTCCCGCACCTGCGCAAGCTGGGCATCAATCAGCGCGGAAAGTTCCGCGAACACTTCCGCCGTTTGTCGGGTGGGAGGGGCGTCTACGCCCGCGACGAAACCGGCGAGCGTCGCCAGCTTGCCGTTGAGAGCGATGGGAAACTGGCGTGGGTCAGCCGCTTTTTCCTGCATCAGCGCCGCCTCGATGGGGGCGAGCTTCGCGTTGATCGCGCGGGCCGCCGCGACCGCTTCGGCATCGCCCTGGCCCGTCAGCCGCCGTGCCCAGTCTTTCGCCTGTGTGCGCATCTCGCGGATGGCGAGAATCGCGTCCTGCGTCTCGGTGAGCTTGTCACGGATGGCGAGCAGCAAGTCGAACTGCGCCTGCGTGTCCGCCGCCGAGAGCGTTACGCGCGGGTCGGGCGCGATGCTCACTGCAACGGTTTGCGTGACCTCGCCCACCGTGAGGCGCGCGGTGTACTGACCGGGCACCGCTTGCGGCCCTGCCAATGCTTCCTCGGTAGCGGTGTCCCCCGGTATTTTCGTTGCTGGGGGGTACTGCGTGTCCCAGACAAAGGTATGCAACCCCGGTGTGGCAGGCAACCACGGCCCCTGCTCGGTTTGCGGCGCGCTTTCTTCCTCCGCACCTGGCTCGCGCACTTCCTCGCTCGCTGCGGCGGCCTTCGGTGTCTTGCTGGAAAAGGTGCGAATCTCCTTGCCCGCGCCGTCGAGAAAGGTGAGCGTCACGCGGCCCGCCGGTGTTTCGGGCAGGAAGTAGCGTACGATCACGCCGTCGGGCGGGTTCTGCCCGGCGTTGATCAGCACGTCTTCGGTGGTGCCGTCCGCCTTTGTGCGGCGTCGGTACGTGATCGGGAGCGGTCCCGCGTTGCGGTAGCTCATCGCCGTGCCGGGCGCGCTGCCAAAGCCCCGCGACGCGCGCAGCCGCACATATGGGCGGGGCGTAAACAGGTGTACCGCATTCTCGCCGCCCCGCACCCCTTGAAGCGCATACTGCCGCAGTGGTGCGAGATCATCGAGAATCCAGAAGGAGCGCCCGTGCGTGGCGGTGATCAGGTCGGAATCCTCGATGTACAGATCATGGATCGGGCAGACGGGCAGGTTGCTTTGAAAGCTCTGCCAGTGCGCGCCGTTGTCAAAGGAAACGAACACGCCCGTTTCCGTGCCGCAATAGAGCAACCCGCGCTGCGACGGGTCTTCGCGCACGACGCGGGTGATCGCGTCCGCCGGGAGGCCTTCGTTAATTGCCGTCCACGTCGCGCCGTAGTCGGTGGTTTTGTAGAGCAACGGGTGGCAGTCGTCGTGCTTGTAGCGCGTGGCGGCGACGTATGCGGTAGCGGGGTCGTGCGGCGATGCCTCGATCACGCTGATCAGCGACCACTCCGGCAGCTCTTTCGGCGTGATATTCGTCCAGTTCGCGCCACCATCGCGGGAGAGGTGAATCAGCCCGTCGTCCGATCCCGCCCAGAAAACGCCCGCCTCGCGCGGCGACTCGGTCAGGGCGAAGATCGTGCCGTAAACCTCCGCGCCCGTGTTGTCCTTCGTGATCGGCCCACCGGAAGGCGTCATCTTTGTCGCGTCGGCCCGCGTCAGGTCGGGGCTGATGACCTCCCAGCTTCCGCCCTCGTCGTGCGAGCGATGCACGACGTTGGAGGCCGTGTAGAGGGCATCGGGATCGTGCGGGGAGAACATCAGCGGAAACGTCCACTGGAAGCGGTACTTCAATTCATTCGCGCCGTTGCCCATGCCCGTGACATGCGGCCAGACGGTGACGTTGCGCTGCTGCCCCGTGCGTCGGTCGAAGCGGGTGAGCCGCCCGTTGCCCGCGCCACTGCCAATCGCACCACCAAAGATGACGTCCGGGTTTTTCGGGAGCAGGGCGATGTAGCCGCTCTCGCCGCCACCCGGCACGAACCACTCGGTCTCGGTGATTGCGCCTGTGGGCGAAAAGGCGGGCAGTGAGAGCGCGGAGTTGTCCTGCTGCGAGCCGTAGACGCGGTACGGCTTTTGCCTATCGGTGATGACGTGATAGAACTGCGCCGTGGGCTGGTTGATGATCGTGGTGAACGAGTCCGTGCCGTTAAAGGAAACGCACGCGCCGCCGTCGTTGCCGTTAATCATCCGGCGGGTGTTGCGTGGGTCAATCCAGAGGTCGTGATTGTCGCCGTGGGGCGTCGGGAACGACACGAACGTCTTGCCGCCATCGGTGGACTTCCATGCCTCGCCGTTCATCACGTAGACCGTGTCGGCGTCTTGCGGGTCGGCGATCACATGATTGTAGTACCACGCCCGCCAGCGCAGGCCGGGCTGCTCGCTGCCGCGCTGCCACGTCGCACCGCCGTCGTCGGAGCGGAAAAGCGCGCCGTCTTCGGCTTCCACGAGCGCCCAGACGCGCTCCGGGCGCGCGGGCGAAACCGCGACGCCGATCTTGCCAATTACGCCCGTGGGCAGGCCGGGGTTGCGTGTCAGTTCCGTCCACGTATCGCCGCCGTCGCTACTCTTGTACAGGCTGCTGCCGGGGCCACCGCTGTTCAGGCTCCAGGGTGTGCGTCCCCCTTCCCAGAAGGCGGCGTACAACACGCGGGGGTTGCCGGGGTCCATCGAAAGATCAATCGCCCCCGCAGTTTCGCTGCGAAAGAGCACCTGCTGCCACGATTTGCCGCCATCAGTCGAGCGATAGACGCCCCGCTCGGCGTTTGGCCCCCACGCATGACCGAGCGCGGCGACGTACACCACGTCCGGGTTCGTCGCATGAATGCGAATCTTGCTGATGTGCCGGGTTTCGGCGAGGCCGGTGTTCGTCCACGTCTTGCCGCCATCGGTGGATTTATACACGCCGTCGCCGTGCGAGACATTGCCCCGGATTGTTGGCTCGCCCGTGCCGACGTAGAGTACGTTCGGGTCGGACGCGGAAACTGCGAGCGCGCCGACTGCTGCCGTTTGGAAGAAACCATCCGTAATGCATTCCCAGTTCGTGCCGCCATCGGTAGTCTTCCACACACCGCCCGCGCACGCACCGAAGTAAAACGTCATCGGGTCGCGCGGGTCTCCGGCGACGGCGACCACGCGCCCGCCCCGGTGCGGGCCGATGCTCCGCCAGGTTAGCGACTCCCGCAGGGCCGCTCCGATCTCCTTTGCTGCCGTTGTGCCGGTGCCACTCGTCGTCTGTTGCGCCTGTTGCATGTGTTCTGCCTCCCGTAAACTGTGTGGCCTTCGATGATGCCACCTATCATAGCCAATCAGGCGCGCGAAGCCAAACCCCGGCCCGAATGCCCCAACCCCCGGCCCCTTCCCTAAAAGGAACGTTTGTGAGGTGTAGAACGGTACGCCCGAATTACGTACTCCGCGACGACTATACGGCCCATCAATGGGGGCGATCATCGACAACGGCACGCACAAGGGTACGCGCAGTCCAGACGCAGACCTCAACCGCCGTGTCTGCATCGAGGCCACGCACATCTTGGAGCGCAATCAGTGCTTCGCTGCTTATCACCACCGCGAGCGCGTTCGTCAATCGGCGCAACGCCTCCGCGTCCACTGTGCTTTCGGCGGGCGCGAGTGCCTCCGCGATCCATGCCAGTCGATACCCGGGCCGGAGCGCGCCTGCTTCCTCGGAAATCATTGGTGCCTCCACCGACCGCAGCAGCGACAGTGCCATCACCGCACGCACGAGTGCTTCCTGCTGAAGCACGAGGCGCAGGAACGCCTCCGTTGCGCGAGCGACGCGCTCCACCGGGTCGGTGGTCTCGTCGTGTAGCGGCGTGGCGATCCCGGCACCGAGGGGCGGGGCATCTTCCAGGGCCGCACGCAGCAGGCTCAACTGATCCGGGAAGTAGCGGTAGGCGGTCGCGGGGGAGACCAGCGCCGCCTCGGCCACGTCCGCCACGGACGGCAACCGTCCCTGCATCACGAGGTCGCGGGCTGCAGCAACGATGGCGTTGCGGGTGCGCAGTTTCTGATTTTCACGCCCTGCTCGCTGCTCCATGCACCAATAGTACCACGATGCATCGCCCGTTCGGTCTTGCACAACCATTAGCCTGGTAGTATTATCGTCTCATTGTGAAATTATTTTCTCACAACCGAGAAAGGTGTGGTACCGCCGCTAGTCATCCGCCTCAGTCACATGTGCGCAGGCTCGCTGCCATAACCTGCGGCATTCGTCTCTACAACCCCCCGTTCTGAAAGTGGAGTTACCCCACCCGTTGGCCCCCCGCCACCAGTGATTCTGAGTCCTGATGCAACCGCCTCTCGCTATCGGCCGTCGCCGAGGGCAGGAAGTTGCGTCGGGCGATGTCGATGAGGTGTTTCATGGCCTCGGGGTAGTCCGCAGAAATTCGCGCTCCTATCTCGGGCGCCATTTTGTCCGCACCTGGGCCGCTGATGCCCAGGACGAGCGTGATCTGGGTGGCGTTACCGTTCGTACGGCTGATGTTGTACTGGTTCAGCAAGGTAAGTCCGTTGAAAACGGTTTCGATAGCGAAGGTCTGGTGCTCGACCAGTTCGGTGATCCGGGAGACGAGGGTTTCGTTCACTCCTTCGGGCCTGGTCAAAATGGTGCTGCCTACGGCGAAGGTGCCTTGCAGATCGAACTGGTCGCCGTTCGCGCTCGGTAGCTCTCCGGTGCGCAGGGCGCGCATAGACGCCCAGATCACCTGCGGTTCGAGGTCGGTTTCTGCGGTGTATTCATAGCTCCACATGGGGTTGTCCTCTTCCTTTTGGTCGGAGGCTACGAAGCGCTGTATTGCTTCGAGGACCGCTTCGGGGGTTTCTACGTGCGGGAGGTGGCCAGTGGCTGTGAGTAGCCCGAATCGGGCTCCCGGGATCGCTGCTGCATAGGCTCGCCCATAGTCGGCGTCGACGATCTTGTCGGCGTCACCCCACAGCACGAGGGTAGGAATCTTGACACCGCCGAGTCGAGCGGCAAGTGAGGGATCGGACATTGTCGCCCCGGCGTAGGCGGCCAGGCTGGCCCTGTTGCCGGGTAGAGCGGCTCGGACCGCAGGTGGCAGGGTCGATGGATTGATGCGGAACTTCTCAGAGTCATGGAAGCTGTACTGAGCGATCTGATCCGGTGGGATGGAGAAGAAATCTATGATCGGATGGTCGGTGACTTCGATGCCGACGCCGTCAATGATGATGAGACCACTGACCCGGGAGGAGTGCCGGAGTGCGATCTCTGCGGCTACCCAGGCGCTGAGCGAGTTGCCGATCACGGTCACGTCGGTCAGATTGAGATCGTCCAAGAGCGCGACGTAGAGCTCTGCGAGCTGCTGGATGGTGCTGACCGATTCCGGCCGGACAGTTCCGCCGAAGCCGGGATGGACGGGGGCGATCACCCGCGCGCCGGTAGCGGTTAGAAGGTCGGCGAAAGCACTTACCGTCTGAGGTCCGCCACCACCGTGGAGCAGCAGGTAGGTGGGACCTGTCCCACTATCAGTGACGGTGAACTCGACGGGGCCGACGCTGTCGATGTTGAGGGCATGTATGTGGGAAGTGCTCATGATGTCTCCTCGGGCTGAGATCCCAACAATGGGGGATTGGGATATTCGGGAAAATCAGCGGCGGGCGTCGTGGCGTATCTGCTCATCAACCCTGCGGTCGCTTCTGGGGTTGGCGGGCCGCCGTCGGCGATGAGGTCGCGCAGGTCTGAGAAGTACCGGATGTAGTGATCGGGGGTGAAGGTGTTGATCAGGACAGCGGGGTTGTCGGAGACGTTGGCGAAGGTGTGGGGCGCTCCCGGAGGGATCATGACCAGCGTTCCTGCTGGCGCGTCGTAGGTTTTCTCGCCGACGGTGAAGCGGGCAGTCCCAGACACCACGTAGAACCCCTCGTCGTGCGCTGCGTGACGATGTTTCGGGGGTCCGACGGTGCGGGGATCGATGGTGATCTCGCCGATCCCGAGCCGATGATCGGTAGTTTCGCCGGTCTCCAAGATGCGCATCCGAATCGGTCCGAGATTCAAGACGTCACCGCCATCGGGATAAACAATGTGTACGTCGTTCATGGAATCTCCTTTCGCGTAAATGCACCACTACGAGCTTACACCACCCTCACAACACATGCAAGTGATTTCTCATAAAGAGGGCGCTATTTCCTAGTGCAAGTGATTTCTCATGAAGAGGGTGCTCTACCCTGAAGGGGGGTTTTTGCAAATCTCCCCAAAAAGGTGCATTAAGCGTCTTCCTCTAACTGAGACGATCAATCCGTGCCGTGGTTCAGGTATTCACCAATGCGAAGAAGTCCGTCGGGGTAACTCCACACCTGAGTGATTGGAGCAAGCAGAGTCACTGAACGCTTAGTCCTACAGTGACACTTACTGTTTAGGTTCCTTCCGTTGTCAGTCCGGACGCAGCATCATAAACCATTACACATTATCCTGAAGGCCGTACGAACGCTGAAGTGTCACTGTAGGATTAGGCGCAAATACCAAGGGGAGTGAGACGGGGCAAGGTTACGGTGTTCCCCCATCGCCGTGATGTTTCCGCAGTACACTCCCCTTCCCTAAAGGGAAGGGGCCGGGGGTTAGGGCATTCGGGCCGGGGTGAGGAGAACGCATACGCCCCAATTCCCCGGATACACTTTTTCTCCGCGCGCTCACACAGGCATTCAGATTAGCCCGCCCGCAGAATCGCGGATCAGGGAGATTAGAATGATGCCCTGGAGTACGACCCAAAGACCGGGGATCGCCACGCGCGAGATTGCCTCAAAGCGGCCACTATCACGATTCGTCCACCAGTCCGTAGACAGAATGCCGACCACAGTTGACGCGAGGATGCAGGTCAGCACGCAGTAGTTGATAACCATGAACTTATCGAAATACGTTGGATAACTGAGAGGTGGCAGGGACGAGGTGACATTGATGTGCCACAAGGTCATCGTGGAGAGCGCGGTGGTGCCAATGCCGAGCCGCGCCGGCCCGTTCTTTTCCGGGACGAGGAGAAAGGCAAGGAACCCCGTGACCATCACGAACAACGCGGGCAGCATGGATTTGATAAATGAGCCGAGCAACGGGTGGTCAATCACCACGCCGAACTCATAATACGCGTGCGGCTTTGCGACGAAAGGATGGGTATGCGTGGAAGCGATTGCTCGAAAGCGCGGCATCAATTGCCAGCCCGAGGCGTCAATGAGCGGGCCAATGCCGCTCTGCGCGGTGTCTGCCTCGTACAGTACCTGGTTCGCGTTGTTTTTCGCCGGGTCTTGCGGCTCAATATCAACATGGAGGTAGTGAACGGTGAACGGGTAGCGGCTGAAGCCAAAGGCGGTAGCGAGGTCTGCGTGGACGCGGTACACATGGTGCTGCGGTTCATTCACTACCGTTTCCGGGGTGCCGACAATCGTGCCATTGGCGACGGTGAAGGCGTTCCCGTCGCAGGGGCGGTCGCATTGGAAGCTGAGGTAAAATCAAAATTGTAGGTGCCGGCGCTGACATCTATTTTGCCAATGTCTATCAGTTGCACCGCGACCCGTTCGTGGATGGGGCCGGGTAGCGGGGCGGGCTGTTGCGCGGCGGCATGGTGCGGGGCCAGCAGCAGCGCCCAGAGCGCGCCGAAAAAGGAAAATGCGAGGCGGTAGCGCGTCGCATGTGGATGTCGAGACGCCACAAGATCGCTCCTCATTGTATGCCGCAGTACGACTGTGTACGGTTGGTCACGCACTCCATTCTGCCACTATCAGGGAGGAACGGGCAATCAGGGAAAATGCCTCCGTGGTCTGCGTCGGTTGGAGCAACGGAGGCGCGGTACTCAATCGCCCGTGCTGACGGCCTCTTGTGGGCGAGCGCGGGGTGGAGCGGCCCCACCGGCGAGGCTCTGCCGCCCACTCCACGGTGCCGGCCACCCTGGCATCGCCATGCCAAGCACGATAGCGAGCAGGGCAGCGTAAAACGTGACGCGATACGTGTTGCCTAACCCGTGAATGTAGTCGTCGCAAAAGGCACGTACGGTCGGCTGCGCCTGCGAGGGCAACCCCGGCGGGCTGGCGGCGCACAACTCGAACCGTCCACCCGTGCTATCGGTCCCGCCCGTTTGCGTCTGCGGTGCGCGGTCGCCGAACGACTGCGCCTGCGCGTTCAGGGCGGTGGGCACCGCCGTGGCGAGTACGGTGGCGAGCACGGCGACGGCGATGGACTGGATGACCTGCCGCGTCGAGTTAATGAGGGCGGAGCCACGGGCGGTTTGCGGCCCCGGCACGGTCGAGAGGCCCGTGGTCAGCGTGGTCTGGATCGTCAGGCCGAGGGCGAGGCCGCGCAAGGCGAGCAGCACTTGCACGAAGCGCAGGTCGGTGTTCGCGGTCAATTGCGCGAGTTGCCACGTATTCACCGCGAGCAGGCTGAAGCCAACCACGAGCAACGGGCGCGGCCCGATCCTGTCATAGAGCCGTCCCGCGATGGGCGAGGCGACCGCCGACGAGAGGGCGATGGGCAGGAGCAACACCCCGGCTTCCAGCGCGCTCCGGCCCCGCAGGATTTGCAGGTACAACGGCAGCACGAACTCCGCCCCGAAAAGCGCGACCGTGCTGACGTAGCCCGTAATTGCCGCGAGGGCGAACACGCGGTTGCCGAACAACCGCAGGTTGAGCAGTGGTTCCGGCGCGATGAACAGTTCAATGACCGCGAAGGCGATCAGGCCAATCGCGCCGATCACGAACCCCGCGATCACCGAGGGCGCGCCCCACCCCCGGCTCGATGCCACGGAAGCCGCGAACAGCAGGCTCCCGAAGCCAATCGTGCTCGCTGCCAATCCAAGTGGGTCGAAGCGTACCGGGCGGTTCGGGCGGCCCCCGCGTAGCCAGCGGGAGCCGAGAAAGAGGCCGAGCGCGCCAATCGGCACGTTGAGAAAAAAGATCGCCCGCCAGTACCCGGAGTCTACGAGCGCGCCGCCGAGAATGGGGCCAAGCGCCGGGGCAACCACGAGCGCGATGCCGAACACGCCGAACGCCTGCCCGCGTTCCTCCGGCGGAAAGGCGCTGTACAGTTGCGCGGTGCCGAGCGGTAATGCCAAGCCGCCCCCGATCCCTTGCAGGCAGCGCGCCGCGATCAGCGTTGTGAGCGTCGGGGAGATGCCACAGAGGATCGAACCAAAGGCGAAGAGCGCGATGGCGGAGAGAAAGACGCGCTTTTGCCCGAAGCGGTCACCGAGGTAGCCGGAGAGCGGCGTGGCAATGCCCGTCGCCATCACGTACAGGCTGACGATCCACTGTATGTCATTGACGTTCGCTCCGAACTCCCGTTGCAGGGTGCGCAGGGCGACATTGACCACGGTGGTATCGAGCAGGATCATGAAGATGCCGAACAGGGCGGCAAAGAGAATCTTCCATTTGGCGTTCGGGTCTTCCCGCACCCTCGCTATTCCACCGATCCCACCGGCCCCACCGGCTCCCGTGGGTGGCCCCCCGTATGACATCGCGCGTGCTCCTTCCGGTCGTTCGATCTTTTGTCCGGTCGCCGTTAATCGCATTGGCCGCATAGCTACAACACCCGTCGCTGCTTCCTGTTCCCTCATTGCAAGGGGAGAAAACACCGTCCGGTGGCGGGAGAGTCAAGGGGAAGTAGGCAAACGAACCACCAAAACACCGCATTTTCGCCAGGCGGGGGCGAATGTCGTATCATGGGGGGCGAGAGGAATTGACCGAAAGGGGGGTTCGTATGCGTTTCCGGTATCTGCTCATGCTCCTGGCGCTCGTGATGATCCTGGTCGCGATACCGCTGGCGTCGCCGCGTGCCGCCACCGGCTTCGCCGATCCCGCGTTTCAGCAACAGTGGACACGGGATGAAGCGACACTGACCAACTTCTACGGCCCGCTCATGCTTGCGCACGACAAGCAGTCGGAGTCGTACGGGGGCGGAATGCGTACGGTGCAGTACTTCGACAAGGCGCGGCTGGAACTGGGCGCGAATGGCACGGTGACGAGTGGCCTGCTCGCCACCGAACTCGTCACAGGCAAACTACAGACGGGGGATGCGACGTTTGATCCCCGCACGCCTCCCGCCATTCCCATCGCGGGCGACCCAACCGGCCCCGGGCCGAAGTACGCCGACTTCACCGGCAAAGCCGCCCCCGTGCTCGCTCCCGCCACCAGCGCGGTAGGCAAGAGCGTCACGGTCGTGCTTGCCGCTGATGGCACGCCGTCCACCGGCACGCCGCCGAGCGGTGATGCAACGCCATATGCCATCGCTGCCTTTGATGATGCCACCAAGCATAATGTCCCTGCTGCGTTTGATACGCTGCGCACAAAGGTTGGCCTGACCACCGTAGGCTACGCGATCTCCGAGCCATTTCTGCTCAATGTCGGTCAGACGGGCAAAGTTGCCACGATGGCGCAAATCTTTCAGCGGCGGGTGATGACGTATACGCCCGCGAACGCTGACCCGTACAAGGTGGAGTTCGGCAACATCGGCGCGCATTATTACCAGTGGCGCTACGCCACGCCTGCCATGGGCACAGGCACCGCGCCTGCCGCGACAAGCGCCACGGCATCCGCGACGACCGCGACGGGAACGGGCACCGCAAGTGCGACCGCAACGGGCGCAACGGCGGCGACCGCGAACGGGACGTTCCCGGCGATACCAACCCTTCCCGGCACCCCGACCCCGACCGCCGCCCCGGCAACGCCTAAGCCAGCGCCGGACACGACGCTCGCGGTGACATTCAAAGACATCACTGCGTCCGCGAAGCCCGGTGACAACGCGACCGCGAACGTGACTACCACGGCGGGGGCGAGCTGTGTGATCACGGTGGTGTACAAGAACGGTCCGAGCGCGGCGGCAGGACTGAACACAAAGACCGCCGACAGCACAGGCGCGGTTTCGTGGACATGGGTCGTAGACAAGATGACACCGGCGGGGAAATACCCCGTGACCGTGGCGTGTTCGCTGTCAAACAACGTCGGCTCGGCGCAGAACTTCATCAACGTCACGGGATGAACGAGACATGTCCATCGTCCGACAAGTCCCTGTCGGACGATGGACACAGTTTTATCACATGGCGGGCAGGTAATTCGCCGGGTTCGCTACCGCCGGTTTGCGACGATGCGGCTCGTGTCGCTCAGATCACTCATCGGCGCCCGTCGGTCGTGCGCGCCCATCGTCCCGTCAATATGCAGGGCGATGCCCAGCCCGACGAGGGCTGTCTCGTAGTCGTCAATCGCACGGTGATACCGCGCGGCGACCCGCTCATCGTCCGGTTCGCCCAGCCCGCCCCGGATGTCGTCGAGCGCGGATACCGCGCTGGCGAACCGCGCAAGCGGCTGGGATAGCGCGCCGAACATCACGCGCGTTTCGTCACCGAGTGAAACGCGCAGGTCGTCCGCGACTGCGGCAATCGTGGTGGATTGCTGCCAGACGGTCGCGGCAAGTGACGCCACGGACGCGGCAAGCACCCGAACCCCGCCGCCCTCGTTTTGCATCGTGGCAAGGCTTTCGCGCGTAATATCGAGGAGACGCGACGCGGCAACCAGTGTGGCAATATCCTCTCGTACAATGCGCACGATGCGCAGAAGGTCCGGGTCAGTCATCGTCGTCGTCACCGCGTGTTCCTTTCGACCAAATCAGCAACCGCTCATGTCAGGTATTACGGGGCGCGCGGTGAAAGCGATCACTGAAAACGCGGTAGTTTGTGCAACATGCCAACCGCATATGTCCCGTGAGTGGAAAAAGGAGTAACGGAGCGATGGAAACCCCACGCATCAGCCGCATCGAGGTAGGCACGCTCATCGGAGAGCGGCCCCGAAACGCCGGGAGCAATGCCCGCATCGGCGCGCATGGCAAAACTGTGCGCCTGCCGCTCGCGCGCGTGACGACCGAAGACGGTGCGACGGGGTTCGGCCTCTGCCGCCTTTCGCAGGCACAGGTGGAGCCGTTGCTCGGTACCGCGCTCACCGACGCCTTTCTCGCGGGACATGGCGCGTCGGACGCATGGCTCGGCTGTGAGTACCCGCTGTGGGACCTGGTCGGGAAGCGGCGCGCGATGCCGGTCTACGCCCTCGTCGCGAGCGTTGCGGGAATGTCGCCACCGGTGGCTCCCCCGCGCGTGCGCTGTTACGACACCTCGCTCTATATTGACGACCTCCATCTACCGTCGGACGAAGCCGCCGCCGCACTGATCGCCACCGAGGCGCGGGAAGGGTACGACCGGGGGCATCGCGCCTTTAAGATCAAGATCGGGCGCGGCGCGCGGTGGATGCCCCTCGACGCCGGCACGCGGCGGGACATCGCGGTAATTCGCGCCGTACGGGAAGCGGTCGGGCAGGACGCCCCGATCCTGCTCGACGCGAACAACGGCTACAACCTCAATCTGACGAAGCAGGTGCTGCGCGAAACGGCGGACTGCGGCATCTTCTGGATGGAGGAAGCCTTTCACGAGGACGCCATGCTCTACCGCGACCTCAAGGAATGGCTGGCGCGCGAAGGGCTACCGATCCTGATCGCGGATGGTGAGGGGCAGGCGTCGCCTACACTGATGGATTGGGCGCACGAGGGGCTGGTGGACGTGGTGCAGTACGACATCTTTTCTCACGGCTTCACGCGCTGGCTTCAGACCGGGCGGCAACTCGACGGGTGGCGCCGGAAGAGCGCACCACACCACTACGGCGGGCTGATCGGTAACTACGTCGCGGGCCACCTCGCGGGGGCGCTCTCGGGCTTCACCTTCGTGGAGTGGGACGAGGCCCAGGCTCCCGGCCTGAATGCTTCCGCGTACACCGTTGAGGAAGGCTGGGTATCCATTCCCGACGCACCTGGCTTCGGGCTGGGCCTCGATGACGAACGCTTTCGCCATGCGGTGGCAAACGGAGGGTTTACTCTCGCGCGTTAACCCCCTGCGTCCCGCCAATTCCTGCGAGCAATGCGGCTTTCTCGGTTGGCGGGAGAAAGGCAGCGCGGGCGGCGTTCACCGCGAGTATGCGCAGGTCGTCCGGCGTGAAGCCGTGAACATCGGCGAGGGCGCGGTATTCGCCCGTGAGCGTGGCGCCGAACAGGGGCGGGTCGTCTGTATTCACCGTGATATATACGCCTGCGTCCCGGAGTCGGCGAATGGGGTGCGCTGCGAGGGAGGGTACGACGCCGAGGCGGACGTTGCTTGTGGGGCAGACCTCCAACGGGGTCTGCGTCGCGGCGAGGTGCGCGACGAGGGCCGGGTCCTCAATCGCGCGTACGCCATGACCGATGCGGTCCGTGTGGAGCAGGGTAAGCGCGTCCCACACGCTTTGCGGCCCCATCGTCTCGCCCGCGTGGATGGCACGGGGCAGTCCCGCGTCGCGGGCATAGGTGAAAACCGGCGCGAGCGCGGCTTTGTCGTGCGCCGCCTCGGTGCCCGCGAGGCCGAGAGCGCAAATGCCCCGCCCCTGCCGCGCGACGGCCCAGCGCGCGAGCGTCCATGCCTCCGCCAACGACTGCTCCGGCACGATGTCCACGATGAACTGCATCCGCACCCCGTACCGCCGCGCCGCGTCATCCGCCCCCGCGACGAGCGCGGCGAGTTGGTCATCGAGCGCGAGGCCGCGCCGCAGGCGGGCATTTGTGGTGGTCGTCACTTCGAGGTACCGGATGCCCTGTGCCCCGGCGTCCGCGCCCAGTTCGCGTACGAGCAGCGTCAGATCATCCGGCGTGACGATGCAGTCGCAGATGACATCGTAGACCGTGATGAAGTGCGGAAAGTCGCGGAACCGGTACCACGCGCGCAGCCCCGCCACGTCGGTCGCAGGCAGGGCAATGCCGTTCCGCCGCGCGAGTACGAGCAGCGTTTCGGGCCGCGCCGAGCCTTCCAGATGAACGTGCAACTCCACCTTTGGCATCCGGGCGATGGCGGTAGCGTCAGGAACCACGTCAGCCATGCGCCCGATTACCCCGCGTCGGCAACGGAGATATCGGTCTCGATCTGGGCGACAGCGGCGATGCTGCCGTCTGGCAGGGGGATCACTTTGCCTTCCTCGATCATCTGCGCAATCGTTTCCGAGAGCGCGTCGCGGGTGTCGGAAAGCACTTCCTCGATGGTGTCCGCCTCCACGCCGATGTCGAACGCGGGCACTTCCGTGTAAAAGCCGCCGTCTTCACCTTCATACACGATTACGGTATACGCGGGCATTAAACACTCCTTTGTATTCTTGTATAGTGTGGGCGATGCAGTGGTTTCGTGCCGCTCATTGCCTATCGCGCATCGCTTCTTCGGCCCATCGCCGGATGATGGCGCAGTGTGTCTGAAAGGAGATGGGAGACGGAAGCGCGTCCGGCGCGAACCAGCCGACGGCACGCGCATCGTCGTTTGGCGCGGCGTCTCCCGCAATGCGCTCCGCGAGGTAAAAAAGCATCACGCCGTCTTTGCGTGGGTCGTCGTGCCACGCCTGCACCGCGTATAGCCGGAGAATGCGGGCGATGAGGCCCGTTTCCTCCGCCAGTTCGCGTAGCGCGGCGGCCTCCGGTTCCTCGCCGTAGTCCACGAAACCACTGGGGACGTACCATGACTCCCGGTATGGCTCGATGCCGCGCTGCGCCAGCAGGAGCTTGCCGTCCACCACCACGAGGCACCCCGCCGCAAGCGATGGGCCACGGTAGAACACGAAGCCGCAGGCGGCACACGTCGGATACGGTGTCGCCTCGAATCCACCCGTTGCGAACGGCACGCCGCACTTCGGGCAATGCCGCATCCCGGCCCAGAATGTCATCGGTATCTCGCGCTCCCCACTCCCCGGCACCGTAACCCATCGGGGAAAGGATACCCCCTTGACAGCGCATGTACAAACAGAGCATGGAACTGCATCTGCACGACACAGACGATGACCCGCCCGTGACCGACGCGGCAGACACGTTCACGCTCTATGATTTGCGCGTCACGGTGGTGCGTATCGCGGGGCGGAGCGTCTGCGGCCTCGCGGTCGGCGATTGTTTCGAGGTGTATGAGAGCAGCCGCCTGTCCATTCCGGCGGGCAGGCACTTCTGCCTGTACGCACTCGGCGCGGTGCTGCCATTGCTCGCGGGCTACCAGCGCGCGACGCAAGCGAATGACTGGATGACGCGCGAATCCCTCGTCGCCTGCCCGGACCCGGAGGAAGGATTAGTCATGCGCATCGAACGCCTCGCCCCCCGCACCCTCCGTACGGACGACCTCACGTAATCATACGAGACACAGAGACACAAAGAAAATCACGCAAAGCGAATCGTAGTCGTTCTCATGATACAGTGATGTCCGGAGATTTAATCCCTCGATTGTGGCGTTTCGCAGGGCCGCATCGCATCGTGTTTCGTTTTGGGGGGGAAATGGTACGGCGGCGGGAAGTGAGCCTCGCGTTTCAAACAAACAAAACGCCGGCGGAATACACGACGCTGGCGCGGCAGGCGGAGGCAACCGGTTTCGACGCGCTCACCGTGTACGGCGATCTCATGTTTCAGCCGCCCATCGGGCCGCTCCTGCTGATGGCACAGGCGACGACGCGCATTCGCCTGGGCGCGGCGGGGTACAACCCGTACACCCTGCACCCCGCCGAAATCGCGGGGCAGATTGCCACCCTCGACGCGGTAAGCGGTGGACGAGCATACTGGGGCATCGTGCGCGGAGCCTGGCTCGACTCGCTCGGCCTCGCGCAACCCCGGCCTGTGACCACCGTGCGTGAGGCAATCGGTGTGGTGCGGCACCTGCTCGCGCGACGGCGTGCGGCATTCAACGGCGAGATATTCCATCTCAGCGCGCACAATATTTTGCAGTACGACGTCCGGCGGGCGGAGGTGCCGCTGCTCATCGGGGCCTGGGGGCCGCGTCTTGCCGCCGTGGCGGGCGAACTGGCGGACGAGGTGAAAATCGGCGGCTCCGCGAACCCGGCAATGGTGTCCCGGATGCGGGAGCGCATCACGGTGGGCACGGAACGCGCCGGACGCGCACCCGATGCCGTAGGCATCGTGGTCGGTGCGGTGACAGTCGTGGACGAAGACGGCGCGGTCGCCCGCCGCAAGGCGAAGGCTGAACTCGCCCTGTACCTGCCCACGGTCGCGGCCCTCGATCCCACGGTTGCGGTTGACCCCGAACTGCTCGCGCGCGTGCGGGCGGCAACCGAACGGGGTACACCCAACGAGGCCGCCGCCCTGATCTCCGACTCCCTGCTCCGTCCTTTCGCCTTTGCGGGAACGCCGGCGGACATCATTACACAAGCGGACGAACTTTTCGCTGCCGGGGCGAGCCGCGTTGAGTTCGGGACCCCGCACGGTCTCTCGGACGCGCTTGGCGTGCGCCTGCTAGGTGAGCGGGTGCTGCCCGCCCTGCGCGTGATCCCACGCCCCCTGTTTTCGCCAAAGGAAGCCGTGTCGAAGGGCCGCGCAATACCGTATGGCGTCGCGAGCCGGACAAGCGGCACGTATCACCTGCGAGTCGGCCCCTTCATGCGGTACACGGATGTCGGGCGGTTCAACACGCTACTCGCGGCGCTACCCGGTGTGCGCGGCATGTACGTACGGCAGTTCGGGCAGGGGATGCTCGAAGTGACGTGCGACCATAATGCCATCCAACCGCTCGTAGACCTGCTGCGCGTGATGCCGATGGTGACAAACGTGGAGGAGGCCGGGGCATACCAGTTTCGCGTCACGATTGCGCCACCGGCTCCGCCCCCTTCGGCCTCCTCGCCCGCATTTATGGAAGCAGGCGAACCACCGAAAGACGATGCATAGTCCGAAGAATCCGACGCTCTCACACGTAATCGTATCAACGGGCCTGACGGTAGTAATGGGGCGGGGAACGTCGCAAGCCACGTTCCCACCCCGTCATGCCGTTTGGATCAGCCGAGGGCCTGACGCACGAGGCCGGGCACCTGCTCTGGCGTGTCCGCGACACGGACGCCCGCCGCGCGCAGGGTCGCCATTTTGTCCGCCGCCGTGCCCGCACCGCCGGAGATGATCGCCCCCGCATGGCCCATGCGCTTACCTTCGGGCGCGCTCTGGCCGGCGATAAAGCCGACCACGGGCTTGGTCATATGCTCCTTTGCGAACCGCGCCGCCACTTCCTCATCCGTGCCGCCGATCTCGCCGATCAGCACCACGGCGTCCGTGTCCGGGTCGGCCTCGAACAGGGCGAGCACGTCCACGAACGAGGTGCCGATCACGGGGTCGCCACCAATGCCCACCGCCGTGCTCTGTCCCATGCCCGCCCGCGTGAGCGCGTCCACGACCTCGTACGTGAGCGTGCCGGAGCGGGAGACGAGGCCGATGCGCCCCGCCGCATGAATGCTCCCCGGCATGATGCCGACCTTTGCCGCATCGGGGGTGATGAGGCCGGGACAGTTCGGCCCGATCAGCCGCGTGGACGACCGCTGCACGATAGCGTATGAGCGTACCATGTCGGTGATCGGGATGTTTTCCGTGATGCAGACCACGAGGCCGATGCCCGCCGCGACCGCTTCCTCGATGGCATCCGGCGCGACGGGCGCGGGCACGTAGATGATGCTCGTATTCGCGCCCGTTTCGCGCACCGCTTCCGCGACGGTATTGAACACCGGCACGCCCGCGACTTCACGCCCCCGGCCACCGGGCCGCGTGCCCGCGACGACGTTCGTGCCATAGGCGACCATCTGCTGCGTATGAAACGATCCCTCGCGCCCCGTGATGCCCTGCACCACCAACCGCGTCTCTTTCCCGACAAGGATGCTCACCCGTTTCCCCTCCCCTGATTCGCGGCGGCAACCGCCATGGTTGCGGCTTCGGTCATCGTTTCGGCGGCTTGCACGCTCGCCGTCGCCAGGATCGCCCGCCCTTCCTCGGCATTCGTGCCCGCGAGGCGGACCACGATGGGCACGGGCCGGGGCATCCCGGCAAGCCCCGCGATCAGCCCCTTTGCCACCTCATCGCCGCGCGTGATGCCACCAAAGATGTTGAACAGGATCACGCGCACCTGCGGGTCGGTGAGGATAAAGCCGAGCGCCTTTGCCACCTGATCGGCCTTCGCACCGCCGCCCACGTCGAGAAAGTTCGCCGGTTCCCCCCCGGCGAGCTTCACGGCGTCCATCGTTGCCATTGCCAACCCCGCGCCATTGACCACGCAGCCAATCGTGCCGCCGAGTTGCACAAAGGAGATGCCGCTCGCCTTTGCGTCCAGTTCCACGGCGTTTTCTTCCGCCATGTCGCGCAATTCTTCGTCCTCACGGTGGCGAAAGAGGGCGTTGTCATCGAGTACCATCTTGGTATCTACGGCGAGCCACTCCCCCGTCTCCGTGCGTGCGAGCGGGTTGATTTCCGCGAGCGTTGCATCTTCCGCGAGATAAGCGCGGACGAGGTTCGTGGCGATGCTGACGAAGCCCGCGACCTGCTCGGCAGGGATACCGAGGGCGAAGGCAACATCAGTCGCCTGGTAATGGAGCAAGCCGCGCACGGGATCAATGGGCGTGCGGATGATTGCGTCCGGGTTCGTGTGCGCGACCTCCTCGATCTCCACGCCGCCTGCTGCGCTGGCAATGAGCACGATCTGCCGCGCCGCCCGGTCGAGCGTGACTCCCAGGTACGTTTCGCTGGCAATCCGCGCAGCAGGAGCGACGAGCACCCGGTTGACCTGGTGCCCCCGGATATCCATGCCGAGAATGCGCGTCGCCACGTCTCGCGCCTCATCCGGCGTCGCCGCCAGTTTGATGCCGCCCGCCTTGCCGCGCCCGCCGATGTGGACCTGTGCCTTGACGACCACAGTGCCGCCGAGGGTTTCGGCGATGGTTTGCGCCTCACGCGGCGTGATGGCGACCTGCCCGCCATTCGTGGGAATGCCGTAGCGGGCGAAAATCTCCGCCGCCTGATACTCGTGAATGTTCACCCGTACTCACTCCTTACCGATTGTTCACCTGTCCGGGGCGGCATTGTAGCAGCAAATCCCCGCGCCGCGTATGGTCGTGTTGACGCGCGCCAGCCTGGACGCGACAATGCCGCGCATGGCAGACTTTCGCGCACGACGGGCGCTTTTCGTGGCGGGGCAACGGCGATTTTTCGCCGTCATCGGCCCGTGCCTGATCGCCGCCGTCACCTGCCTCGCCCTCACTGCGGGCGGGCTGCGGCGCGGCGAGCCGTACCCTACCGCCGCCGCGCTGATGCTCGTCGCCATCGCCGCCGCCCTGATGCCGGTAGACCGCGACCGTCCCGGCCCGAAAATCGCGCTCTATGCCGCTCTGTGCGTGTGCGTGTTCGCGGTTTTCGCCGTGCTGTAGCGTGCGAAACGCACGCTTCCTGCTTCCCCCGCGTCACTTTCCGTGTTATCGTGAAAATCCAATCAGCGAACCGTATTCGGGAGGTGCCGGATGGAGGCACACACCGTTCGGGTCCCGCACCCCGCGCCGATCCGCCTCAGCCCGGAATCCATTCGGCAGTGGCGGCAGTGCCCGCACGCCTTCTGGCATCGCTACCTCCAACGCAGCCCGCGCGAGGCGGTGTTCAGTCGCCCGATGCAGCGTGGCAACTGTATTCATCATCTGTTGCGTGCCTGCTTCGTGCAGCGGCGCGCGAAAGGCGTCTTTCCCGCCGAACTCTCGCCGCTCGCCGCGAACTTTCTGCCCCGTCGCCTGTATGCGAATCAGGACGCATGGCGCGAAGATGTGTGGGAGGCGAGCCACACCGTGCGCCAATATCTCGCGGCGCTCCCCGCAGAAGCCGCCGATGCGACCCGCACGCTCGCCATCGAGCGCGTGTACCGGTACGACTACCAACCGCCGCCGACCTATGCGCTCTCCGCCCGCGCCGACCGTGTCTACCGCGCCCCGAGTGGCGGCTTGCGGATCGTAGATTACAAAAGCGGCACGCCGGGGGCGTACGACCTGTTTCAAATGGCCGCGCTGCACCTCTGCGTCGCTGCCACACCAGGCACGCCCGCTGATGCCCGCCCGATCACCGTGGGTATCGTCTTTCTTACGCATGACCGCCCGGAAACGCTCGCCAAACAGTTCACCCGCGACGAACTGCGCGAATACCGCGACCGCATCGGTGATATCGCCGCCGCGATCCGCACCGAGCGCACCTTTGCCCCAACTCCCGGCCCCGCCTGCCGTTACTGCCCCTACCGCGCGCTGTGCCCCGCAATAGATGAGGGTAGCGAGTACTGAATACATTTCCCGTTCCCGGTAACACCGGCACAGGCAATCGGCATACGCCGGTTGCCGTAGCATCATCATGCACCCCACAATCGCCACACAGAACTGCCCGAAGAAACGGGGCACAAAACGCCTTGTCATGACGTTTACTCTGTATGAGCGGATCAGTCAGCCAGTTGCTGGCCCGAAAATTGCACGGAGAGAACCGGAACACACGGGGCTTTGAGAATACGGACGGGATGCATGAGAGACGCAAAGTCTCTCTGGGCCAATGCACAGGCTTTACCGGGCATAAGAGGTGGGGGTTGACCCGCTCCGAGGCCCATGCTATAGTGAGATTGTTCACAAAGCGGGTGGTCAAAGAAACAGGCATTCGCGTGGACTTACCAACCGAATACCGTGCCGGTGTAACGGCAGAGGTACCACGGGTTCGCAAGCTCGCATTCCTTCGGGAGTGCTGGTCATAGATTCCCCTCTAGTTCCCTCGTTCTGGGCATCGCTTCGGTGATGTACCAACCACACCAGCCTGGCCCGATCAACCCGGTAGCGCAAGCGCCGCCGGTGCGGTGGGCATCTACGGCACAAGTGACACACGCCCCCGAAACCTCTTTTTCGGGGGCGTGAGTTTACCTTGCAAGCAGACACGCATCCCCCTTTTCCCTGCTGTCGCAGCGAAAACCGCTGTACTCCTCGGTTGTTAAGGTGCCGTCTCCGCGCCCTTTGACCGCCACCTTGACCGCCATCCGCGTAGAATAGCCTACTTGGTGCCCGTAAGCAGGTCATCCATCATGTTCGCCGCGCCGCGCTTCACGGTCTCGGCAACATGGGTGTAGATGTTGGCGGTTGTGCCGATATTCGAGTGTCCGAGCACTTCCATGATGAGGCGCATATCCGCGCCCTGTGCGAGCAGAAAGGATGCGGCGGCGTGGCGCAAGTCGTGGAAGCGCACGGGCGGTAGCTTCGCGGCGGCGCGGTGCTGGTGAAAGTCGCGGATAAGATCGCGGGCATTCGTCGGGGTGCCGGTAGCGGTGGGAAAGATGAGGTTGCCATCGTGCCAGCGTGAACCAGCGCGTAGCCGTTCCTCTGCCTGACGCTTGCGGTGCTGCTTCAAAGCGTCTACCGTCATTGTCGGCAAGGCGAGGGTACGGCGGCTCCGGTCGGTCTTCGGTTCGACCAGCACTTTGCTCCCACGTTGCAACTGCGTCCGCACGGTGAGGGTGCCCGCGTCGAGATTCACATCCCCCCACCGCAAGCCGAGTATCTCCCCTTGCCTCAGTCCGACCGTGATAGCGACGACATACAGGGCTTCGTGCCGGGTGCCCTTCACGGTGTCGAGAAAGGTGCGGGCGTGGTCGGGGGTGATCTCGTGCGGGATGAACCGCTCCACGCGCGGCGGCTCGGTGAGCGAGGCGGCATTGAAGGGCACGATGCGCCAGCGTACCGCTTTTGCGAGGGCGATACCGAGGATATTGCGAATATGCGCCACGGAACGCGGGGAGAGGCCTTCCTTGCGCTTCGTGGTCATCATCCGCTGTACGTCCTGTGGCGTAAGCTTGGTGAGCACGATCTTGCCGACCGTCGGCACGAGATGCAGACGTACGATAGTTTCATAGTCGTCATGCGTACGCGGTCGCACAGAGCCTTTTACCGTATTCTCTAGCCAGTCCGTGAGAAAGGCGGCAACGGTACGGCGCGCATCGGCGGGAGCGATACCCTGCTTCTGTGCGTGCCGCGCTTCCGCGAGTAGATCGGCAACTTTCGCCCGCGTATCGGCGTAGAGATACTTGCGCTTCCGCTTGCCGCCCTCGTAGCCGAGATTGAGCACCGCGCACCAGCGTCCATCGGCACGCTTGTAGATGGAACCTTCATTCTGTCCGCGCTTCTTTGTCTTCCGTTCCGTTGCCATCGCCATTCCTTCCATTGACGGCCCGGCGGGCCTATGCCACCGGGCCATGATTCATGCGTCCTGAGCCATCCTCGTGCGTATCCGCCGTCCTTCGGGTGCGGGCGGCATCTTTGCCCGCTCGATCCACATTTCACGGTTCGCAAGTTCCGCGTCCAGCGTGCGTAGCCAGTCCCGCACGCGCTCAACTTCAAAGCGAAGGAACAACACGTCACTATCGCCCACGGTCAGTGCCACCATCTCCGGGTCATGCGGAATCACGCTATTGAAGGCCCGTAGGACCTTCTTGCACGTTTCCTCCATCACCGCGCGCTTTGCCGGTACCGCGAGGTTCTCCTGAATCGCGGCGTGTCGCACCTTCCGCTCGTCGTACCCGAACACATGCTGCCGATACCAGTCCGGGGCGGAAACGATGGGAATCTTGCCGAGGATGCCCCGGTACTCGTGTTGTGCCATTACGTTCCCCTTTGCCCTGCATGGGGCGACTACCGGGGGCGACACCACGCCGCCCCCACGATCATCTATCGCTCAGGCCACCCGCATGGACGGGCGACCGTTGAGCACGAGCGGTACGGCGCGTTCCACCGCTGCCACGTCCAGCGGCGCGGGGGCGGGGGCAAACACGCGGGCGGCGCGCAAGGTTGCGAGGACTTCCCCCTCGCAGAAGTGATGCGCGGCGGCAAGCACGGCAAGACGGACAACGGCAGCGGGCGTAAACATCGGGCGTTCCTTTCAGGAGTAGGGGTGACGGGCCGGTACAGGCACCGCCCCCGTGATCGTCGCTATGCCGCCGTGGGTACCTCGCCTTCGCCGGGAAGGGTCACGAGATGCGCGCCTGAGCAGCGATCAAGGCGAAAGCACTTCGTCTCGCGCTTCAACGTGCAGTAGGCGCGGACATACAGGTGCTTGTCTTTGGTGATTGCCAACAGGCGGGGAAACAGGGTGCGGGCCGCAACCTCGCCATCGTGGGTATAGATCGTGGTGATCGCGTCGCCAGACTGGATAGCCGCCGCGAAGAGGTTCAGGGTGTCCACCGTGGTTTCCGCGCCGTGTGCTTTGAACATCTCGCCATAAAACACGTCGCAGGCATCGTCGGCAAGTTGCGGGTCGGTGTCTTCGGTGATCGCCGTGGGCACGGTCAAGGTCACGAGGCGAAAGACGGAGGCGGTGATGGTAGACTGTGCAATGGACATCGGGCCTACTCCCTTTGTTCGCGCCCCGTTCGATGGTGAGACATCGGGTGGGGCATTTCGTTTGTCAGGGTCAATTACCCTTGACTGACAGCATTATATAGTCTAGACTAGCTCATGTCAAGCATTGTGCGGAAACATGTGGCCTATATAATGGGAGGCATGAAGGGATATATGACGCTCACTGAAATGGCGGAATTGCTCAAGCTAAAGAGTCCCGACAGTTTGCGTATGCAGATCAAGAAGGGTGTGCTCAAGGCTGAGAAAGTGGGAGCGGGTGCACATGCAATCTGGATGATTGCGGATGAGGATGTGAAGACGTACATCGAGGAACGTGCAGGTAAACGCGGTTTCGCATCGCCCGACCATCCTCAGAACAAGAAGGGCGTCGATGTATGAGTGTGAGCACGATTATTGGGACTAGTCCCAATAAAACACGGAAGCCCCAGGAGCGCACCCTGCTGCTGATGGATGCGATCACCGCGATTGTGCGCGAGTACGACCGGATGACGATCCGGCAGTTGTATTACCAGCTCGTGAGCCGGGGCAGCATCGCGAAGACCGAGGCGGAATACAAGCGGGTGTGCAACATCGCGGGGCAGATGCGCGTCGCGGGGACGCTCCCCTATGGCAAGATCGCCGACGGCAACCGACAGCGGCGTTCGGTAGCACAGTGGGGCGGGCCTGCTGACCTCCTGGAGTCGGCAACTGCGCAGTACCGCAAGAATCGCTGGGAACATCAGCGGTGGCATGTCGAAGTGTGGTGCGAAAAAGATGCGTTGTCCGGCGTGCTCCTGCCGGTGTGCGACGCGTGGGGCGTGACGTATGTGGCGACGCGCGGCAACCCGTCGATGACGCTCATTTACGAATCGGCGGTGTTCATGTCCGCGCTACCCCAGCCGACCTTGATCGTCTACGTGGGCGATCACGACGCGAGCGGTCGGGGAATCAGTGACCGACTGGAAGCGCAGTTTGCGCTCCATACCGATGGGGTCGCCGTCGCCCGCGTCGCCCTGAACCCCGCGCAGATCGCGGCGTATCAACTCCCCACGAGGCCGGGGAAGACGAGCGACTCCCAGCACGCGAAGTTCGCTGCGGAATACGGTGATGAGTCGGTAGAGGTGGACGCGCTGCCCCCCGATGTGCTCACGGGGATCGTCCAGGATGAGATCGTCTCAATGATCGATGCGCCGGAGTGGGACGCAGCGGGCAAGGCAGAGGAACTCGAACGCCAATCGCTCGAGGACTTTACCGCAAACCTTTCCGCACTCGGAATCGATCCGAGCAACTAACATGCGGAGCGCCCGATTGCGGAACGCGACGCAATCGTTCGCTGGCGCCGGTCGTCTGCCAGGGCATCGTCGCAAGAAGGATAACGGCCCCGCGCGTAAGGAGTAAGGTAGCGCGGAAATGGTGAAAAGTGACAGCCTTGCGGGGAAGTGTTAACGGTGGATGTGGCGTAAGCCGAGAGAGGAGTGGGGAATGCGCATAGTGATCGGTTGTGTCTTGGTGATGCTTCTCGCAGGGTGCGGCGGTACGACCGCAACCGATGTTCCCGCCCTTACCACAATACCCCTGCCCTACCCCACCGGCACCGCGATGGCGACGCCGTTTCGGGTAGCTACACCCATTCTGCCTGCCTCGACACCTACGCCTATGCCAATCGCCGTGACGATATTGGTGACGCCCACGACCGCCAGCGCGCAGGTTGTGACGGTTCAGGGGAGCGACCGGGTGAATGTGCGTGCTTCCGCCGCGCCCACCGCCGCCGTGATTGCGCTATTCGGTGCGGGTGCAGATCTCCTCGTGATCGGGCCGGACACGATGGGCACTGACGGGATGCGATGGGTGCATGTGCAGGCAGGCGACCGGGACGGGTATATCCGTTCCGACCTCGTGAGCGGCCCACACGCTTCTGCGGGCGCGCTTCCAACGCCGGTGTTTCTCGCCACTCGTGCCGCGACGCTCCCGGCACCGATGCTTACGCCGTCCCCACTATCTGCTGTGCCGGGGACGCCTAGCCCGATCACTGCTACAGCGACGGCGGCAGCAATACAGATTCAAACGGCGGCACCAATGAGCGTACCAACCGCTACGCCAGGACCCAAAGCGACTCTTGCTGCTGCGCCAAAGCCATCAATGGCACCAACCCAGGTTTCCCTCACAACTGCGGGTGCCGGGATGCCCCTACTCGTGGAAGGAAAGCGCGGCGACCAGATCACGGGCGCGGATTGGGTGATGCTGCGACCGGAGTCCAAACTCGCCTATGTTACCGTGCTTATGGGTACCACCACCGACGCCGGATGCACGGTCACGCCTGCGGAGAATGTCGCTGCCATTGACCAGAACGCCGCAACCGAAGGCGGGCAAGTGGTGCGCGTGACTGAGATGCTCGCGGGATTGCTCGTGCTTGAGAAATGCACGCGAACGCAATGAACACGGGGATGCGGGCCGCCAGGGAACTCATGTGATGGCAATGGCAGGGCGACGTGGCGAGGGGATAGCCAATGAGCGACGACACGGAACAACAAATTGCCGAACTGCGGAAGTGGTTCCGCATTGAGCAGGAGCCGACTGCAAACGGTGTGCGGCTCACCCTCTATCCGTATCGCGTCAGCGTGACCGCGCCCTCGTATGGCTTTGCCTGCTCGAAACTGATCCGCGTGATGGAGGGGCGATTCGAGACCGAACTTGCGACGCTGAAAG
>JAABUQ010001333.1_pt1 | contig 53953 bp, 49 predicted proteins | sample 5560001 | NCBI WGS metagenome assembly JAABUQ01 (sample SAMN10711888, study PRJNA513371) | rock metagenome | isolation source: Antarctica rocks | place: Antarctica: Victoria Land, Finger Mt nord | collected 2015-12-18
GTCGAGAGAGACGTGCACCAGGGGGAGGAAATCGCGTTGCTTACTGCCCATCATGGCGCTTACTCCTTCGCCAAATCACCGAAGGGAGTGATGCTACCTGTCGCCGCCTCGTATTTCAACACGCTCCTACGATTGGGCGTACATGGACTGTCGCAGCGCTTCCGGCGCTCAACATTCCATACAAGGCAATGTGGAGGCACTTACCCTGGCGGCGGCGATCATGGCGAAACGGCGGGGACAGCGTGCGGGTGAGCGCCTTACCAAGTCCCTTCTGCCCGACACAACCGATTTCGACACGGATCTGCGGTACCTACGCGCCATCGCGGCGGCGTACCGTCGCCTCACCCCGGAGGACATCGTGGCAGTCACACCACAAAATACTGACCGTGGATTGGGTGTGAACGAGGATGCGGCAATGACACCGATTCCGCCTCCTCGCTCCCGAAGCGCCGCCATCGCCCGCGTGCTGACCGAGGTTTTCGCCCCCTCACCGGTGGGAGTCATTGCCCTCGTCGTCGTGGCGTGGCGTTTCTCGCCCACGACCCTCGCCGCAGTGAAGTGGGTGGGAATGAGTGCAGCATTCGTCGTGGCCCTGCCACTGGCGCATCTCCTGTGGCGCGTGCGGCGCGGGCAGGTCACGGACATCCATGTGCGGCGGCGCGACCAGCGCTTGCCGGTGATTCTCGCCTTTCTCGCCTCGTGGTGCGCGGGGATCATTGTGTTGACCCTTCTTAGCGCACCGCGTCCGCTGGTCGCGCTGATTGGGGCGGGCATGACGGCGCTCGTGGTCACGGGGCTGATCACCCTGCGCTGGAAAATCTCACTCCATGTCGGGGTCGCCGCCGGTGTGCTGGCCGTGTGTGCGATCCTCTTCGGGCCAGGGGTGCTTCTCGCGGCACCGCTGATTCCCGTGCTTGGGTGGGCACGGGTGACACTCGGCGATCACACCCCCTGGCAGGTGACTGCGGGGGCATGCGTCGGGGCAGTGGTAAGTGGCGTGGTTTTTATGATCACGAAAGGACTATAAATACTTCCCTGCCACTAAAGCGTTATCAATATTCGCTCCGTGATCTGTCGCACCATCCACAAAGAGGGTCTTCTACGCCCTTGACTGTACGTATAGTTTACGTCATCATTACTCCGAGCAGTGTTGACGTAAGGAGCGATGTTATGCCCATCACAGTTGCCGTTACGAACCAAAAAGGGGGGGTTGGAAAAACAACCCTTACGATCAATGCTGGTGCGGCCCTCGCGCAACTCGGTGAGCGCGTGCTCCTCATTGACCTTGATCCCCAGGGTCATCTTACTGAAGGCGTAGGCCTGAAAGCCGTTTATGATTCGGCACCGCAGTCGCTCTACAACTGTCTTGTCGATCGCGATCCCCCTCCGCTTGACATCCTCGTCACGAAACCTGCGAGCGATCATTTTGACCTCATTCCGGCAACGGTAGAGATGACGGTGGTCGAACAACAACTTTGGGGGGCGCGCAACCGGGAGCATAAGCTGAAGATTCTCCTAAAAGACATGGAACCACAGTACGATTGGATTCTCATTGACTGCCCGCCAAACCTCGGCCCACTCACCGACAATGCGCTCAACGCTGCGGAGAACGTGATTATCCCGGTACAGGCAGAGCCGACTTCGGTCCGGGCATTTGAACTGCTCATGTATCAGGTCGAGACGATCGAGAAGGCGCTCCGCATTCACATCAACGTGCTCGCTGTGGTGCCGAACCTTGTCCGAAATACCAACCTCTCCAAGAGTGTGCTTGCGGACTTTCGTGACGTGATCCCGCATGTGACGCCGTTCCACATCCCGCTCCGGAGCATGCTACAGGATGCGTGGGGGGCGGGAGCCTCAATTTTTACCTACCAGGCGCAGACGAGCCACGACGAGCGCGTCCGTCAGGAGATCTGCGCGATGTATCTCGAACTCGCCCAGTACATCATGGTCAAGGCCGGAAAGGAGGCGTCGGTTGGTCGATGACCGCAAGAGGCGGCTGGCCACAATGAGCCAGCGCTTCCAGGAGCGCGGGCCGGGTAGGCCCTCAGAGGAGCACAATCGCGAGCGGCAAAGCATCTACATGGACCGTGATCAGTGGAAGGCCGCGAACAACTTTTGCAAGGAAGTAATGACCACGCTTTATGTACATGACGGCCTTGACGCGAAGAAGTTCGACGTGCATGAGGAAGTCTTCGCATTTGCTGCGGAACATCGAGAAGAACTGATTGCGCGCCTCCGCGCACGCCTCTCTGACCTGGGATAACGCACACATCCTTGTTTACGTGGTGAGAGGTGTTTACGCTCACCACGTAAATACCTCTCACCACGTATTCACTCCTCCGAGCGTAAAGTCTTTTCGGCACCGTAACATTGACGGCCTCCCTATGCTGGAAGCAATGAAGGGAGAGGTCATGCCAACGCGTGCGGACACCGACGATTTCCACTTCCCAGGCTTTGCGCACCCAAACGGTACATTCGTGCCCGACGAGGTGTTCGATCTACTCATGCCCCGTCTGTCGGAGCCAGAACTCCGCGTGCTCCTGTACATCGTGCGGCGTACATTCGGTTTCAAGAAAAGTTCGGACGATATCTCGCTCAAGCAGATGGTCGAGGGCATCCGGAGAGCGGATGGAACACCGCTCGATTATGGCACGGGACTGTCACGCCCTGCGGTCACGAAAGGCGTACGTGGTCTCGTCGAGAAGGGGGTTATTCTCGCGGAGCGTAACCGAACCGATGAGCGTGGAGATCGACCAAGCACCTACACGCTCCGGTTTGTCGTTGAGACACAACCAGCGATGATTGAGGGAGAGGGGGGAGGTAACGCCGTTACGACGGGGGGTAAACCACATTACGAGGGGGGGGGTAACGCCGTTACGAGGGGGGGACGTAACGCCGTTACGTCACAAGATACAGTATTAACAACACACAGAGATACAAGGATTTCGAATACTTCGAAAGAGACCGTTGTGGATAACTTTGTGGATAAAACTGTGGATAACTCCCTCGCGCTCCCGCAGACCGCAGCAGAAAGCCAAAGTTTTCCGCGGACCGATAAGCCTGTCCGGGGAGGGTATTCCCGCAAACGCCCCCAGCTTCCCCCGGACGAACTCGTTCCCATCACACGCCTCATGGAGGATCTCTCGGTCGAGTTCGGCGATCGTGACCACACGCAGAGCAATATCAGCCAGGCGATGAATTTGATGGTTCAGGTAGGGCTGAATGCGACCGAGTTCTTTCGCATCGCCTACGACGTTCGCACCTCCGTGCGCCAGTTAACCAATGCGCGTAACCGGATGGCGGTCTTCTTCTCGATGTTGCGGCGGGAGTTGCGCGTCGACAAGGTGTGTACATCCCCAGCGAAACCGGAGCCGGAACGGCGAGTGGGAGAAGCTGGACTGGTTTCATGACTTCGGAACCGAAAGGAGTAGCTTTACATACACCAACAGCGAGAGTAACATCGGGAGTACGTACAGGCGTCGGGCAGGAGGCGTTGGTGGCAGTGGAGCGAGCGATAGGCGTGATCGAGCCGCAAGCGACGCGTGTGTTGGGCAACGCGCCAATCCTCGCGGTCGTCAACCGTAAGGGGGGTGCGGGCAAGACGTCAGCGGTGCAGAATCTTGCCGGCGTCTGGGGCGCGTGGGGGCTTTCGGTATGCCTTGTGGACCTTGATACGGCGTTCAACCTCTCCGAAGCTTGCGGCTACCCGGAGGAGCAACGAGGCACGGGTGGCGACTGGCTTGTAAGCGGCGTGCCGGACCCATGGGAGATCCCAACGATGCCGAACTGCAGGCTCGTCGCGTCAGGCGCCCGATTGAGTGCAGGCATCGAGCGGATGGAACGGCTCGCCATTGATCGCGAACGCTACCTCGGTAGAATTCTTGCGCCGCTCCGCCCCCAGTTCGACGTCGTCGTACTCGATACAAAGCCTGATCTTGATCTCTCCGTCACAGGGGCGCTCGCCGCCGCTACACATGTGCTTGCCGCGACGCTCACGCTGCCACAGCCGATCTACGGCGTGGTGCGGTCGCTTGGTCTCGTCGAGGACCTGCGTGAGGGCTTGCCTCACTTGCAAGTAGTCGGTTTCCTGCCAATGGCATACAACGGGCGTGGGCTGCGGCCTGCGGCACTCGGTTCTCTTGTGGAGATGGCGCAAGAATACGAGACTACATGTTTCCCGCCTATCCCATACACAGAGCACGCGGGCAAGGAATCACAGACACATATCCCTGTCTCGCTCGCGCACCGGAACGGGCCTGTGGGGCAGCACTACCGGATGGCGGCAGCCCTGATCGGGCATCTCCTTGGCCTCGCTGTACCGCCGGAGTGGCTCGAACGCGGCGAGCAGTTGCATGCGCAGATGCTGCGGGAGGTGCTGGACGCATGAGTACACCGTTTGGCAAGGCGGCACGCCAGCGTCTCACGCTCGCGGCAGTACCACGCGAATCCGATGTGTCAGACCGCCTGCTCGATAACAGTCGTCAAATGGTACGACTGGACTCCATCGATCACAATCCCCGAAATCCTCGGACGCAGGTGGATGATCAGTCACTCGGTGAGCTTGCGGCGAGCATTGCGGAACACGGGCTGCTCCAGGCCCCCGTTGTGCGCCGTAGCCCCACAGCCCCTGATCGCTACGTGGTGGTGCTTGGGGCACGTCGCGTGGCGGCACACCGGTTACTTGGGCGCGAGGAGATCGAGGTCATCGTCCGGCGTATGGACGACCAGCATGCGTTTCTCGCGTCTTGTGTGGAGAACGTGCAGCGCGTCGCGCTCTCGCCGCGGGAAGAGATGGACATGATCGGCGTGCTCGTAGAGGAATTGGGGAGCCAGGAAGCGGTTGCCCGCGCGCTGGGAAAGAGTGCTACCTGGCTCTCAAAGCGCAAGCGCGTGCTCGCCACACCACATCTTGCAGCCGCTGTAGAACGTGGCGAACTGAGTCTTGACCATGCATACGATGTATTGACCCGCGCCCCAGATGAAGGGACGAGCCGCGCGCATCTCGAGGAAGTGCGGGGGGGACGCACGTCGCAGGACGCGACACGTAAGCAACTCGACGCGCGGAAAAGCCGCCAAGGTGCCACAACAGGCGAGGGCACGGCACCAAACTCTACCGAATCGCAGGGAAAAGTTTCGGCCCGAAACTTAGCGGATGACCGGGATCAGTCACTCCCCGATCAAGCGGACTCATTGCGGCAGAACGCGATGGGAAACGAGATAACGGATGTACCCTCGATTCCCGTAGTGATCGGTATAGTTTCGGACCGAAACTCGCGAGAAATCGAAACTGCGGGCACGATGGCACGCGGGTCAGGCGATGCGATCGCATTACATGCACTTGCGACCGTGCAGCTTGTGGCAATGGGCGCGAAGTTCAGCGACCGGGAAACGGTGCTCGCCGCGCTTCGTGCCGATCTGGCTCGGCTTGCTTTCTTGGACTAAAGCGGATACCGGAGTTATTGACCGGGTGCCGGTGGGTAGCTGCAGTGGGTGAATCACCCCGCCACATCGATATCGCAGGAGCACAAACTGCTCGAGCCAAACCCCAAGCATCTCTACCCGGAACGAACTCAGACCCCTCCAAGATCCCGTAGTCGTCAGGAATCACGCCCCGCCCTGCGGAACGTGCGACGAGGAACGGGCGGCGTTCTGGGAGCGGCTGCGGGTGGAAACGGGGCTTGGCGACTTGCAGGTATACTGCCGGGCGTGTGGACGGCCACCAGTGTACGACGATCTGGCGCGGTCGGTGGGGATCGTGCGGCAGCGGCGGCGCTGCTAGACATATCCCTGCTCTTACGCAGATGTTAGGTGACGAGCTACCCCGCACGCCCCGGCGTTACAGCGGCACGCTCCCCTTCCCGTTTGGGGAAGGGGTCGGCGGTCAGGTTCCCCGCACGCATACGCCCTGTAGACCTGCGCCGACAGCAATACGAAGGAGTGTAGAAGGTCCGAGCGATTTCACCGCGAATAAGCAAGAGCCACCATCATGTGGCGATGGCTCGCTCCCTCTATGCGGATACGAACAACTCGATCGAGGACATCTGCAAAACCCTTGGCATCTCCCGCACCACCCTCTACCGGCATCTCGGCAACACCGCCACGAACGCAGCCGTGCCCCTGCCCAGTAATACGAGCAAACGTGATTGAGCATCGGGTGGCGCGCCGATGGGGAATGGGGGCCGACGGGTACGCACATGGGCGTTAACCCACCGCGACCGAGAAGGAGTTGCCCCGTCTTGGTGGCGCGTGCGAGACTACCCTATACGGTCTGCCGACGCACGTTCGTCGTGCCAGGACACCCGGCACTTTTCCTGTTGTGTGGCGCGATCACCCCAAGGGAGCAGGCACGATGCTGAGTCAGGGACTACACGTTCTCCTCGACAAATACCCCCTGCTGGTCATCGCCGCCCTGCTGTTCGTGGAGGAACTCGGCATCCCCAGCCCCATTCCCGGTGACCTCATGATGATCCTTGCCGGGGTCAAAGTGGCGCAGGGCGTCTATCCCCTCTGGCTCGTGCTCCTCGTGCAGGAAGGTGCGACGCTGCTCGGCTCGGTCGGCCTGTTTGCCATCAGCCGCCGCGCCGGGCGACCCGTGGTGGAACGGTACGGGCGGTACGTGCATCTGGGACCGGAAACGCTGGCCCGCGCGGAAGGACAGATCGGGCGATTGGGGGGGCGGGCGATCGTACTTGGCCGACTGATCCCCGGGTTGCGCATCGTCACTCCCGTTGCCGCGGGCACCCTTGGCGTGCCCTTTCGCCGCTTTTTCCCTGCGGTGGCGCTCGGCGCGTTTCTCTACCTGCTTGTCCTGACCCTGCTGGGTCGCCTGCTCGGCCCCACCGCGCTCGCCCTGTTCGAGCGAGTGACGCGTGTGACAGGGGCGCTGGTCTCAGTGCTGCTGCTGCTCGGCGTCCTGTTCCTGGTGCGACAACTCAAGCAGGAGCTACCCGGCGCGGCGCGGGGGGAGCGGGCGGCGCTTGGGGCAGCAGTGGGGGTGGGGTTCCTCGCGGGGATCACGGCCCTGCTGGTCACGAATAGTGCGGTGGAACTGCTCACCCTTGGCGGACAGTTGACGCATCGGTCGGTGCCCGCCGTCGCTCCCGTGCTCGCAGGCGCCGAGGAGGTGAGCACGGGGTGGCATTTGCTGCTCGGCTGGCCTGGCTTTGTGCTCGTTGCAGGGGTGCTTGGCGCAGTAGTGAGTGCGATGGAGCACGGGGGGAGGGGACGCCTCTCGCGCGTGGGCGCACTGGTGCTCGGTGCGGGCCTGCCCCTGGCGGTCACGCTGCTCATCGTATCGCCGCTCGTCACGCATCCCCTCGTGGGACTGGCGCGCAGCAGTGGCGGCATCCTGCTGGGGATCGAGACGGTGCGCTGGGTCGCGTACGGCGTGGCCTTGGGCGAGTACTTGCCGGTCGCGGCGCGGATGCACGGGCGACGCCTCGCGTCCCCGTAGCATGCGGTCAGCGGGAGGTGAAGGACGGACGGACACCGCCAGTGGGCGAACCGGAGGTGCGTACGGTACACACGCCCCGCTTTGGACTAGGCTGTATGTTAGGGTGACAGGGAAGGGGGCTGACTCAGGACTAAGCTGCGCCGTGACGCTTGCATGTGAGCTGTCGCCCCCTTCACTCCAGGCACCGGGTGGCAGACTCAACGGGAGCGTGTGGCCTTCTCCATACAGACATGTCGCCCCCCGCGTGCCGAGTATCAGACAGCGGACACAGGAGGGCGGCGTGCACATCGGTGTCGATACACACAAGAAACAGCATGTCTTGGTTGCTCTCGATGCGCGCGGACAGACCTGCGGCACCCACACCGCCGCGAACACGCCGCCGGGATGGGCGGCGGCGCTCCAGTGGGCACGCGATCGCGATGCAACCTGCATCTGGGGGATCGAGAATAGCGGGTCGTTGGGCAAGGGTTTCGCTCAGTTCCTGCTCAGCAGCGGAGAATCCACGGTCCACGAGATTGTCCCCCATCGCACGGCACAGTATCGCAAGCGCGGACGTAATCAGGATAAGACTGATCACACCGATGCGCTGGCAATGGCGCGACTGCTGCAAGCGGAGGCTGAGCATCTGCCGCTCGTCGAACGGGATGATGTCAGCACCGAGTTGCGCCTATTGAGCGATCATCGCGACAACCTCGTGGCGGAGCGGACGCGTCTGGTCAATCAGTTGCACGCGCAGATGCTGCAGATCGATCCGTGCTACGCCGAGCAGAGCGGCACGCTGACGAGCCGGACGGGTATCCGCTATTGTCACGCGCTCGATCTGCCGCACGCCGATGGGGTTGTCCAGACGCGCCTGCTGATCGTGCGGCAACTCACCGAGCAGCTCCTGCGGTTGTGGGAGGAAATCGAAACGGTCGAAACCGCGCTCGCCGCGCGCGTCCGTGAGACGGAGACACCGCTCCTCGGCCTGTGCGGCATCGGGGTAATCGCGGCGGCGCGACTGATCGGCGAGCTCGGCTGTACGCCGCGGATTCACTCGGCTGCCGCGCTCGCCGCCCTGGCGGGGATCGCGCCGGTCGCGGTCTCGTCGGGCGGCCGGAACGGGCACCGGCTCAATCGGGGCGGGAACCGGCGACTGAATCGGACGTTCCACATGATCGCCTTGAGCCAACTGCGGTGTGAGCCGCTGGCGCGGGCGTATTACGCGAAGAAGCGGGCGGAAGGGAAGACGGCACGGTCGGCACTCCGGTGCTTGAAACGGCGCCTGGTCGATGTTGTCTACCGGCTGTTGCGGGAACAGGGGCGCGCTATGGCACCAAATGTGAGGGCAGGCAATGCGCTCGAGCCACCCTTGCAACCCGCCGCTTGACACGGGAGGCTCACATGATATTGCACGCATACCGGCAGTGAGGACTGTCAAACGTCGCGGCGCCTCACCTCAGCCCACCTCAAGGGCGAAGAGTGGCGACTGTGCGACGGCCACGGCCTTTTTCCTCACACAGGACCATTTTTGAGCTATCTTAGAAAGTGATTGCCATTGGTACGATCTTTCGGGCTCCCGTGACCGGCGTAGCAGACCACGAATCCATTAGCACAGAAGGGGCGGCGCGTGTGGCAGCAAACGATATCATCTATCTCAATGGCCCCAGCAGCGCCGGAAAGACAACGCTGTCTCGCACGCTGCAAGAACGCCTGCCCGCGCCATACCTCTACCTCAGCAGCGACACCCTGATCGAGTTGATGCCGGCCAAGGTGAACGACTGGAGCGGCGAGCGGAGCGCAATCGGCTACAGCTTTCAGAAGGTACTTGATGCAGGCGGACAAACGACCTATCGGGTCGTCACGGGCGAATACGGTGCGAAGATGTTCCCGGCCTTTCGTGCGATGGCCCTCGCCCTCGCACGGAGTGGCTTAAAACTGATCATAGACGACATCGCATTCGGCGAAGAACCGGCAAATCAGTGGCGCGAGTGCTTGCGCGACTTCGCGACGCTTTGGGTCGGCGTCACTGCCTCCGCCGAAACGCTGGCCGCTCGGGAAACGGCGCGCGGCGACCGCCTGATCGGCTCGGCGCGCGACCAACGCGCGCGCGTCCACCGGGGCGTGACCTACGACCTCTTCATCGATACAGGGGCACTCTCGATCGATGAAGCCACCGAGCGCATCGTCGCGCACCTTACCGCAGGGGGGTCATGTGTGGAGCAGGACAAGACCCTCGCGCCTCCTCCTCGTGAGGGGAGATAGCCAGTTCTGCTCGATAGTGTGGCTATCCCAAGGTGTCAGATAGCCTTCTGCCTGATGAGGAGCCCGCGCCGTGTGGTCGTGATCCCGTGCGGTGCGTCCCGTTCTCGATGCGCTCGCACGATGCGATCGGCGGTCGCCGCACTGAGCGTAAGGAGTTGCGCTCGCACGCTGTCGGCAGCGTCAGATGGCCGTGCCGTTTGAGCACTGGGACCAACTCGGGTAGGAAGACCCAGTGTCACCTGACAAGAGTAGTTATCGTCATGTCGATCCTGCGGCACCAGATTTCCCCGCCACGGCAAGGACCTGCGATCGAGACATCGCTGAGAGAGGGCACAGATTCTCGCCACGCTGAGTGCCAGCGGACGTGCAGGCTTATACGGCTTAGTCCACCCCACTCTTCGTGATTTGTCGGGTAGGAGGACAGCATTTGGAGTGAACCCCTGAAGGCGAACCAGAGCATAAGGGAACTTCTCGAAGAATGGCGGTAGACTGGCCGCCACACGAGGAGGAACGCAATGGGACGGTCACGGGTACACAGCCGCGAGTTCAAGTTGGAAGCCTGCCGCCATGCCGCCCAGGGGGCACCCGTGAGCGGCGAGAAGCGACCGGCGCAAGTGTGTCGAGAACATCAGTTGAGCGAAGGGTTGTTGCTACGCTGGCGGCATGAGTACGAAGCACGAGGCGAGGCGGCCTTCGCGCCACAGGTGCTGTCGGAGAGTGAAACGCTGGCGCGCAAGGTGGCGGAGTTGGAACGGTTCTGCGGGCAACTGGCGCTGGAGAATGCGGTTTTAAAAAAGGCGCTGAACAGCTCCCCCACGAAGCGCGGTGCATCATGATTGCCGAAGCGCACGCGACCCACCCCGTGCTTTCCGTGCGTCGCTTATGCGCCTTGTTCAGGGTGGGTCGTACCGGGTATTATGCCCATGCCGCTGCAACAGCACGCACGGGTGACACGACGTTGCGTGCTGCTATCGAGGCGATTGTGCTGGCCTTTCCCGGTTACGGCTACCGTCGCGTCACCGCCGCACTGCACCGGGAAGGGTGGCTGGTGAACCACAAGCGGGTGTTGCGCAGCATGCGTGCGGAAAGCCTGTTGTGCCAGTTGCAACGGCGCTTTGTCGTCACCACCGACTCCCGCCACGGCGGTCGCGTCTACCCGAATCTTCTGAGCGGGATGATGCTGACGGGACTGGATCAGGCGTGGGTGGCGGATATTACGTACATTCGTCTTCCCACGGCCTTCGTGTATCTCGCCTGTGTGCTCGATGCCTATTCGCGTCGTTGTGTGGGGTGGCAGTTGTCACGCGAGATTGACACCACGCTCACCCTTGCCGCACTCGACCACGCCCTGGCCCAGCGGCGTCCGCTGCCGGGGCTGATCCATCACTCGGATCGCGGCGTGCAGTATGCCAGCAGCGCCTATGTGATGCGCCTCGAAGAGGCCGGGGCACACGTGAGCATGTCGGCAGTGGGCAACCCATACCACAATGCCAAAGCGGAGAGCTTCTTCAAGACGCTGAAGCACGAGGAGGTGTACCTGAAGGACTATCGAAGTTTCGAAGAAGCCGAAGCGAATCTCGCACGATTCATCGAAGACGTGTATAACACGAAGCGATTACATTCGAGCTTGGGCTATTTACCGCCCACAGAGTTCGAGGCGGCGGCAGCACTGAGCACAGAGTTCGCTTACGCCGTGGTTCGCTCGTAGGGGTTCACTCCAGTTTGTCGCCAAACACCCAGTGGTCTTGTCTTTCTTTGTTCAGTTTTCCCCAATACCGGGCGGTTGTCCAGTATGTGGGTTTGGTTGGGTGCGTGCTTCGGACGTATCGGACTTCGCGCGTAAACATCCAGTTATCTAGTTTGCTGAATGTTTCGCTGGCTACTACTCCGCGATAGTAGTTTGCCCATCCCCGTACGATGGGGTTGAGCGTTTTGAGGGTGGCTTGGACATTGCTGCCCCGCATCCGCATCCATTCGTCGCGTAGCTTTGCCTTGATACGTTTGACCGCATCATCGCTTGGTTTGATAAGCAGTTTGTAGCCCGTTGCCGTGCTTTCTTCTTTGTAGTGTCTGATGTTGAAGCCAAGAAAGTCGAAGCCTTCGGTCAGGTGAACAATACGGGTCTTTTCGTCGGAGAGTCGAAGTCCACGTTTTGCCAGCCATTCTTTCAGGAGGTCTACGACCTTTTCCGCATCTTCTCTGGTTTCGCAGCACACTACAAAGTCATCTGCGTATCGCACCACTGCGCGTGGGCCGATGATTTCCCCTCGAATGTTGTGTTTCACACCGAGGGCTTTTTCCAGCCCGTGCAGGGCGATGTTCGCCAACAGAGGGCTGATCACACCACCTTGCGGGGTGCCCGCTTCGGTGTCGTGAAGGGCATTCTTGTCCACATACCCTGCTTTCAACCATTGCTGGATTAGGGACCTTCCGGGTACCGCGCCAATGGTTTGGAGCAGGAAGTCATGGTTGATGTTGTCAAATGCCCCCTTGATGTCCGCGTCTACTATCCACTTCTTGCGCTTGTTGGGTCGCGCCAGCATGTAGATTTTGCCGATGGCATCATGCGCGCTTCGTCCCGGTCGGAATCCGTAACTGGTTCCCTCAAATCTGGCTTCCCAGACGGGTTCCAGCGCGTTCTTGACTCGTGCCTGTAGGCAGCGGTCAATCACGGTCGGGATGCCGAGGGGACGAAGCTTGCCGTTGGCTTTCGGGATGTACACTCGTTTAGCGGGTCTGGCTTTCCACGGTTGGAAAGTCATCAGGTAGTCCACGAGTCTACCGCGCGCTTCGGGTGTCTTGACCGTCACCTTGTCCACGCCCGCCGTGTTTTTGCCCCGGTTTTCCTGCGTCACCCGTCGAACACTCACGAGTGTGTTCGAGCGACTGCGCAGCATCAGCCGTTGGAGCGAGCGGACTTTCGCCCACTCACCCGCCCGTGTGGCCCGAAAGATGCGTTGCCGCAGATTGCGGACGTTCCCACGGGCTTCCCGCCAGTTGACGGTATGCCAGTCGGTCGGTCTCTCGGTTTCGGTTACAGTTGCCTGCATCTACCGTACTCCTCGATTTGCAATCTTTGCCCCACTCTGTCGGGGACTCACCCGGCCCACGTCTGCACCCTTTCGGGTTGGGTATTGCCCTATCCAGCCGGTTAATAGCTGGCATTCGCTTTTTGGGCCATCCTACGCCCGCTGCGGGATTGGGCCGTGCTTGCGCGTGGCTTACTGGCGTTACCGCCAGACCTCAACGGGGTTACCACGTTCCGCGCTAATAAGATACAACGGGGGTGGATGTCTCCTATACTCCGAGGTCTTGGTGTCCTGTCCTATTGTACGTGAAGTCAATAGGCATTCGTGCAAGCAGTGGCAGTCTTGCACCTTGACCTGTTCCGCCGTCTTTGTCAGCCATCCTCCGGCGGTCTGATTTGACGAAGCCTCATCGGAGATTCACTTGCGTTCATCCGTCCCGTTTTCCCCTTGCCTGTGGCAGCTTTGATGACTAGCCGCTCTTGGGCTTTTACCCCCCGCTTCACACCCCGCTGTTACCGGCGACGCATGGGGGGGTGGGGACAGGCATTGGACACTTGCCTGAGTCTCGCTTTTCGTCGAGACTGCTCATTTGGCGCGACCTCGTGTCGCACCGCCACCAGTATCACGATAGGGAAATGTACTCATAATTGCTGAGTCAATCCCCGTCGCTCCATCACGGCGATCAACATACGCACTTCGCCCATGTCCGCGCACGTTTCGTACTCGTTTCGCATCGCCCGTGAGACGCCTGACGATTCTCAAGCGCAAGGTTCCTTGTTGATCTCACACGCCATCGTGCCACGACGCGCCTGCAATCAGCAGATGACAGACGTATTGCTTTTGGTGGTCTTTGTATTATTATTGTACCATAAGAGTTTTGTTTGTTCGCTTCTCGATACCAGGGAGGGGTCGCGTGAGGGGAGGGTGCCATGTGTATGAGTCCAAGTATCGTTTCCCCTGCCCCCTGAGGGCGGCAGCCGTTGTGGCGCAGTACGTGCAGAACATGTGGTGCAATGACCAGGAAAACAGACGCACGCATCGCACCCGGGGGCGCGCGATGCGTATCGTGGCTCGTGCCATCGGCACCGTGTCGTTCAGCCTGCGTGGCAACGTCGGATGACGCGTATCCCGCGACCGACGCGCTCGCGCGGCGACGTGCGTCACACGGCACCGGTGCCGTGTGATATCGCTCCCCCTGCGGAACCGATCCCGCTCACCTCCGCTTCCCTCGATCGGCAGCTGCGTCGTTTGTGTGTCTTCCTTTACGCCGTCGCCCTCGGCACCACGGTGATATTCGCCAATCTCCCTGCACGCACCCTCGATCTCGATCGGCGCACCATCAATCTGCTCATCCTCCCCGCCATTCTCGCCCTTGGATTGGTCTGGCGCGTTCCCTGGCAGCGCTTGCCGCGCAATGCCTTTCTCATCATTACCTTCGCCACGATCGTGTTCATCACCCTCGGGGTGCGCTTCAGCGGTGGTTGGGATAGCCCCCTGCAGGCATTCTCCTTTCTTGCCATCGTCTTCAACGCCGCATACTATCGCCGTCGTCTCGCCGTTGTGCTCGATGGCTGTGTCGCGCTCGCCCATCTCGTCCCCGCGTTCTACGACGCACGCGGGGCGATGCTCGTCGCACATCTGGTCATCTTCGTGCCGGTCTTGCTTTCCATCGGCTTTGTCGCGGATGCGCTTACGGGTCACATCAAGCAGCGCGAGCGGCAGGTCGGCGCGCTGGTCGCGCGACACCAGGAAGCGGCCCGCGAACTGGCGCGCCTCGCCGCCCTACAGCGCGCTGGCGTCATCATCACGGCACAACTCGATCCCGACGAGGCGATGCAAACGGTGGTCCAAGAGCTCTCGGAATCCCTCGGGTATCGGTATGTCGGTATCTACTTGCTCGAGGGGGTCCACCTCGTCCTCCATGCGCACGCTGGCTTCGACACGCCCATCATGCGAGAGGCGATCGCGGAAGGGGTAATGGGGCGTGCCGTGCGCACCCGCCACGCCGTCCTCGTTGCCGATGTGTGCCGGGACTCCGAGTACGTCGCTGTTCTGCCGGGGATCCGCAGCGAGATCTGCGTGCCGTTGCTCCATGATGCTGCCGTCGTGGGAGTCATGAATGTCGAAAGCATGCAAGTCCTCGACGAAAGCGATCTCGAACTGCTCGAACTCTTCGCGCAACAAACGAGCGCCGCGTTGCACAACGCCCGGATGCATGCGGGAGTCACGCAGGCGGCACGCACGGATTCCCTGACGGGAACGCTGAATCGTGGGGCGCTCGATGCGCTGCTCGCCCAGGCGGTGGTACAGGCGGTATGCACGCACGCGCCGCTCGGCCTGCTGTTCTTTGATCTCGATCATTTCAAGCGGTTGAACGATCGGTGGGGGCATCAACTCGGCGACGCGGTGCTGTGCGCGGTTGTGCAAACGATCGACATGCATCTCCGCCCGGGCGACACGATCGGGCGGTATGGAGGGGAAGAGTTTCTCATCGTCTTGCCCGATACCGGGGCAACCGAAGCGGGCATGATCGCCGAGCGGCTCCGTGCCAGTGTAGCTGCGGTGCGACTCCCCACCGTGTGGGGGAAGGTGCCGGAGCAGCTCACCGTGAGTATCGGCATTGCGTGCCTGCCCGAGGACGGCGACGATGTCGCCGCGCTGATTCGGGTCGCAGACGCTGCCCTCTATGACGCAAAGGCCGAGGGACGTAATCGGGTGCGGGGCGGCGGACACGTCGCGAGCACCACCCGCCAGCGGTGATCAGACTGCGGCTACTGCTTCTTGCGCAGCCAGTGTCATCAACTCGGGGCCGACGCTGAGGATCGTTGCGGGGTCAATCGGTGCGTGCGTGCCGCCGATGCCGAGGACGCCACCCTTGTACGCCGCGACCTGCAACACCCGCCCGCTTGCGGGGTCGATGTCAATGTGCGCCACCGTGCCGACGAACCGCCCCGCCTGGTCCACCACCTTCAGGTGCAGGATCTGGTCCAGTTCGATCAGCATCTCGCGCAGGTTCTTGTGTACCACCTGATGGCTCGCCACGGTGATCGCGTCCGGGCCTATGCTCTGCAACTGCGCGAAGGGGATGAAGAAGTCGCCGTTTTCACCCGTGGTCTCCACTGCGCGCAGGTGGAGCAGGTGCAGATCGAACAGCGGTTGCGCGATCACCCCCAGTTTGGTTCCCTCGGTCAACGACACCACCGCGCGGCCCTTCAGTGTGCTCGCATCCATGCCCATGCCTCCGTTCATCGCTGCCCAACACCCGATCATCACGCCATGTGTGATCACTCCCGGCGCGCGCTGCCGGGTTGCCCCGCACGGCGCATCCCGCGTTGGCCCTCACCCGCACCCGTGTAGTGGACGTGGCCGTTGCTGCCCTCCTCCACATGGACCTCCTCGCGCCGCACGGTGTCCGTCACCCACTCCGTTTCCTCGGTCACTTCCTTGCGCACATCCACCTCGCCCGTCACCACCGCCACTTTCGTGGTCACGACTTCCTGCGCGTGCAGGGGGATCTCCACCACGCCCCCGCCCCGTGCAAGATCATCCGCCGTTGCCGGGCGATACACGGCGCGCTGCCGCACATACACTTCCTCGTGCCGCACCGGTACCTGCATCGTCGCCTGCGCATCCACGGCAGTCTTGACGATGCGTACGCGCCCCGCGTCCACGTCCTGGACGTGCGCCTGCAACTCTTCCTCGACCACCGGCACCGTCAGATGCTCACCCCCGCGCAATTCCGTACGCGTCGCGTGGTCCGCGAAGCCGGACGCGGCGTGCGGCACGGGTGCGTCGTGGCCGATCACCTTCACGAATGGGCGCACCGGCGCGGCGTCCCTCCCGACGCGGGGAGCCGGGGCGTCGTCAAATGCCTGCTCCTGCTCCGCCGCGAACACGTCCGTGTCCGCCGCGAGGTCGTACGGGGTCGTCGCCAGGTGCCGCGCCTCGTTGCGGTCAATCGTGAGCAGCACCTGCGTACCCTGCACCTGCGCGACCGTGGCGCGTGGCAGCACGCTGTCTTTGAGAAACCAGAACCCCTTGCGCACAAGAAAAGCGTCAGGTCCCACATGTCCAACGTGACCAAGCATCGCCCCATCCGCGCTGTAAACCGCTTTGCCAATCGCGAGCCGGTGGCTCGTCGCCGTGGTACTGTGTGCCGTCATGCGTGACCCTCCCTTCAGTCAGTGGCCCCCGGTGAGCGAACGGCGGAAACCCTTGCTCCCCGTCCTATAACCTTTGGTCAAGCTGTTTATGCATGATGCGTGCCATGTGTACGTACATGAATGGGTGTGCGGTGATGGACTGGGGGACTGGCGAGATCGCGGGTTGCGGGCACGCACGGTATCCGCCCGGTGTTGCGCATCCGCGTGTGCGAGTACGCTGGCTCGCGTTGCGGCACCGCAGGAATGCGTGGAGGCGATGTCCCGTATACCTCCGATTTCGTCTCGCTTTGCCTGCCGGGGATGCCTCGCGCCGTAGCGGAGCTATTGTCATTCCATCGGTGCAGCGGTACAACTTACAAGTTGATCTGATCGGGGGGCGTGTGGAGTTTCGCATCCTGTTCTACGAGCGTACGGGTGTGGATGGCGATGCCCGTGAATCGCCGCTGCGGGACTTCCTCACCGACTTGCGCCGGAGCCATCCCGATCTGGAGAAGTTGCTCGTCGCGGGGCTGACGAAACTGCGCGACCGCCGCTTTCACGGCCCACCCCTGACCGCGCAGGTGGACGCGGAGCATGATCTCTACGAGTTGCGCGTCGGGCGCGCCAACATCGCGCGGGTGTTCTTCTTTTTTCAGCCCGGACAGGTGATTGTGGTGACCAATGGCTACGTGAAGAAGCAGCAGAAGCTGGACGCAGGCGAACTGAGCCGCGCCCGTGCCTATCGACGGGACTGGGAGGAGCGCAACCGATGAGCGGGCGACCGATGGACGATCTCGACGCATACCTCGCCCAATACGATGAGCGGGAACGCGAGGAACTGGCAACGGCATCGCGCGCAATTGACGTGGCGGTGCTGCTCCATCACGCACGGGAAGGGCGGGGCGTCACGCAGAAGGCGCTCGCCGCGCGGGTCGGCCTCAGCCCGCAGGCGATCAGCAAGCTGGAGCAGCCGCAGCACAACCTCACGCTCGGCACGCTGCAACGCTACCTGAACGCGCTTGGCTATTCCGTGGAGATCACCGTCAAGGAGCCGGACACGGGGGAGGTGGTGGAGCGCGTCATCCTCGCGCCTGCGGAGGGCGTGCGGTCCGCATAGGAGTATGACACGACGAGTGGAGAGGAACGATAAGTCAACCATTGCCCTGCCGAAGGGCGTACTCCGCAGCGAGGCGCTCGTCTCGAAAACCCCCAATTAGGCGACATAGCAGAGGGTATCCGTTAAGCGTTCCATGAGGATGCGGTCCCAGGCGCGGTCGCCGCCGATGGTGCTGTCGGGCGCGAGCCCCTCAGCTGAGCACAAGCGCCACGTAGCTTCGCGCGTCCTCGAGGAGGTCATCGCGGAGGGCGCCTGCGCGCGCGCGCAACGACAGTCCTTGCATCATGTCGACGATGAGGCGGCTTCTCGCCCGCGCTGACGTGGCGGTGGACAGGCGTCCGTTGGTCATCTCCTCCTCGAAGCGACACTCCAGGACGGCGGCTAACGCGCCGAGCCCGCGCGCGATCTCCGCGCGGATGTCCTCCGAACCCTCGGCTTGTGCGGCGGCCACGCAGGCCATGAGGCAGCCACTCGGGCGACCCTCGGTGGTGGCGGCCCTGACCGACGCCTCGAGTAAGGCGCCGACCGCGTCAACGATCGCCGGCTGCGCGTCGAAGGCGGCGAGCGGCGCCGCACCAATGGTCTGGCCGTAGCGCTGCAGCGCCTGCAAGAACAGCGCGGACTTGTCGCCGAACAGCCTGTAGAGGCTGGGCTTGGTCACGCCGGCGGCGCGGGCGATGCGGGCGACGTCGACCCCCTCGAAGCCGTCCGCCCAGAAAAGCTCGACCGCCCGGTCGAGCGCCGCGTCCGGGTCGAATGCGCGGGGGCGTCCAGGAGATCGCTTCCGACCAGTGTTTGCTACCATTAAGTACGTAATCCCTTGACATCCGCATCCAGCCCCTGGATACTGTACCCACGGGTATCTAATGTAAGGGTACCAAAGACAACGATGGAGAGCAAGGTGGATCGTATCGAAGGCAAGGTCGCGTTAATCACGGGGGCAAACGGCGGCATCGGAAAGGAGGTCGCGCGGCAGTTGGCGCTCTCCGGCACATATAGGACGATCTACCTGGCGTGCAGGAACCCGTCGAAAGCCACCGTCGCCAAGAAGGATCTCGAGACCGCGACCGGCAAGGCGATCTTTGAGATCGTCATCATGGACGTGTCCGATCCGGCCTCGGTCCGGGCGGCGCTGTCGTCCGTCCACGAGACAATCGACGACTTGGTCATGAACGCGGGCGGCTCGGGCGGCAAGACACCGTTGGCTCTGACCAAGGACGGGGTGACGGAGATCTTCGCGTCCAACGTCCTGGGGCACGTCGTGTTGCTCGACGGATTGATCAAGGACGACAAGTTGGGGCTGGCCGCGGTCTTCGCCGGGAGCGAAGCGGCGCGGGGCTTCCCGCGGCTGGGGATGAAGCGGCCGATCCTGGCGACATCCTCGGCCGATGAGTTCGCGTCGCTCTGCGACGGGACCTACTTCCGCGGGCGCAAGGCCGACGGCACGCTGGCCTACGGCCAGGTCAAGTATGTCGGCGCGATGTGGATGGCCGCCGCCGCACGGCGCCACCCGACGCTCAGGCTCATCACGATGAGTCCCGGGAACACGCGCGGCACGGACGTCGCGCGCAACTTTCCGTTGCCACTCCGCCTCATGTTGAAATACATCATTATGCCTGTGGTCGCTCCCCTCTTCGGGCTGGTCCACAATGTCGATCAGGGGGCCAAGCGACTGATCGAGGGACTGAACGACGAGACCCTGAAGAACGGTTCTTTCTACGGAAGTAAGGCGAACACGCTGACGGGTCCCGTGATTGACCAGAGTGAGATTTTCCCCGATCTGGCGAACACAACCTACCAGGACAATGCCAGCGACGCGGTGCATCGCTTCGTCTAAGCCCAAGCGCGTGACTGACACGCTGCACGCTGCTCTCGTCTGAACGATGCTGGTAGCGCTGCGTCCGCTTCACAGGAGATTGAAGACCATGACCTTCACCTATCACAAGGGCGAACGGACGCCGTACCCAGACGGCTTCGCGACTAAGAGTATCGAGACCAACGGCGCGACGATCCACACGCGGGTGGGCGGGCGCGGGCCAGCCGTCGTGCTGCTGCACGGCTACGGCGTGACCGGGGACTCCTGGGCGCCCCTGGCCACAACGCTGGCCGACACCCACACCGTCATCGTCCCGGACCTGCGCGGGTTCGGGCTCTCCTCCAAGCCGGAGGGCGGCTATGACAAGAAGACCCAAGCCGGGGATGTGGCGGGGGGCCTGGACGCGCTCGGGGTCGCGCGCGCGGCCCTCGTCACCCACGACATGGGCGGCCTGGTCGGCTTCGCCTTCGCCGCACAGCAGCGCGACCGCGTGACGCGCTGGGTGGCGATGGATGGGCCGCTCCCCGGGATCGGCCCGTGGGACCAGCTCACCAACAATCCCCGGCTCTGGCACTTCGGCTTCGGCGGCCCCGACATGGAGCGGCTGGTGGCCGGCCGCGAACGCATCTACCTCGACCATTTCTGGAACGACTTTTCCGCCGACCCGGCCGCCTTCGGCGAGGAGATGCGGGCGCATTATGCGGCGCTCTACGGCTTGCCCGGCGGGATGCGGGCGGGCTTTGCGCAGTTCGCCGCCTTTGCGCAGGATGCGGCCGACAACAGGGGCTTCCTCGCAGAGGGGAAGCTCACGATCCCAGTCCTCGCCGTCGGCGGCGAGGCGTCCAGCGGGGCGCTGGTGGAAACGCTGATGCGGCTCGTCGCCGACCAGGTGGAGGGTGCCGTCGTCCCGGCTGCGGCGCACTGGCTAATGGAGGAGAACCCGGAGGCGACCGTGACGCTCGTAGGGCACTTCCTCGCGTAGGCTCAGGGGATCAGGACAGGCTGCGTGCGTGGAAGCTTTCATTGGCTTGTACCGCTTCGCGCCGTTGAGGCGTTCCCAATCTCGCCTGCGCCCCCCGCTACTTCAACGCCCGCAGCCGGTTGTGCCGTCGCCGGTCCATCATACGATTCGTGCATCGTAATCACGCGTTTCCCGCGACCGCCTCTGCGTTCCGCCGAATGGTGCGCAGCGGCGATCTCGTCAAGGGAGTAAACACTATCAATGACCGCGTGTAGGACTCCACGTTCGATATAGGGGTAGATTGACGAAACGTCAATCAAAGGACGCGAACGACCGACGGCAACGGGCGATGCGTCGCGAAGGATGTCAAGTTAGGATCTGCATCATCCTGACATTTTCCGCGATGTCACGCCGACGCACCACACGGTTCCTCCAACTTCTTGTGTTGCCATGAACGTTTTGGTGCGCGACTACATCTTTGCGAACATGTGGTCGTTCGCGTCTGCGTCAATCACCCCGCCTTTTTCACCAGGCAGGGGCGTTTCTGAGACGCAAGTCGTTGACGGTCGGTCGTCGTGAGTGTGCATGACCGTCCCAAAAGATGCCGATAGAGTACGCGCTCAGTACCCGGCGACAGGGTCGTAAACGTTGCGCAGCGGCGCATCGGCGAGAAACCGTCGCACGTTGTCGCGGATCAACTCCATGCCACGCTCCCAGTGCCGGGGCGTCGCCCCCGAAGTGTGCGCCGTGATGAGCACATTGGGCAGGCGCCAGAGCGCGGAGTCGGCGGGGAGCGGCTCAGGCGTCGTCACATCGAGACCCGCCCCGGCGATCATGCCGCCCCGCAGCGCGGCGATCAGCGCGTTCTGATCGATCAGGGCGCCGCGTCCCGTGTTGTAAAGGTAGGCCGTTCGCTTCATCCGCGCCAGTTCCGCCGCGCCCACGATGCCCCGCGTCGCTGCGGTGAGGGGCACGCACAGCGCCAAATGGTCCGCCGCGACCAGCAGCGCGGGCAGCGCGTCCGGGGCAAAGAGGCGGGTGACATGCGGCGGGAGGTCACCAGGAGATCGTCGCGTCGCGATCACGCGCATGCCGATCCCGTGGGCCCGCTGTGCGAGCGCATCCCCGATCGCCCCGAGGCCGACCACCCCGAGTGTTTGGCCCCCGAGTTCAAACACCGGGGGCCACATCGTGCGGGAGGCCCCACGCGTCGCCGGATTGGGTGTGGTTTCGCCCTCGCGCCAGACATGGCGATCCTGCTGCCGAATGAGGACGGGCAGGTTGCGTGCGAAGGCGAACATCAGCGCGAGCACATGCTCGGCGATGTTCGGGGCAGTGACGCCACTGAAGGTCGTGATCGTGATGCCGCGCGTGAGCATCTCAGGCGTTACCATGCGCTCCACCCCCGCTACGGGGAGCTGGACCCACCGGAGCCGCAATGCCGCCGCGAGCAAGTCCGCCGATAGCGCGCCGCCGCCGATCAGGGCGTCGGCATCGCCGATTGCCGCAGCCAGTTCCCCCTCCGTCGCGCAGACCGGGAAGGCGACAGCCGGGAACGCGGCCCGCAACGCGCCGAGGTACGGCTCCTCCAGGGCAAAGCGCAAAATGATCGTTCGTTGCATCCGTCCCCCCGCTTCTGGCCGCCGCACGATGCGGGCGGGATCACGCGATACACGGTATCACCGACATCACGGCGGAGGGTTTGATCCGCAGTCTCGAAGGCGACACACACGAACTCTTACTGGGTTGGGGTTGCCGTATTCCTCACCGTAACTGTAATGGGTCAGTGAGGCCTGTCACCTTATCGTGCAGTGAAGCTGGCGAGTTGTGGGTGGGTCGCGAAGGTAGTTTCTGGCATCGTCTGCGCAATCCACTGACGCGCTCGTTACCTCCACGCGGGCATCATACTCCTTGGGGTCGAACCGATCACTGCCGTAAAAGCGGTAATGCGCGGCGGCAAGATAACCTACATCCATAAGGTCGGCAAACGGACGATGATCTCCGTGCGCGAGGTCAAGCGGCTTCGGGCCACGTCACTCGTTCACGACCCGCGTTCTATCGCGACGGTCTTTGAAAACCGGTACCTTCGTTGGTACTCCCCGCCTACCCGGCCGGTTTCATCATAATGATCTTGTTCGCCGCCGCCATGAAGTCGCTAACCGCTTGTGAGACCGACTGACGACTAAACGCGACCTGCTGTCCGGCATCGATCTGCGCCTTGATAATCGCGGCCGAGGTGGTCGGCAGGACGGGCAATGGTCGCGCGGGGTAGGTCATCTCCCGCGAGATCTGCTTGACGAACGCTGCCTCGGATGGGTCAAGATCCGGCAGCAACGCATCCCGAATCGCCGACGACGATGGCGCACCCTCGTCGAGCCGTGTGATCTTCCCGGCGGGCACCGAGTTGACGAAGAAATCGAGCAGCGTCACCGACAGCTTGGGATTACGGGCGTTAGCCGCCACGCTGATCAGGATCGGCGGAAAGAACCACCAGTCCTTCGATGCGCCCGGTAGCTCCGGGACACTGTACATCTGGAGCGGGGTCTTGGTCAACCGCTGCAACTGGGTCAGTGCGTTGCTACTCACCAGCCCGATCGCCGTCTGGTTGGTCACGAGCAAGTTAGTCGTATTGCCGCCGTTATCGGCCTGGACCTGGACATCGGCGGGCGGAACGACCTGATCGCCGCGCAGCTTGACCCAGAACGCAAGCCAATCACTGAGGGTGCCCGCAGTGAAGCCCAGGTTGCCATCCGGCGTGAACAGCTCCTCTCCGCGCTGGCGGATCCATGCTTGCAGATGCCGCTGGGTCGTTCCGGTGGTCGGGTCGCCGATGCCCCATATCTTGTTCGCCGGGTCCGACAGCTCCTTACTCAACGCCGCGAGATCGTCCCAGGTCTTTACTTTGGTGTAGTCAATCCCGCGTTGCTGGAGCAGCGGCGCGTTCGTGACCACCGCCTGGCCGACGTAGTGTGTCGGCAGGGCGAAAAGACCGTTCTTCAAGCGCCCGTCTGCGATATTGGTGTCGGTGAGCGCCTTGGTATTGATGGTGTTGCCGAGGTAGGGTTGCAGGTTCAGCAATGCGCCGGATGAGCCATAGATGCCGACCCGGTCGTCCCGCATCCACAGAACGTCCGGCAAGCTCTTCGAGGCGGCCTGCGTCGTCAGCCGGTCGTTGTAGCTGTTCAGATCGGCGAATTGCAGGTTGCTCGTCACTCCTGCATTGTCCTTCTGGAATAGCGTCAGCGCCGACTTGTAGAGGTCCGCGCGCTGCGCGGTTCCCCACTGGCCTACATTTAGCGATTTGGGTTCGCTGCTTCCCGGTCCCGCCGTGCAGGCGGTCGCGCTTGCTACCAGGCCGGCTGCCCCTAATTTCAGGAACCATCGGCGTGACACTGCCCCGGTGCTCGACAACGGATCACTCATCGTCCACCTTCCTCCTCCGGCATTCCCGGCTACACGCGCTTACTTAAGTCCCGTCGTGGCGATGCCCTGAACCAACTGCTTCTGGGCGAAGAGAAAGACCAGGAACAGGGGGACGAGCGACAACACCGACATGGCAAACATCGCCCCCCAGGCCGATGTCCCCGTCGAATCGAGAAACGCGTTCAGTGCGATCGGCACGGTGTAGTTATCCGTCTCCGTGAGATAGAGGAGCGGTCCGAGGAAATCGTTCCACGTCCAGATGAAGGTGAAGACCGCAGTCACTGCCAGTGCCGGTTTCATGAGCGGGAGGATGATGCGCCAGAAGACGCCGATTGGCCCGCAGCCGTCCACCGTCGCCGCGTCGTCGAGTTCGCGCGGCAGCCCCCGAATGAACTGGACGAGCAGGAAGACGAAGAACGAATCGACCGCGAGGAATTTCGGGACGACGAGCGGTAAAAAGGTATTCGTCCAGTTGATCGCGTGAAAGAGGATGTACTGTGGCACGAGTACGACTTGAAACGGGAGCATGATCGTGCCGAGCATCAAGGCGAACAGCACCGGTTTGAACCGGAACTCGAGGCGGGCGAAGACGTACGCGGCAAGGGAACAGGAAAACAGGTTGCCAATGACGGAAAGCCCGGCGACGATCGCGGAGTTGAGAAAGAACGTGGAGAACGGAATGCCGAGCGCGTTCCAGCCCTCCGCGAAGTTGTCGAGGGTCCACTCCTTCGGCCACAACCCCGGCTCGGAGAAGATGAGTTGCCCGGGCTTGAAGGCGCTGGACAGCATCCAGAGCGGCGGGTAGATCATCACCACGCCGATCGCGATGATGCCGATGTGGGCCAGGAGCTTCATCGGGGAGAGCCGCCCGGCTCTGCGTGTCGTTGCGGGCGCGGCCACGCGCGTCTCTGCGGAGTGCAAATCTACGACGTTCACGGTCATTCCCCCCCGTAGAAAACCCAGCGTTTGGAGGTCCCGAACGCGATCGCGGTCAGTGCCATGATCACCACCACGAGGAGCCACGCCATCGCCGAGGCATACCCCATGTTGAAGTTGGTGAATGCCTGCTGATACAGATAGAGCGTGTACAGCAAGGTCGAGTTGATCGGCCCCCCGGTCCCGGAGCTAATCACATACGCCTGGGTGAATGTCTGAAACGCATGGATCATTTGCAGCACCAGGTTGAAGAAGATCACCGGGCTCAACATCGGAATCGTGATCCGCCAGAACTTGGTCCATGGCTTAGCGCCATCAACCGCGGCCGCTTCATACAGTTCCTGCGGCACCTGCCGGAGTCCGGCAAGGAAGATGAGCATCGGTGATCCGAAGGTCCAGACGTGCAGGATGATGAGCGTCGTCAGGGCGTGCTGTGGCGTCGCGATCCAGGCCGGTGGCTTAACGACGCCGAGCGCAGTGAGCACCTGGTTGATCAGCCCCGCCGCACCGAAGATCTGCCGCCACAGCACGGCGATCGCCACACTCGATCCAAGCAGTGAGGGGAGGTAGTACACCGACCGGTAGAACGCGAGGCCCGCCAACCCCTGATTCAGCACGACCGCGATTGCCAGCGCGAACGCCAGTTGCAGTGGCACCGACACGAGGACGTATTTGAGCGTGACGAGTGACGCCGTAAAGAACTTCGGGTCGTTGGTGAACATCTGCACGTAGTTCTGCACGCCGATCCAGTTGGCGTCGCCGAGCAGGTTGTAGTTCGTGAACGACAGATACAGGGAGGCGATCATCGGCCCGAGCGTGATCGCACACAGCCCGATGAGCCACGGCGTCAACAGCAACCAGGGCGTGAGCCGGTGCGCACGTCCCGTAGATGGCGTTGCCGACGCCGTGCGTGAGGGGGTGTTTGCCGGGGGCGCACCACGCGGTTTGTCTGTGTCGCGGACGGTACTCTGGCTTGACATTCGCTTTCCCCTGTTCTCGCCCTGCCCGGACGCACGCAGCCGTTGCGCCGGATCGGTGCTCATCAGCAGTAATTCGCGCCCTTCGTGGTCGCGCTCACCGTCCTGTATATGACGGACCGCTCATGCACTGGCCCATAGCGCGCGGCACGGTCTCGCTTCTCGGGGGTTGATAGCCGCATTCTACCGCGTTGAATATCCGGCTGCCTACGCACTATTGGGTCAATAACCCGCGACCTTGTTGACCACGTTGCCCAGCGGTTGTCCCGCCACAAACCGACGGAGATTGGCGACGAAAATCTCGACACTGCGTTGATTGGTGGCGGCGGTTGTCGCCCCATTGTGCGGCGTGACAATCACGTTCGGCAACGTCCAGAAAGGGCTTGTCTCCGGCAAGGGTTCGATTCCATGGGCGTCAAGACCGGCGCCAGCGATCCACCCCTCTTGCAGCGCCTTCAACAGGGCATCATCGTCGGCGATCCCGCCCCGCGAGATGCAGATGAAGTATGCCGTCGGCTTCATCGCACGGAACGCCACTTCATTGAACACCCCTGTCGTGTCCGCAGTGTTCGGCGCGGTCACAACGACGAAATCAGCCTCGCTCAGGAATTCGTGCAGTTGGTCGGCGCGGAACATCCGGTCAACACCGGGTACCGGCCGGTCTGCGTTTCGTCGCAGGCCGAGAATCCGCATATGGAAGGCCTGCGCTTTGGCCGCGAGGTCCGCACCGGAGTTTCCCAGCCCATAGATGGCGAGCGTCATACCGTTCAACTCGGGATGCGTGAACCGATCCCATTTCCGGTTCGCCTGGGCGCGCATCCAGCGGGGCACATCGCGGTTGAGCATCTGCATCAACAACATCGCATGTTCCGCGAGCGGGATCGCACCGTTACCAACGGATGACGTCACCACGACGGGACTGGCGAGCATCTCCGGGTAGAGCGAATTGTCCACGCCTGCGGACCAGCTATGGACCCATCGCAGTCTGGGTGCCCGAGCGAGATCGGCGGCGGAGACGCTCCCCGCGATCGCGTCCAACTCCGCGAGGCTATCGCCGGCATCGCTCAGTTTCGCCACGAAGCGCAGGTCGGCGTCCGGCGCCGCATCGCGCATGCGTGCCTGGTTTTCCGGTGAGAATTGTCCGGTAATCAGGATCGTCGTTGACTGTGCCATTACACAACCACCTTTTGTTCAGTCGCGCCCTGTGAGAGATCGGTCATGACGTCCGCTCCACCCACGACGACGACCTCGAAAAGCCCGAATTCCGGCACCGTCACGCTGAAATGGTCCCCGTTCTGCGCCACCGCGCACGCCACATCTCCGACCAGCGCGTGTGCCGTCGCCGTGGCACCCATCCCGGTCAGATGCAGCGTGCCTCCACGCACCGTGACCGGTGTCCCAAAATTCGCGCGCCGCGCGCCTGACATGTTGATGAGATGGATCACGACCGCAGAGCCCGTCCGGTGCAGCGTGATCTCCACCTGTTCCGGGAGGTCGGTCGAGATGACCTCCTCGCCCGCGAGCAGTTCGATGACCACCGTGCCAAGCAGGTCTTTCACCACGGACAAACCGAGATCGTGGTACGCCCGCCCGATTGTCCACGGGATCGTCGCGCTCCGCCCGCGTCCGTACTCGGCTAACACGTACCCCGGATGATGAACGGGCGCATTGCCATACGCCTTCTCGGGCGGACCGTACGGCGCCCGCGCGAGTAGCACCCACCGCTCCTTGGTGTCCGGCTTCCACTCGCAGTAGTGGTAGGCGCCGTACACCGGCACGACCGGCCCGGCGTACACGTTGGCGTCGCCCGTGTCCACCTGCCCCGGCACGAGGTAAGTGGACCGAAGTGTCTCGGCGTCCGTAGTGACGGCACGTTGCCGTGCGGCAACCAGACAGCCAAGATCGGCGTCCGCATCGCTTCCCAGACCACTGGACCCCGTCGCGACCACCCGCCCGCCCGCCTGCACGAAGGCATCGAGGATCGCCGCCGTTTCTGCCGCGAGTGAACCGAGATCGGGGAGCACGATCACCGCGTAGCGTGCGAGGCTACCGTTCTCCTGCATCGCGACGATCTGTTCCTGCGGGATGACGTCAAAGGGAATGTGCAGTTCCTGCATCGCCGTGTATATCCCGCGAAACTCCGCCGTTGCATGCTGATGCGCGGTCGCCGTCTGCGATAGCCGGTCGGGGCGCACGAGCGCCGTTTTCGCAATCGGGCGCATACCGTCGTACACGTGGTGCCAACGGCGGTGGAAGCGCGTAATTTCCCCCGCCACCGGCAGGCACGGGTAGGGGATTTGCCCGGGCGTGCCCATGATGTACGTGGAGGGATTGCCACCCCGCGCGATCGTCTGGACGAAGTACTGGGCGAAGTGCTCCGGTTGCTCGCCCGCCATGCGATAGGGCATATCGAAAAACGTGACCGCGTTCACGAGTACCGGCACCTGTGGACGATAGGCGCGTGCCACGCTGACCGCTTCGCTCGTGGCGTGGGGCCAGAGCGGACGGCCTAGCGCGTTGTTGGCTTCGTGGAAGATGATGTCGCCGGTCCTGCCCAGCAGACAGGCATCCGGACGGCGGTCGGCGATATGGGCCCGCAGGCGCTCCGTCAGGTTACGGATCGTGTCGGCAGAAAAGCGCAGCCACGCCGCGTAATTGGGGGATGTAGGCCCGGTGGGAAGCTCGTGCAGGCCGCTGTAGCGCGAGAACGCGCGCTGGCAACTGAGGCAGTGGCAAACGCCGTGGTAGACCTTGCTGTAGTCAACCTCATTGAAGCCAAACCAGTTGAAGAAGAAACCATCTACCGGATAGCGCGCCATCACCTCGTCAAGGATGTCGAAGGTCCGCTCCTGGTAGTAGCCACCACTCGGGCACACGCTGATGAGCCCATGCACCGTCTGCATCTGTCCAGTCGGGGAGACGTAGCACCACTCAGGATGCTCGGCGGCAATCGTCGCCGAAATCTTCGAGAAGTCCATGCGCGCCATCAGGCGTAAACCGCGTGCGTGTGCCGCCGTGACGGCATCACCGAGCAGGTCTCCGCTCACACGGCGGGAGAGAGCGGGATTACGGGTCTGGAAGGGGAGGTCGGTCGGATAGAAGGAGAGGATGCCGCCGGCATTGACCAGCCAGGTGTTCGCGCCGTGGGTCTGGATGAAGTCGAGCACGCGCTCGACATTAAGCCCGGCATCGATCTCGCGGAGGTTCGTCTGGAACATGCGAAAGGGGGCGAGCCACCAGCGTTGGCTCGCAGCAGTATCGCCCGTTTGGCCTGTGTGTGTCATTCGCTGCACCTCACCTCAAGTCGTTTCGCATTTGATTGCATAAAAACCCTCACGAGAGTTCTTATGTGGGAATCCTATCCGGGTAATATCGGCACTAGCTGCGGCATGTCGGGCGTGACATGACACTGATCTTGTGGCTGCGACCGCATGTGAAATCCTCCGTCTGGGAGCACATGGAAACGCTACCATACCATCATTGTAGTCGTCAAGAAATGGCACGAACGGGTGCGAGATCGCGCGATGGCACGTTCAGGGAATGATGTGCGCCGGTGGGAAAAAACTATCGGGAGTCTCGGCGACAGTCGTCACCGTCTGGCTCGCGAAGAGTGGGTGGAGCACGATGCGATTCGGGATGATGACGTTTCGGCTGGGTGCGTCCTGATCCCCCAATCGCTCGAAGAGGCATCGGGCACCGAGACGTGCCATGTCGTAGGTTTGTTGCACCGCCGTCACGGCAAACGGCGAGTAATCCTCATCCTGGTCAACGATGTAGTATGCCGCGACGGCGATGTCGTGCGGCATCTGCACATTGGCCTCCGCAAGTGCGTGTAGCGCGCCGAGTGCGAGCGTGCTGTTGCCGACGACGAGCGCATCGGGGCGGCGCGGCACCGCGAGTAGCTCTCGCACCAACTCGTAGCCAACGCGCGGTCGGTACGGCCCGGTCCTGATCAGTGCAGGATCGGCGGTAATGCCCGCATCTGCCAGTGCCTCACGATAGCCGACCAAACGCTCCGCACCCGTCGAGAGGGCGTTTACACCACCGACATAGGCGATCCGCGCGCGACCCTGTGCGATGAGATGGTTAGTGAGCGCCCGCGTCCCGCTGTAGCTGTCCATACCGATGAAATCAGAGTCAATCGCGGTTACCCGACGATGTACTTGCACGAAGGGCATTCCTTGCCGTTGCAAGCGCTGCAATTGCGGGGCACTCTCGAAGGCGGGGACGATCACGACCCCGCAGACACGATCACGCAGTAGCGTGTCAATATAGCGCGCCTCCTTCGATGAGTCGTCGTCCGTGTTGCAGAGGAGGACGCTGTACCCGCGTGACTCCGCTTCATCCTCGACGCCGCGCGCTATCGAATGCCAGAATGGGTCCGAGATTGTCGGGAGCACTAGCGCAACAGTATTCGTTTGGCGCGAATTGAGATTCCGCGCCACTTGGTTCGGGATGTAGCCGAGGGCGTCAATTGCCGCCTGCACGCGTGCACGCGTGTTCTCATGGACGTACCCATTCGCATTGACGACGCGCGACACCGTAACCAGTGCGACACCCGCACGCTTTGCTACGTCCTTCATCGTTGCCGTCACAGGGCCGCCTTTCGCGGATATACGGGAGCAGAAAATCGTGAAAGTCATACGAGGGCAATCCGCGACTCTAATAGGCGCGAGCATATGAGTATACCCTACACGCTGTTTCAAACCCCCTGATGAGATCGGATCGCGGGCATGAAAGAAGTAACTGACCACCGATAGACGATCCTCAAACCGCTCCTTCCACCTCGCAAACGTGTCTGGCACCGAATATACCGACGCGGGGCGTGCCTATAAACGGTAAGTGACAGTCAAACATCGTTGCAGAAACGGAGCTGTTGGACGAAAGAACTTCATATAACCATAAAGTAGTCAGAATCCCCAGTCATTTCTGGCGATGAGTACCTCTATTTCGCCTGTCTGCGAACGATCTCTGTGCTTGTTTGCCCTTGAAGTGGGCCACTGCGGACTTCTTTAATCGGGTAGGCAGGATGTTCTCAGAAGGGTGCAACCTGGAGTGAATCCCTGCGAGCGAACTGCACCCCTATGAGTGGACAGAGGGCAAAGTCAACTTCTCCATAGTGGCGGCAAACTGATCGCCATGAGAAGGAGAAGGCAATGCACGGACGGAGTTATCTGTGTGAATTCAAGCTGGACGTGCCGCGTCAGGTACATACCGGTGTGAAGCGTCCGTCGCAAGTCTGCCGTGAACATGGAATCGCCGAGGGCTTCTTGTTGCGCTGGCATCGTGAATACGAGGAGCGTGGCGAGGAGGCGTTTCTGCCGCGACCACCCTCGCGTGAGGAGGCGCTCGAAGCGTGGATCGCCGTGTTGGAGCGGCACTGCGGTCAACTCTCGCTCGAACTCGCCGCAGCAAAAAAAGCCTTGAGCAGACTGCAGTCGCGGAGTGGTATGCGATGATCGACAACGCGATGGTGGCGTTTCCGGCCCTGCCAGTCAGTGAACTCTGCACGCTCTTTGGTATCAGTCGGTCGGGGTACTACGCCCGCCGGGGCAGGGGCGTGCGGCAAGAGCGGGCGGTCGCGCTATGGGACGCGATTGAACGGCTCGTGCGGGACTTTCCCGGCTACGGCTATCGGCGCGTGACCAAGCAACTGCACCGCGAGGGATGGGACGTGAACCATAAACGCGTTTTAGGGGCGGGTGCCCCATGTGCAGGACGGGAGGAATCGCTGCTGTGTCATCTCAAGAAGCGGTATGTCGCAACCACGAACACCTTGCATTCGCACCCGACGTACCCAAATCTGCTCGCGAACCTCACGCTCAGTTAACCGACACCGAGACGGTAACTCTCCTTTAACGATCGAGATGCAGCACAACCATCTCGTGATCAATCGACACCGGATACGTTTCGATCGATGGATCTTCCCCGTCTTCGGGTGTCCCTGATTCGACCACCACCTCATAACGTTTTACGCGCACGCGATGCGGATTAAAGATGCTCCGGCCATTGGTCACATCGAACTCCCATCCATGCCACGGGCAGCAGATGATCTCGCCTTCGCGCTCAATGACATATTGGTAGGGTTCCGGGCCGGTAACGAGCCCTTTGAGCACCCCCTTGCACAGCGGTGCCGCCTTATGCGGGCAGCTGTTGCGCAGCGCGTAAAATGTCCCGTGAAGGTTGAACACCCCGACACTGCGACCATATGCCTCTACGATCTTCCGCTCGCCCGGCGGCAGCTCCTTCACTGCACAGACGACGTACCGTTTATCCATCTCGCTCCCTCTCCTAACCCTGCAGCTTTGGAAACGCGTCCAAGGCGTTCTCGACGAAGATGCGATGACGCAGATCCTTCGGAAATGTAGGAAAGGATTGCGCCGGGTCGTCCCAATCCCAGTGCGGATAGTCAGTCGCAAACATCAACGTCCGCTCGCCGTGCATCCACCGAACCACGGTCAGTAGATCCTCGGGCGTGTCCGGCTCGTCAATTGGCTGCGAGGCGAAACGGACATGGTCATAGACGTACTCGCTCGGTAACCGCTTGATCCACGGGGTCTGGTAGCGCAATCCCTTCCAGTCCGAGTCCATGCGCCATAGATAGGGCGGCACCCAGCCGAACGCCGCTTCGAGCATCGCGACCTTCAGCGTTGGGAAGGTCTCAAAGACGCCCTCGAAGACGAAGCTGGCAAGATGCGCCTGATAGAAACCTGGCCGGGCAAGGCGGGATTCGATGTAGTAGCTCGGATAGCCGGCGGCAGTTGGCGCCGGGTTGACGCCATTGCCCTCGCCACCGAAGTGGAGCGCGATCGTGAGGTGGTGCCGCGCGCACGCCTCATGGATCGGGCGGTAGAAGCGGTGGCCGAACGGGCGCATGGCGCCGCAAGGGAGGATCACCGCAACGATGGCCGGGTGGTCGCCGATGCGGTCGATCTCGTCCGCTGCACCCTGGGGATCCTGAGAGCAAACGGCCATCGCGAGGCGCAGGCGGCGATCCGCACCGAGCCAGTGGTTGATCGAGTAGTCGTTGAAGGCGCGGCAGAGGGCGGAGGCGTAATCGACATCGGTCAGTAAGCTTGCACTATAGATCGATGAGCCCGTGAGGATGCCAAGATCAATGGCCGAGTCATCGAGCAGGTTCTTGATAACGTTCCCGACGTTTTTCGCTGCCGTCGTCTTGTCTTCAGGATCCTCGGGATCGAAAGTGTCACCGCGCCGCCCGAGAATGCCGCCGTTGTTCGCGTAGAGCCCGCCCCCGCCCCCGAAGCCATAATCTCTCAGACGCTCTTGATAGATCGCCGATAAATAGGGGTAAAGGTCTTCCTTGTCGTGGAAATCGTGGTGAATGTCCGTATCAATGGTGTGTAGCTGTGTCGTCGCCTCTCCCGTGAGACCCCGTGCCGTCTGCTCAATGATCATGCTCTCTCTCCTCAGCTAATTCCGCCCATGTTCCAGCGTCGTTTTCTCCCGTGCCCGGAACAAACAAGTGGTTGCAGTCAAACATTCACTGCTCACGTTCCCTCCCGGGAGAGACGAGGATCGAGGGCGGCACGCAGTGCGTCGCCGAGGAAGTTGCACGCGAGTACTGTGATAAAGATGGCGATCCCCGGTGCGAAAGCGAGTGCCGGATTGATCGCCATGTATTGATAGCCGGTGCGCAGATCCCCGCCCCAACTCGGCGTCGGAGGCTGCACGCCGACGCCGAGGAAACTGAGACCGGCTTCAGTCGTGATCGCGGCGCCAAAGAGGAGGCTCGCTTGGATAATGATCGGTGCCGCAATGTTCGGTAGCACATAGCGCGCGATAATCCGAGCGTTCGACGCACCAAGGGCACGCCCTGCGGTCACAAAGTCCTGCTCCCGCACCGAGAGAGTCGAAGCGCGAGCGAGACGGGCAAACGCCGGGATGTTGACAACGCCAATCGCGATCATTGCGTTGACAATCCCGCTGCCAAGCGCTGAGGTGATCGCCAGGGCAAGGATCAGCGCCGGAAATGCCCAGATCGCATCCGTGAAGCGCATCAGAACAGACTCGGTGCTGCCGCCGAGAAAGCCCGCCACAAGCCCGATACTGACACCGGCGAAGATTCCGATGCCAACGGCGACGAAACCAACGAGCAGCGACACGCGCGCGCCGAAAATTACCCGACTAAGAATATCCCGCCCGAGATAATCTGCACCGAGGAAATGTGCCGTGGATGGCCCCGTGTTCGCGACCGCATATGTCTGGTCGGTGACGGGGTCATAGGGTGCGATGACATTCGCAGAGATCGCGCAGAAGACTAGCAGACCGATGACGACAAGGGCGGGAAGAGCCATGCGGGTGCGCCAGAAGCCACGGAGAAAACGGCGCGTGGCCGATCGGTGGGGCGCCACACGTCCCGCCTTTGATTCGTCAAGGATGATTGTTCCGGTAGCGGAGCGTCCCTGCATCGTCATTGTTTGCGAATCCTTGGATCAACAAAGGCATATACGAAGTCCGTCAGGAAGTTGGTACTGAGTACTCCCATCGCGGTGATGAGGCACACGGCCTGAACGACCGGGAAATCGCGCTGGAGGATTGAATCTACCGCCCACCGCCCAAGGCCCGGGATTGAGAAGATGCTTTCCGTAATAACCGCGCCGCCAAAGAGAATGCCGATTTGCAAGCCGATCGCGGTAATGACCGGGATGAGCGCGTTCTTTAAGGCATGCCGCAGCACAATGGAACGGCTCGTCAGACCCTTCGCGCGGGCCGTAGTGATGTAGTCCAGTTGCATCACGTCAAGCAGCGAAGAGCGTGTCTGACGCATGATGACTGCGCAGAGGCCAAGCCCTAAGGTGATCGTCGGCAGGATGAGGTGCAACAAGTTCTGACCGGGATTCTCACCGAAAGGAACAAATCCCGAGGTCGGCAGCAACTTCGCAAAGACCGCGAACCCATAGATCAGGAGAATACCGAGCCAAAAGTTCGGGATCGCCACACCCGTGAGCGCGAGAACGCTAAAAACGCGATCCCACCACGAATTAGCCCGTGCTGCCGCAATGATTCCTGCGGGCAGGGAGATCACGAGCGCAAAGAGCATCGCAAATGAGGCGAGTTCGAGGGTGACGGGGAAGTGATCACGGATTCCCTGTATAACGGGCTGGCGATCACGTGTAGACTTCCCGAGGTTGCCGTGCAAGGAATCACTGAGCCACGAGAGATACTGGATCGGGACCGGACGGTCCAGCCCCAGTTCCTTGCGCAGGGCTTCGTACGCTTCCTTGTTACCCGCCTGCTGATCGCCGAGGATCAACTGTGCCGGATCCCCCGGTAGCAGGTATAGCAGCGCGAACGAAATCATACTCACGAGGAGCAGCACGGGGATCATCTGCAATAGACGCCGAGTGATGTAGTTTCCCATGTTGCTCCTTGCGAGACGACTTCCTGCAGTCGTCTCGCGGGCTACAGACCTATTGCAGCCAGTTGCTCGGAAAGAGCCAGAAGTTGGTCACAGGTTCGTGGAAATCCTGCATCTTTTTCGAGAAGGCCCAGTTCCAGTTCTGCTGCCACATGAAGCCATACCACGGATCGTCATACGCAATCTGGGCGAGTTGCAAATAGATCTTCTTACGCATATCTATGTCATAGGATGACGTCGCCTGGTCGAGCAACATGTCCAACTTTGGGTCACTCAGGTGTGCGACATTGAACGACCCCGACGAGTAGTAATAGGTGCGCCATTGAATGTCAGGGTCATCTGCCGTCACCGGGTTGCGCATCGTCGCGATCTGGAACGCCCCCCCGGGTTGTCCAGGCAACTTCACGAGCTTCGCCGTCCAGGCCGCGCGTTCCAGCACCTCAATGGTCGTCGTAAAGCCGACACTATCCGCGAACTGTTTGATCATCTCGGACTGGGCCTTGTCCACGTCGCGACTGATAACGGTGAGCGTGATCGGAATCTTGCCGTTTGGACCGGCCAACGAGGGATCGGCTGCGATCGCATCCTTCACAAGCTGCGTCGCTTTAGCCTTATCGAAGCTGTAGAACGGTATGCCATCGGGATAGGCGAACGAGCCTTTGGGCAAGAGACAGTTGCGCACCGATCCCGCGCCGAAGCCGAGCGTTTGCAACATCGCGTTCCGGTCAAGCGCGTAGAGGATTGCCTGACGCAAATTCTTCTGTTTGACGAAGGGACTACTCGCGTTTGTGGAATCGAAAATCAACCGGTAGTTGTTTCCCGACGTCTCCGACTGCACGAACGTCAGACTGGAGTCGGACTTAATCCCGGCGATATCCTTGCCCTGAATCAGTTCAGTGAATTGCGTGGTGCCGCCTTTGAGGTCAAGAAGCCGCACGGAATCGTCCACCGTCAGCCGATAGACGATCTTGTCGAGATACGGAAGCGGTTTACCATCCGCACCCATCTGCCAGTAGTCGGGGTTGCGCTCGACCACCACCTGGCTACCCGATTGCCACTGAACGAAACGCATGGGGCCAGTGCCGACAGGATTATGGGAGTACGCATCCTTGCCCACCTTGTTATACGCAGCTGGGCTGACAGACAGGGCGTTCGTGCTACTGAGCGCTGACAGGAGTGGTGCGTTCGGGCCTTTAAGATGCAGTTTGATGGTGAAATCATCCACAACCTCAACCGCTTTCGAGGCAAACGTGAACGGCCCTGCCGTATTCGCTTTCAGCGTGTCCAGCGCCGCCTTGTCCTCGGATGCGGTGTCAACTCCGGCAAACAGGGATTGGACGTTCGATGCCGGGTGGAAAATCATGCGATCGAGGTTCCATTTCGCGGCCTTTGCATCCCATGCCGTGCCATCATGAAATTTGACACCTTTTTGCAACGACAGCGTGGCCGCGTTTGTTTGAAGATCCCATGATGTAACCAGCCACGGCTGTGGACCCCACTGACCGGTTTTGGGATCCTTGTCCCATTTGATCCAGCCATCGTAGATCATCGCGTAGCCACTCGGTTCCGCGCTGTTGAAGAGCGGGTCCATCGTCACCCAGTCGTTCTGGACTGCGGCAGTGAGCGTACCGCCGCGTTTGGGGGGTCCCGCTGCGGAAGCCTGCGTTGGGGACGAACTAGTCGTTGGGGTTGCGCCCACATTCGTACTGGAAGTAGTCGCGGCTGACGTCGGTGCTGTGGAGGGGAGAGGCGATGACCCGCCACAGGCCTGGAGAATGGCCGATCCGGCAACCCCGGCGACGAGACTAATGGATCGGATGAGAACCTGGCGACGTGTACCAAGGGTTGCCTGGTCTCGAAGTCCTACACTATGTCCCTTCGGGAATGTGATCTCGCTCATTGTCCGCGCTCCTTTGCCTCGCAGCGGAGGCATCCTCTCATATGATCTGTCGGCGTGACACCCGCTGATTCAATGCGCACAGCCGTTATTGCGTCACGCCGACCCTGGCGGTGCCACGACACCGACGGCGATAATGTAGGCTCTCGCGCTAATGAGACGAACTCCCGCACACGCGCTTCATAGTGTCGAGTGTATTTCACTGTTGTTTCCAAGCCCCATTATCCTACAGGGCGCGCCTGGACCCTGTCAAGGGAATGAACAGGTTCAGCAGGGCAATCGCATGTCGACGGGCGCTATCTTTTCTCAGGTGTTGAGAGCAGTTCACCTGCGATACTCACGAATTATTTCGTCAATGCCTGAGTCACAGCATCTAGTCTCGTCACGGGTATGGGCAAAAGTCTTCATTACCGATCCTTCTCAACTTGCACGACACTGATGCGGAAGAAGCTACGGAGACTCCAATCGACATGCGATTGCCCTGGCGTGAATGAAACACGATTCACCATCGGAGCGGTATTTCTTAGACAATGGTCATGCCGTATCTCTCACCCCTTCCGTCGCGTTGCGTCGTAGTCAGCAGGGAGCGATCTTCGCGGTCGGATCTCATTTCACACTCCATCCTACTCCCGCGATTGTCGTGATGCCTACTGGCGCAGGGAAAACCGTCGTTCTAATGACGATACCCTTCGTGCTCGGGGCGCGGCGCGTGCTCGTCCTCACTCCGAGCAGACTCGTACGCAATCAAATAGCAGCCCTGTTTCGGACGCTTCGAGATTTACGCCGCATCGGCCTGATCACTGGAGATGTGTCGGACCCGAAGGTGCATGAGGTCAAAGAGCGTATCAAGTCGACCGAGGAATGGTATACGCTCGAGCCGTTCAATGTCGTCGTCGCAATCCCATCCAGTGTAAGTCCCGCGATCGCGGCGATCCCTCAGCCGCCACCGGACCTGTTCGATTTGGTGCTTGTCGATGAGGCACACCACAGTCCCGCCCGCACTTGGAATGCGGTCCTAGCAGCCTTCCCCGAGGCGAGGCGCGTCCTCTTTACGGCCACGCCTTTCCGCAGCGACTATCGCGAGATTGACGGTCGCCTCGTGTATTCCTACCCAATCGCTGAGGCATACAAGGATGGTATCTTTGGCGCAATCGAGTGCATCCCCGTCGTGGCAGCCCCCGCAACGAGCAATGACGTTGCGATCGCGCGTGCGGCTGAGTATGAGTTCCAGGCCGATCGGGCGCGAGGACTCGATCACTGCCTGATGGTCCGTACCGATACTCGTGATCGAGCGGACGAACTCGCTGAAACCTATCGGCAGCATACTGGCCTACGACTCGATGTAATCCACAGTGGCCACGGCTACAAGCATGTTCTTGACACCGTCGAGCAACTCCGCACAGGGGCACTCGACGGCATTATCTGCGTCAACATGCTTGGCGAGGGGTTCGACTTTCCCCAACTGAAGATCGCCGCCATCCACGCCCCCCACAAATCGCTCGCGGTGACGCTGCAATTCATCGGACGATTCGCGCGTACGGGCGGCGAGCGCCTCGGCGGGGCGAAGTTTCTCGCGATCCCTTCGGACATCGAGATTCAGGCGGCGCGCTTATATGCTGAAAGCGCCACTTGGCAGGAGCTTGTCCCGAATCTCATCACAACGCAGATCGAACGCGAAGCACGCACGCGCACCGCGTTACAGACCTTTGAGCCGAACGAACCGAGAGACAATGACTTCGAGGACGTCTCCCTCTACGCCCTGCGACCCCATCATCATGTGAAGGTATACGCCGTGGCGGGGCAAGTGAATCTCGGTGTTGAGGTGGAACTGCCCGCACCAGCCTCGATTGCCTTGCGACGCGTGAGTGAGGAGCAGCACAGCGCAGTATTCATTGCGCACCAGCGGAATACGCCGCGCTGGACGCACTTAGAAGTCTTCGCGCAGACGCGGTACGACCTGTTCGTGGTCTATCACGACGTCGCCACCAACCTCTTTTTCATCTGTGCATCACGTAAGAGCGAGTCGCTCTACGACGAAATCGTAGAGCAGTTCTGCTCCGACGGCGCGCAACGACTACCCCTACGCACAATAAATAAAGCGTTGCTGGGCCTCACCCATACGGAGTTCTACAACGTTGGTATGCGCAATCGGGTACTGAATAACCACACGGAGTCGTACCGGATTATCACCGGTGGTAATGCACACAAAGCGATCCGCGTGAGTGACGGACAGCTTTATCACCAAGGGCATCTATTCGGGCGTGCGAACGACAGCGGCACGGAGGTGACGATCGGGTTAAGCAGCGCATCTAAGATCTGGAGCAGTGTGTCGTCCCAAATTCCCGACCTGCTCGATTGGTGCGCACAGCTTGCGGGGCGGCTTGTCAGTGAGCGAAACGTGTATACAGGATCGGAACTTGACTACCTCGGGGTGGCAGATGTGGCGTCCGTGATTCCCGAAACGGTGATCGCTGCAACCTGGCACGATCATACGTACCGTTCCCCAGTCGATGTCGCCTACCTCGATAGCACGGGCAACCGCGTTATACAGCCATTACTTGGGCTCGACCTACTTGTAGATGCCGAGACCTCAAACACGGAACGCATCCGCCTTGTGCTTCAAAGCCCTGACCTCGCATGGCCCTTCGATTTCTGGCTGATGCGCACGCGGCACTTTGCCGCCGCCGATCCCAAGCAGCCAGAGGTGATGATAGCGCGAGCGCGGTCGGACGAGCGGCTAACCGACTACTTGAATGCACACCCCCTCAGCTTCTACTTCGCCGATTTCTCATCACTTGTGGGGCGCGACTGGATGCGCGCCGACATGAGCGGTATTTTGCCATTCGCCCGTGAGCGTGTTGAAGCCATCGACTGGCTCGCCGAGAACGCCGATATCCGCGTCGAATACGGCAAGTGCAAAGATGGAAGGAACACAATACATGACGTCATCGCCCGCCGTCTCCTTAATTCGGAATGCGGCCTGATCCTGTACGATCATGGTCCTGGGGAGGTTGCCGATTTCCTTGCCATCACCGAGGACTCGAGTCGGGTGTGTTTCGACTTCTACCATTGCAAAGCCGGTGGGAAAAAAGGGGCGAAAGCGGGTGATCGTGTCGAGTACTTGTACGAGGTGTGCGGCCAGGTCGTGAAAGCGCGACTGTGGACGCACAAGCACGACTGGCTCGTGCAACATATGCGCAAGCGTCATCGCGGCAACCCGGAAAAGTTTCTGCGCGGCGACCTCGAAATGCTCGAGCACCTGATTGAGCACGCACGCGGTAAGCGCACCGAGTATCGGATGGTACTCGTGCAACCCGCAATCTCGCGCGCGCGACTATCGGAGAAACTCGGCCTGCTGCTTGCCGCTGCCGACGACTACCTCGCGCGGGCTGATTGCGAGAACTTGCACGTTATCACCTCTCCTTGAGAATGCAGATGGGCACCTCTCACCGTCGCTGTTTCCCGCGCCGCCACTGCCGCAGTTCGGCATCGGCCGCCTGGTCGCTCTGCTCGGCGTACCGCAGCGTGGTTTGCAGGTTCTTGTGCCCCAGCCGCTTGCGGATCGTCGCCAGGCTCACCCCATCGTTCACCAACGCCGTCGCGTGCGTGTGCCGTAGCTGATGCAACGTACAGTCCACCCCCGCCTGCGCGCAGTACCCCGCCCACCGTTCCTGCATACTCTGGTACGCCAGCGGCCCCCCCGTGCCGTTCTTCGCCGCCCGAAACAGCGGCCCGTGCCCATACCCCGTCTTGCGCAGGTACGTGCGCAACTGCCGCACGAGCGCGGGGTCGTCCAGCAGCAGCGTGCGATGCCGTCCGCCCTTGCCCCTCACCCGCAGGTGCTCATCGTCCAGCGTCAGGTCGAGGTCTTCCACATACAACCCTAACGCCTCCGAGATGCGCAGCCCCGTTTCGGCGATCAGCCGGAAGAGCAACCGGTCGCGGGCTTGCGTGGCGGGGATGGTCGCGAGCACTTGCTCGACCACCGCTCTCCCCACCCCACGGGGGGGCGGCGGTACGAGTCGTACCCGTGCGAGCTTGGCCATTGGATCGGCAACGATCTGTCCGCCGCGATAGGCCCAGGCGGTGAAGCTGGCGAGGGCGGCCTGCGTGCGGGCACGGGTCGCGGCGGCACGGTTGGCACGCGACGCGAAAAAGGCGCGGAGACTGTCCACAGAGAGAGCAAAATTCTGCTCGGCACAAAAAGCACAAAAGCTTCTCAAGTCACCTGTGTACGCGCGAATCGTGTGCGGGGAGCGATTGGCGTTACGGAGATCGGCGAGGAAGTCGCGCACGAGCGCGTCCAGTGGCACCGACAATGTTGCACGCTCATACATTCCACGCCTCTTTCGCCGATTCCTGCGATAACGATGTGTTTCACGAATCGCAGTCTACCCGAAGCGGCCAAGCACGACAAGCCCCCTTTTGCGTTTTTTCTGTGATAACGGTTATTATCTCGGGTTTTGCTTTGAGGACAAGATCGTTCATGCTACTAATGGGATGACGTCTCGCGGCGCGTCTATGATCATAGTGGATGAGACATTGATAGTAAAACGAGTTTCGCGATGGGCAGTCTCCTCCGCTCCCTTTCTGCTACACCCCGCATTTTGAAGTGAGGCAATCCGCCGGCAATTCCAGTTGACGTTAGACTAAGGCGGAACTGACACAGATCCTCACCCCGATTGCGCGCAATGCGGTGTTGCATCCGTGCAGCATTACCCGTGGCACCGGAGGGGAAACGGAACACCTACACAGATGGCAGAGGAGGCAACGTGGCTCGGGCACGCACCACGCGACCCGTTACCACCGCTGCGGCTGCTCCTCGTCTGGGACAATCTGGCGGGGCGTCTGAGTTGGGCAATAGTGCGCTGGCTCTTACAGCATAGCGTGACGCCGCTCTACACGCCGTTGTCGGGGTCTTGGCTCAACATGGCGGAATCGGTGCAATGCATCATTGTGCGCCGCGCGCTTGCAGGGCAACATCCTTTGCGGAAGAGCCAGCATCATGTGGCTCGATCTGCTATGCTTGTTATATGAACCTAACTTCCGCCGTACCGTCAGGGTGTGGATGAACGTGAACATGAAGAAAAGCTTCCCACGATTCGTAAATGGCGATGCTACTGAAGCCGGGCTGGGAGTGACTACACGGGTGCGGGGATCGTACGTGGGGGCGAAGGTGATCGCGGTCGGTGTGGGCGGTGGCGCAACAGTCGCGGTGGTCACGCCGCCACCCGGGGACGCGCATCCCGTGACGAGGAGGGCGGCGAGGAGGGTAACGATCCCACGGATGAAGCATGTCTTCACGGTGTCACCTCCCCATGCGGTCTACGAAGCGACGGGGGCACTTGCGCGACACGAGCAGCGTATCGTCATACGCGACGCGGTGAGCGCCGTAGGAAACACTGGCGCTCAGGTCACCGATGCACATGAGGACGATGCTGCCGACCACAACGAGCCAGAGCGGAACGCGTTGACCGATACGTTTCGCCAGTTTCATGCGTCCAGCCTCCAACGGTGCCTTCCAGACGCGGCGAATGAGCAGACGATGCATCCACATCGTTCACCGTGCTGCTCTCACTACCGCAACTGTCTCCATCGCGCATTCTTTCTTGGTGGTAGCGTTGTTGAACGAACGTCGGGAGTGCGATGCAAGTTCCGAGTGGCATTGGTCATGCGGAGATAATTTGAGGCCATCATGTTCACGCGTTGTGGCCCTTGCGCCGCTGCAGGGTCTCATGTACCGGCAAGATGAACCCTCACAGGATGCGCACCGTCTCGCAGGGGAGTCGCTTCAGCCAGTCGCGCACGCGCGTCCTCGGTCAGTTCTGTAGGTGACAAGGGCGCACACATGCCGCAGTCCTGTGTGCCTGGATATCCTCGTCTGCCGGTACCGTTCGCCGCTTATCGACCCACCGTCACATTCGGTGGTGCGACCAATGAACGGGGCGCGCGCTCCTCGCGCTCTTCGACGTCGGTGAGGAGCGCGGCGGCGGTCTGCGAGTCCGTGACGAGCACATTGATGTACCCGCCCTGCAGTGCCCCCACGATCGCGGGGACTTTGTGCAGCCCGAACGTCACCCCGATGCGCACCGGGATATTGCCGAGCTCCGTTAACTCCAGCCCGATCAGGCGCTCATCAAGGCGGGACGGACACGGTCGGCCCGCCGCATCAAAGAAGCGGGCGGCGATTTCCCCGACTGCCCCTGCGGCTTTCAAGGGATCAAGGGTGGCGGCGGTGAGGTGCCGGAGCGTAGGCGCGATCGGGTCAATACTGCTCACGCCAATCAATAGTACGTTCGCGTGGCGCGCGAGGTCCAGGGTGCGCCGGATGCGCGCATCCGCGCGGATGATCTCCGCCACCTCCCGCGACCCCCACTCGCGCGGCACGGGGATCATCCGGTACTGCGCTTGGATAAGCTTCGCGAGCCGCGTGGCAAGTTCGTAGGTGCTGTACTCCGGCAGGGAAATGTCCGCATCCGGCGCGCCCTCAAGTTCCACAATCGTGATGTCCGACGTGCGCAGCGGCGGCATCGCGTCCACAATCGCGGCAAGCGTGGTGCCCGAGGACATCGCCAGCACGTCACCCGTGCGGAGCACCTCGCCGAGCAGGTGCGCCGCCGCCTGCCCCACGGCGGGGCGCACCTCCTCCGGGCGGAGCCTGCCTGATTCCACCGCGATCACCTGGCGGAGACCGAAGCGGCGTTCGAGGCGGCGTTCGAGGTCGAAGCTCGTGCGCTGTGGGGCGATCACGCGGATCTGCACGATGCCCTCGCGCCGCGCCTCTTGCAGCAGCCGGACAACCTTGGAGCGCGAGAGATGCAAGCGTGCCGCGATCACCTCCTGCGTGAGGTCGTCTTCGTAATACATCTGCGCGACTTGGATCAATTGGCGCTGTTGACCGTCGAGTAATGCAGGCATGATCGCTCCATCTGCACAATCTTTCGGCATTGACCGATTGAAGTAGTAGTCTAGGAGTCACGACATCAGTTGTCAATTGTCCGTATGCATTACGGAAAAGGTAAGGTTTTGTTTAATTCCTGCGCTTGGACGCGAGAAGGGGAGTTGACATCGGCAAGCGTGCCCCGTAAGATGGCTGCACAAAGCGTCATGAGTGAGCAAATGCCCAGCGGCGGGACGTGTGTCCGGTAATCCGCGTGATGAGAAGCCTGCCGCCACAGGTGCGTTGTCGGCCTTTTCCGTTGTTGGCGGCACCAACGGGTGTGACGCCGTTCCGCCATGCGGAGCCGCGAGAGAGGAGAGAGGGCATGCCATCTCGATTGGGACCGCAGCACGGGCGCACGCTTTCACGCCGCGAATTACTGAGCGCCGTGGCGGCGGGGGCGGTGACGGCAATCCTCAGCGCGTGTGGCGGTAGCAGCGCACCAGTATCAACATCGGGTACCACTGGTCCCGCGACCGGTGTCACTATGCCCGCTCCGTCCGCCGCGCCGCCAACCACGGCCATGACCACCGGCGCGACGGCCTCTCAAGCCCCGGCGATGACTGCCGGGACTGCCGGCGCGGGCGCGATGAGCGGGAGTGTGACGATCGCGGCGGCGGACGTGAAGAAGTATGCGGGGCAGACGATCAATCTCGCAGTGCAAAAACACACCGCCACGGATGCAATTCAGCAATTGTCGCCGGATTTTGAGAAGCAGACCGGTATCAAGGTCAACTTCGAGCAGATTCCGCAGCAGGAGTTGAGCCAGAAACAACTCACCGACCTTTCGACCGGCACCGGCACCTACGACGTGATCGGCTGGTTTCTCACTCCCGAGTACGTGGACAACAACTGGATTTTCCCGGTGGACGAGTTGCGGTCGAACAAGGGCGCGACGGACGAGAACTTGCTCGCCCTGGATAGCTTCTTTCCCCCCTTTATCCAGACGCTCACCTACAACAACAAGCTCTATGGCTTGCCGTTCTACGGTGAGAGTATCATGATGTACTATAACACCGACGAATTTATGAAGGCCGGGATCGCGAAGCCGCCGGACACCGTGGCGGAGCTCGAGGACGCCTGCAAAAAGATCAAGGCGGCAGGCCGCATGGCCGGCATCTCTCTGCGCGGTTCACAGGACCAGAACGCGGCCATCTACCCGTATCTCGGTTGGGTGTATGGGTATGGCGGCTTCTGGTTTAACAAGGATACCCATGAGGTCGGCCTCACCAAGCCGGAAACGGTGGAGGCGACCGAGTCCTGGGCGCACTTCCTGCGCGACTACGGCCCGGCGGACGTCGCCAGCTACTTCTGGAACGAAGTCCAGCTCTCGATGCAGCAGGAAAAGGCGGCGATCATCATGGACGCGACGAACTTCGCGCCACGCCTCGAAGATCCCGCGCAATCGAAAATCGTCAACAAAGTCGGTTTCGCAATCCTCCCGCAGGTGATGGGGCCGAACGGGCCGCGCGGCCCGCAATGGAGCGGGGGGCGTTTCGGGGCGCCCGCGAGCGCCTACGGCCTCGCCGTCCCACGCTCCTCCAAAAAGGCACAGGCGGCGTGGCTCTTCAACCAGTGGGCCACCAGCCCGGCCATCATGCTGCAAACCACGCAGCTCGGGCTGCGCGCCGACCCAACGCGCAAGTCCACGCTCGATAACCCGCAGTTCATTAGCAAGTACAACTACCAGGACGGCGAATGGGCGCGCGATCTCGCGAAGTCATTTTCGCTCAGCAGCCCCGACTACTGGCCGCGCATCTCAACAGGTACGGAACTGGCGGACACACTCGGCCTCGCCCTCTCGCAGATACTGACGGGGAAGAAATCGGCGAAGGATGCCCTTGCCGAGGCCCAGGACAAGAGCGTTGCGATCCAGAAAAAGGCGGGCCTGCTGAAGTAGTCGTGCGCGGGCAGACGCGGGACCCGCTGCGTCTGCCCGCGCGGTAAGGACGCAATGCCAATGGTTGTCAGCCCGCGCGCGAGCGCCGCGCAAACCGCAAGGCAAACCACGGATCGTGCGCGTCGTCGCGCAAACCGCACGGTGTCTCGGAGTGGCAATATCTGGATCGCGTACATGGCCCCCGCAGTACTGATCCTGCTCGCGACCACCGTGGTCCCCTTCGTATATCTGTTCTACAACAGCCTGACCCACTGGGACCTGCGCCGCGCCTACCAGGGCCAGCACTTCATCGGCCTCGGCAACTACGCGGACATGCTCGGCGACGGCCTTTTCTGGTCGTCGGTGGAAACGACGTTTCTCGCGGCTGCGGGCGTGGTGACGGTGGAACTGACGCTCGGGATGCTCCTCGCCCTGCTGTTTATCCGGCAGTTTCCCGGCAAGCGTGTCTTTCGCTCGCTGTTTCTCCTGCCACTGATCATGACGCCCGTGGTCGTCGGGCTGACGTGGCGCATGCTCTACAACTCCGACCTCGGCATGATCAACTACCTCCTGCGCAGCGCCCACTTGCCTACCCCGAACTGGCTGGCGAGCGCGGAACTGGCACTGCCAAGCATTATCATCACCGATGCCTGGCACCAGACACCCTTTGTGACGCTGATGTTCGTGGCGGGGCTGCAATCGTTGCCGACCGAGCCAAACGAGGCGGCCCGCCTCGACGGGGCGTCGCCCTGGCAGTTGTTCTGGCATATCACGTTGCCACAACTGCGTCCGCTGATCTTTCTCGCCCTGATCTTTCGCGCCACCGATGCGATTCGGCTCTTCGACACGATCTTTGTGATGACGAACGGTGGCCCCGCCAATGCGACGCAAACGCTGAACATGTATGCGTACAAAGTCGGGTTCGCCTTTCTCAACATGGGCTATGGCTCCGCCCTCGCCGTGATCCTCCTACTCATTTGCCTGGCGATCAGCATCGTGCTCGTGAAGTATTCGGGGCTTGAACTGGAAGGGGAGCGGAAATGACGGTGCAACCGGCGCGGCGCCGCGTCACTATGGGCGGGCGGCTCCTCGATCTGCTCACCTACTTCGTGGTGTTCCTTTTTCTCTGCCCGATCTTCTGGCTCGTCTCCACGGCTTTCAAGACCCGCACCGACGCCTTCGCGATGCCGCCAAAGTGGTTGTTTCTGCCCACGCTGACGAACTTTCGCACGGTGCTGTCGAGCGCGGACTTCGTGCATCAGTACGTGAACAGTGTGATTATCGCGGGCACGACCACGGCCTGCGCGCTGCTGATCGGCGTGCCCGCCGCGTATGCGCTGACGCGCTTCCAGTTCCGGGCCAAGCGAGGCATTGCGCTGTGGATCCTCTCTACACGTCTGCTCCCGCTGATCGGCACCCTCTTCCCGCTCTACGTGATCTTCAATCGCCTTCACCTGCTCGACACCTATCAGGGGCTGATCTTCCTGTACCTCAGCTTCACGCTCGTGTTCGTGATCTGGATGATGCGCGGTTACTTCCTGCAAGTGCCGGTGGAACTCGAAGAAGCGGCGTTTGTGGACGGCGCGTCCCGGCTCACTACACTCCTGCGCGTGGTGGTGCCGATTGCCGCACCGGGGATGGCGGCGGTGGCGGTTTTCTCGTTTATCGCGGCATGGAACGAGTTCCTGTTCGCACTGATCTTCACCCGCACGGTGGCGCGCACCGCGCCAGTCGCGCTCACCGGGTTTTTGAGCTTTGAAGGCATCAACTGGGGGCCGCTCGCGGCGGCGGGGCTGCTCGTGCTCGCGCCGGTCTTTATCTTCTCCGTGTTCGTACTCAAGTACCTCGTGGCGGGGCTGGCAATGGGGGCCGTGAAAGATTGAACCCGCTTGGCACCGGACGAAAAGCAAGGCAACTTGCCGGATGCAGTCCAAAGGGACGATCGTAATGTTCGGGAGGCATGACAGTCATGGTAATGCCAACCAAGTGCCGATTCCATGCTCGTGCGCTCGTCGTGGCCTTTCCGCAGGAATGTACACCTCACTAGGCGGTGACGGAGCGAAATGCGAGAAAGGAGGGCAGCGACCGGTGCCAGGGTCTCGGTCCCACTGATTCAGGAGATTAACTGTTCATTGGAGGAGGGTAACCTGTGGGTAGCACACATGACATCCAAGTATCCCGTCGTTCCTTTATCCGTGCGACGCTTGCCGGAGCGAGCGCAACAGCAGCAGCAGCACTGCTCGCGGCCTGTGGCGGCACCACTACAACGGACATCGCGACCCCGACCAGAGCGGCGGGAGCGCCGACGGGTGCGACGCCGTCGAGTGCGGGGGCGACTCCGGCAGCGGCGGGTGGTTCCCCGACCGCAACGGTCCAGGGCGCCGCCTCGACTATGGCTGCGGCCCAGCCAACTTCAACGTTCGTCCCCGCGACCGTTGCTGCTCCCGCTGTCAAAAAGAACTTCAATGGTGCGACGATCAAGATCGCCGCGTCTACCGAGTACTATGCCTATGCGCTCCGTCAGTTCCGGGACCAGATCGAGAAGGAGGCCAACCTCAAGCTCAATATCGACGTGGTGCCGGGCAGTGATCTCTTCCAGCGCAACATTACGGAGTACACGACCCAGTCGACGAGCTACGATATCACGATGTTCCTGCCCTTTCAGCTCCCCGATTACGCGCCGCACCTGGAGCCCGTAAAACCGCTGATGGACAAGAACGGCTTCGACCTCAAGCTCGACGACATCATCCCAACGTTCCGAAATGTGTACACCACCTGGGGTGGCACTCAGCTCGCGGTCTCGTTCGACGGCGACATGCACATGATGTATTACAACCGCGAGGCGTTCGAGAATACCGACCTCGCAAAGCAGTACAAAGACAAAATGGGGAAGGACCTCGCGCCCCCCGCGACATGGGACGACTATGCGTCGCTCGCGCAATTCTTCACCGAGACACCGTGGCGAAAGGACGGCCAGAAAGGCTACGGCACGGCAGAGGGGCTCAATGGCCCGAACTGGTGGTGGCAGAATCGTCTCGGAGCGTACGGCGGGGTCTATTTCGACGAATCGCTCAAACCCCTGATTAATAGTAAGAATGCAGTGCTCGCCACCGATAATCTCGTGAAAGTCGCGGCATACATGCCGCCCGGTTCGAACAACTTCGGCTATCAGGAGACCGAGAATGCGCTGGCGAAGGGCGATGTCGCCCTTTCGATCAACTGGAGCTCCACCGGTCGCGCGGTGACTGATCCGAAGAAGTCGGCCGTTGTTGGCAAAGTCGGCTTTGCCGTCACTCCTGGGGCAGTCGTCAATGGGAAAACGCTCGCGCATCCCGCGCTCGCCACGGGTTGGTCGCTCGGCATTCCGAAGTACGGCAAGCAGAAAGATATGGCCGCGTACGTTGTCTGGTTTTATAGCCAGCCGGCGGTGCATCTCCATTTCTGCCTCGACCCTGAAACGGGGATTGACGCGTACCGCACGTCGGTGCTCGATAGCGAGCAGTTCGCGTCCCGGTACAGCAAGCCGTACGTGGAGACGATCCGCCAATCGCTCCAGATCGGCTTTCCGGATCTCCAGGTGCCGGGGTCGTCCGGGTATTACACCCCGCTCAACGACGCACTCAGCCAGGCAATCACCAAGGTGAAGCCCACGGTGGACGCGCTTAATACCGCTGCGGACGAGTGGAACAAGATCAGCAATCGCATCGGCAAGCAGAAGCAGATGGACGCGTGGAACCAGGCGTACACTGCGATGAAGGCGCAGGGCCTGGAGTATAAGCCGATCACATAGCGAGTAGCGAAAGGAACGGTTGCCCATGGTTCAGCGGACGCAACGGGCAGTGTTTGCCCCGCCGCACGTCGCTGCGACGAGGAAGTTGGGCGGGATACGCCGTTGGCGTCCGTACCTCTTTGTGCTGCCGACGGGGATTTTTCTCTTCGTCGGCACGCTCTTCATGCTCGTCTACGCGCTTGTTGTCAGTTTCACGCGGTACGACTTGCAGTTCAACCCGGCCTGGACCTGGGCGGGCCTGGACAACTACACCGAGGCGTTGCACGACCAGCTCTTCTGGCGCTCACTCGGTCAGACCGCGTGGATCGCGGTGCCTGCCCTCGTGCTGGAATTCTCCCTCGGTCTCGCGCTGGCGCTCTTTTTAAATCGCCCGTTCCGGGGTCGTGCCCTCGCGGTAAGCCTCATTTCCACGCCCGTGATGGTCTCAGCGACCGCCGCCGGGATGTCGTTCCGGCTGCTCTACTCGCCGCAGTACGGCCCGATCAACGACGTGCTCTCACGCCTCACCGGTCGGCAGCAACAGATTGACTGGCTCGGCTCGGTCAATCTCGCACGCCCGTCCATGGTTTTCGTAGACATGTGGCATGCCTCGCCCTTTTTCATGCTCCTGCTCCTCGCGGGGTTGCAGGGCATCCCCGACGATCTCTTCGAGGCCGCGCGTGTTGACGGTGCGAATGCGTGGCAGGTCTTTACCGGGATTACCCTGCCACTACTCAAGCCGGTCATCGTGCTCGGGCTCCTGCTGCGCGCCATTGACCTCAGCCGCATCTTCGACTTCATCTTCATCATGACAAAGGGTGGCCCTGGGACCCAGACGCAAACCATCAGCTACTATGTCTATACTGAGGGTTTGCAGAACTTCCGCGTTGGCTATGCAGCGGCCATGGCCTGGCTCCTGTGCATCGTCACGATTGCCTTCGCCAAGGTCTTCCTCCGGGTCACCCGTCAGGAGGAGTCCCCATGACGGTCGCACGCTCCCTCAAGTACGTCCGGCGCGCTCTGTTCTACGGCGCAATCGCCACTATCGTGCTCTTTTACCTGTTCCCGACCCTCTGGATCGTTTCCACATCGTTCAAGAACCCGGTTGAGTACTTCAGCTACCCGCCCCGCTGGATTCCCGCGCACCCGACGCTCGTCCATTACCGGCTGATGTTCACGGAATATGAGGTCGGGGCGGCGGTGCGTAACAGTGTCGTCATTTCGGTCATCAACACGGCGGTCGTGCTGCTCCTTTCCATCCCCGTCGCGTATGCGATTGGGCGGTATAAGATCGGCGGCGAGGCGCTCTCGTTCTGGATCATCAGCCAGCGGATGCTGCCTGCCGTAGCGATCGTCATCCCCCTGTTCCTCATCTGTCGCTCGCTGCATCTCATCAACACGTATCAAGGCCTCATCATCGCGTATGCGCTCTTCCTCACGCCGTTCGCCATCTGGATCCTGCTCGGATTCTTTCAGGATTTCCCGCAGGCGATCCAAGACGCCGCAATGATTGACGGCTGCTCGGAGGTGCAGAGCATCCTGAAGATCGTGCTGCCGATCCTGTCGGGCGGCATTTTCGTCGTCGCACTCCTAGTGTTCGTGTTCACCTGGAACGATTTGCTGATCGCGATCGTGCTGACGCGCTCCGAGACACGCACGATCATGGCGTTCTTTACAGCGGCGCTCGTGTCGCCGACGCAGGAAGATTTCGGCGTTGCGGCGGGAGCGGTCGTCATTGGCCTCATTCCCGCGTACCTCTTCACGCTGTTCGGGCAGCGCTTCCTCGTTCGTGGTCTCACAATGGGCGGGGTCAAGGGATAGCGCCACATCGGGTGGTTGGGCGTTGTCCATGCGGCACCGGGACGGGATAAGACCCGGTAAGGAGGAGACAGATGGAGTATCGCGCATTTGGCGCCACGGACCTCACGGTATCCGCGCTCGGCTTCGGCACCTGGGAGATTGGTAACCCCGGTTACGGGCTCACCGTAGAAGCCGAGGCGGTGGCGGCGATTCATCGCGCGCTGGACCTCGGCGTCACCTGCGTGGATACGGCCCCCGGCTACGGGCAGGGCCGCTCCGAGATGATCGTCGGCAAGGCATTGGGGGCACGGCGCAAGGAGATCGTGCTCGTCACGAAGTGCGGCCTCGCCTGGAACGAGGCGGAGGAAGGGTCAAAGCAATGGCGGGACAGCACGCCGCAGCGCATCTTTAAGGAAATTGATGACAGCTTACGTCGCCTCGGCACTGACTGGATTGACGTCTACATCGTGCATTGGCCGGACCTGAAAACGCCGATCGAAGAAACGGCGGCGGCAATGGCTGCAGTGGTCCAATCGGGGAAAGCGCGCTACGTGGGCGTGTCGAATTACAGCCTTGCCCAAGTCCAGGCATTCCATGCGGTGCAGCCCGTGAGCGTGATGCAGATGGGGTACAACCTCTTTGACCGCCGCATCGAAGCGGACATCCTGCCTTACTGCCAGGCGCAGGGCATCGGGGTGATGGCGTACGGCTCACTCTGTTACGGGTTGTTAACCGGTACGTTCACGGCGGACACGCATTTCACGCCCCCCGATTGGCGCGCGTCCGGCAAAGCTTTCGGGCTGTCGCTCTTCACGCCGGAGCACTTCCCCCCAAATGTCGCCGTGGTAGATGCCCTCAAAGAGCTTGCCGCAGCCACCGGGAAAACGGTACCGCAACTGGCATTGAACTGGGTGTTGCACCGGCCCGGGGTAACGCTTGGCCTGTCGGGGATGCGCAAGCCGGAGGAGGTAGAGGACAACGTGGGGGCGACGGGCTGGCAGTTGTCGCCTGCGGAGCGGGCACGCATTGACGAAATCTTCACGGGGGCGGTGGGAAACACGGGGCCGATGCCGGTCTGGTGAGATGAGACCCGCTCACGCATAGGGCAATGAGACAAACGGCGATGCTACGGTGCCGTTCGAGAACGTCGCGCAACCCATATACTGTGAGTTGACTCACTGAGTCAACGATGCAAGAGTACGGATAATCACACGTACGCAGGACCCCTGTGCCCTCTTTGCATGGGGCAGGAGCGGGCAAAAGGGGGAATGAGCGAGACCGGCACTAAGGCCGTGGCAGTGGGAGGTCGTCGGTGCTCTATCGTTGTTGTGCTCCCCCCGCGTGCGCTCCCTCGCCCGTTTTAGCCAGACTAAGGGGGCGTGCGTATGCGGTTATTGGCTGCGGTGCTCGTCACCCTCGTTCCCACCCTCGCGTCCTGTAGTGGCGCCCTCCCCACTCCCACCGTGCCCACGCTTACCAATCCTTGGTGCGGCACGGTTGAGGCGCGACGGCATTGCTACGGACGGCGCGGCGGCGCTCCGCATGCAGGCGTGTTTCTGGCAGGCGTACCAGCAATGCACCGTCGCGGGGCAGCAACTGGCGGTGCGCGATGTCTCGGCGCAGGGAGGGGGCTACACGGTGACCACCATGTATCTCTTTACCCTCGATCCCGCGAACGGTGGGTGCGCGATCACCGGGCAGGGGGGTGTGCAGCGATTGGGGCATGACGCTGCGGGCACTCCCTTTGCCGCAGCGGGATCGTATCCCATCCCAGGTGGCACCTGCACGGGGATGGCCCGTGACATGGGCGGTGGGTTGCACTTGAGCGGGTGCTTCGTGAACCCATCCACATACCACGTGCCCCATGCCTGAGCGAGGCAACACGCGGCACCTTGCAGAAATGCTACTCGTCGACATTGGGTAACGAAAGGGAGGCGGCACCGATGCACAGTCGAACGTGGTTGCGAATCGGAGGACTCTTGTGTCTGTGCCTCATGGTCGGCCTGATCGCCGCTCTGTCCGCCCGGTCGGTATCGGCGGTGGTCGCGCGTGCCGACGGCGGGGACGAGGCCGCCGCGCTGCGTGAACTCGCCGGTCGCTTTCTCATCCAGCCCGGTGCGGGACCGGGCACGCCGGGGCAATCGGCGGACCTCCTGCCGGGCCAGTTGCCCGCCGATCTCCCGCT
>JAABUQ010001335.1_pt1 | contig 53886 bp, 54 predicted proteins | sample 5560001 | NCBI WGS metagenome assembly JAABUQ01 (sample SAMN10711888, study PRJNA513371) | rock metagenome | isolation source: Antarctica rocks | place: Antarctica: Victoria Land, Finger Mt nord | collected 2015-12-18
AATACGATTGACGTACTGCCAGAGGGAGTCGTCGTTAGGGCGATGTGTCCCCATTTCGCTGTCTACCGGGAATCTGTGTCCCTATAATGCACAGGGGCCCCGTTGTGAATCCCCACAGTCCCTACCACGTGCGCCCTTGGCGAACGCGCGTTCGGCGGTCTTGCGGGACGACTGGAGATCGTCGGTCCTTGCGCTCCTCCGATGGCGGGGAGGGGTGTCCGCAAGGTCGCTTCCGATCCCAACGAAGCGCTTGGGAAACTGCGTAGACAACAGGATATGTGCGATCGGTTCGAACCGAGTGCAACGCATCGAAACAGACTGCGGTCAGCCCGACCAAAGCGGACGCATCGTTAGCCGTTTTCAATCCGGCATTTGCGACCTCAAGACCTCACCTTGCTACGTGTGGCTGCCAGTGAAGATCACGCCGGTGATCTTCCGCCTGCCGTCCACCCGCCCGAGCTGGACGAAAACGTCGACGACCGAGCGGATATAGCGCGTCAGCTCGCCCTGCCGTAGCTCGGCCCCCGCCTGGCCCGCGATCATCGCCAGCTGCTCGATCGCGCCCTCGGGCGAGTTGGCGTGGATGGTGCTGATCGATCCGGGATGCCCGGTGTTGACCGCGCGCAGGAAGGCGAGCGCCTCCACGCCCCGGATCTCCCCCATGATGATGCGATCGGGGCGCAGCCGCAGCGCGGCTTCGAGCAGATCGGCGGCGCTGACCGACGCCTCCCCCAATCGCCCGCGCACCGCGACGAGGCCGATCGCGTTGGGCTGCGTGATCTGCACCTCGGGTGTGTCCTCGATCAGCACGAGCCGCTCGGTCGCGGGCGCTTCCTTGAGGAGCGCGTTCAGCAGCGTCGTCTTGCCCGTTGCGGTGCCGCCGCCGATCAGGATCGTCCGGCGGGCGCGCACGGCGTGAGCGAGGAAGCCGGGGACGTCGCCTGTCGCGAGCTGTTCGCGCAGCGCGTGGTCCTCCGACGCGCGGCTCGAGGCGGCGTTGCCCACCTGATCGAACGCGCCTGCCGCGACATAGTCGGCGAGCGTCAGATCGGGGACGAGATGCTTGCGGATCGCAACCGCGACATGGCCGCGCGTCGCGGGAGGCGCGCAGACCTGAACGCGCGCGCCGTCGTGCAACGTCGCGGCAAGCAGCGGATGCTCGCGGCTGATGCCCTGATCGGACGCGGCGGCGATCTGACGCGCGAGCCGCCACAGCGCAGCGTCATCGAAGGCGGGCGCATCGTGGCGTTCGGTGCCGTGTTCGGTTTCCAGCCAGACTTCGTGCGGGCGATTGATGTAAAGATCGGTCACGTCCGCGCGCGCGAGGTGGCGCGCAAGCGGGGCGAGGAAGGCGTCGAGAAAGACGCGGGGCTGCGCGGACATGGCTATGCCGTCGGGCCGGCGCCGGTGAAATCGAGATCACGCGCCACGAAGATGCGGACGTTGGCACCTTGGGGCGTCTTGATCGTGGGCGGAATACGCAGGCTCTCGCTCGCTTCGTTCGCGAGGCTCGTCGCCTGGCTGGCGGTGCCGACGATCACGGTGTTGCCCCGGCTGAGCGAGGCGGTGGCGGCGCTGATACCGCCCGTCAGGACACTGAGCAGGATCGCGCCGCCGTAGCGTTGCACGAAGTGGCGGTCGACCTTGCCCGCCAGCCCGCCGCGTCCGAGATCGTCGATCGCAGGCGAGCCGAGCGCGACCGCGACGCCGTCGGGGCGAATCAGGCGGCTCCAGACGATGAACACGCGGCTCGCCCCTTGGGCGACGCCGCTATTATATTGGCCGATCACGCGGCTACCCGCCGGGATCAGGACCGCCGAGCCATCGAAGCTCAGCACGTCGCGGTTGACGATCGCGCGCGCATAGCCGGGCAGGTCCGAATTGATCGCGGTTTCGAGCACGGCGGCGACGATCGCCCCCTGTGGGATCAGCCGGTCGAGATGGCTGAGGCGCGTGGCGGTTGCGGTCTCGACCTCCGCCCCGCCGACGCGCGCGGCGAAACCCTCGTTGCCGTTGAGGCGCTGAGCGGACGTCGCAGCGGCGACCCCGGCAGCGGCCGCTCCAGCGGCCCCGGCCCCGGCCCCGGCGGCGGCTCCGGCGGCGGTTGGGAGACTGGCGTCGGCGGCGGGCGTCGCCTGCGCGATCAGGACAGGTTCGGGCGCGGCGGGCGTAAGCTGGACCGGCGCGCTGTCCGACGCCGCGACGGGCGTGGTCAGTCCCGCGAGCGGCGTGTAGGCGGCGGCGAGCTGGATCGGGGCGGGGAGGGGCGCGTCACCGCGCGCGGCCAGATCGACGATCAGCGCGGGGGCGCGTAGCCGGGCGCGTGCGCGTTCGGCCGCTCCCGTGTCCACCAGCGGCGCGGGACGGATCGGCGCGGCCATAAACGGGCGCGGCGGAGGCGAAGGCGGAGCAACGGCAACAACCGGCGCAGGCGCGGGCACGGCCGCTGTCGGCGGCGGCGGAGCCGTGAAGGCGGCGGGCAGGACCAGCGGCGCGGGCTCGGCGCTGGTCGGCACGGTAAGCGGCGGTAGCCTGGTCTCACGCTCGGCGAAGGCGACGCGGTTCGCACCCAGCGCGACGAAGACGATCGCGCCCAGCGTCACCACGCCCAAGGCGGCGGGCAGCGCCGAGGCGCGCGCGGCCGCCCGGCGCGCGATCAGGGGGCGGCGAACGATCGGATCGGCGGTCATCTTGGTCCCCTCGCGTTGCTTGCGGTAATCGTGGCGATGCGCTTGCCCAGCCGGAGCGTGAAGCGCGTGCCCAGCTGCTGAACGACCGCGACGCGGCCACGGTTCGAGACGTTGACGAGCGTCTCGTCCCTGCCCGGCCCGCCCGCGAAGATCGCGGGGAGCGCGATGCCGTCCGGGAAGGCGAAGTAGGTCTGGCGACCATCGTCCCACACCTTGCCGGGCAGCAGGCCAGGATCCCCTGCCTGCGCGTAGGCGAAATTCAGTCTGGGCGCGGGTGGCGGTGCAGGCTCGGGGATCGTCTCGACGACCGCGCGCGGATAGTCGAAGCGCACGACCCAAGGGATCGTCGCACGGCGGGGCGCGGTGGCGAGCGCAAAGGCGTAGCGACGCTGGCTGGTGACCACGGTCATGTTCGTGCTGGCGTCGCGTGCGAGCGGTTTTAGGAACAGCAACCGCGCGCGCTTGTTGGGCGTCACCTGCCAGGCGAGCGCATCGCCGATCGAGACATTCTCGATCCGCTCGTCGGGCGCGAACTCGATCATGATCTGCCAGCCGAGCGCGCCGGTCAGTTGCGTGACCTGATCGGGATCGTAATAGACGCGCTGGATGTGCGGATCGACCGGGCCGGGGCGTGGGCTGGTCGCGGCCGTGAGCGCGATCAGGCCGACGAGGGCGAATCTCCTCACGCTCCCACGCCCTCGGCGTCACGCCGGTACCGCGTCACCTCGAAGCCGAGCGGATTGTCGAACCGGTCCTCCATCCTGAGCGGCCGTCCGCTGAACCCGTAAGAGACCGCCGCCGCATACGCCTGCCGCCCGACCGTGGTGCTCCCCGCCGGTCGCCGGTTCGCCTCGAAGCGCACGAGCGCGGTACCGGGCGCGAGCAGCGAGATGCTCTTGATCGTGATCGCCACCGTGTCGCCGGGCGACAGCGTGCGCAGCGGACTTTGCGGATTGTTCGACGCCATGTCCGCCACATAGGTCGCGCGCGCCTGCGTGGCGGACATCATCTGCACACGGCGGTAGTTGGCGGCGAGATCGGTCACGTCGAACGTCTCGCGCGCGCGAACGTAATTGGCGAGGCTGGCTTGGATGACGGCCTCGTTCTCGGTCAGGCGATCGTTCGCGACGGTGGTCGCGATCTGGACCGCGCCGGTCTGCTTGTCGACGGTCACCACATAGGGCTGCACCGACTTCAGCGGCGTGAGCGCCACGAGCGCGAGCGCGAGCAATACCGCGACCAGCGTCGCCGCGCCCGCGACGATCCACGCGGTGCGCCTCGACCGGCGCTCGGCGGCGGCGGCGGTGTCCGCCCAGGTCGCGGCGGCGGCGTAATAGGTGTCGCGACTGCTCAAATGCTCCTCCGGGCGGCGATGCGCGACGCGCGCGGGAGAACCGCGCGCTGAGCCGCGGCGGATGATCTGGTAGCCGTAACGTCGATCACCGCGCCCGAGCGGACGGCGGCGAGGCCGGTGCCGCCGCCGCCGCCGCCGCCGATCGTTGTGACCGAGCCCGCCGGGGCGGCGAGCGTAGCGCGCGCGCCTTGAGCGGCGGCATCCCGGCGCGAGGCGCTGTCCAGCGTGCGGACGAGTGCGGCGGCGGCGAACGGAGGTTCAACGGCGACAGCAGCGGCGACGCGCGCGGACTCGAGCTGGATTTCGCGCTCGGCGGTGCCGGGCGCGGCTGCCGCCGTCCCGCGCGGCAGGCGCAGGCCACGCGCGATCGTCGCGCCCGCGAGCACGGCGGCGAGGATCGCCAGGGTGAAGACAACCGCGATCAGGCCGATCGGCGTGACCGAGGCGGCATCGAAATTGCCCGTCGCCTGCTGTGCAAGCATCCGCGCCAGCATCGGGTTCAGGATCGCCAGTTCGACCGCGAACAGCACGAGCACCGCGATCGGTACGAACGCGGCCGCGATCATCGCGCGCAGCCAACCCTCGGCCAACCCGCGCGTCGAGCGGAACAGCAGGAAGCCCGCCATGACGGGCGCGAGCGAGAGCAGCAGCGCAAGGACGACCCGCGCCGCCACGAGCAGGCCGATGGTGGAAAGCGTGAGCAGGATGGCCGAGACGTTCAAGGTCATCGCGGTCGCGGGCGGACCGCCCACAAACGGCGAGGCGATGCCCGCGCGCGTGCGCCAGCCTATGCCCGCCTGATCAAGCCGGTCGATCGCCGATTGCAGCCCGACCAACGGCTCGGGCGCACCGCTCGCGGCGACGAGCGCCTGCGCGATGCGGGTGGGCGCGCGCGCGAGCGTGTCGTAGGCGAGCGTGGACCAGGCCGCGAACGAGCCCGCGATCAGCAGCACGACGCCGAGCTTGATCGCGAGGCCGACCGCGTCCGAGAGCATCAGGCCGCGCCCCAGCAGCAGGCGGTAACCGAACAAGGCGACCGCGATCACCATCAGGCTGGTCAGCGCGGCGGAAACCGGCCCGGTCGGATCGGCGAGCGCGGCGTACCCGCGCTCGACCAGCCCGAACGCCTGGCAATCGGTGTCCGCGAGCAGGCGCGCGGCGAGGCCGGACACGGCGGGCGGAGCGCAGATCGCGGGGTTCACGCCGCTTCCAGCAGGCGCGGCAGCCAGGCCTGCGGATCGTCGCCATGTGCCAAGCGCAGGCGATCGAGCAGGCGGACGGTGCGTTCGCGGCCGGAGAGCACGGTCAGCATATCGGGCTCGGACGCGAGGTTGAGGCGCACCACGACGCTATCGGTGCCATGCTTGACGAGGAACGCGCGCGCGGTTTCGGGCATCGAGCGCACGAGGTCATATTCGTGCTGGGTGAGGCCGAAGCCGCCCATATAGTCCGACGCCTGCGCCGAGGCGTTGGCCATGAAGATCTGCGTGCCCGCCTGTTCGATGATCGCCGACGCGATCTTCGATTGGAGCGCGTCCGAGGCGGACTGGGTGGCAAAACCGACGATGCCGCCGCGCTTGCGAATCGTCTTCTCCCAGTCACGGATGCGCGCGACGAAGACGTCATCGTCCAAAGCCTTCCAGCCTTCGTCCACGACGATGATCGTGGGTTTGCCGTCGAGCCGCTCTTCGACGCGGTGGAAGAGGTACAGCATCGTGGGCGCGCGCAAGGCGGGCTGGTCGAGGATCGCGGTCATGTCGAAGCCGAGCGTGGGGGCGTTCAGGTCCAGCTTGTCTTCGGCGTTGTCGAACAGCCAGGCGTGCTCGCCCGCGCCGTGCCACGGGGCGAGGCGGGCCGCGAGGTCCGAGCCCGACGCGCGGCTCCGGCCTCGGAACAATTCGGCGACGTGGCGCAGGCGGCGCAGTTCGGGCGGGCCGGCGTAGGCGGAGTCGATGGCTTCGACGATCCAGCCCGTCTCTTCCACCCCCAGCGCCGCGCCCTCGCCGATCGCCAGCCTCGTCAGCCATTCGGACAGGAAGCGGCGGTTGACGGGTGTATCGGGCAGCGCGAGCGGGTTCAGGCGAGTAGGTTCGCCCGGCTTCAAAGCGTCATAATGGCCGCCGATCGCGCGCAGAAAGATTTCCGCGCCGCGATCCTTGTCGAAGAAGACGATGCGCGGGTCGAAGCGGCGCGCCTGCGCGAGGAGGAAGTTGAGGACGACGGTCTTGCCCGAGCCCGACGGTCCGATGACGGTGAAATTGCCGAGATCGCCGCGGTGGAAGTTGAAGAAATACGGTCCCGCCGACGTAGTCTCGAACAGCGTGACCGCGTCGCCCCAGTGGTTGCCATGGGGCACGCCGACGGGGAAATTGTGCGCGGAGGCGAAGCCCGCGAAGTTGGCCGAGGAGACCATCGCCCGGCGCGCGATATAATCGAAATTGCCAGGGAACTGCGCCCAGAACGCGGCTTCGAGGCCCAACTCCTCGCGCGCGGCGGCGAAGCCCGCTTCGGCGAGCGCCGCCTGAACCTCGCCGGTGGCCTGGTCGAGCGTGGCGGGAGTGTCGGCTTTGACCATGATGGTCAGGTGATGCTCGCCGAACGCGGCGCGCCCGGCGGCGACATCGTCCTTGGCGGCGGCGAGTTCGGCGCGGAGCGAAACGGCTTCGTCGGCGGCGGAGCGCATTCGGCGGAGCGCGAGGTCCATGCGTTCCAAGGCGGGACCGCGATCGACGAAGGCGAAGGATTGGGTGACGATGAGCGGCACGGGCAGCCGATAGAGATCGTCGAGCATCCCGGCGGACGTGCTCGCGGGATAGTCCTTGACGGACAAGATGGCGGCGAACTCGGCGGGCTCGCCGTCGACCTGGCCCAGTTCGATCGCGTCCGCGCCGAAGCTGATCCGGCGGCGGGGGACCGCGTGGCCGAGATCGCCCAACGGCAGAAGCATCGGCGCGGAGGTGCCGTTGTAGAGCGTCGCGAGAAATTCCAGCGGCTCGGACGCGAGGCCGGTCGGCAGATCATAGGCTCCGAGCAGGCGCGGCCCGTACGGTTCGAGCGCGGCCATCAGACTCTCGCGCGCCTGCCCCATCGTCCGCAAGTCCAGCGCCCGGTTGTCGGCGGTGGGGCGACCCCCCGCGAGGCCGAGCAGTCGGTCGGCGATCCCCGCGCGGCCGCCAAGCGGGCGAAGGATGAGGGTGAGGTAAAGGTCGTTCACGTACAGGCGGCGCTGGGCGAGGCGCGCTTCCCATTTGGCGTCCAAAGCCGCGCTAAACGAATCGGCGAACCTGCCCTCCAGCCTCGGCGCGACCGCACGGCGCACGACATGATGGACGAGCGCGAAGCGGGCGGAGGCCACCGCCTGCAACGTCGCGTCGCGCACCGCGAGGCGCGCGTCGAGTTCGGCGCGCGCGATCGTCTCGAACGGCAAGCCCTCCAGCCGGATCACCTGCATCAGCAACCCGCGCCGCGTCAGCAGCGTATGATCGTCGATCTGGGCAAGGTACGGCAGATGCGCGCCCCCCGGGACCTCGCGCTCGGCCGCCTGCTTACGGGCGGTATTCATTCGCGCCCCACAGGCGGTGGTTTGCCACGCGCGGCGTGCGGCGCAGACGGGTAAGCCAAACGCTCATGATGTGCGGATCGCGCAGGTGCGCCGCATAGCCGATCGCGTGGATGAGAAGGGATGGGATCAGGGCAAAGACGCTCTTGAACACCAGGAACAATTCCGCCGCCACAATGCCGTTCAGCACGAAAAACGGATACGTCACCCCCGCGACCATTTGCGGCCGGGCAAGCGCGCGGAATAGCGGATCGGCCATCAACCCGCGCCCGCGACCGAGCGGATGCCGCCGACGATCGACGCCGCTCCGAACAGGATGAACAGCCCGAGCACGACAGTCGCGCCATATTTCCAGTTGATACGGCCGGTCAGCATCAGGAAGCCGACCGCCGCCACCGCGATCACCGCGACCGCTGTCGCCACATTGCCGAGCAAGGTCCCCTGCAACCACTCGACCGCGCCCACGATCGGGCCAGACCCCGCCGGATCGGGCGCGGCATATTGGGCGAAGGCCGGATGCGCGAGTGCAAGGGTGGCCAGCGCGAGGGTGAGAGCGAGGGCGAAGGAGCGGGTCATAGGGCGGGCACCTCGATCAGAAGCGGGTTGGCGGGCAGCGTTCGGCTGCGCGCGGGCACTCCCGTGCGCGCCTGCCAGCGGGCGAGGACGGCGGCGACATAGGCGCGGGTCTCGGCAAAAGGCGGAATGCCGCCGAACCGCGCGACCGCGCCCGGTCCGGCGTTGTAGGCGGCGAGCGCCATCGACCAATCGCCGAAGCGGTCGGCCATCTGGCGCAGGTAGCGGCTGCCGCCCTCGATATTCTGCGCCGCATCGAGCGGATCAACCCCGAGCGCGCGCGCGGTGGCGGGCATCAGCTGCATCGGCCCAAGCGCCCCGCGCACGCTGACGGCGGTGGCCACGAACCGGCTCTCGCGCCACGCAACCGCCTCAACCAGCCGCGGATCGAGCCCATGCGCGGTGGCGCTCGCGGCGATGTTGGCCGCAAACGTCATCGCGCTTGGGGCCGCGCGCGACGCGGTGACCCTCGTCAGCACGAGCGGCTCGGCCGCGCCGTCGGTGAAGCGTGTCGGCCCGGCAAAAATGCGTGTGCCCTCATCCCCCACCTCGATCACCTGCGCGCGCGCATCCTCTGCCGCGAGCGCAAACAGGAGGAGGACAAGCATTTTCATACGATCGTTATACACTCGATAGCAGCGCGGTTCCGGGGGTGCCACCCGCGCTAGTCCATGTGATCGGGCTTATAGCCCGGTGTCGGCGTGAGCGGAAGCAAGGCCGCGAGGATCGCCACCGCGATCAGCCAGCTCGCCGCGACCTTGACGCCGATGCCGAGCCCGCGCGCGATCAGCGGACGCGCGATGAACGTGATGAGCGTGCAGGGCAGCGCGATCAGGAGATCGACCGGCTTGCCCGCGACTGCCACGACCGCGCCCGCCCAGAGACCCGCATTCGCTCCCACCGCGATCGCTACGCCGGTCGAGGCTCCTTGCGGCAAGTGGACCGAGGCGGAAGTGAGCGCGATGCTGAGCCAAAGGCCAAGGAATGCCGCTTCCTCGAACGCCGCCCCGCGTCCGTTGCCGAGCACGACGAACGTCATTCCCGCCGCGACCGCCGCAGCGATGACCGCGCGAGACCATGCCGCACGCGGCGCGAAGGCAAGGCAGAAGCCGAGCGCGGCCAGCAGCAACGCGGGAGGAAGCGCGCCGCCCCTCACCGGCCGTCCCTCACCGGCCGTCCCTCACCGGATCGCGGCCACGAGAAACCACACGCCCGCCCCCGCGATCAGTCCGCCAACAGCCCGCAGCGCAATCTCCCCCGCGCGCGTCACCTTGGCGAGACCAAGGCCGATCCCAGCGATATGCAGCAGCCCGGTCGCGAGCACGAAACCGACGCTGTAGCCGACCGGATCGGCGGCGGACGGCAATTCCGCCCCGTGCGCGTAGCCGTGGAACAGCGCGAACACCGCGACGATCAGGCACGCGATCCAAACCGGCGCGCGGACCGCCAGCGCGATCATCAGACCCAGCACGAGCACCGAGACCGCGATCCCCATCTCGACCGGGGGCACGCCGATTCCGGCCATCCCCGCCGCTCCGCCGACCGCCATCATCGCGGGAAAGATCATCGGCAGTGCGAACACCAACGGGCGTCCCAAAAACGCGCCCCATATACCCACCGAAACCATCGCCAGCATGTGATCGACGCCCGAAAGCGGATGAACGAAACCCGAGCCGAATCCACCCGGCAGCCCCGTGCCCATGTGCGCCGAAGCCTCGTGCGGCAAGAGAAGCGCGACGCCGAGCGCTGCCGCCGCTAGAAGCCCATTGCGCCCCCCCGAGGAGATTCGCCCTTGCATCGCCGTCTGCATCTCACCGTTCTCGCAACCCTGGTTGCCGCCCCAGCGACCGCGCATGATTTCTGGCTTCAACCGCGCGGGTGGCAAGTTGCGCCTGGCATGCCGCTGCCCACCACGGTCGAAGTCGGCCATGGGCCATTCCGCCAGCAGTGGGGCGGCACCGCCGAGCGCCTCGTGGAGTTGCGCGACACCGCCATCGGCGGCGTGACCGACCGCCGCGCGGGGTTCCAGCCCAGCGCCGATGGCGCCAATCTCGCGCCCATCTTCGCGCGACCGGGCCTGCATATTCTCACGCTCGTCACCAGCCCCGCGCCGAGCGAGCTTCCTTCGATCCGTTTCAACGATTATCTGGCGGTCGAGGGTCTGACACCCGCGCTGAAGGCGCGCGCCCGCGCGGGCACCACGGACAAGCCGGGTCGCGAAGTCTATAGTCGCCGCTGCAAGGCGCTGATCCAAGTGGGTCCTTCCTCCCCCGACGATGCGCGCATCGCGACTCGCGCGATCGGTCATAGCCTTGAAATTGTACCGATCGTCAGCCCCTATGCGCTTGGTGCCGATCGTCAATTTCCTGTACGGGTGATGTTCAACGGACGACCACTCGCCGGCGCGCTGGTGAAGCTGACCAACCTTGAGTTCGACGCCAAGCCGCTCGCGATGGTGCGGACCGACGCGAAAGGGCAAGCGAGCGTTCGAGTACCCCGGGTTGGATCATGGTTGGTGAACGTGATCTGGACCAGGCCGATCATCAGTCCGCGGGCAGATTTTGAGACGACGTTCGCCAGCCTGACCTTCGGCTATGCCGCCGGCGCGCGCGCAACGCATCAGCCGACGTTGACGGGGTTCGTCGTCAACGAGAGCGGGATGATGTCGCCGTCCGCCGGAGTAATAGGTGCGGCCGTCACACTGGTCCGATAAGCGGTTCCAAAGTTGGTGCCGAACTGATCCTCCTGACGCGTGACCGTGATTGGCGGCGGTGGTGCCGTCGTCGGAGCGATGGCGTCACTACTGTTTCCGCCGCACGCCCCAAGTCCCGAACCCATTACCGCGACGATCGCCGCGCGCTGAATAAAACGCTTCATGGATCGACCCTCGCTTACTTGGTGACGGTTTGCGGACGCGGCGAGCCACGCAGCGGCGAGTTCAGATACGGGAACGCATTCAGGATGTTAGTCGCGCTCGACGGCGCGCCGTCGGTATAAGCGACCTGACCGGTCGGCGCATCGGCGGGTTTGCACAACCCAAGATCGGTCGGCTTGCCGGCGACCGGGATCGGGTAGCACAGGCGACCCATTGCGACCCGAAGCGTGATATCCACCGTATCGTCGCCCGGACGACGGCCATTCGGATAACCCGCGAGATCGTTGCCGACTACGCCGAACGTGCTCTGCGCCGCTTGCGGTGTCGGCGCGACCGCCGTGTTGAGACGGATCATCTCGGACGGCGTGACCGTCTTGAGCTGATTTACACCGACGAAGCCCGTCAAGAACGTAGCGACAAGATCGTTACGCGGGAAATTGGTCGGCGCGAGCGTGGTGAAACTGGTCCCCAGCGTCGCGTTGACCGGCGCGCGAAATAGCGCGTCGAGAATCGCCGGGAAGGTGGGATTGGTCACATAATCCAGCAACGCGGCATCGGCGGTGGGCTTGACCGCGTTGAACAGATCCTTCTGCGGAATGCCGATCACCAGTTCGTTCACCAGCGGATTGCCCAGACGCGAAACCTGGACGTACGCACCACCCTGAAGCGCGGGCGACTTGAACGTGGGGTTCGTGCGAAGCAGGCGCGCCTGCGGCAGGCTTGCAGTCGACCATACACCGATCACGCCGTTACCTGTGCCCGTCAAGCACGTCGTTGGAACCTCAATCGCGATCGAGGTGACGTTCTTCTTGCCGATAAGCTCCTGGTTGTTCTGGCTTTGCGTAATGCCGCCCGGGAAAGGCGTGCCATTGCCATAAACCGGGTCATTGTCACCCTCGATCGGAACGAAGTTCACAAGATCGAAAATCGGGCCGAGGTTCACCGCGAAATATTCGGCACGCTGGCCGACGAACACCTTGCCCTGGCCGGTGCAGCCCGGGATCGCAATATTGTATATAAACTGATTCGCATATGTCGGGTAATCGACAATCGTCTTGTTGCCCGCGTTATCGAAAGGTTTGATAAACGTCGTGCCACCGCCGGCTGCGTTAGTGACAGGCGCGCGCGTACCAGTCCGACGATCGCCGGTGACCAATGTGAGCGTGTAGGCCTCGTCCTCACCAAGGTTCGCGTCCGACGGCGCGGTAATCGGCCCAAGCTGGCGCAACGCGACCGGTAGAACCTTGCCGCCCACGGTGACGGTCTGGCCCTTATCGTTCCGCAGCGTATTGGTGAACTGGAACTGGAACGTCAGATGCTCCATCGCGTCGCCGACGTTATCGACGTGGATTTCGTATAACGCGTCGGGGTCCATCGTGTAATAGTTCGGCCCGTCGCCGGGGTTTTCACCTGGCTGAAAATTGGCAATCAACGTGGTGTAACCCGTGCGGCCGGGCTCGTAGCTCTGGAACGCGTAGACATCCGTATTATCGACTTTGGGCATCTTGGTGATGCCGGGAGCCTCGCGGTGGCTCGATGCGAGCGCTGGAAGCGCGCTCGATGCGAGCGCAATCACTAACGCCGCTGATAGTCCGTTCCGAAATTTTACCACCCACCTGCTCCTTCGTTGGTTCCCGAAGCCCGATCGCGAGGCAGCACGAAGGCTTACTCCCGAACCGACCCTAAGTTGGATACGCGACTAAAGCGGCTTTGTTCCAGCGCGAAATGAGATGTGCAACGTAAATCATCCGGCTGTGGACTCCAGGTCACGCCAACGCCATCGGCCCGAGCCGATGGCAAGCAAGACCGGGCGTGCCAGGCCGGAAACCGCGATCAGGCGCGGGCCGTACAGCTCCGTCGATCGGCAATCGGCGGTCGCCCCGGCGATGGCCGCGAGCATGATCGGGTGGAGGATCGCGATCTTCGCGGCATCGTCGCGCTCGGGCGGAACGATCCATCCGCCGTTCCACACCATCACCGCGCCCGTCGCGGCACGCACGGGGCCGAGCGCATTCAGCGCAGCGCGCGCGTGCGCATCGTTGGCGATTGCGTCTGCGACCGCCCGCTCGATCGCGCACGATACACCCGACGATCCGATCGGCATCGAAGCGCCCGCCCCACGAACGGCCGGCGTCAGCGCAATCGTGGGTGCGGTCGCAATGATCGTCACCGGATCGGCGGGCGGTGGTGACGGCGCAGGGCGGGCGGGATGAACCGCCGGACGCTGCACGAGCATCATCACCCGGTCGCTGACCGCGTCGCGACGCTGGATCGGCCTTGTGGAAATCAGGACGATCAGCAGCACGCCATGAACGAACAAGATACCCGCCGCGATCGCCAACCGTCCCTCGAACGGACGTTCGCGCCTCGTCACGATTGCCCTATGACCGTAGCCAAGTCACGGCATGGCGTCAAAATGCGAGATGGAAACCGCCGGTAAGCCCGTGAATGGACCGATCCTTGCCAATCTGTCCCTCATAATCGATCACGATAGAAACAGGCGAGCGACCCGACACCGTGAAGCCCGCGCCCACTTCGGCGAAATCGGCTTGGAGCGGTGTCGTCGTGAACAGGAACGGGGTGTTGATCCCCGGGTCAGCGAAGCTCGCGTTGAAGGTGCGCGAACGCTTGTCCTGGAACTCGTGGCGATATTCGCCACGGATCGAGGGACGCACGGTCGCGCCGCCCATCGTGATGTTACCGCCAAGCCGCAGACCCGCGATCGACTGTATGGATTCGCGCCGGATACGCCCAATCGTCAGCGACGTCGGTGTGGCGACCTCGTTGAAGCCATCGATACTCACATAGGTGTACCGGCCGCCGGCATACGGCTCGATCTCGATGCCGCTCTTACGGAAGCTCGCGCCCAGCGTGCCTACGCCAGTGACGTTCTCGCTCTTGGTCTGCGCGCCGGTCAGTTGCTGATAGTTACCGAACGACACCGTCCGCCGTAAACCCAGATCGGTCTGCCCATAGCTGCCATGGCCTTCGATGTAGAATGGCCCATAGCCCGCCGTTCCATAGGCACCCGCATACCATGTATCGAATTTACTGTCGGGGCTGAATGGCGTGAGGTGCGCGCGGCCCTCGTCATAGCCGCCCGTCAGGCCGATCAGGATATTGGGCCGTATACGGTAATCGATTCCGCCGGTCCCGCCGATCGCGCCGTAGCTGGTGCGGTAGCGATCCGCCGCCCCCTTGTAGAAACCGTAGCGTCCGTTGCCAGTGAACCACATCCCGATCTTGCGGTTGGAGCCAATCTCCGCGCGCCCGTCGGGATCGCCCTGCGCACTGTCGTCCGTGCCGCCCTGGCGCACGTTACGTAGATAGTTGCGGATCGTGGTGCTCTGCGATTCTTCGGACTGGAAAATCAGTTCAGGGAGCAGCGAGTAAGCAGCGGGCGACAACTGCTGGAGCGCGCCTGCGGTACCGGCGGCGGATAGGCCGTCGAAGCCACCGAGCGCGCCAATGAGTCCGGCACTCGGCACGCCGCTGAAATTGTCGAGCACGCCGCCGACCGCGCGCTGGTTGGCCGTCAACCCCTGCGCGCCGAGCGACGCGCCGGTGAACGCGAGGCTACTGTAGTTGCCCCCCGCGAGCGGCGCGATCAGCGTCGCCTTGCCCGTGATGAGATCGACGCTGTAGAGCGCGCTCGTGCGCACGAGGGGATCGTTCACCAGCGCGGCGGTCTGACCGGTGGCCGAGATGCCTAACGTCGAATTCGCGCCGACGCCGACGCCGAGCGCGCCGACCGTGGCCAGCTGTCCGCTACCGGGCGTCAGCGGCGTTCCACCGGGCGAGCCTTGGACGGCAAGGATGCCACGGGTCGAGTCGATCACGTACAGCGTCGTCGACGTCGCGCCTGAAACCGTATTCGTGTACGCGCCGCCGGTCACGTTGGGGGTGCGTCCCGCCCCGCTGTCGCTGGGCGCATAGCCCACGTTGGTGTCTGTTCCGATCACCGCGCCCGTGGTGGGCGAGATGCGAAGGTTCTGCGTAGCGTCAGTTACGACCCGAACCGCGCCATTCGTGGGATTAAAGCGGAAAAGCGCGCTTGCGGGAAACCCCGAAAGCGTGACCGGCGCGCCGATCTTGGTGGCAACGCCAGTGAAACCGTTTACCGAATAAACCTGTCCCGTGTTACTAAGCCCATAAAGGACGCGGCTTGCTCCCGGGAGCGAGTCGAACCCGATCAGCCGCTCGCCGACGCCGAGCCCGCCGATGCGCGTGGTACTGACGACGGTCGTTGGCGCGGCCGTGTCCAGTGTCACGAGCTGCGATCCCTGCGGCAAAGACTGGACCACGGTGACCGGAGCGGCCACCGCAGGCGATCCTGCGATCAGAACCGTACCGATAAGCAAGCGTTTCGCGCGAACGGACATGAGCTGATCTCCCAAGATAGCAAGCGTGGACACCGCCGGGAGCCCTGCGTCTCGCGCTCCCTTACACCCACCAGCAAGGCATACGAATGAACCCCCGAGTTGGTTGCGCGCTCGTCTCGATCCTTTCGCGAAATTAAAGCTGCTAGGATCAAGCGGGCGAACCCCTGCAAACTTGTAACTTCGGCCTTACGACGAAGCTCCGAGCACAAGGGATTTCAACGGCGGCGGGGGCGCATGTGTGTCGGCCCCGGCACGAGGCCGCAGAAACCGTCGGCGGATGCTTTATATTCGAAACCGGCTCGAGTTAGACGTTCTTAGAACGTACCACTCGCACCGGCACCGCCTTATACGCCGGCGTTTGCGCGAACCGGTCATGGTGGCCCAGCGGCACCAGCGGGTTGGCTTCGGGGAAATAGGCGCCCACCACGCCCTCGGGGATGCCGTAGGGCACCACGCGCAAGCCCGCCACGCGGCGTTGCACGCCGTCCGTGATGGCGCATTCCAGCGTGACGAACGCATCCGCCTTCAGCCCCAGGCGTGTCATGTCGGCCACGTTCATGAAGACGACCAGCCGCGTGCCGCGCACACCGCGAAAGCGGTCGTTATAGCCGTAGACGGTTGTGTTGAACTGGTCGTTCGATCGCATCGTGGTCAGCTGAAACACGCCGTCGGCCAGATGCCCCTCCGCCGCGCCCGCGAACAACGCCCTTGGCACTACGAAATTGGCCTTGCCGCTCCTCGTGTTCCACTTGCGCTCGCGAGCCGCCAGCGGGCGCATGACGCCGCCCGGCTGGAACAGACGCTCGTTGAAGCGCGGGAAGGTCGCGGGCCACGTCGTTTCGATCGCGTCGCGGACAAGGGCATAATTGCCCACCCACGCGTCCCACGGCACGCGGTCGCTCGCGGGCAGCGTCGCCTTTGCCAGACCCGCGACGATCGCGGGTTCGGAGCGCAACTTGGGCGAGGCGGGCTTCACATGCCCCTTGGACCCGTGGAAATGCGCCAAACTCGACTCCATCGAGACCGCCTGCGGCCCGCTTGCCTGCTCGTCGATCTCGATCCGTCCCAGGCACGGCAGCACATACGCCACCTGCCCATGGATCACGTGGCTGCGGTTGAGCTTGGTCGCGATCGCCACGGTCAGGCGCAGGCGCTTCCACGCGCCCTCTACCCGGTCCTGATCGGGCGTGGCGCGCACGAAGTTGCCGCCGAGCGCGATGAAGGCCTTCACCTTGCCGCTGATCATCGCCTCGCACGCGGTCACGGTGGTGAAGCCCTCGTGACGGGGCGGCTCGAAATTATAAAGTTCCTTCAGCCGGTCGAGCGGCACATTTTCCGGCTTCTCGCTAATGCCAACGGTTCGCTGTCCCTGCACGTTCGAGTGGCCACGGACCGGGCAGATACCCGCGCCCGGCTTGCCGATATTTCCACGCAGCAGCAGCAAGTTGACGAGCATCTGCACGCCCTCCACACCGCCGACGTGCTGGGTGACGCCCATGCCGTAGACGATCAGCGCCGTGTCCGCCTTGGCGTATGCGCGCGCGACTGCTTCCAATTGCGCTCGGCTGAGCCCGCAGGTGCGCTCGATCTCGGTCCAGTCGGCCGCGCGACACCAGTCGGCGAAGGCGTCGAAGTCGTGGGTGTGCTCGGCGATGAAATCGTGATCGAGCACGCGGCGGTTCTTCGCGCTCGCACCCGCTGCCTTGATCGAGTAGCCGCCATCGCTGTCGGTCTGCGCAAGCAGCAGGTCGCGCGGCGTTGGCCCGGCGGCGCCCTCCGCCACGGCCGCATCGTCCATCGCGATCAGCGCCTTGGCCACGCCGGTGGTCCAAGCGATATCTCCACCGGGCTTCAGCTGGTAGATTTCGTCCGCGATATCGGTCGCTTGCTGCGACGCCATCTGCACCGGGTCCTGCGGGTTGACGAACTTCTCCAGCCCGCGTTCCCGTAACGGGTTGAAGCCTAGGATCTTGGCACCGCGCTTCACCGCGTCCTGCAATTGATGGAGAATGCGCGGAGAGGAAGTCGCGGGATTGTGGCCGACATACATGATCAGGTCGGTGATCTCGAAATCCTGCAGCGTCACCGTGCCGACCGAGACGCCGATGCTCTCTGGCAACGCGACACTGGTCGATTCGTGGCACATGTTGCTGCTGTCTGGCAGGTTGTTAGTGCCGTACATCCGCGCGAACAGCTGCCACATGTAACTCGTTTCGAGCGATGCGCGGCCGCTCGCATAAAATACCGTCTGGTCGGGATCGGACTGAAGGGCGCGTAGTTCGCGACCGATCTCCTCAAACGCTGTTTCCCAGGCGACGGGAACGTACTTGTCCGAACCTGCGTCCCAGCGCATCGGGTGCGTCAGCCGTCCGGCCTCCTCCAGATCATAATCGACCCAGCCTTCGAGTTCGCGCATCGCGTGCCGGGCGAAAAATTTTTCATCGACCCGCCGCTTGGTCACTTCCCATGCGGTCGCCTTCGCGCCGTTCTCGCAATATTCAAACGGCTGCGGCTTGGCGGGCTTGGCCCACGCGCAGCTGACGCACATGAAGCCCTCGGGCTTATTCTGCGACATCATCAGGGCCGCGTTCTTGACCGGCAATCCTTCGCGCAACAGGATTTCGCCGACGGATTTCAGGCTGCCATAACCGCCAGAGGGAGCCATGTATGGCTTGATCGTGGGCCTGCGCCGGGGTCCGCTTCGCATCGTCGTATCTCCGATTTCATCTATAACGCATCAGACCTCGAGAAGGCGCGGCATCAGCTCGACCATGTTGCATGGTGCGTGGCGGCTATCGAGCTGAGCAGCGATCACCTTGTCCCACCCGTCCTTCACCGCGCCGTTCGAGCCTGGCAGGCAGAAGACGAACACGCCCCCAATGATCCCGGCGGTAGCGCGCGACTGAAGCGTCGAGAGACCGACCGACTGATAGCTGACGAGATGAAACACCACCGAAAAGGCGTCGATTCGTTTGTCGAACAGCGGTTCGAGCGCCTCGGGCGTGACGTCGCGGCCCGTCAGGCCAGTGCCGCCTGTGGTGACAACCGCGTCCACTTCGCCCGAATGGACCCACTCGAGCACCTTAGACCGGATCGCTACCCGGTCGTCGCGCACCAGTGCGCGACCTGCGAGCGCGTGACCCGCGCCTTCGACCCGCCCAGCCAGTATCGCGCCTGACGTATCCGTCTCGTGATCGCGGGTGTCCGAGACGCTGAGGACCGCGATGCGCACGGGGCGCGGCACGCCCTCGCCGATACCGCCGCCGGGAATGAGAGCCATGAGGATTGTTCCTTACGAGGAAGGTGCGCCGCAATAGCGTGTGTCCATCGACGATTGGAAGCGCCACATGTGCGCGCGTCGGTGCGTTATCGATGCCCACACAGGAGTTCGTCCATGCGCCTTTTCCTTGCCGCCGTCGCTTTTCTCGCCCCCATCACCGCGCAGGCGGCGAGTTTCGATTGCGCCCGCGCGCGGCTACCGGACGAGCGAGCGATCTGCGCGGACCGGGCGTTGAACGATCAGGACGTGCGAATGGAGCTGCTGCTCTCGGTCAACGGCCGTTTTCAGGTCATGGGCGCGAACGGAGTGATGCACGACGACCAGCGGGAGTGGCTTGCCAGGCGCCATGGATGCGGCGCGAACCGGGCGTGCCTGGTGCGTGCGTACAAAACGCGCGTGGATCAACTCGAAAAAGGGGTGGATGCCGTCTCGCAGCGCGTGCGCTGAGGGGCCTTTCGCCGCAGCCGTATGATCCCTATAAGACGCCGCGACGACATGATTGCCGGAGACCCGAATGCGCTTTGCTCGCCCGATGCTCGCCCTTGTCCTTGCCGCTTCGGTGGCGGGATGCGGCGTGAATACGATCCCGACCAAGGAGGAGGCGGCGAAGGCGCGCTGGGCGGACGTGCAGAACGAGTATCAGCGGCGATCGGACTTGATCCCCAATCTGGTCGCGACAGTTAAGGGCGCGGCGGCGAACGAAAAATCGATCCTGATTGGCGTAACGCAGGCGCGCGCGTCGGCAAATACGGTGCATCTGAGCCCCGAGCAATTGACCGATCCGGCGGCGGTGGCGGCGTACGAGAAGGCACAGTCCAACCTGTCGGTCGCGCTACGTCCGTTGCAGACGTTACAGGAGCGGTATCCCGATTTGAAGAGCAGCGAGAATTATACCGCCCTGCAGTCGCAGCTCGAAGGGACCGAGAACCGCATCACCATTTCGCGGCGCGACTATAACGGGGCGGTGCAGGATTATAACACGACAATCCGCACCTTCCCGGCCGCGGTTGCGGCAAAGACGATCTATGGGTCCAAGCCACTGGTGCCATTTACCGCGACAACGCCTGGGGCGGATGCGGCTCCCAAGGTGACGTTCTGATCCGATTGGCCCTCGTGGTGAGGCCCCCTCCGGCTTTCGGGCACCTCCCCCGCGAACGGGAGAGGATGCGCGCCTGTCCTGTCCCGTTTATGGGGGAGGCGGCGCCGCAAGCGACAGAGGGGACAGGGCCGGGCAGGATGCTGCTCGCGTTGCTCGCGCTGTTGATTGCCCTTTTTGCCCCCCCCGCCCACGCTGCGCTAACCTTTCCGCCGCTGACCGGCCGCGTAGTGGACGCAGCCAACGTGCTCTCCGCCCAGACACGCGCCGATCTTGAGACCAAGCTCGCCAACCTCCAGCAAAAAACCGGTCACCAGCTGGTGGTCGCGACCGTGCCCAGTCTACAAGGGACCGACATTGCGGACTATGGCTATCAGCTCGGCCGTGCGTGGGGGATCGGGCAAAAGGGCAAGAATGATGGCGCGATCCTGATCGTCGCGCCGACCGATCGCCGCGTGCGCGTCGAGATCGGCTATGGCCTCGAGGGTGTGCTGACCGACGCGCTGTCGAGCATCATCGTCAGCCGAGCCATCGTGCCCAGGTTCAAGGCGGCCGACATGCCGGGCGGGATCGTCGCGGGCACGGACGCGCTGATCCAACAACTCAGCCTGCCCGATCCCGACGCGCGCGCCAATATTGCCTCCGCGCAGCAACAGCAGCTCGAGGCGCAAACGAGGCCGACGCACGGGCGATCGGGAGGCGGTGGATGGATTTTCATCGTCATTATTCTCGCCTTCTTCATTTTGCCGCGTCTGTTCGGTGGGCGTAGCGGCGGGTTGGGCTGGCTCCCCTTTCTGTTCTTGGGCGGTGGTGGCGGTGGCTGGGGCGGTGGCGGTGGCGGCTTCGGTGGCGGTAGCAATAACGACAGCGGCGGCGGTGGCGGCTTTTCGGGCGGGGGCGGCTCGTTCGGCGGCGGCGGTTCGAGCGGGAGCTGGTAGATGTTGAGCGAGGGGGATCAGCGCCGCGTCGAAGCCGCGATCACGTCGGCGGAGACGCACACAACGGGCGAGATCTTCTGCATCGTCGCCACGCGCAAGGAGGGGCACCCCGATACCGTGCTCGCGGCGGCCGCCTTCGCCGCCTTGGCGGTCCCCTTTGCCGCGATCCTGCTCGGCTTCCAGCCATGGGCGATCGGCAATGACTGGATCGACGGCCCCGTCTCGCCCTACCGCGTGATCGCGGCGCTGATCGCCTGCCAGCTCGCGGTTTTTGCCGCGACCGCCGCGCTCGTATCGCTGACCTCGCTCCATCGCACTCTGACGCCAGCGCGCATCCGTCACGCGCATCTGCACCAATTGGCGCAAGACCAATTCCTCGCGCGCGGGCTGCACGAAACGAAGGCGCGCACCGGCGTGTTGCTGCTCGCCAGTCCCGTCGAACGCTATGCCGAGGTGATCGCGGACGAGGGCATCTACGCCAAAGTGTCGCCCGATCATTGGCGCACCACGATCGCTGCGCTGACCCGAACGGCGCGCGCGGGCGACCTAGCGGGCGGCTTCGAGCGCGCGATCGGGCTCGCGGGCGCAGTGCTCGCCGAGCATTTCCCCGCAGCCGCGCATGACACCAATGAACTTCCGAACCGAATTGTCGAAATCTGACAGGCTTACGACAGGCTGACGCAGTGCTGGAACGTGCGCGTGCTCCCAAGGGTTTTGTAGGATGAACGTGCTTTCATGCGTGCTTATCCAACCTCCGGGGCCAAAATGTTTGAAGCTGCTCTTCGCCGATCCTCGCTACGCGAGGCGGGTCACTTATGGACGCTCGCCGACCCGAACGCCTTTCACCGATCGATGGCGCATTTCAACCGCCGTCGCCTCGCGGTGACTGTGCCGACTGAGGACTGGCAACATGACCTCGACGACGAACGTGCGATGCGCGAACTCGAAGGCTACTGGATCGAGGCTGGGCGAGCAAATATCGCCGATTGTGCTGCGGACGTGCCGGGCGATGCCGACGGTTTCGTCGCGTGGTTCGAGGCGCTGGAGCGGACCGGGCCCGGTCAGAATGACCCGCTGTTCGACTGGCTGGCCGAGGAGGCCAGCTTCGACGAAATGTGCTGGTTTATCGAACAGGAGGTCGCGGGCGAGGCGGGGTTCGATGACCTTGTCGCGATGACGCAGGTCAAACTCTCGCCGGCACGCGCCAAGCTGGAAATGGCGCGCAACTATTGGGACGAGATGGGGCGCGGCAACCTGAAGGGAATGCACGGACCGATGCTGGGCGTGCTCGTCGAGGACCTGGCGCTCGACCCTGCGATCGAGACGACAATGTGGCAGAGCCTCGCGCTGGCGAACACGATGGCTGCCTTCGCGACGACGCGGCGCTACGCGTGGCACAGCGTCGGCGCGCTCGGTGCGATCGAGCTGACCGCGCCAGGGCGATCCGCGAAGACCGCGCAAGGTTTACGACGGCTGGGGCTGAGCGACCGCCAACGCCGCTATTTCGATCTGCACGCGGTGCTCGACGTCAAGCACAGCGAGGATTGGAATCGCGAGGTGCTCCGCCCGCTGATCGAGACGCATCCCGAGGCGGCGCGCTTCGTGGCGGAGGGTGCGCTGATGCGGCTGCGCTGCGGGGCGGACTGCTTCGCGGCCTATCGTTCGCATCTCTGGGCAAAGGACATCGCCGTCGCCGCTTGAGCGGACGCTTCCCTTGGCCGTGCCTGCGATGTACCGGCGGGCGATGGTTCACCTTATGTTCGGCGGGCAGATGTTGGTGCCCCTGGCGGAATGCGCGCTTTGGTGGCCCGCGCGCGGTGCGCTGCTCGTCGCCGATCTGCATCTGGAAAAGGCGAGCGCCTATGCGCGCCGCGGCATGATGCTGCCTCCTTACGACAGCATAGAGACGCTAGGCCGTCTTGCTGCGCTGATCGACGCCACCGGCGCGCGCGCGTTGTGGTGCCTGGGGGATAGCTATCACGATGCCCACGGGACGGCGCGTCTGGCCAGTGATGCGCGCGCGTTACTGGCCGATTTGCAGAGGCGGATCGATTGGACTTGGATCGTGGGCAACCATGATCCGGCGATTGTGGGCGTGGGCGGGCGCATTTGCGGCGAAGCGGTGGTGGACGGCATCGTGCTTCGGCACGAGGCGCTGGCCGATGAGAAGCGCCCCGAAGTCTCGGGTCATTTCCACCCCAAGCTACGGGTCGCCACGCGCGGTCGTTCGGTCGCGCGGCGGTGTTTCGTCGCCGCCGAGCGCAAGCTGGTGCTGCCCGGATTCGGCGCGCTGACCGGCGGGCTGGACGTGCGGGACCCCGCGATCCGCCGCGCGGTTGGTCGTCCCGCCGCCGCCATTGTTCCAACGCCCGGCCGCCTGCTCCATTTCCGCCTGGGCTGATCGGTCCGGTCCCGCTTGACCTTGTGGCCTGGCGGTCGTTCCTGCGATCATGGCCGCCTTGGATCGACCACTTTACCAACCCCGTTTCCTGGTGTTCTCCATCGGCATCGCCGTGTTCAGCGCCTCGGTTTATACCGGTTGGCTGATCGGCGGATGGGGCGGGGGGATCGTGGCCTGGTTCGGCCTCGCTGCCGTGCTCGTTGCGTCGACCGTAACGCGGTTCGCCGAGCGACTGATCTCGCCGCACGCGCGCGTGTCCGCGCCCGTCGGCGAAGCGGGCATGAGTATGATCACCGACGAGGTCGGGATCGGTTATGCCGCCGTCGGGCGTGATGGACGGATCGTCTCGGCCAACCATGCGCTTGCGAAGCTGCTCGGCGTTCCGAGGGCGTCGGGACCGCTGATCGGTCTCTTCGCGGCGCACGAGCGCGCGGCGATCGAGACGGCGATGGCGGAGCTGCTCGCGGGCGAGCGCACGCTCAAAGACCTGAGGATCGAGCTAATCGGGCGGCCAGGGGAAATGATGTTGATCACGCTTGGTTTCTCGCCGCGGTTAGAGCGGATTTTCATGCTCGCCAAAGATGACAGCCTACAGCTCCGCCTCGAGGCGCAGATGCGCCAGGCGACCAAGATGCAGGCCGTGGGCCAGCTCGCGGGTGGGCTGGCGCATGATTTCAACAACATCCTGACCGCGATCATTGGCCACTGCGATCTCATGCTGATGCGTCACGGCAAGGGCGACGTTGATTATTATGATGTGGACCAGATCCGCCAGAACGCCAATCGCGCCGCCAATCTGGTGCGCCAGCTATTGGCCTTCTCGCGCCAGCAAACACTGCGAATGCGCGTCGTCCAGATCGCGGACGTTGTGGGCGAGCTTAGTCATCTGCTGCGCAGACTGCTGGGCGAACAGGTTCGGCTGACCGTCACGCAGGCGAGCACGCTCGCGCCGGTTCGCGTCGATCCGGGACAGATCGAGCAGGTGCTCGTCAATCTCGCTGTCAACGCGCGCGACGCGATGCCGGACGGCGGCGCGCTTACCATCGCGACAACGATGGTCGCCGCTGCCGACGTCACGCGGCTTGGCCACCGGATCATGCCGATTACGGATTATGTCGCGGTCTCGGTGACGGACACGGGAACGGGCATCCCGAGCGAGATCATCGGCAACGTATTCGATCCGTTTTTCACCACCAAGGATGTCGGCAAGGGAACAGGGCTTGGCCTCGCGATGGCTTATGGGATCGTCAAGCAATCGGGCGGTTTCATCTTCGTCGATTCGTCTCCCGGACGCGGGACCCGCTTCGACATCTATTTTGCCGCCGCCGCTTCCGACGCAGTGGTGGAGGCGCGCGCCGATCCCTCTCCTCCCTTGCTCGAAGCGTGGGGAAAAGGGACGATCCTGCTCGTCGAGGACGAAGCCATGGTTCGCGCGGTCGCGGCACGCGCACTGACCCGGAGCGGGTATGACGTGCTGACCGCGTCATGCGGCGAGGATGCGCTCGCCATCGTCAAGGCACGCCCGGACATCGACCTGCTGATCAGCGACGTGGTCATGCTTGGCATGGACGGCCCCGCGCTGGTCGAGCGCGCGCGCGCTGCCCGGCCCGATTTGCGCACGCTGTTCATCTCGGGCTACGCGGACGAGCAGATACGTTCGCGGGTGGACGATCTGGCGACACCGTTGCTGCGCAAGCCATTTTCGGTGCAGGAACTGAGCGCGGCGGTCCGGGCGCGGCTTGCTGCTTGAGTACGGTCGAAGGTCTTTGATCGGCCCGAAGTTTCTGGTAGCTCGTCCCTCGCGATGACCAATGACAGCTTGAACGGCGCGCGCGTGCTGGTCGTCGAGGACGAAGTTTTGATCAGTCTCATGCTGAGCGACATGCTGGAGCAGCTGGGCTGTGTCGTGCTGGGTCCTGTGGCCACCATTCTCGAAGCGCAGCCGATCGTGGACGCGGGGACGTTCGACGTCGGTGTTCTCGACGTGCATGTGGATGGATGCGAGATCTACGACTTGGCCGATCGTGTGGTCGCGCACGGTATCCCGCTCGTGATCGCGTCCGGCTCGGGATCGGATGCGCTACCGGACCGCTTCAAGACCGCGACCTTGCTGCCCAAGCCCTATGGCCTGGCCGCACTGGAGAGCGCGCTGCATGCGGCGCGCGCCAAAACAGCCGCCTGACCCTTTCCTCCCGCCTGGCCACGTGCGAGTGTGGCGGCACCTGAGGGATCAAGATCATGGCAGTGGCAACGGTAAGCAAAATCGGCGCGGGCGACCAGGGCGGGGACCGCACACGTGCGCTGGATGCGGCTTTGGCACAGATCGACCGCGCGTTCGGCAAGGGTTCGGCAATGCGCTTGGGCCAGAAGGAAGCGCAGGAGGTGGAGGTGATTTCCACCGGATCGCTCGGTCTGGATCTGGCTTTGGGTGTTGGCGGGCTCCCCAAGGGCCGTGTTATCGAAATTTATGGGCCCGAATCCTCAGGCAAGACGACGCTCGCGCTGCACGTGGTCGCCGAGGCGCAGAAGATGGGCGGGACGGCGGGGTTCGTCGATGCCGAACACGCCTTGGACCCGATCTATGCTAAGAAGCTCGGTGTGGATGTCGAAAATCTCATCGTCAGCCAGCCCGATACGGGCGAGCAGGCGCTGGAGATCGTCGACACGCTGGTGCGATCGGGCGCGATCGACGTGCTGGTGGTCGACAGCGTCGCAGCCCTGGTGCCGCGCGCCGAGATCGAGGGCGAGATGGGCGACAGCCATGTCGGCCTGCAGGCGCGCCTGATGAGCCAATCGTTGCGCAAGCTGACCGGCTCGATCAGCCGATCGAAGTGCATCGTGATCTTCATCAACCAGCTGCGCATGAAGATCGGCGTGATGTACGGTAATCCGGAGACGACAACAGGCGGCAACGCGCTGAAATTCTACGCGTCCGTGCGCCTCGATATTCGCCGTACCGGCCAGATCAAGGACGGGGACGAGATCGTCGGCAACACGACGCGCGTGAAGGTGGTGAAGAACAAGGTCGCGCCGCCGTTCAAGCAGGTCGAGTTCGACATCATGTACGGGCAGGGTGTGTCCAAGGTGGGCGAGATCCTGGACTTGGGTGTGAAGGCGGGCATCGTCGAGAAATCGGGCGCGTGGTTCAGCCACGACAGCGTTCGTATTGGGCAGGGGCGCGAGAACTCGAAGAAGTATCTGCTGAACAACCCCGCGACGATGGCCAAAATCGAGGCCGCGATCCGGGGCAACTCCGCGCAGGTGTCGGACGCACTGCTGACCGCGTCGGGCGAGGATGACGCGGACGAGATGTAGCGAATACGACAAAGCGGCGTCGGGCTATCGCCAGTCCCGGGGATTGAGCAGTTCGGCTCCGCTTCGCGCGACATCGGCGATGTTGCGGGGGGCGAGAACCAACCCTGCTCGATCGCGGTCGCGGCGAGCAGCGTATCGATCACCGGCGGCGACTGGCGCGTCCGCCGCTTGGTCTCGCCGCTGATCACGCCCCACCGGCGGACGACCGCGTCGCTGAGGCCGAGCACGCGATCACCAAACCGGGAGACCAACAATCCCGCGCCGGCTCGAACCGGCGCGGGTCTTCGGGGCGAGATGCGCGACGCCCTTGTCCAATTCACCGATGCTCAGGACGCTGAGATGCAATTGCGCTCGGGTTGTAGCGCCGCCTAACCCTTCGCCGCGCGCGCGCCATCGGGCCAAGTAAACTCGGCGACGACGTTCGTAGCCGAGCCTTGGCGTCTTCCAGCGTCCAATGATGCTGTACGATCATTCCCGGCTTTTCTAGTCTGTTAATGTTAATCTAGTCAGATACAGGTCCGCCCAGAAGCGGGTGTGACCGGCAGTGTCGACTTGGCTGACGTCGCCATGGCGCGCTACGACCATCGAATGCCCGCACCCTACGCCGCCGATCCCGCCCACTCGCGCGGCCGCCTGCACTCGCAACCCCCGTCCGCCACGCGCGACGCATTCAGCCGCGACCGCGACCGGATCGTGCATTGCGTCGCGTTCCGGCGGCTGAACGGCAAGACGCAGGTGTTCGCCGCGCCGCACGGCGATCACTACCGCGTGCGGCTGACCCACACGCTCGAAGTTGCGCAGATCGCGCGAACGATCGCACGCGCGCTGGGGCTGAACGAAGATCTGACCGAGGCGTGCGCGCTCGCGCATGATCTGGGGCACCCGCCGTTCGGCCATGCGGGCGAGGCGGCGCTCGGCGCGGCGCTGGCGGGGCAAGGGGGATGGGACCATAATGGCCACACGCTGCGCGTCGTCACTCGGCTGGAGTTGCCCTATCCGGAGATGACGGGCCTAAATCTCAGCTGGGAGACGCTGGAGGGTTTGGCGAAGCATAATGGCCCGGTCCATACTCCGGGATGGGCGTTGGCGGAGGCGGACGCGCAGTGGTCGCTCGATCTTGGCAGCTGGTCCAGCCTGGAGGCGCAGGTGGCGGCGCTCGCGGACGATATCGCGTATGATTGCCACGATCTTGACGACGCTTTGCGATCGGGGCTGCTCGACCTCGACACGGTCCGGACCCAACCCTTTTTGCGCGACTGCTGGGCGGCGGCGCGCGCGCGCTTCCCGGGGGTGCCCGAGGCGCGCGTGCAGGGCGAGCTGATCCGCGAGGCGCTGGGTCGCATGGTCGCCGACTTGATCGATCACACGCGCGCGCTGCTCGCCGCCGCCACGCCCGCCAGCCCGGACGCGGTACGCGGCGCGGGGCGGGCGCTCGTCGCTTTCTCGCCCGCGATGGCCACCACCGAACGCGCGTTCAAGGCCTTCTTGTACCGCGAGTTCTACCATCATCCCGCCGTCGCGCGCATCACCGAGCCCGCTGCGCGCTGCCTTGGCATGCTGTTCGCGGCGGTCATTGCCGATCCGGCGCGCCTGCCCCCGGACTGGGCGGCGACGCTCCCCGCCATGCAGCCCGCGCGCGCACGTCACATCGCAGACTACCTGGCAGGCATGACCGATCACTTCGCCATTCGCGAGCATGAACGGCTGATCGGCCCTTCGCCGCTGCCGCTGGACAGCTTTTAGATGCGGCCGGAACCGCTTGAGAGGCACCGCGTACGCGGCCATGATGCGCGGCGCGTACACCTCGGTCGTGCGGCGGCGCATGTCGCCGCCCTGCGCGCTGGGCGCGACTCCCCGCGTCACGCTGGCGCTGCACCCACGCAACCGCCGTCGCCGCGCTGATCCCGAAGCGCACCGCCGCCGCGTGGCCCACGACATCCCCGACGCGATCGCGTCGACCATCCGCACCCGCAGGTCCACCGACAACGCCTCGCCCATCACCACCGGTTTCCATCCCCGGCGGCCCGTAAAAGCGGGTCAATCCCAGGATTGAGCTTCCCGGGCCGTCGAATGTGGTCGAGAAAAACGACTGGCCCGGCTTACCTCTGCTCTGCTCTGCGGAGCGCTTGGATGGTGCGCGGTTCCGACCGGATCAAGCGGTCTGGCTTGATCCGGGCGCCCTACAAGAACCGCGCCACCACTTCCCGGTAGCTCCGGCTTACCTTGATCTGCGCGCCGCTGCCCAGCACCAGGAAGCACTCGCCATTGGTGTGCGGCTTGACCTGCCGCACAAGTTCCAGATTGACGATCGTGCTCCGGTGCACCCGTTGAAACTTTCTCGGGTCCAGCCGCCGCTCCAGATCCTTCATCGTCTCGCGCAGGATCAGCGTGTTGTCGCCCGTGTAGATGCACATGTAATCGCCCGCCGCGTCGATCCGCTCGATCGTATCGACGTCCACGCGGAAAATCTGCCCGCGATCCTTGATGTTGAGCAGCTTCTCGAACCGCCCCGCCGAAGCCACGACCGGCGCGGGCGTTGCGAGTTCGGCGTGCGCCTCGGGTGCCACTTCGGCCAGCAGCTCCTTCAGCCGCGCGCTCTCCTCCGCGCTACGCCGGTCCGCCAGCCGCTGGTGGACGCGTTCCATCGTCGCTTTCAGCCGCTCTTCCTCGACCGGCTTCATCAGGTAGTCGACCGCCTGCGCCTCGAACGCCTTTACCGCGAACGCGTTATACGCGGTCACCATGACGAATAGCGGCGGCTCCAGATCGACGACGGCGGCGATCACCGAAAAGCCGTCGAAGCCGGGCATCTGAATATCGAGAAACACCAGATCGGGCTTGTGCGTCTTGATTGCCCGGATCGCCTCGCGCCCGTTCGCGCAGCGTTCGACGATCTTGACCTCGGGCCAAGCCGCCAGCCGCATCTCCAGCCCTTGGATCGCCAGCGTCTCGTCGTCGACCAGGATCGTGCGGATGCTCATCAGGCGGCCTCTCGGGTGGCGACGCTCGCCGGCTGGAATGGGATGTCGATCGTGACGACCAGGCCGCGCGGAAGGTTCGGCTTGATCTCGATCCGGTGATCGGAGCCATAGGTTTGTTCGAGCCGGTCGCGGATGTTTCTCAGTCCCACTCCCGTCCCTTTCGCCTGCCCCGCGCCAAGCCCCGGCCCGGTATCGGCGATGCTGATCAGCACGCGCCCTTCGCGATGTATGGCGCTGACCCGGATGTCGGCCCCTTCCTCCAGCGGCGTCACTGCATATTTGACCGCATTTTCCACCAGCGGCTGTAGCAATAGCGAAGGCAACAGCGCCACATGAGCTGGCGGCTCGACCATGAAGCTCGGCCGGAGCCGGTCCTCGAAGCGCATCTTCTCGATGTCCAGATACAGCTTCAACGCCTCCACCTCCTGCGCGACTGAAACCAGCGCATTCGGCTCCCCCAGGCTGTAGCGCAAAAAGGAGGACAGGCGGCTGAGCATCGCATTGGCCCGCTCGCTCTGCTTCAGCAGCACCAGCGTGGAAATGCTGTTGAGCGTGTTGAACAGGAAATGTGGGTTGAGCTGGTAGCGCAGCATGGTGAGTTGCGCCGCGTTCGCCTGCGCGCTCACCCGGTCCATCGCGTGCGCCTGCGCGGAGAGCAGCAGGTAGTAGTTGACGCCGTAATATAGCCCCGTCCACGCGCCGAGCACGGACAGGTCGAGCAGGATGCCTCCGAAGAACTCCATTCCCACCGGCTGCCAGCCGGGCCGGTAGAAGGTGGCGGTCGCCCACACCTCCAGCACGGAGAACAGCGCGGAGGCGGAAACGATGATCAGCAGCGTCAGCGTCCACACGAACACCACGCGCATCGTGATCACCCGGCGGTACGCCGCCGCCATCAGCAGGGTGAGCGAGAAGCCTGTCACCGTGATGATCGCGGTGGGCAGGACGAAGCCCACGCCCATGTTGTTCGCCAGGCCGCCAAGCGCGCGTAGCAGGAAGTACGCCGTCCAGCCGACGATCTGGAGCAGCCAGAAGGCGCGGTCCTTGTCCGCGAAAAAGCCCTCACGCCCGATCGCGCGCAGGCTTACGGGCATTCGCGCGCGCGGACGTTCACCAATCATCCGCGCAGGATAGGGCGCGCGCTAGCCCGGCGGCAACTGTCCAGCCTTCAGTCCTCGGGCGCGATCGTTACCGCGAGCCCGTCGAGCGCGGCGGTGAACGCAATCTGGCAGGAAAGCCGAGAGTTCGGTTGCCGAAAATCCGAGCTGTCGAGCAGATCGTTCTCGTCCAGCCCGACTGCACCCGTCTTCGCGGTCCAGTCCTCGGCCACATACACATGGCACGTCGCGCACGAACAGCAGCCGCCGCAGAGCGCTAGCAGCTCGTCGATCCCCGCGTCGCGGATATTCTCCATGACCGAGAGGCCAACGGTGGCATTCAGCTCGCGGGACTGTCCGTCGCGCGTCGTGACGGTGAGTTTGGGCATAGGTTCGCGTTGATCCGTGCGTTGAGCGGCCTTCAGCTATGGACGACGGCCCCGCAGGTGCGCAAGGACCCGTGCCCATGAGCCTCACCGTCGAACAGCTGCGCGAAGGTATAGACGCGGTCGCCGGACTGGAACCTCGCGTCGCCGCTGCGCTTGCGCGCGTAGGCTATCCCGAGCCGCGCGAGCGGGGGCGAGGTTATGCAACGCTGCTGCGTACGATCCTGGGCCAGCAAGTCAGCTTCCTCGCCGCCGACGCGATGTGGCGCAAGTTCGTGGGCATGGCCACAGACGCAGCAGACCCGCGCGCGCTGCTTGCGCTGGACGACGTGGCACTGCGCTCCTGCGGCTTCTCCCGCCAGAAAGCCGCCTACGGACGCGGTCTCGCCGAAGCGGTCGCGACCGGCGCGCTTGATTTCGACGCGCTCCCCGCAGACGACGAGGAGGCGATCGCGGTCATGGTCGCCCTGAAGGGCATCGGCCGCTGGTCGGCGGAGATCTACCTCCTCTTCTCCGAGGGCCGCGCCGACATCTTTCCGGCGGGGGATCTGGCCGTGCAGATCGAGGTAGGGCGCATCATGGGCCTCGACGAACGCCCGAGCGAGAAAACGACGCGAGCAATCGCGGAGGCGTGGCGGCCGTGGCGCGGCGCGATGGCGACGTTCCTGTGGCATCATTACAAGACAGACGTGATCTAGGTCGCGCGTCGCCGCCCAGTTCAGTGCGCCATGGCGACCGACTCGATCCCGTCCAGCTTCGCCAGCGCCTCCTCGGGCAGCGTCATCTCCGCCGCCGCCAGGTTCTCACGCAGATGCGCCACCGAGGACGTCCCCGGGATCAGCAGGATGTTGGGCGCACGCCGTAGCATCCACGCCAGCGCGACCTGCATCGGCAACGCCCCTAGCTGATCCGCCACGTCGGACAACGTGTCGGACTGCAGTGGGGTGAAACCCCCCAGGGGAAAATAGGACACATAGGCAATGCCGTCGCGCGCCAACTCGTCCACAATCGCGTCGTCATGCCGGTGGACGATGTTGTACTGGTTCTGCACGCAGACGATCTCGGCGATCTTGCGCCCGTCCGCGATCTGTTTGGGCGTCACCGTACTCAGCCCGATGTGCCGCACCAGTCCCTGCCGTTGTAGGTCCGCCAGCACCTCAAGCGGCTCGTCGAGCGATCCCTCGGCGGGTCCATGCGGATCGAACATCGCGCGCAAGTTGACCACCTCGAGCACGTCCAGCCCCAGGTTGCGCAGATTGTCGTGCACCGCCGCCGTCAGCGCCTCGCGCGAAAAAGCCGGGTTCCACGATCCGTCCGCGCCGCGCCGCGCGCCGACTTTGGTCACGATCAGCAGATCGTCCGGGTAGGGATGCAGCGCTTCGCGAATGATCTGGTTCGTGATGTGCGGGCCGTAGAAGTCGCTCGTGTCGATATGATCGACCCCCGCCTCGACTGCCGCACGCAACACCGCGACCGCGCCCGCGCGGTCCTCGGGCGGCCCGAACACCCCCTTTCCCGCGAGCTGCATCGCGCCGTAGCCCATACGCTTCACGGTATAATCGCCGAGCTTAAACGTGCCGGCGGCGGTAAGATCGGTCACGCGAGTTCTCCGGACTTAAGTATACTAAGCCGCCCATAGTCGGAGGCGGCCCCGCGCACTTCAAGCGGTTGCCCTCACTTTCCCGGCAGGGGAAACGCGACCACCCCGCGCCTTCCCGGGCCATCGACTGCGCGAACGCCGAACAGCCAGTTGTCCTTGGAGTACGGCAGTCTCGCTTGCGTTCCCGTCACGGTCGCGATCACGCGCGCCCAATCCGCCTCGATCGTCCGCCGCGCGACCACCTCGTACGCGGTCGCGCCTGCGATAGGTGACCAGCTCAGTGTCGTGTCGTTGGTCAGCTCCTTCGTCTCGGTCCGCGCGTCCGGCACGCGCCCCGGACCCATCGCCAAGTTCGCCAGCACCGCCACATTGTACCGCGTCACACGAGCCAGATAGTCGAAATCCATATGCTCGGGCAGGTCGCCCAAGCGCACGCCGCCCTCGGTCCGCACGTTCTGGTGCTGGTGCTCGTAAGTCTCGAACGGTTCGACGAAGCGGATGGCGGCGAACCCGGCGGCGTTGAACGCCTCGTGATCGCCACCGCGCAGGAAGCGATCCGCGCGGAAAATCAGATCGCCCTTGATCGCGGGCACATAGGCGTCCCCGACCGCGCGCGCGTAGCGGGACAGCTCGCGCGAGGGGCTGTCATTCTCGTTCCCGATCGCGTTCACGCGGGCAACGTCCCCGCCCGCCGCCACGGCTTCGGAGAAGATGCGTACCGTCGAGCCATCCTTCGCCCCACCGCGTCCCAGCGACGATCCGATGATGTCATTGTTGAGATCGCCCTCGACCTTCACTGCCGCCGCCTTCAGTCCGTCGGCAAAATGGTGTGCGCCCAAGAGCCCCTGCTCCTCGCTATCGAAAATAGCGAATACCACCGTCGCGTGCGGGTGCATCGCGGCCATCACGCGCGCGGCCTCCAGCACCGCCACCGTGCCCGAGCCATTGTCGTCCGCCCCGGGCGCGTCCGCCACGCCATCATCGTTCGACGAATTGCGCGAGTCGTAGTGCGAACTCATCACATACGTGCGCCCGTCCGGCTCGTCGCCCTTCAAGGTCGCGATCACGCTCGAGATTTCGACATCTCGTGGGATGCGCTTGCCATCCGGGTGCTGGACATAGCTGTCGAGCCGCACCGTCATGCGCCCGCCCGTCGTCGCCGCGATGGCGCGCAGCCGTTCGAGCAGCCACGCGCGCGCCGCGAACACGCCGCGACCGGGGGCGGACTTCTCCGAGAACGTGCTGCGCGTCCCGAAGCTCACGAGCTTGAGATCGTCCGCTTTCAGCCGCGCGGGCGACACCTCGGCCAGCGCGTGGGCGATCGCCGGATCGCGCGGCGGCGCGGGCAACGCGGCGCGCACGGTCGTGGCGAGAAGCAGGCTGGCAAGGACAACGGGCACGCGCATCGACATCTCCGGCAAGGCTTTGTCTCCAGCTTATCCGATCGTCGCGCGCGACCAAGCTCCTTGTTCGCGTGCCCCCGAATTTCCTATCGTCGCTCACCACTCCCGGAGCCCGCCATGAACGCGCAGACTTTTGAACGCACGCCCGATCTCGTCATGAGCCGCCGCGCGGTAGGTAGCCTGTTTTTCGCCGGCTACGCGCTCGCCGCGCTGAGCGCCGACGCCGCGCCGATCACCACGCCCACCCATGGCCTCGCGATCGATGAGCCGCCGATCCAGAATGGCGCTCCTAAGCCGCTCCCCGCCTATGTCGCGCGCCCCTCCGGCCCCGGCCCGCACCCCGCGATCATCGTCGTGAACGAGGTTTTCGGCATCCACGCCTACATTAAGGATATTTGCCACCGCGTCGCGCGGCTCGGCTACGTCGCGGTCGCGCCCGACTTCTTCTATCGCTCGGGTGCCAACCTACCCGCTATGACGTCGTTCGAAGAAATTCGCCCGATCGTGCTGCAGGCCACCCCCGATCAGGTCGACAACGACGTGCGTGCCACGACCGCATGGCTGAAAGCGCAATCCTTCGTCGCGCCCGCGAAAATTGGTATCATCGGCTTTTGCTGGGGCGGCGCGGTCGTCTGGCGTTCGGCGATGGTCAACCCGAACATCCGCGCGGGCGTGGCTTGGTACGGTCAACTCAAGCCGCTCATAGCGCGCGCGGGCGAGGTGCACGCGCCGGTGCTGGGCCTCTACGGCGCGAAGGACGATGGTATTCCGCAGACCGATGTCGAAGCCATGCGCGCGGCGCTGAAGGCGGCGGGCAAGACCGGCTCGGACATCCACGTCTACCCGGACGCGGGCCACGGCTTCCATGCGGATTATCGATCGAGCTACAACGAAGCCGACGCAAAGGATGGCTGGGCGCGGATGCTCGCGCACTTGCGCGCGAACGCGGTGGCTTAACCCCGCAGCTCCGCGATCCCACGATTTGCAAGGCCGTCCGCGCGCTCGTTGTCCGGATCGCCCGCGTGGCCCTTGACCCAGCGCCAGTCCACGGTGTGCGGTGCGGCGGCGTCCAGCAGCGCCTGCCACAGCTCGGCGTTTTTCACGGGTGCCTTGGCCGCCGTGCGCCAGCCATTCTTCATCCAGCCATGGACCCATTTGGTGATGCCGTCCTTGACATAGGCGCTGTCGGTCGAGAGCGTCACCGCGCTCGGGCGCTTGAGCGTGCGCAACGCCTCGATCGCCGCCGTCAGCTCCATCCGATTGTTGGTGGTGAGCTTCTCGCCTCCCCAAAGTTCCTTTTCCGCGGTGCCCGCGCGCAGGATCGCTCCCCAGCCGCCCGGCCCGGGATTGCCCTTGCACGCGCCGTCGGTCGCGATGATCACTTGCGTCATAGTGCCTGGAAATGCCGCAGCCGTCGCGCATAGGCCAGCGGATCCTTGCGCGTCACCGTCGCGCCTAGCGGCGTGTTGAGCCAGTCATACGCGCGGGTCAGCAGGAAGCGGAGCGCCGCCCCGCGCGCGAGCACGGGCAGCGCCGCCGCTTCCTCGATAGGCAGCGGCCCATAGCCGGCAAGCAGCGCCGCCTCCACCTCCGGCAGATACGTCGCGCCATCGTCGGAGAAGGCCCACGCGCCCAGCATCACCGCCAGATCATAGGCGCGGATGTCCGTACAGGCGAAATAGAAGTCGAGGATCCCGCTGACATGATCGCCCTCGAACAGGAGATTGTCCGGAAACAAGTCTGCGTGGATCGCCGAATGGGGCAGGTCCGTAGGCCATAGCTGCGCGAGCGCCGCCAATTCGCGCTCCACCTCGCGACACAGACCTGGCGCGATGGCGTCCAGCCCCGCCCCGCACGCATCCGCCAGCCGCCGCCAACCGTCCGGCCCCAGCGCATTGTCGCGCGTGCCTGCGAAGTCCGCCGTCGCCCCGTGCAGCCGCGCGAGCGCCGCCCCCGCCGCGCGCGCCTGGACTGGGGAGGGAACGCGCGGCCACACACCGGGCAGCCATCGAAGGATCACCGCGTCGCGCCCCGCCACGTTCTGCAACACCACACCCGTCCGGTCCGCCATGGGCGAGGGCGCGGGGACTCCGCGTGCCGCCGCGTGTGCCATCAGCCCCAGAAAGAAGGGCAGGTCCTTCGCCGCCACCCGCCGCTCGTACAGCGTCAGTACGAACTGGCCTTGCGTCGTCGTCAGATGGAAATTGCTGTTCTCCACCCCTTGCGCGATCGGTTCCAGCGTGAGGGCCGCGCCAATATCATAGCCCGCCATCAGCGCGCCCACTTGGCCGTCCGAAACCTGTGTGTAAACCGCCACTCGCACCCAATTCCGTAGCCAGCCGGGCCATCCCCGTCCGTGTCTGGCGCGGACCCTACCGGCGTCAAGCCCGACGCCGCGCTTGTCGCCTGAGGTTCAGGCTCGCTATGCTGTGGAACCCGATCGCCCATTCGTTGAAAGATGACCGCCTTGCGCCTGCCGTCCGCCGCCGTCGCCGCCCTTCTTGCCTTCGCCGCGCTCGCCGGATGCTCGCGCGATACGTCGATCGTCAAGCGGTCGCTCTGCCCCGCCGTTTCGGTCGCGCAGTACGCGGGCGAGGTCACCCGCTTCGATCCGCCGACGCGTCGCGACTCAGAGGCGCTGGCGCTTACCGCTGCGGTCACCAACCTGCGCGGCGCATGCGTGGAGGGCTCGCCCGAGATCGCCACGCGCATCACCTTCGATGTCGTCGCCCAGCGCCGGGACGCACGCGCCCCCGCACTGGTCACGCTTCCCGTCTTTGTCGCGGTCGCGCGCGCCGGGGAGATCGTGGTCACCAAGCAGCTCGTGCAGGTGTCGCTCAATTTCCCGGCGGGCAAATCGCGCGCGATCGCGCATGGACTCGCGACGACTGGGGTCCAGCGCCGCGCGGCCGCGCTCCCCGCCGACATAAACAAGGCAATCACGCGCGAGCGCAAGCCGGGCGACGCGGACGCCGCGACCGACCCGCTTGCGGAACCCAAGGTCCGCGACGCGGTCCGCCAGGCAAGCTTCGAGGTGCTTGTGGGCTTCCAGCTTACGCCCGAAGAACTCGCTTATAACGCCACCAAATAGCTTTCCCGCCACCGCCTCGTGCGCTAGCGGCAAAGCGCTCCGGAGAAGCGTCCATGCGTGTCAAGCCCCTCGTTCTCGCCGCCCTGCTCGTCGCCACCCCGGCCTTCGCCCGTAAGACCCAGCCCAACCCCGATCCGCAGGCGGAGATCGACGGTCAGGCGCTGAAGGATCATACACACATCCTGTCCTCGGACGCGTTCGAAGGTCGCGCGCCCGGCACGCCGGGCGAGGAAAAGGCCGTCCAGTACATCGCCGCCGAGATGGCGAAGGCGGGCCTAAAGCCCGGCAATGGCACGAGCTGGTTCCAGCAGGTGCCGCTCGTGGAGACCCATCTCGATCCCACGATGCGCTTCCAGTTCACCGGCCGCGCCGCGCCCGCGCTGGTGTATGGCCGGGACATCATGGTCGCCACCAAGCGCACCACCGCGCGCGTGGCCGTGAAGGATAGCCCGATCGTTTTCGCGGGTTACGGTATCCACGCGCCCGAGCGTGGGTGGGACGATTATGCGGGACTAGACGTGCGCGGCAAGACTGTGCTCGTGCTGGTGAACGATCCCGACTGGCGCGCGCCCGTAGGGCAGGGGGCGTTCGGCGGCCGCGCGATGACTTATTATGGCCGCTGGGACTACAAGCACGACGAAGCCGCCCGCCGAGGCGCCGCCGCCATCCTGGTGGTCCATCAGACGCAGCCCGCCGCCTACCCGTGGAGCGTCGTCACCAGCAGCTGGTCCGGCCCCAAGGTCGATGCCGCGCGCGACGACCACGGTGCCAGCCGCCCCGCATTCGAGGGCTGGATCACCGGAGACGCCGCCGACAAGCTGCTCCACGCGGCGGGCCTGACGCTTGCCGAGGCGGAGGCGCGCGCGGGACAGCCGGGCTTCAAGGCCATTCCGATCCCGCTGACGATGAGCGCGGCGTCCTCCAACACGGTCCGCAACTTCTCATCGCGCAACGTGATTGGCATCCTCCCCGGCCGCACCCGCCCCGGCGAGTACGTCCTCTACACCGCGCACTGGGATCATCTGGGCCACTGCCCCGCCGACGCGAAGCATGACGAGATTTGCAACGGCGCGATCGACAACGCGAGCGGCGTCGCGGGCCTGCTCGCGCTCGCCAAGGCGCAGGCCACTGCGGGTCCGGCCAATCGCTCGATGCTGTTCATCGCGGTCACCGGCGAGGAAAGCGGGCTGCTCGGATCGGAATATTACGCCACCCATCCGATCTATCCGCTTAATGCAACGGTCGGCGGCGTGAATATGGACGGATTGAACGTCGTCGGCCGCACCAGCGATCTGGTGATCGTGGGCGCAGGCAAGTCCGAGCTCGAACCCATGTTGACCGCTGCCGCCGCGCGCCAGTCGCGCCGCATCGAACCCGAACCCACGCCCGAAAAGGGCTATTACTACCGTTCGGACCATTTCAGCTTCGCCAAATATGGCGTGCCGATGCTCGACGCCGAAAGCGGGATCGATGTGCGCGGCAAGGGCAAGGCGTTCGGGCAGGCGGCACAGGACGATTATACCGCGCATCGCTACCATCAGCCTTCGGACGAGTATAATCCCGCGTGGGACTGGTCGGGCGCGATCGAAGACCTGGCACTGTATTTCAACGTCGGCCGGCAGCTCGCCAATAGTATTGTCTGGCCCAACTGGTACCAAACCGCTGAGTTCCGCGCCGCGCGCGACGCCAGCCGCGCGGGCCAGCCCGCGATGTCGACGCCGGGCAAGGGCGAGCGTCCCGCGCGCACGGAGCGCGCCGCGCGCGACGCCGGCCCACCGCTGCCTCACCCGTGACGTACCGCGCCCTCCCCGAATGGGCGCCTCACGCCGCGATCTGGACCGCCTGGCCCAGCCACGCCGAACTGTGGGCTGAGAGCCTTGCGCCCGCGAGGCTGGCGGTCGGGGCGATGGTCCGCGCGCTCGCCGAGGGTGAGACCGTCACGGTGCTGGTCGCCAATGACGAGGCCGAGGCGGACGCGCGCGCGGCGCTGTTTTTCCCGCCCTTGCAGGAAGGGGCAGGGGTGGGTGCCGCCGTGCCGCCGGGCCACCGCATCGGCATCCGCCGCCAGTCCTTCGGAGACATTTGGCTGCGCGATACCGGCGCGATCATCCTGGCGGACGAGACGGGCGCGCGCACGGCGGCGGGCTTCCGCTTCAACGGCTGGGGCGGCAAATATCTGCTCGAAGGCGACGCTACCGTCGCCGCCGCCATGGCCGCCGCGCTCGCGCTGCCCTTCGCCGCCCACGACTGGGTGCTCGAAGGCGGCGCGATCGACGTCGACGGCACAGGCTGGTGCGTCACCACCGAACAATGCCTGCTGAACCCCAACCGCAACCCGGGCCTGACCCGCGCCGACATCGAGGCGCGGCTCGCCGCCGATCTCGGCATCGATCGTGTGTTGTGGCTGGGCACGGGCCTCGCGGGCGACCACACCGACGGTCATGTGGACAACCTCGCCCGCTTCGTCGCGCCCGGGCGGTTGGCGATCCCCGTGCCCGACGGTCGGGACGACCCCAACGCCGCCGCTTACCTGGACGCCGCCGCCCGCGCCCGCGCCTTCGGGCTGGAGGTGGTATCGCTTCCCTCCCCGGGCCGCGTCGAGGCCGACGGCGAGATTGTCGCCGCGAGCTATATGAATTTCATCATCGGCAACGCGGCCGTCGTCGTCCCGGTCCACGGCCGCCCGAACGACGCCGCAGCGGTGGCGGCGGTGGCCGCGCTGTTCCCGGGGCGGCACACGGTGGGGGTGCGCAGCGAGGCGGTGCTGACCGGCGGGGGCAGCTTTCACTGCATCACGCAGCAGGTGCCCGCATGACCCAACTTACCGTCGCCGCGCTCCAGCTCGCCTTCACCGACGACATGGCGGCCGACCTCGCCCACACCGCATATGCGGCCCGCGCTGCCGCCGCCGCCGGGGCGCACGTCATCCTGCCTCCCGAACTCTTCCAGGGCTTCTACTTCTGTCGCCACGAGCACGAACGCTTTCACGAGCGCGCCTTCCCCGCCACCGCCCATCCCGCGATCGAGGCGATGCAGGCGGTCGCGCGCGAGACTTGCACCCATATTCCCGCCAGTTTCTTCGAGCGTGAAGGCCCGCATTACTACAACAGCCTTGCCATGATCGACGACACTGGCGAGGTGATGGGTGTTTATCGCAAGTCCCACATTCCCGATGGCCCCGGCTACGAGGAGAAGTTCTACTTCCGCCCCGGCAACACCGGCTTTCGCGTCTGGCCCACGCGTCACGGCAACATTGGGGTCGGCATTTGTTGGGACCAGTGGTTCCCCGAGACCGCGCGCGCGATGGCGCTCATGGGTGCGGAGATCCTGCTCTACCCCACCGCGATCGGCAGCGAGCCGCAGGAGCCCGATCTGGATACGCGCCGGATGTGGCGCCGCGCGATGCAGGGGCACGCGGTCAGCAACGTCATGCCCGTCGTCGCGTGCAACCGGGTGGGCGCGGAGGAGGACCAGAGCTTCTACGGCACCAGCTTCATCGCCGACGAACGCGGCGACATCGTCTCCGAACTGAACGACGCCCAGGAGGGCATGGTCCTCGCCAGCTTCGACCTTGCCGCCATCCGCCAGCGCCGCAACGCCTTCGGCTTTTTTCGCGATCGCCGCCCCGAACTGTACGGCGAGTTGACCGCGAGCCGCTGACGCCGCACCCACGCGCGATGAGCGACACGATAGCCGTCCGTCCCGCCCTCGCCTTCGACGAAGCCGCGCTCGCCCGTTGGATGGCGGACCATGTCGAGGGCTACGCGGGGCCGCTCACCGTCGAGCAGTTCAAGGGCGGCCAGTCCAATCCGACTTATAAGTTGACCACGCCGGGCCGCGCCTACGTGCTCCGCCGCAAGCCGCCCGGCGCACTCCTCAAGGGCGCGCACGCGGTCGAGCGCGAGGCGCGCGTGGTGCGTGCGGTCGAACAGGTCGGCTTCCCCGTCCCGCACGTTTACGGCCTGTGCATTGACGACCAAGTCCTCGGCACCTGGTTCTACGTGATGGACATGGTCGAGGGCCGTATTTTCTGGGACACGCGTTTTCCCGACGTGCCCCGCCCGATACGTCCCGCCTATTTCGACGCGATGAACGCCACCATCGCCCAACTCCACCAAATCGACTACGCCGCCGCCGGCCTCGCCGATTACGGCCGTCCCGGCAATTATTTCGAGCGCCAGATCGCGCGCTGGTCGCAACAATATGTCAGTGACACCGAGGCGGGCCGCGACCCCAACATGGACCGCCTCGTCGATTGGCTGCCCGCCAACATCCCGCCCAGCGACCAGGACGAGACGGCGATCGTCCACGGCGATTTCCGCTGCGACAACATGATCTTCCACCCGACCGAGCCGCGCGTCATCGCGGTGCTCGATTGGGAACTCTCCACGCTCGGCCACCCGCTCGCCGATTTCGCCTACCACGCGATGATGTACCGCATGCCGCCCAACATCATCGCGGGGCTCGGTGGCGCCGACCTCGCCGCGCTCAACATTCCGTCCGAGGCCGATTACCTCGCCGCCTACTGCAGGCGAACCAGCCGCGCCGAAATGCCCGGCTATGACTATTATGTCGCGTTCAACGTTTTCCGCCTCGCCGCGATCATCCACGGCATCAAGGGCCGGCTCGCGCGCGGCACCGCCGCCTCGACGGAGGCGCAACACCGCGCCGACGCCTTCCCCGCTTTTGCCGCGCTAGCATGGGACCAGGCGCGTCATGCCGGAGCCGCATAGGCTGCGGGGTTGAGCCGAACGCGGCCGGACATTAGGTGCGGCGCACTAGCGCGCTTGGGGTGGACCGAACGACGATGACCGAACTCGCACGCGGCACGCGCACGCTCACCCACCTGCAACGCCTCGAAGCCGAGAGCATCCACATCCTGCGCGAGGTGGTCGCCGAGACCGAGAAGCCGGTCATGCTGTACTCGGTGGGCAAAGATTCAGCAGTGATGCTGCATCTGGCGCGCAAGGCCTTTTACCCCGCCCCACCGCCGTTCCCGCTGCTCCATGTCGATACCACATGGAAATTCACAGCGATGTACGAGATGCGCGAGCGCATGGCGCGCGAGAGCGGCATGGAGCTGATCGTCTACAAGAATCCCGAGGCGCAGGCGCGCGGCATCAACCCGTTCGATCACGGCCCGCTCCACACCGATATGTGGAAGACGCAAGGGTTGAAGCAGGCGCTCGATCACTACCACTTCGACGCGGCGTTCGGCGGCGCCCGCCGTGACGAGGAGAAATCGCGCGCCAAGGAACGCATCTTCAGCTTTCGCAGCGCCAACCACCGCTGGGACCCCAAGAACCAGCGCCCCGAGCTCTGGCACCTTTACAACGCGCGCAAGGCGAAGGGCGAAAGCATCCGCGTCTTCCCGATCTCGAATTGGACCGAACTCGACATCTGGCAATATATCCACTTGGAATCGATCCCGATCGTTCCGCTCTACTTCGCTGCCGAACGTCCCACGGTCGAGCGCGACGGTCTCATCCTGATGGTGGACGACGATCGCTTCCGCCTTCATGAGGGCGAAATCCCGGTTATTCGCGCTATTCGCTTCCGCACGCTCGGCGATTATCCGCTGTCGGGCGCGGTCGAGAGCCACGCCACCACGCTGCCCCAAGTCATTCAGGAAATGCTGCTCACCACCACATCCGAACGCCAGGGCCGCGCCATCGATCATGACCAGACCGCCAGCATGGAGAAGAAGAAGCAGGAGGGGTATTTCTGATGGCAGCCGACCGCGAGCACGCAGCCGAGCCTTCCTCCTACCAGGCCCAAGACCTGATCGCGCGCGACATCGACGCCTATCTCGTCCAGCACCAGCACAAGTCGCTCTTGCGCTTCATCACCTGCGGCAGCGTTGACGACGGCAAGTCCACGCTGATCGGCCGGCTCTTGTATGACAGCAAGACGATCTTCGAGGACCAGCTCGCCGCGCTCGAAGCCGATAGCAAGCGGGTCGGCACCCAAGGCCAGAACATCGATTTCGCGCTGCTGGTCGACGGCCTCGCCGCCGAACGCGAGCAGGGCATCACGATCGACGTCGCCTACCGCTTCTTCTCTACGACCACGCGCAAGTTCATCGTCGCCGATACGCCCGGCCACGAGCAATATACCCGCAACATGATCACCGGCGCGTCCACCGCCGATCTCGCGATCATCCTGATCGACGCGCGCAAGGGCGTCCTCACCCAGACGCGCCGCCACAGCTACCTCGCGCACCTGATCGGCATCCGCAACTACGTTCTCGCGGTCAACAAGATGGACCTGATCGGCTACGACCGCGCGCGTTACGACGCGATCGTCGCCGACTACCGCGCCTTTGCCACCTCGATCGGCATCGCCGATTTCACCCCGATGCCGATCTCGGGCTTCATCGGCGACAACATCACCCGCGCCTCGCCCAACACGCCGTGGTTCACCGGCGTCCCCCTGATCCAACATCTGGAATCCGTGCCGCTCGACGTTACCGCCGATCAATCGAAGCCGTTCCGCCTGCCCGTGCAGTGGGTCAACCGCCCCAATCTCGATTTCCGGGGCTTTGCGGGCCTGATCTCCTCGGGCACCGTCGCGCCCGGCGATCCCGTGCGTATCCTCCCCGCGGGCCGCACCACCACCGTCGCGCGCATCGTCACGCAAGACGGCGATCTGCCTGGGGCCGTGGCAGGCCAGTCGATCACGCTCACGCTCGCCGACGAGGTCGATTGCTCGCGCGGCGACGTTATCGCCCGCGCCGATGCGCCCCCCCAGACCGCCGACCAGTTCGAGACCACCATCGTCTGGATGGCCGACGAACCGCTGCTCCCCGGTCGCGCTTACTGGCTCAAGCTCGCCACGCAGACCGTGTCCGCCACCGTGCAGGAGCCCAAATACCAGATCAACGTCAACACACTCGAACACCTCGCCGCCAAAACACTCGAGCTGAACGCGATCGGCGTCGCCAACCTCAGCACCGACAAGCCGCTGGTCTTCGAACCCTATGCTGACAACCGCGACCTCGGCGGCTTCGTCCTGATCGACAAGCTCACCAACGCGACCCTGGGCGCGGGCATGATCCACTTCGCGCTCAGGCGCAGCCAGAACGTCCATTGGCAGGCGCTCGACATCACTCGCGAACGCCACGCCGACCTGAAGAACCAGCGCTCCGCCGTCCTCTGGTTCACCGGCCTGAGCGGCGCGGGCAAGTCCACCATCGCCAATCTGGTCGAGAAGACGCTGGTGCGGATGAACCGCCACACCTTCCTCTTGGACGGCGACAACGTCCGCCACGGTCTCAACCGCGATCTCGGCTTCACCGACGCCGACCGCGTCGAGAACATCCGCCGCGTCGGCGAGGTCGCGAAGCTGATGACCGACGCGGGCCTGATCGTGATCACCGCCTTCATCAGCCCCTTCCGCGCCGAGCGCGAGATGGTCCGCCAGATGATGGCCCCCGGCGAGTTCATCGAGATTCACATCGATACGCCCCTCGCCGAAGCCGAGGCGCGCGATGTTAAGGGCCTCTACGCCAAGGCGCGCGCGGGCCAGTTGAAGAATTTCACGGGCATCGACAGTCTCTACGAGCCGCCGCAAGACCCCGAAATCCGGATCGACACCACTCAACTTACCGCCCAAGAGGCAGCGGATCGCATCGTCGAAGTGTTGATCGGCTGATCTCGCGCTACGTCCGCTCGCTGTTCATCCGCGCCAACCCATGATCATCGGTAGCCGGGCCGAAGCAGTCGGGGAGCGCCCGGGACCTCCGGGTGGCAGGACGGTCAGGCCAGCTCACCCTTGAGCAAGGCGGGCAGCGCCCCCGCCTCGCCCCGCGCCTCGTCCATGAAGCCGCGCTTGAGCCCAGGTAGCCGGTCCACCCCCGCCAGCCCCAGTCGCCGCACCGCCGCCGCCGCGCGCGCCGGCACCCCGAACAGCCGGCTCAGCCCATCGGTCGCGGCCACGATCGCCCCCACATCCAACCGCCGCCACCGCTGATACTTGGCCAGCACCTGCGCCGAGCCGATATCCAGCCCCAGCCGGGCCGCCTCCACCAGAACCTGCGCCAACGCAGCCACATCCCGCAGCCCCAGGTTCAGCCCCTGCCCCGCGATCGGGTGGATCGCATGCCCCGCATCCCCCACCAGCGCCAGCCGATCCGCCACCAGCACCTGCGCATGCTGCAGCCTGAGCGGGTAATGGCTAATCGGAGTCAGGACCGTCAGCGCGCCCAGGAATCCGCCCATCCGCTCCGCCATCACCCGCGCCAACGCGCCCAGGGTCAGCGCCAGCCAGCCCTCGGCATCCCGCGCGGGCACCGTCCATACGATCGCCGAACGATGCCCGCCGTTCTTCGCATCCAGCATCGGCAGGATCGCGAACGGCCCCGTCGGAAAGAACAGCTCGAACGCGATGTTGCCGTGCGGCTCCTCGTGGCCGATCGTCGTCACGATCGCGGTCGCAGGATAGTCCCACTCCGCCTGTTTGATCCCCGCCGCGCGCCTGAGCGGCGAATTTTTTCCATCCGCCGCCACCAGCAGCGGCGCGCACACCTCCCCCGCGCTCGTGCCCACCCGCACGAGCGCCTGCGCGCGATCGACCGCCTCCACGCTCGCGGGCGCCAACAGCCGGATCAATGGCTGCGCATCGATCGCGTCCAGCACGCCCGCGCGTAGCACATGGTTTTCCACCATCCACCCGAGCGGGCCGCTATCCGCCTCGCGCGCGTCGAAATGCAGGTGCAGCGGCGAAAGCCCGTCGGTCACCCGGATTTCGCCGATCGCGCATCCCCGATCGAGCACCGGCGCAAGTCCGATCGCGCGGAACATCCGCGCCGACGCGCTCGCGATTGCCGAAACGCGCCCGTCAAAACCCAGCGTGCGCGTCGCACCCAGATCGGCGCGATCGATCACGGTGCTCGAAAGACCATGCGCCGCGAGCGCGAGCGCAAGCGTCGCGCCCACCAGCCCACCCCCCACGATGATCGTATCGCGCTGCTCATTCACGCGGTCGGCCTAGCGCGCCATGTGAAATCGCGCCACCCGCCGCGACCTCGCGTCCCGCGCTCGTCAGCGAAAATGCTCCATCGGCATCATGTTGGCGTTGAGATGCCCCATGATCCAGATCGAGCCGAGCACGAATAGGGCGATCACCATCACCACGTAGATCGCGGCGGCGATGTTGACCGAACTGTCGGCTGATGTGGATAGGTGAATGAAGAAGATCAGCTGCACCAGCACCTGCCCGATCGCGAGACAGGCGATCGCGGCGACATTGCTGTCGTGCGTCAGGATATCTGTGGACGCGACCGCGAACGCGAGCACCGTTTGAAGCGCCGCGAGCGCGAAACCCACGACATAGATGCGCCAGCTACCGTGCCCACCTTCCTCATGCGTGCCGGGCGTACGGGCTTCGTCTGCGGGCTTGGGCACCTCTGCGGGAGAACTGGCCGTCTCGCTCATTTCGCGACTCCGATGAGATAGACGACCGAGAAGACAACAACCCACACGATGTCGATCAGATGCCAAAACAGCCCGAAGAGCAGAAAACCTCGCGCGGTACCCGTAGTGAAGCCCATGCGCGCCAGGCGAAACAATAGCCCCGCCACCCACACCAGGCCGAGCGTGACGTGCAGGCCGTGCGTGCCGACAAGCGCAAAATAGCCGGAAAGGAAGGCGCTGCGATCCGGTCCCTGCCCTTTGGCGATCAGGCCTGCGAACTCGTTCAGTTCGATGCCCAAAAACACCGCGCCAAGGACGAACGTCGATCCGAGCGCAAGGTATGTCACTCGCGCGCGCTTGCGGTCGGCGGCAATCATTCCGATCCCACACGCGAAGCTCGACGTCAGCAGGCAGGCAGTCTCGATACCGACCAGTTTGAGGTTGGCAATCTGCGCTATCGTCGGCCCATCGGCGGTCGCGTCACGCAGTACCGCATAGGCGGCGAACAGTGCAGCGAACAAAATTCCGTCCGAGAGCAGGTAGATCCAAAAGCCGAACGCACCGACCACGCTGCGCTCGTCGGTCGGACCGGGATAATCGGTCCGACCGAGCGGTGTATCGAAGGCGCCGAGCCGAACATCGCTCATGCGGTCACCAGAGCTGGAGGCGCGTGTTCGATTCGCGCAACATCGTCGATCGATAGCTCGCGGTCATCATCTTCGCCCCATGTTGACACAAAGACGACCGCCAATACCCCACCGAGTGCGAGGCTCGCCATCCACCAAATATGCCAGACAAGCGCGAACCCCATCGCGACCGCGACAAACGCGAGCACGAAGCCTACCGGACTGTTCTTGGGGACGAGGATCGGCTCATAGTCCGCCGCCTGCTGCTCCTCTCCTTTCTGTTTCATTCCCCAATACGCATCCGCACCCTCGATCTTGGGCTGCACCGCGAAATTGTATGGCGGCGGCGGCGAAGTCGTGGCCCACTCGAGCGTGCGGCCGTCCCATGGATCATTGCCCACGCGGCGCGCATCGCGCGTGCGGATACTGGTCACGATCATCGCGATCTGCGTCGCGATCCCGCACAGGATCAACAACGCGCCGCACCCGGCAACGATCAGCCAGGGCTGCCAGTTCGGGTTGTCATAGTGGTTCATGCGACGTGTCATGCCGAGAAAGCCCAGCACGTAAAGCGGTATGAACGCGACGTAGAAACCGGTGAACCAGAAGCCAAACGCGATCTTGCCCAGCTTCTCATCCAGCTTGAAGCCGAACGCCTTGGGCCACCAGTAGGTCAGCCCTGCGAACACACCAAAGACCACACCGCCGATGATCGTATTATGGAAATGCGCAACCAGGAACAGGCTGTTGTGCAAGAGAAAATCGACCGGCGGAAGTGCCAACAGCACGCCCGTCATGCCACCAATGACGAAAGTTATTATAAATCCCAACGTCCACAGCATCGGCACGGTGAAGCGAACCGAGCCGCCATACATCGTGAACAGCCAGTTGAAGACCTTCACGCCGGTTGGAACCGCGATGATCATCGTTGCAATGCCGAACACCGCGTTTACGTTCGCGCCTGCGCCCATGGTGAAGAAGTGATGGAGCCATACGGTGAACGCAATGAACGCGATAGCGATTGTAGCAAGTACCATTGATCGGTACCCAAACAGCGGCTTGGACGAGAAGGTGGACGTGATCTCCGAATAGATGCCGAACGCGGGCAGGATTAGAATGTAGACTTCAGGATGACCCCATGCCCAAATGAGGTTCATGTACATCATCGCGTTGCCGCCTGCTTCGTTCGTGAAGAAGTGAAATCCCATGTAGCGATCGCACAGCAGCATCCCGAACGTAGCAGTCAGAATCGGGAAAGCGGTGATGATAAGCATATTGGACGCAAGGCTCGTCCAGCAGAACATCGGCATCCGGTAGAGGGTCATGCCCGGCGCGCGCTTCTTGAGGATCGTCGTCACAAGATTGATGCCGGACAGCAAGGTACCCACACCGGCAATTTCCAGCGCCCAAAGATAGTAATCGATGCCTACGCCCGGGCTGTAAGCAAGTTCACTGAGCGGCGGGTAGGACAACCATCCCGCGCGTCCGAACTCGCCGAGTACGAGCGCGATATTGGGCAATAGCGCACCCGCCGCCGTCAACCAGAAGCTGATCGAGTTCAGGATCGGGAACGCCACGTCGCGTGCGCCAAGCTGCAGCGGCACAGCGTAGTTCATCAGCCCCGTAACAAACGGCATTGCCATGAAGAAGATCATGATCGTTCCGTGGGCGGTGAACACCTGATCGTAATGGTCAGGCTGCAAGAAACCCGAATGTCCCGGCCCCGCCAGCGCCTGCTGCGAACGCATCATAATCGCGTCCGAGAAGCCGCGTACAAACATCACCAATGCCAGAAGCACATACATAATGCCAATGCGTTTATGATCTGTGCTGGTGATCCACTCGCGCCAAAGATATCCCCACCATCCCCTGTAAGTGATATAACCTAGCACCCCTACGATCGCAGTACCGAGCACACCCGATGTTATCATTACGATCGGTTGGTCTAATGGGATCGCTGCTACGGTAAGTTTGCCGAAAAACGTCATTTCATATCCATTGGTTTAATCTGGCCTGGCAACAGCGCCTCTTCCTTGCTGTTACCATGGCTGGTCTGGCGTCGTGGGGGTACACGTGTCGACCAAGCAAGAACCGAGTCGAATAATCCGGGAGTGACTTGGCTCCAGTAGGCAACCGGCACGCGCTGGCTTGGCCGCGCCAGTGCCTGAAATGCCCGCCCATCGAGCGATCCTCGGCTCGCTCGGGCGCGCGCCACCCATGCAGCGAACCGTGCCGGATCGGTCGCGAGCGTCTGAAAGTGCATATCCGAAAATCCGTCGCCGCTGAACATGCCGGACAGGCCAGCAAAGTTCCCCGGCTTGTCCGCCTGTATATTGAGCTGGGTCGTCATGCCCGGCATCGTGTAGATCATGCCGCCCAGACGCGGCACGAAGAAGGTGTTAAGCACGGTGTTCGATGTCAGACGGAAATGCACCGGAGTACCGACCGGCACCGCCAGCTCGTTGACGCTCGCCACGCCAAGCTGGGGGTAGATGAACAGCCATTTCCAATCGAGCGAGACGGCCTCGACCTCGAGTGGCGCGCGCTTCGACGGCAGCCTGCGGTAAGGATCGAGCTCGTGGCTGCCGGTCCATGCAATCGACCCCAGGAACAGGATGACCAGCAGGGGCACCACCCATACGACGAATTCGATCTTACCGTCATACTCCCAATCGGGCGTGCGTTTCGCGCGCGTATTGGATGCACGGAACCACCATGCGAAGCCGATCGCCATCAGGATAACCGGCACGATGATCGCCATCATCTCGGCCAGCGCCTCGAAGAATAGCAGACGCTCACCCGCGCCGACCGGACCGGCGGACGCGAGCACGCCTTCGGAGCAACCACCAAGCGCCACAAGCACCATGAGCGTCGAAGCGCTACGCACGACGCTACGACCTGCGCTGTCTAGAGTTTCGATTGCGGGCACCGTAATCCAACGCACAAAAGGCGAAAGGGGTCGCATCGATATGTATCGTCCACAGCGATCACGTCCGAGGTGCCGCCTGTATCATTTGGCTTTTCCTCCCTGATCCAAATAGGAGGGCGCACCTATCGCTGCGGGTCGCGCCAACCAGCTCACCGCCCAATTCTAGAAGTAGGCCATCCATGTTCGATCAACCCGATTTCGACGATCACGAAGCCCTCCACTCGTTCAACGACCGTGCGACCGGGATGCGCTGCATCATCGCGCTGCACTCCACCCATTTGGGTCCGGGCGCGGGCGGGTGCCGCTTTTGGCGCTATCCGAGTACGCAGGCCGCGATCACCGACGCGCTGCGGCTGTCACGCGGCATGAGCTACAAGAATGCTATGGCGGGCTTGCCGGTGGGCGGCGGCAAGGCGGTGCTGCTCGCGGGGGGGCCGGAGAAGAGCGACGCGCTGATGGGCGCGCTGGGGCGCGCGATCGATAGCCTGGGCGGGCGGTATGTGACCGCCGAGGACGTGGGGATGACGCCGCATGACATGGTCAGCATCGCGCGTGCGACGCGCCATGTGGCGGGGCTGCCCGTGGCCGAGGGTGAGGTTGGCGGCACTCCCTCCCCCGCCACGTCGGAAGGTGCGTTCGTGGGAATGCGCGCCGGGCTGGTGCGCGCCTTGGGCACGACGAGCTTCGAGGGTGTGCATGTAGCGATCCAGGGTGTGGGCGCGGTCGGCGAAGGCCTGGCCGAGCGGCTGGCGCACGCGGGGGCGCGACTGACGCTGGCGGATATCGACCAGGGCCGCGCCGACGCGCTGGGCAAACGGCTAGGTGCCGAAGTGATCGGCGCGGAGGAGATCATGGCGATCGAAGCCGACGTGTTCTCGCCCAACGCGCTCGGCGCGATCCTCAACCCGCGCACGATCCCGGCCTTGAAGGTCAAGCTGATCGCGGGGGCGGCGAACAACCAGCTCGAGACACCCGAAGACGGCGTGCGACTGCACCGGCGCGGCATCTTGTACGCGCCCGATTACGTGTTGAACGCGGGGGGCATCATCAACGTGACCGCGCAATATCTCGGCGAGCGCGACGCGGGCCGGGTGATGGCGCAAGTACGTGGCATCGAGCAGCGGCTGGGCCATGTGTTCGACGAAGCAGCGTCGGAGGGATTGCCGCCGGGCGAGGTGGCGGACCGTATGGCGCGGCGGCTGATCGGGCGGGGGTAGGCGCGGGCTGGTGGGGTCGCTTGCTCTGCGGTCCCGGACCCTCTCCCTGACCGTCGCCCTGTCCCTCCTCCCGATAATGGGGAAGCGTGGGGCCGTTCCTTCTTACTACCCTCCCCCGCGAGGGGGGAGGGACAGCCGCGAAGCGGCGGGGATCGGGATTGAGACCGCAGAGCAAGCCGCGCCCAGCCATTCGGCCAGCAGCACGTGCGGCAGAGTCAGCGCGGCGAGTGCGACGATCACGGCTTGCCATAGTAGCGGGCCGGGAGCGGGAGCGAGCGTCGCGGCGAGGACGCCCGATATCGCGATGATGCCGCCGCCGCCGAGGACCCATGGTGCCCATGCGCGCGCTTCGCGCACCGGAAGCCGGCCGAGCGCGTGGGCGGTGCCACGCGGCGCGTGGACGAGGCAGAAGTGGAGTACGAGCGCGACCAGCGGATCGAGCAAGATGTAGCCGAGAGCAACCGCCGCCAGATCGAGGCGCGCGGCGCGGTTCGCCGCGCCGCGCGTGGTAAGGAGTATGGCGGTGACGCCCAGCGCCCACGGCAACGCGGCGGCAGCGAGCACGGTGACCCACTGCGCGGCAAACGCGTCTCCGGCTAGACCGCCGACGAGCAACTCCATGCGTGCTCCATGGAGCAAGTTGGGAAGCAGGATCGGCGCGCCCGCATACGCAACGCGTAGCAGGCGATCGGCGGGGGCGAGATCGTGCGCGAAGTGCGCGACCGCGAGGCCGACGAAGCCGAGAAAGAACAGACGCGGATCGGTAAACCAGAGTGCCACGACGCCAAGCGCAAGCGCGATGTAGAGCGCGAAGACCCCGACCCTGCCGCGCGTATCGGCGGCGCTGCAAATGAGCAGCGGGATATCGAGCGCGCCGTGCGGGAAGCCGAACGCCAGGATCGCTACCGCCGCCGCGCCGGGCGGCGGGACCCATCGCCCAGGGGCGATCAGGTCAAGCGCACCCAGCGCGGCGGCGATCGCCAGCGCGGTGACGGGGCGAGCCGGAGATGCCATGCGCACCCGAACGCCCCGCTGCTCCGGTTACGCCCTTAGGCCATCGGGAATCTCAGTGCCACGCTCGGCCGTCGACTTCTTCGCTGCAATCGAATACACAAGCACGCCGAACACCACCTTGGCGACGATGTCGGCAATCGTATAGCCGACCTGCTTGCCAATGAAGGCCCCCGTGCCCGAGATATTCAGGAACGGGAACAGGTAGACGATTGGATAGAAGCTCCACGAGACGAGCGTGAGCCAGATCGCACCGCGCACGAGCGGCTTTACCTCACCAGGCTGACGCCCGACCGAGCCCGAAAGACCGACAACGAGTTCGTAAAGGATCCACAGGAAGGGCAGCATCGCGAGGCCCCACCAGATCAGGCGGTTGCCGCCGATACCAGTTTCGCCGGGATAGCCGAAGATGATCATCGCCGCCGCGAGGATCGGCAGCAGGACCAGCTTGTTACCGCGATCTTCCTTGCTCAGCCGCATAACGAGGATGAGTTCGAGCAGCAGCAGCGGAACGGTCAACAGCCAATCGACATAACGATACGCGTCATTGAACGGCACGCCGGTGGCCCGGACGGCACCATTTTCGAGAACGTACGACGCTTCCCAGCTCTGGAAGATGCGGAAATAATGATAGCAAGCAATCGCCGTGACGAGTCCAGTAAGTGTTACCGCAGTGCGGTATGGTGCCGCGACCTGACCGCGTGAAAGCCAAAAGAAGATCGTTGCCGCACCCATCGCGGCGATAGTGAACGAGATCGAATTATAGACCAGGCTATATTGGCCCGCGCTAATTTGTTCCATGCGTCGTCCTCCCAGGGCTGCATGCCCTTTTGACGCCACATTCAGACACCCTTCAGTTTGGGCACGCACTGTGGCGCATTGCCGCGTGGCAATCGTCAAGCTACACGATTCATAATAGACAAAAGCTAGGGAAAGTACAAGTAGAAGGCTTGGTTGCATTTGCGGCGGAGTAGAGGAGAACTGATCTGCCCCCGTCTGAGTGGTCCATCGACTATGATCGTCTGGATCAAAGTGACGGGAATGCCGAGCAGGAAGCACAAGCCGGAGGAGATTATCGGCAAGTGGCGTGAGGTCGAGATCGTTCTGGGCCAAGGCGGGACGGCCGCCGAAGCGCGTCGGCGGTTCGCGGTCAGCGAGCAGACCTACTACCGCTGGCGCAAGGAGTATGGCGGCCTGAAACCGACCAGGGTCGTAGAATGAAGGATCTGGAGAAGGAGAACCTGCGGCTTCGCCGCGCGATCTTCGACCGGACGCTCGACACGTCGATCTTGGAGGAGGCCGCCCGGGGAAACCTCAAGCCCCGCGCGGCGACGGCGGTGCATCGATCAGTTGCGTCGCGAGCTGCCGGTGTCCGAGCGGCGAATATGCGGGTGCTCGGCCTATCCGGCGTTAGCACTGGTGAGGCAGATTGAGGGTTTTGGATAGCGGAGGATTTTGGTCGCATCGCATTGACGAAGGATCTGCGATGCGACCAAAATCACCGACCCCCAAAGCGACGCCCGGCAAACGGGGTGTGCAGGGCATCGAGCGCGCGACGCGGCGCCAGTTCTCAGCCGAGGAGAAGGTCCGGATCATCCTTGATGGCCTGCGTGGCGAGGACCCGATCGCCGAGCTATGCCGGCGCGAGGGCATCGCCCAGAGCCTGTAT
>JAABUQ010001336.1_pt1 | contig 53802 bp, 50 predicted proteins | sample 5560001 | NCBI WGS metagenome assembly JAABUQ01 (sample SAMN10711888, study PRJNA513371) | rock metagenome | isolation source: Antarctica rocks | place: Antarctica: Victoria Land, Finger Mt nord | collected 2015-12-18
CGGGCAGGCTCTCGGCCGCGTGACACGGCAGCACGCGACCGGTCGGGGTGACAACGAGGAAGCGCCGCCCCCAGCCGCCCATGCAGGATTTCGGCAGGCGGGCATGGTAGTCGGGCACGACGTAGTCGATGACCACCGCTCCGGCGAGGCGCACCCGCACCGCTTCCACTTCGGCCGTCGCGGCGTCCAGTTGCGCGCGCGAGGGCAGCAGCGCGACGCGGTTGGCCAGCGCCCAGCCGTAGTACTGCACATGCGCGACCTCGATCCGCGCGGCGCCGAGTTCCACCGCCATGTCCAGCATCGCCGACAGATTATCGAGGTTCTGGCGGTGCACCACCAGGTTGACGGTCAGCGGCAGGCCGGCGCGGCGGACCATTGCCGCCACCTCTCGTTTCTTGCGCTGCGCGCCCGCCATACCGGCCACGCGGTCGCCGTTGGCATCGTCGGCGTCCTGGACGCTGATCTGCACGTGATCGAGGCCGGCGTCGGCGAGCGCCGCCAGCCGCGCCTCGTCGAGCGGGACGCCCGACGTGATCAGGTTCGTGTAGAGACCGGCATCGACCGCATGGCGTATCAGCTCGGCCAGATCGCGGCGCGCGGCCGGCTCGCCGCCGGAGAAATGCACCTGAAGCACGCCGAGTTGCGCCGCCTGCGTCAGCACGCGCTGCCATTCCGCCGTCGCCAATTCGCCCGACGCGCCGCCCATTTGCGTGGGGTTCGAGCAATACGGGCATTGCAGCGGGCAGCGATGGGTCAGCTCGGCGAGAATCGCGACCGGCGGCTCCAGGTAGGTTGTGCTCTCGGACATGAGATTGTTTCCCGCTTACACCCCTATAGCTTCCCGTCGGCGCGGTCTGCTAGTAAGCTGTTTACCACTCAGCCGAAAGCTGCGGCGAGCGAACAACAATGGGAGCGTAGACAATGTCCTGGCGCAAACCGACTGTGACCCGTATCGCCATCGGCTGCGAGATCAACGCCTACGGCTGTGCGGTCGTCTGACTTCGACTGACACGGTTCGGGGTCGCGCGGCCGAGGCCGCGTGACACCCGAGGCTGCTACGATGGGGGTGGCGCGGCAGCGCCGGTTTCCTCCAGCACCGCATCATCGGCCAGAGCCTGCAGCATGGCTAGAACGTCGGCCAAGACCTCGCCACGCGGCGCACTGAACCGCACCGCCAACTCATCGGCGATCGCGGCCACGGACCGGCTGCCATCGACGAGTTTCAGCACCTCGACGGCGACCTCATCGGGCAACATCAGCCGCTCGGGCGCAAGCATTATCCACGCCTGTCGCGTCGTGTCGAACCGGAACCGTGTGCCGCGCGGAAAGCGGGGGATCGACGCCGGCGCGAATACGGCGCGGCTGCGCGCGGTCAATGGTCGGACGGCACGAATGCGCCGGGCGGCACGTGCTTGGGTGCCACGTAGGCATGCCAGAGCGCATCCATCTGCGCCCACAGCACGTCGCATTTGAAACGGAGTGCCGCGAGCACGCCCTCCTGCTCCCATCGCGTCCCCGCCTCGCTCTTGCAGTAGTCGAGGGCGAACTTCACGTCCTGCGGCGCCTGGGTCAGCCGTGGTTGGAAATACGCCAGGGTCTCGCGGCTCACGAAATCGTAATTGGCGAGCATTCCCTCGACCCGCTCGGCGATGATGACCGGCGAGAACATCTCCGTCAGCGACGACGCGATGGCGTCCAAGAGCGACTGGTCGCGCACGAACGCCACGTAGGCGTCGACTGCGAATCGTGTGGCCGGGAGCAGTCCCCGCGTGGAGATGACGTATTCGCGGGCGAGCCCCATGCCGTCCGTCAGCCGCAGCCAGCGCTCGATGCCGCCGGGCCGCTCACCGTCGCCGTCGTGGTCGATCAGCCGTGATCGCCAGGACCGACGCAGCTCCGGCGTCGGCAGCCGGGCGATCAGGGTCGCGTCCTTCGCCGGGATCCGGCACTGGTAATAGTAGCGGTTTAACGCCCAAGCCTGGATTTGCCCACGGGTCAGCTTGCCACTGTACATACGCTGATGAAAAGGATGGTTGCTGTGGTAGCGCTCCGCCCCGATCGCCCGCAGCGCAGCTTCCAATTCGTCCGCGCTCAGCAAGCCCGTCCGATCCGGCAGGTCGCTCACAGCGTCACCTCCATTCCGTCATGGGCAATTTCCCAGCCGGCCTGTGAGGCCATCTTCCGTTCCGGCGAGTCGTCGAGCAACACGGGGTTGCTGTTGTTGATGTGGATCAACACCTTCCGGTGTACACCCAGATCGCGGAACGCCGCGATCACGCCGTCCGAATCGGCGACGCTCATGTGCCCCATCCGCTTGCCGGTCTTGGTGCCCGAACCTTCCCGGATCAACTCGTCATCCGTCCAGAGCGTGCCGTCGAACAACACCAGGGCCTCCCCGCGCAGCCGGTCGGCCAGGCTGGCGGTCCAGCGGGCGCAGCCCGGGATGAAGTGGCAACGGGCGCCAGACGCATCGCGGACACATAGCCCGACGGTGTCCTCCGCCTCGCCCGCGAGGTCGGCGACATCCCGCTCGAGGTAGAGCGCCACCTTGCCGGGAACCTCGAACATTTCGGCGACCAGGCCGCCGGGCAGGTCGAACGGTTGCCCGAGCGCGACGGTTCGCCGCCGCACGAAATCCGCGGACAACGCCCCGAAGATCGGATTGGCGCGCAGCACGTCCTGGACGCGCCCGGTAGCGAACAGCGTGAAGGGCTGGCTCTCCCGCAGCACCAGCAGGCCAGCCACCGCGTCCACCTCGCTTGCGGTCAGGATCACGCCGGCGATGGGGGAGTGACGCAGGCCCTCACGCGGATGCAGCGCCGGGCAGGCTTCGATCTGCTGGCGCAGGTCTGGGCTGGCACTCACCAGCACCCAGCTCTCCCCGTCGCCGGAAACCGCGATGCCGCACTGCGTACGCGGTCGCGCGGCACGGTCGCCGGCGCGCGCGCGCCGGCACGCGGCGTTGTTCGCGTTCCATTGCGGAAAGCCGCCACCCGCCGCGGCCCCGAGCACGATGACGCGCAGCAGGCTCTCCTCCTCTTCGCGAAGACCGTCTCGCGGCGACGTTGACCGGCGAACGGCGGCGGCCAAGACTCCAACACCCCCGTGAAACCGGTCGGCAAGTGCTCAAAGCACCTGTCACGAGGACAAAAAACGCCCCAGGAGGAAGCAACAATGTTCGAAATCGGTGTCTTCCACAATGGCGCCTCCAGCTTCCGGTGGTCGTCACCAAGGATGGCGTCGCGGTGAACAACGGATCGCTCGCCAAGGTCCACACCTGCTCGATGACAGTCGCGCGCTCGCCGAGGCGATAAACCGGGCCGACGGAGAGGTGAAGCTCGACGTGCGTCCGGAGATGCAGCACGTGTTCCACTTCCTCGCCGACACAGCTCCCGAGGGCGATGACGCGATCGGTCGGCTAGCCGCGCGGGCGGCCCGAAGCTCGGACTGGCGTAACGCCGATCGCGCCGCAGGTCAGAATGTGAGGCGCACGCCGGCGAAACCACCCACCGGCGCCGCCACGCTGTAGCTTCGCGGGTTGCTCGCCCCGGGGGCCTGCACGATGGGAATGGCGCCGGTGGGGGAGAACGTGCCGTAGGTGTAGTAGCGCGCGTCGGTCACGTTGCGCACGAGCCCGAACAGCTCGATCTGCGGCGTGAGGCGGTAGCTGGTGTTGAGGTTGAGCACAAAATACCCGGGCGTACGCGGCGTCAGGTTCGCCTCGTCGCCGAACAGCACCTGGCCGCTGGCCGCGATCACGGCGGCGCCCACGGTCCAGGCTTCCGTTACCCGCCAACTGGCGCCGAACTTGACGAGGTGCCGCGGGATACCAGGCAGGCGGTCACCCGGCGTGACGAAGATGTTGCCGTCAGCGTCGGCTCCGGGGTTGTTCGGGCTGGCCGCGGTGAAGCCGGTGTCGAAAGTCGCGTCGATATAGGAGTAGTTCGCGTAGACGATCCAACGCTCCGTCCTCAGTGACAGCCCGGCATCCACGCCCTGACGCCGCGTCTGCCCGACATTTTGAAAGAACGCCCGCCCGAGCACGTCGCTGTTCACGAACAGGATGTCGTCATGGAGATCGGTGTGGAAGTAGCCCGCGTTCCAACTGAGGGTTCCTTCGGCGAACAGGCGGAACCGCCCGCGCAGCCCGGCTTCGACGGAATGACCGACGACCTGCTTGAGGTTCGGATCGCCGACGAAAAAATTGGCCAGCGAGCAGGGCAGCGCCGGGTCCGCGCAAGACAGTTCGGCCGGCGTCGGCGCGCGGTTCGATTCCGAGTAGCCGGCATACGGCGTGAGCCAGTCCGTCAAGCGCCAGGCAAGGCCGATGCTCGGGTTGAAGCGGCTGTAGACGTGCTCGCCGGACAGCGCGCCGCCGTTCTGGTCGCGCAGGTTGGTCTGAATGTTGTTGAAGCGGCCGCCCGCCGTCAGCGACAAGCGCGGCGTGAGGTCGAGCGTGTCGGTGAGGAAGAAACCGAACGTATTGCTGGTTATCCCGACACGAACCGGCACGATCGAGCCGTCGGGCTGGTCGAGCGGGATCCCCGGTCCCACGAAGTCGCGCGAGTCAAACGTCAGACCGCCGATGTCGGACGCACCGCTGAACAGGGTGCTTGCGCCGTCATAGCTTCCGCCAACCGTCAATTGGTTGCTCAGCCCGAGAACCGGGCGCCGGTCCGTCATCTGGAGCGACGCGCCGTAGCCGCTGGTGTCCGTCGATTGTCGATCGAGTTGCGAGTAAGGGCCGCCGGGCAGGAAATCCGGGACCGGGTTGCCCCCCCGATCGGTCGCGAGGTCGCCCGCTCCATTGCACAGAAATCCTTGGCCGTCGCCGCAGGACCCGAACTCCGTCGCGTTGCCGTTGATGACCCGCTGCTGGAACGAATCGTAGTAGGCGAGCGCCTGGAGCGACGTGGTCGGCCCGACGCTCACGCTGCCGTTGAGAGCGATCAGTCCATAGGTGTTGGCGATGCGGTTCGGTTGGGTGAAAGCCTGGCGCGGATCGGCTTCGATGAGTTGGACGGGCGACGTGCCCGGCCCGTTCAGCGTGTTGTCGGCCCCGACGATGCTGAGATGCAATTCGCCGCGCTCGCCGCGCCAGCCGATGTCGCCGAAGATGTTGTAGACATCGGACGTTTGCTCATCGCGCCAGCCGCCGTCATGCGCCGCCGTCCCGGCGATGTAGGCGGCCGTCCCGTCGCGCTCCACGCCGTATTGAAACTGGCCCTCCACCCGGCCGAACGAGCCGCCGAGCAGGTTCAGCTCGGCGCCTCGAAACGTGAAGCCGGTCTTGGTTTGCACCGACAGCGCGCCGCCGAGCGCGTTCAAGCCGTACGCCGGGTTGGCGCCGACCAGGTTCACCTCGTCGATCGCGTTGTCGGGCAGCAGGTCCCAGTTGACCGTGTCGCCGAACGGCTGGTTGAAACGGATCCCGTTGAGATAGACGGCCAGCCCTTGCGCGTTACCTTGCAGCGGCGACGCCTGAAAGCCGTGATAGTAGAGGTTCGGCTGGTATCGATTGCCCGCGGCATCATCGAGCGTGACACCCGGCGTGGTCTCTTCCAGGCTACGCAGCAGCGCGGCGTTGCCGTCGCGCGCGATATCGCGGCCGGTGAGCACGCTGCTTTCACCTGGAACCTTGTCGCGGTCGATGCCTGACCCGAGGACCGGCGTGGTGCCCACGACTTCAACGTCGGGAAGCGTGACGGCGGCTGCCTGCGGCGGCTCCGAAGGAACCGGCGGCGCCGCCGCAGCGCCCGGCAGGCCGACGACTGCGATGACAGCGGCCTCGATGAGGACGACACGCGGCAAGCAGCGCGACAAAACCGTCAGAAGCGGCACGCCGTTTCCGGCGCGTCGATGCCGAGCGTGTCCAGCACGTTCGTCTGGTGCAGGAACTGCGGCAAAGGAGCCCGCTCGATCACCGCGTCGGCCGTGCTCAGCAGCACGGGCGCACGCAGCTGGTGATCCCACGCGCGGAAACTTCCGGGATTACCCTTGATCGTGTCGAGGTTGAGCTTGTCGCTCAGCAACACCGCTCTCACGGCGTCGAAGCTGGTCGATCGCGACTGCACCGTCGCCTGGGTGATGGCCTTGACGGCCTCCCACGCCGCCCAATCGGCGCCGCCCATGCGGCGCGGTGGCGTCGATTTCTCGTACCGATGCTGCAGCTGCACCGCGGCGTCCCGGTCCCAGCTCCAGGACCACGCCGTCGGCGTCAGTCCGGCGCTCCCGACCACCGGCCGGGCAAGGCTCGTCTGATAGGGAACGTAGCGGCCGAACTCGCCGGTGCTGTCGGCCACGTACACCACGTCGTAGCGCGCGCCCTCGGTCATCAGGACGACGTTGCTCTGTTCGCGATGGTGAGGATCGTTGGAAAGCAGGAACGGCCGGGTATCGACGATCTTGGCGCCGAACTTCTTCGCCGAGCGCTGCAAGGCCGTCACCGTGGCGGCGTCCTCCAGGGTCGGTCCCTGCAGCACGAGGATCTGCGACCAACCCTTGGAGACCAGGAACTGGGTGAGCGCATCCGACAGCATCGACTCGCTCGGATAGGTGTGCAGCACGACGGGCGAGCAGTCGGCGCCGCGCAGCGAATCGTCGGCAGCGGAGACGTTGAACAGCAGCACCGGCTGCGTCGCGAACCGGCGACCGAGGTCGCGCAGCGCGGCCGCGGGGAGGTCGGCGATGACGAAGTGGACGTCCTCGGCCTCGACCCAGCGGGAGATCCGCTGCGCGATCTCCTCGGTCGACGTCCCGGCATACCTTTCCAACGTGAAATCGACGTTGATGACCCGCCCGATCGCGCGCGCGTCCTGCAGCGCCACCTGGCTGCCGCCGAACGGCCGCCCGAGATCGGTGAACAGGATCCCCGAACGGGCGCCCCAGTCGGCGTAACGCGGGTCGTCCGCGAGTTCCACGTAGCCGAGCTTCATCGGCTTCGACGCAACGAGTTCGGCGGCAACCGCGATCCGGGCCGGGATCAAGCCCAGCACGAGCGCGGTCGCCGCGATCAACCCGCGCCGGCGCTCAATCATCGGCCAGGACCGAGTGCGGCACGCGCCCGACCGAAACCGTCCGCACCGCCTTGCGGGACTGCATGTCCACGATCGACACGTCGTCGCTCAGCCCGTTGGCGACGTAAAGCGTCTTCTCGTCCGGGCTCAAAGCCACGCCCCAAGGCCGGTGTCCGACCAGCACGTAATCCGTGACCTTCCTCGTCGCCGTATCAACGAAAGCGACGTGGTTGGCACGCCCGAGCGCCACCACGGCAGTCTTGCCGTCACGCGTCATGGTCATCCCGACGGGCGTGACATCGACCTGGCGAAACCCGGGCGGCAGGAAGTCGACGGTTGCCGAGACCTGGTTGGTCGAGCGATCGATGATCGAGACCTGTCCGGCCAATTCGGTCGACACCCACAGCTCCTTGCCGTTCGGCAGCAGCAGAAAGCGCCTGGGTCGCGTGCCGACGGTGATGTTGGCCGTCACCGCTCCGGCATCGAGGTCGACCACTTGCACCAGGTTGGTCACTTCGGAGGTTACATACAAAGTCTTCCCGTCACGGCTCACGGCGACGCCTTCGGGCTCGGGCCCGGTTGCGATCTCGCGGGTGATGGTTTTGTCGGCGAAGCGGATCTGCTGGACCGATGAACCTTCCTCGCTCGAGACGTAGAGCGTCTTCTCATCCTGGCTGAGCGCGAACATCTCCGGGCTCGAGCCGGTCGGAATATGATCTGTGACCTTGAGCGTGGCCACGTCGATCACGTCGATCACGTCGTCGTCCCCGCAAGCCACCAGGAGTTGCCGATGGTCGTCGCGGAACCGCATGTCGCGCGGGCGACGGGAGGTATCGATGTACTTGAGGACCTCGTTGCCGTGCTTGGGATCGATCACCGCGACGTTGTTGGTCTTCTCCTGGCTGACGAACACGTAGCCGGTGTCCTTTGCGCTCGCACCCGTGGCGAGGAGCACCGCACCTAAGCAGCCCAGCAGGCAGCCACGCGCCAGCCTACGGCGAGCGCCGGACCAAGACGAAGGGGGCGGCATCGTGATCGATCCCGGCATTGGCATCCGCGACGGGGGCTCCTCGATGTCAGATACGACGCAAGCCAGTCTGGTCCATGCCAGGCAAAGCATCAACGGGCCGACCGGCCGGCTTTGGGAGCCACCAACGGTAAACCTGGATCTGCTTCGGCAACAGTGCTGGCCTCTTGTACCGGCATCGGCAACCGCCCGCGCTTCCGGGTCGTTACCACCGGCGGAAGCACCGCCGTGGACGGCGCGATCGCCGTCCAACGAGCGGACCCGGGAGGAAATGAACTATGAACGCATCCACAACACGTTTCGCGTTTGCCGTGGCGTTGTTGTCAATCAGCAGCGTAGCCTTGCCGGCCTACTCGCAAACCGACCCTTCGAAGACCGGCGTCGGACCGCGCGGGACTCCGGTCGGACCGTCCACCCAACCGCAGCCGGGCTCCGCTCCCCCGGTTCGAACGGACTCCCGGAATCTTCCACCCGCGGTGCCGAGTCATAATCAGTCCACCGCCAAGCCGAACCAACCTGCCCAGGGCACCAGCCGGTAGGCCGCGTAGACCCGGCGTACGTGCCCGGGATCGCTGGTCAACGCAATCAGACGCCGTGTAGGCGATGCATGCTCGTCTTCAACGCCAGGTAGATGCTCTTGTAGACCGCGAACATGCCGTCATGGATGCGCTGGGCCGGGGGCTCCGGTTGCGCCCTGGACGTGAGCGTGACCCAGCCCTCCGCGGCCGTTTCGTGCGTAACCAGCCCGACGCCGAGTGCCGCGAGGAGCGCGGCGCCGAGTGCCGCCTCCACTTCCTGCTTGATCGTGAACACCGGATAGCCCGTGGTATCGGCGATGATCTGCATCCACAGATCGGAGTTCGCCGCGCCACCCACGACGACCAGCCTGTCGTCGAGCGAGGCGACGCCCTTCACGCCGGCTTCGATGTTGTGCCGAAGCGCGTAGGTCACCCCCTCCAGGACCGCCCGGTAGAGGTGCGCCCGCGTATGCACCAGGTTCAGGCCGATGAACGCGCCGCTCGCCTTGTCGTCCCAGATGGGGCTGCGCTCGCCCATGAGATACGGCAGGAAGATCACGCCGTCGCTGCCCGCGCGGAGTTTGCGCGCCGCCTCTTCCAGCAGCCGGTGCGCGTCGCCGCCGCTCCGCCGCGCGGCCTCGGCCTCGGCTTGGCAGAACTGGTCCCGATACCAGGCGACAGACGCGCCGGCGGTGATCGCGCCGCCGAACACGTAATTGTCGTGCAGGCCGTTGAACACATGCGGCATGCTGATCAGGCCGTTGCGCGCATCCACCGCCTGATCGATGTAGCCCCAGCACATGCTGGTGCCGATCATCGCCACGTGCTGCCCCTGTCGCGTCGCGCCCGCGGCGAAGGTGGCGACCGCCGCGTCGACTCCGCCGGCGATCACCGGCGTACCCGCGGGCAGGCCGAGCTGCGACGACCATTGCGGCAACAAGCCGCCCACCACGTCGCTCGATTCAACCAGGCGTTCAGGCATCATCGCCGCGGGGATGCCGAGGGCATCGAGCATGTCCGTCGACCAGTCGCGACGGCGCATGTCGTAGACGCCGCCGATATTGCCGGCCGAGGAGTGATCGACCGCCACTTCGCCGGTCAGCGCGTGGGCGACGTAGGCGTTGGGCGGCAACAGGTAGCGGGTCCGGCCCCAGATCTCCGGCCGGTTCTCGCGCAGCCACAGCATCTTGGTGAAGCCGTAGTAGCTGTCGACGCCGTTGCCGGTGATGTCATAGAGGCGGTCGAGATCAACCGTACGCCGCACCCACGCCACCTCGGCGCTGGCCCGCCGGTCCATCCAGATCAGGCACGGGTGCAGCGGCGTCATCCCGACATCCACCGGGATGCCCGAGCCGCCGTACAAGCCGCTCACGCAGATCGCTTTGACATCGCCTTGCGCGGTGCCCTTGGCGACGCACTGGGCAATGCATTCGACGACCGCGGCGAGCCATACCGCGGGCCATTGCTCGGCCCATAGCGGCTTCGGCGTTTCCGGCTGATAGCCCTTCGCGTGCTGCGCCACGATTTGTCCTCGCACATCGACCAGCAGAGCCTTGGTGCTCTGGGTGCCGATGTCGACGCCGATCACGCAATCCATGCCCCGCGCTCGCCTCAGTTGCCCGGCTTCATCAGGACCTTGATCGAGTCGAGCGAGTTGGCGACCTTGATCGCCTCGTCCCATTGCTGAAATGCATAATCATGCGTAACGATACCTTTCGACGTAACGAGTCCGCGTGCCAGCAGATCGATCGCGATCGGATAGCAATAGGGGCCGAGGTGGACGCCGCGCACGTCGAGCTCCTTGCGGTCCCCGATGATGGACCAGTCCACCGTGGTGTCGCTGCCGAACACCGAGAACTCGACGAAACGGCCAAGCCGGCGTATCAGGCTCAGGCCCTGCGTGACGCCGGCCGGCGAGCCGGTCGCCTCGATGTAGACATCGCAACCGTAGCCCTCCGTCAGCGACCGGACGACCTGCAGCGCGTCCTGCTCTCGGGGGTTGATGACCACGTCCGCCCCGAACCTGCGCGCCAGGTCCAGCCGTTCCCTGACCATGTCGATGACGATGAGCTTCTTCGGCGTCTTCAGCTTGGCGACCTGCACCATCATCAGCCCGATCGGTCCGGCGCCCGCGACGACCACCACGTCGTCGAGCTGGACCTCGCCGCGCTGGACGGTGTGGATCGCGCAGGACAGCGGTTCGATGATGGCGGCATCCTCGAGCGGGATCCCGGCCGGGATCGTGTGGACACGAGAGCTCGGAGGCAGCCGCATGTAGTCCGCCATGCCGCCTTCGGCGACCTGTCGCTTGAAACCGAAAATGTCGTGGACCTCGCACATCCAGTACTTGCCGGAGCGGCAGAAGCGACACTTGTCGCACGGCAGGATCTGCTCGGCGATCACGCAGTCGCCGTTCGCCACCCCGAAGTGCTCGGCGGCGCCCGGGCCGAGCTCCTCCACGTAGCCGAAGAACTCATGGCCCGGAATGACGGGCGCCTTCACCCAAGGGTCCGGCCCCTCCCAGAACATCTTGGCGCCCTGCCAGCATTTGCAGTCGCTGGCGCAAATGCCGCAGGCGCCGATGCGGATCACCATCTCGTTCGGGCCGGCGGTGGGACGCGCAACCTGCTCCACCCGGTAGTCCTCGGGACCGTGGCAGACGATTGCCGTCATCTGCGTGTTGCTGCGTCGCGCCATCGTTGACCTCCAAGGGGCTCGGCGTCGTTCGTCTTACCGCCGGGCGCGCTCGCGGCCGATATAGATCGCACCCAGGATGATGGCGCCCTTGACGACGGTTTGCACGTAGGGGTTCACGCCGACCATGTTGAGGCCGTTGTTCAGCACGCCGAGCAGCAGCGCGCCGAGCAAGGTGCCGATCACCGAGCCCCGCCCGCCGGCGATGCTGGTGCCGCCGAGCACCACGGCGGCGATGGCATCGAGCTCGAAGCCGATGCCGGCGTTCGGCTGACCGCTCATCAGCCGCGAGGTGAGCACGACCGCCGCGATCGCCGAGGTCAATCCGCTGATGGCGTAGACTAGGAGCTTAGCGGGCGTGACGCGCACGCCGGACAGCCGGGTCGCCTGTTCGTTGCCGCCGATGGCGTACACGTAGCGGCCGAACGGCATCCGTTCGAGCAGCACCCAGGCGAGCGCATAGACCACCAGCATGATGAGGATCGGCGTCTGCACGCCGAGAACGTGGCCGTTGCCGAAGAAACTCACCCAGCTCGGCAAGCCGTCCACCGGGTAGCCGCCGGTGTAGATAAGTGCGAGGCCGCGGGCGATGCCCATCGTCGCGAGGGTGACAATGATCGGCGGCATTCCGCCGTAGGCGACGAAGAAGCCGTTCCCGGCACCGAAGGCGAGGCCGACGCCGAGTGCCACGACCAGCGCGACGCCGGCGTTGAGCCCGCCAACCATCAGCCCCGCCGCGAGCGTGCCGGCCAGCGCCATGACGGACCCCACCGAGAGGTCGATGCCCCCGGTCAGGATCACGTAGGTCATGCCGACGGCGATGATCGCGTTGATCGAAACCTGGCGGCCGATGTTCTCGACGTTGCTGAGCGTCAGGAAGCTGTCGCTGGCGAAGGACATCACCACGCAGACGAAGATCAAGCCAAGCGCCGGGTAGAACAGCGTCGAGCGGCGCAGGGCCGCCAAGGCCGAGGCGTCGCGGCGCGCGCCGGGCGCCACGACGGCGGCCCCGGGCGTGGTCTGATTAGACGAGCTCATGGGCTTCTCCCGCCGTTGCGTGACGCATGACCTCCTCGGGCGAGATCTCGGCGGTGTCCAGCGTTCGCACGATCTTGCCTTGCTTGAAGACGCAAACGCGGTCGCACATGCCGACGATCTCGGGCAGCTCGGACGACACCATGACGATGGCGTAGCCGCGCGCGGTCAGCGCGCGCATGAGACGATAGATCTCCGCCTTGGCGCCGACATCGATCCCGCGGGTCGGCTCGTCGAAGAAGAGAATGTTGGCGTGGTGATTGAGCCAGCGGGCGAGCACCACTTTCTGCTGGTTGCCGCCGGACAGGTTCTCCACCACGGTCTCCATGCCGGGCGCCTTGACGCCGACCTGGCGCATGATGTCGGCCGTGGCGGTCGCCTCCGACTTGCGGTCGATGAAGGGGCCGCGCCGCGTGTACTTGCCGAGATTGTTGATAGAGATGTTGTCGCGGATCGAGAAGGGCGGGATCAGCCCCTCGGTCTTGCGGCTCTCCGGCAGGATGCCGACGCCGAGCGCGAGCGAGTCCGCGGGATCGGCGAGCTTGGCGCCCTTGCCGTTGACCAAGATCTGCTTGCGATGCACTGGGGTGGCGCTCATGACGGCAAGGATGGCTTCGGTGCGGCCCGAGCCGACCAGTCCGGCGAAGCCCAGGATCTCGCCTTCCCGAAGCTGGAACGCGTTGACCGGGCCATTCCTCTTGATCTGCAACTCGACGACTTCCAGCACGATCGCGGCCGCCGATGCCGTTTCGGGTTTCGGCGGGAAACTCGCTTCAAGGCGTCGGCCGACCATCATCTCCACCAAGCGGTCGACGTCCGTGTCCTTGACGTCGGTCACGCCGATCCACTGACCGTCGCGCAGCACGGTGATGCGGTCGCAAATCTCGAAGATTTCCTCGAGGTGGTGCGATATGAAAAACATCGCGACGCCCTGCCGCTTGAGCTCGCGCATGATGTCGAACAGGTGCTCGGTTTCCGACGGCGTGAGCGTCGCGGTCGGCTCATCGAGAATGAGAAGGCGCGCGTCGAGCGCGAGCGCCTTGGCGATTTCGATGAATTGCTGCTGCGCGACACTGAGCGACAGAACCTCGGCGAAGAGGTTTATCTTGACACCAAGACGGCGGAACAGCGCCGCCGCGCTGTCGCGCATGGCCCGGCGGTCGAGCAGGCCGAACCGGGTGCGCAGCTCGCGCCCGAGAAAGATGTTCTCGACGGCGTTGAGATGCGGGATCAGGCTGAATTCCTGATAGACGATGGCGATGCCGGCGGCGACCGCCTCCTTGTAATGCGCGAAATGCCGTTCCTCGCCTTCGAGCACGATCCGGCCCTCGTCGGGTTGATAGACGCCCGAAAGGATTTTCATGAGCGTCGATTTGCCGGCGCCGTTCTCGCCCAGCAGCGCGTGGATCTCGCCGGGCGAAATCTCGAGATCGATGCCGGACAGGGCACGCACCCCGGGGAAGCTCTTCGAGATCCCGTGCAACTTGAGGATCGGAGCCATGCCTGTTTCCTCCCCTTGCTGCTGCCGCGTTGCGGCTGCCGCGGGCAGCGGCGCTGTTTGCCGTCGCCTAAACCCTGCCAGCCGCTACCAGTGAAAGCCCTTGGCGTTGCTCTGGTCTATTTGCTTCACGTCGATCGGAATCTGAGCGGGAACATTGGCGCCCCATTTCTTGGCAAGCGCGATGCCGAGCCCGATGCGAACCATGTCGGCGGGGAATTGGGCCGAGGTCTCGATGAACTTGGAGCCCGGCTTCTGCATCGCCTGGATCGCCTCCGGCGCGCCATCGACGGACGTCAGCTTGATGTCCTTGCCGCTGGAATCGATCGCGGACAGCGCGCCCATCGAGCCGCCGTCGTTGACGCTGAATACCCCTTTCAGCGTGGGATGCGCCGAGATCATGTTCTCGGTCACCGTCAGCGCCGTCGCCCGCTCCTGCCGACCGTTCTGGGTATCGACGACCTTCACGTCCGGGTGCTTGGCGAGTGCCGCCTTACAGCCGCGCACGCGCTCGAGGATCGGCACGACCGGGATGCCGTCGAGGATCGCCACGTCCCCTTTGTCGCCGATCGCCTTGGCCAGATAATCGCATGCCATCACGCCGGCATCGTAGTTCTTGGAGCCGACGAAGGAGTCCACCGGTCCGTTCGCGTTGGCATCGACCGCGACCACGACCACGCCCGCGTTATGCGCCGAGGTCACCGCGGAGGTGATGCCGGTCGTGTCGGTCGGGTTGACCAGCAGGATGTCGATCTTCTGTTGCAGCATGTCCTCGACATCGCTGATCTGCTTCGAGACGTCGTGATGCGCATCCGTCACTACCACCGTCGCGCCGATGCTCGCCGCCGCATCCCTGAGCGCCTTCTGCATGGTCACGAAGTAGGGGTTGTTCAGCTCCTGGAAAGTCATGCCGATCTTGATCGGTTGCGCTGCGGCAGCCGTTCCAATCGTAACCAAAGTCGTGCAAAGCGCCGCCGCTGCCGCCAGGGCCGCCGTCTTGAACGTATCCTGCATGTCTCTCCCTCGTTCTTGGCGCGGCGGAATGGATCACGAGTGCCGCGCGCTCGACTCGTCGACGGTCAAGCAACATCACTCTGTCAGCCGAACCCGGCCGGTGCAACAGCGCCAAACTTCGAGCCCGGCAATCTCGGACCGATGGAACCGACGAGGCTAGGCTCGCCGTGCCCGGCGCCGGTCAGACTTGCTCTGGTCCAGTTGCGACAACCGCCTCTGGCAGGCCGGACACGTGACGCGATGGCCCGGGGGTTCGGCCCATTCCGATCGCGGGCCAGGTTCCGCAGTGCAGAGGGCAATGCGGCAATCCGGCGTGACCGCATGATAGACGGACGCCCCCGTGCGAGGGCCGGCCTTGCAGAGCGCCACGAAGAGACGGCCCGATATAGAGAGGACGTTCGCTGACATCGGTGACGGCGGCGGCCTTCGCGTTGGGAAAGTTGCTGGAATGCAGGTTGCCACGCCCCAAGCCGCGCCGCAAAGTCTCTGGTGACTGGAGCGAGCGTCACCCCCAGACTGTTACCGACCGGTTATGGTCGGCAAGCGCCGGCGGCGTCGTAGCCGGAGCTTCACCGAGCGCTACTCAAACGCGCCGGAGCTCGGACGGCGACGGAGCGTGCTGTTGTTCAGATCCGTCATCAGCCGCAGCCGGCTGCCGGCGCGACGTCTCTTTGCGTCTCCACGTGCGCCGCCAGTCGGAAGGAGGCGGTGATGCCGTGTGATGTTCGGCAAGGTTCGACAGCCAGGTGACAACACTGGATGGGATACTGGTGCGCCCTTGCTCCCAGTGCCACACGGTTACCCTCGAGCAGTCCAGTTGGCGCGCAACCTCGGCGATCGACCATCCAATGGTGTCCAGCCGTCCCCGGAACCACGCACCGTCGATCCCAGAAGTGTCCTTCCGACGCGTGGGTAGATACTGTCTGGTGCCGGGGATTTTTTTCATGTTCATGACTGACTAAAAAGGTTGACGTAAAAACAAGCATAAACGGGGCAAGTAATCAGATCTTCGTTGTCTGTTCTAAAAGCTGGAAAAGGCTGCCACCCACGATCAAGCCACCGCCTGCGAATCCGAGGTGGGAGCGGTCTGACGAAATCCCGACCGGCGTCGGACGACGCTCCGTAGTTTCGCGGTCGTCGCTCGCACGAACCGCGACAATGGCGGCTTGGCATTGCCGGCCCAGGTCTCCGCCGTGATCGCTAGCCAACCGAGGGGCGTGCGCGCGCCCGTGAACGACGCGAGCTGGCCGCGAACGTCGGCAAAACGATCCTTGTAGCCCTCGTCCCCGCACAGGAAATCGACCATGGCGAGACTATTGTCGATGGACCAGCGGATATACTCCACCATGATGAGGGTTCCCGGCGAAGCACGCTCGAACTCCGGGTCATAGGCAGCGAAGAACGCGAGCAGCCGGTCACGTTCGATGATGTTGATGGAAGCCGCAACGATCTGCTTGTCGCATTCCAGCACGAACAGCCGCAAGGATCCGATCCGCGCCAATGTCAGGACAAGCTCACGAAGCAGGACCGCGCCGTCGCGCAGCACGGGAGAGGCTACCTGACGTTCGTCGGCCCAGCGCTGCTTGAGCGCACATATCCGGTCGAGCGCCAGGGCAATATCCTCGTCCCGCTCGAGCAGCCGGAAACTGACCGGGCCGCCGGTCTCCAGAATGCGCAGGCCTCGGGTGTGATTGTTCCGCCCTTTCTTGCCGAGGCTCTGAAACCAGGCCTTGCTGCTCACCCAATCCGCGAGGTTGATACCCGTGGCGAGCGCAACGCGGCGGCTCGGGCGCAGCCTGACCGATTTCGCCGCCCCGATGCGCTGCAGCAATTGTGTGTTGGCCCGCTCCTGCAAATGGCTGAGATACGCGACGTCGAAACGGGAGGAGGTGCTGACGTGTTGCCAGATCGAGGCGAGCACGGCTTGATTATCGAGGCCCGGCGCGATCAGGATATCGCAATAATCGCTGCAATCCTTGGCTGCCCACTCCAGGACCCGCATGCCGCGAAACTTCCGCGTCACCAAGGCGGCCAAGGCGACGAGTTCGTCCTCGCGCCAGGCAACAACCACATTCAGCCGACAACCGCTCCGCTGGCCGGCGGCGCGCCACCAAGCCCCGACCCAATCGAAACGTTGAAAAACGTTACCGCCCGCACGCGTCCACAACGCCTGCCAGGCCGTCTCCAGTTCCCAGAGTCGATCCGGACTTTCGACCGTTTCCAGCCTAATCATTACGAAACTCGCTGAGTTGAAAGCGCCGCTGCGCGAGTCCGGCGCGGCAAAGCCCGCATCACCATCCGCCGCAACGGCAGCACATACAGCCCTGACAACGACTGGTACTCACGGCTGTCCTCTCCTGAAAGACCGAACGTAAAACTCTCACTGGGCTGGGGCACGACAAGCGTCCCGAATAGCCGGTCCCATACCGATAGCATCAGACCGAAGTTCTTGTCGTGATGCTCGACGGCTGTACTGTGATGCAGCTGGTGGTAATGCGGACAAAGGACGATCGCGTTACCCACCCGACCGAACGACACCTTCAAATGCGTGTGCCGTACGAAGTCCATCATCAATATATTTCGCATCACGTAGACGTTGATGCCGAAGATGGTCACCTCGATCGGATCGAGGGCAAAGAACAGCCAGACGCCGTATACGATACCGACCACGAGGGCATCCCACACCCGGTTCATGATCTCGTCCACCGGGTGGATCCTGTCTTTCGTGACCCCCACCATCACTTCGGCCGAGTGGTGGACTTTGTGCAACTCCCACAGGATCGGGAAGCGGTGCTGCGCCCGGTGGTAGACGTAGTAGGAAAAGTCGTACGCCAGGAGCATGGAGACGGTGAACAGGCAGAGCGTCCACCAGCCTGCCGGCCCCGGCGCGTGATGGCTCGCTCCCAGAACCGTCGTTAGAAGCAGATGGGTGGCATATCCGACGGCCGCGATCATGGCGACCGCGGAGGGCACCAAGATCAACGGCATCACGAATCGCCGGGTCACCCAGAACAGGAAGTCCGCCCGCGCTGACGGATGTCGCAAGACGTCCCTGGGGAAGACGTAGGACGCGAACCCGCGCAACGACGGCGCCGCGCCTGACGACCGCACGTACATGACGACCGCAGCGAGGACGCAACTCAGCAGCAGCAACACCAGCGCCGCCACGTTCCCCGCGGTAAACTTGCTCAGGACTGCGTTGCCGACGGCGGCAGCACTAAAGGTCACGTTGTTCTCCTGTAAAATCAATCTTCGTCGAATAGCTGGTTCATCGGGGCGCTCGTGCGGGGATCAGTCCGCCGGCCAGCTTCGTCATGCTCGACACGTAGCCGGGGAGCAGCACCGTCTCCAGCAGACCAAGATAGACGACGCTGCCGATCGCGAGTTCGGCCGCCATCCCCCATAGGGATACGCCAATCGCGCGGCGTGCAACCAGCATGGCGACAGCCATCGCCAGACCGCACAGCGTGATGCGTCCGACGTTGGAAAGCAGCGTGCCGAATGGTACCCCCGTACCGCGGCGGAGTATGGCCAGGTGCAACGGCACGCAGACGATGGACACGCCCGCCCACGCCCATCCCACCGCGACGATGCCGAACTGCGTCGCCACCACGAAGGCGACACTTGCGATGACAAGTTGCGCGACGGTCACGACGACGTACAATTCCGGACGCCCCAATGCGCCGAGCGCCTGACCGGTGAAGAACCAAAGCGGCACAGTGGCGCCGGCAAAGCACATGGCCTGCAGGACCGGCACCGCGCCGACCCACTGGGAGCCGAACGCCAGCGGCACAAGCACCGGCGCGACAACGCCAAGCGCCACGGCCGCCGGCATCCACGCCGCCGCCGACGCGGTGACCAGACGCGTGTAACCGTGCGCGAATTCCTGCCGCTGCGTCGCGATGCGCGCCAGGACCGGCATCATGACCGCTTGCAACGGCGCCATCGTCAACAGGCCGACGGTCTGGATCACTTTCAGGGCCAAGGCGTAATAGCCGACCGCCGTCACGTCGAGAAACAGACCGATCAGAACGTTGTCGACCTTGTCGTTGACCGAGTTCAGGATGCTTGCGGGAATGAAGTGGCGGGTGAAGCGGGCCATGTCGGCGAACGACGACGTGGAGAAGCGAAGGCGGGGGCGCCACCGGATCGTGGTCCACATCACCACCAGGATCACCAGCGCTTGCGAGAGTTGCAGCAAGACTAGCGACCACACCCCCCAACCGAGAGCGGCCAACGCAATCCCGACGGCGCCGCCGAGCACGTATCCCGTGATCGCGCGCGCCGCGAACAGCGACATCTTCAGCTCGCGCCGACACAGCGCCGAGTGGACACTCACCAGCGCCCGCAGCACGCACAACGCCGCCATGCCGCGCACGACGGGGCTGAGTTCCGGCGCGCCGAACGCGCTGGCGATCCACGGCGACAGCACGCAGAGCGCGGCTGCGATCCCCACCCCGAGGGCGAGATTAGTCCAGAACGCCGTGCTGAGGTCGTCCTCGGTGACGGTTTCCCGCTGGATCAGCGCGTCGCTGAAGCCTTCGAGCAGGACCACGTTCGCCACCGCGGTGATCGCCAGCGACAGCGAGAAGATGCCGTACTCGCCCGGCCCGAGAATGCGGGTCAACACGGCATAGATGACGAACGAGAGGCCTTGGCTGCCGCCGACGTCCACCATCATCCAAAGCACCGCCTTGGCGGTCCGCTCCTTCAAGACAGTGATCCCGTACGGTGGTCGGGGGTCGTCGGCCGGACCACAGCACTCGGGACGTGCTCAGGGACCGAGGCCGGCGACCGCGGTTGGCCCGACTCGACGCGCGCCGGTTTGCGTCTCGGCGAAAGGCCACGCAAGTACCGGTGCAGACGGCTTTTCACCCGCTGACGCAGGACGCCGGCGTCGACCACGTAACGCTTGCCGTCGATCAGCACGAAATCCCCCCAGACCGAGAAGGTGTGCAGCCCGTCGGGGAATCGCCCTGACGGGTCGGGCAACACGGTGGCCACCTGCTCTTCGCGATACGCCGTCGTCGTGCACTCCAAGACGCGGTTGAGAACCACCGATCCACCGTACGTCTTCGAGCAATCCTGCGCCGGCCGGATCAGCCGCTCGCCGCTGCGAAACAGCGCACCGGCACCACGCGAGGAGCGTACGTCGATCTTCACCGGGTTTGCGCTATGCGGATGCCAGGGACCTTCGAGCCGGTCGGCCCAGAGCAGGCACAAATTGTCGTACAATCCAATGTCGCCGTCGGTGTAGGCGATCCAGTAGAGCCCTTCCGATTGGAACAGGGTGGGATCCGCCATCACCAAATTTTCGGCGACGGTGCAAACCGGGTGCGGCGGCGCATCCTGCGAGAGTTCATATATCACTTGTCGCCGTGATGCGCCCATCTCGGGAAGGCACAGGATGCGACCCTCGTCCATCCAGACGAACGGATACGAAAGATGGCAGTCCACAGGCAGCGCGATATCCAGTCTCTCGATGATGCGGCCGCCCTGGACGGTGAGCGCCTGCAGCGATCCGCGCCCGGTGCTATGACTGAACCGTTCGCACAACACCAGGTCCGAGCGCCCCGGCCAGGGGATCGGGTCGGCGACGTAGCCCTCGCTCTGCGGGATTTCGATCCATCGCGAAACCCTGGCTTTCTCTCCTGCCAGGAGAGCGTCCGGCCCGACGTCCAAGACGCCGATCGCCCACACCTCGCACGTCGCATAGTTCCGTAGCCGCGTTGCATGCGCCGCGGCATGGTAGCCGAGACGCGCCAACGCCATGGACCGCCCTCGCGCCCGCGGTCGCCAAGGTGACGGGGTCGGACTTCCGTCGAGAGCTGTCGCGATCAGGTTGGCGACCGCGCTTGCGAGGCCCTCCAGAAGAACCGGGTAAGCCTGCAGGGCAGACAATCGCACATCTGCCAGCATGGCCCAGTTCGTGCCGCCGTCCATGCTCTCGATGAGGAACAGCGCGACATGACCCGACGACCTCCAGCATTCGGCGAGGCCGAAGAACGGGCTGAGCACGCCGCGTCCGGACGAGCCCACAATACGCCAGAGTCGGCCAGAGCCGCTCGAGCAGCCGGCATGCAGGTCGACAAGCAGGCCGTCCTCCGCCCCGCCGCGCGGCTCCAGCTGGTCGCCGTCGTCGAACCATTGCAGCCCCGTGTCGGCGACGGCGTGGCGCCAGGCAGCCGACGAGCTTACCGTGCCGCCCGTGACGCAGAGCCGCGCCAAGCCGGCAAGGCGGGCGGTGAGGAGACACACCAGCGGCGAACTCTCCGCGACGCCGGACAGAACCACCCGTGGCAGGCGATCGCATCTCGCTTCGGCCTGCATCAGCGTTGCATCCTGCGAGTAGCCGATTTCGGGGTTGCCAGCCCCGCACACCGTCGCAGACATGAGGGGAGCCATCCTTGCAATGATCAACCGACGGCGCCGAGGCGCGACTTAGCGTACAGCGCCCACCGCACCATCTTCGGCAGATCCTTCGCCCAGGACTTGTCCCACATGTGAACGCCCAGGGTTTCCGGCTTGATGTAGGACTCGCTGAACTCCTGTCCCATTCCGACCGGAAAGAACACGGTCCACGGCAACACGAGCATGTCGCGAACGTAGACGCCGGCGGAATCGTACGCGTGCAATCCGTGCTTTCGCAACAGACGCGTCACCAGCTTGGGGCCGGTGCGCGTGGGCCGCTCCAGCCCGAACGGGACCGGCCGCATGGCGAATACCTCGTCCAGGGCCTCCCTGAGAAACCAGTGGCCGGGTTCGGCGCCGAAAACCCCGTTGCAGACCCAATCCGTCGGATGCGAGTCGACCTGGAACGACCAGAAGGCGGCCTCGCCCAGCAACGAATTCAGCGGCTTGCGGATCTGGAAATCCGTGTCGAGGTAGATGCCGCCCTCGGCATGAACAGCCATGAGACGGACGATGTCCGCGACCTTGGACCACCTCCGCTCCTCATATGCGCGCCGGAGCATGGGGATGCTGAAATCGATGTTGTCCTCGCTCCATCGGACGAATTCGTAATCAGGGTTGTGGTCTCGCCAACCCGCGATCAGCCGGCCCTTGCTTTCGGGCAGCGGGCCACCCACCCAGACGTAGTGAATCCTCTTGGGAATCATCGCGAAAAAAACCTTCGACCTATTTGCAACGTACGCGATCTGCGACGCGAGCTACGGCACGATAAACCCTGATCTCAAATCTCGGCATCACCGCGCGGTCTCGACGCGTGACCTGACGGGCGCGTCGGACGCTGCACGATGCGACAGCACGCTCACCAGCCCGGTGTGCCCGGCGAGAACGAGCAGCCACGTGCACACGAACGTGGATTCGGCGAAGTGCAAATGCCAGCCGAGGACCCCGATCCCGCCGAGCACCGCGGCACCGCTTGTGAGCAGAACCGTGACCGTGGCGGCGTCGACGCCAGCCGCTAGAAGCAGGTGATGCAGGTGCAGCCGGTCGCCGCGGAACGGACTTTTCCCCGCCCCGATCCGCCGAAAAAACAGGCTTCCCGTATCCACCAGCGGAATGGCAACCACCAAACCGCAGGCGAGCAGCGGAACGCCGCGGCCGTTCAGCTCCAGACAGAACCAGGCGATCGCACATCCGAGCATCATCGTCCCGGCGTCGCCCATGAACACGGAGGCGCGCTTGCGCCAGGGCGCACGTAGATTGAACGCCAGAAACGCAATGACCGGAACGATAAGCCGGACGATGATCGTCGTGGTCTGCGTGGAACCGCTCAATGCCGCCGCCAGCCCCAGCCAGGCAAGGCTCACCGCGACCATCGACCCGGATAGCCCATCGACCCCGTCCACCATGTTCACCGCGTTGATCGTCATGAGAATGACGAACAGCGTGAAGCCCACGCTCACCAACATCGCCACGGCGCCAAGCTCGCTCGCATACTCCCAGCCGACCGGCGAGAGGCCGCCGGCCGCGACCAGTGCCACGGCCGACAGGATCTGCGCCGCGAGCTTCTTGTACGGGCTCACGTCGACGGCGTCGTCCAGAGCGCCCACGACGACCAGGAAGCCCATTGTGGTCAGCAGCACTGCGTAGTGACTGAACAGGCCGAACTCGAGCGAAGTCCCCAAAAAGAACGCGCAGTAGATGGCAAGACCGCCTACCGTCGGGATTTCGCCGACGTGCTGCTTACGGCCCGCCGGCCGATCGATGAGGTTGAGCTTGCCTGCGTAAGATCTTGCGGCGTTGATAAGGAGTAGGCACAGGATCGCAATCGTCGCGATCTGCGGGATAAGCGTCTTCAACGGAGCCCCCAATTTCGCTCAATGGTCGGTCGGTAAGGCGACCCGCCTGGCAAGTTGGCCAGCAGGCCGATCAAGCCGGGGTCCGCGGTCATGCCGCACTCCGGCCGTAGTAGCGCCGCACCTCCTTTGAGTAGGAAGCCCCGTCCGTCGAGCTGCTCCGCGCCATCTGATCGACATCGACCATTGTCAGGACCACGCCCGAGACCTTGGCACCCGTCCGGGCAAGCTTGTCGTAGGCCGCGGCGACGATCTTCCGCGGGGTGCGAGCCCAGCGGACGAACAGGAGGGTGGTGTCGGCGAACAACGCCAGCATCCAGGCCTCCGGGCCGACCATGACCGGCGGGGCGTCGATGAAGATCAGGTCGTAGCCGCTCCGGGCACTCCGGAGCAGATCCCGCATTGCCGCCGAGCAGATCAACCCGGACGGATTGTCCGTAGCGGCGCCGCACGCCAGCACGGAGACGCCGGGCGCGACCTTGTCGGCGAACACGACCTCGTCCAGCTGCGCCCGGCCAGTCAACACCTCGGACAAGCCGGCCTGGCTCGCGTCGAACGACTTGCGGTGACGCGGCGAACGCCGCATGTCGGCATCGACGAACAATGTCCGTTTCCCGTTCCGTGCGGCGATCCGTGCCAACGTCAGCCCGACCGAGCTCTTGCCCTCGCGCGGGACGGCAGAGGTGATGAGGATGCAGCCGTTCCGCTCGTGCCCGAGGACGATTTGCATGTAGAGGTCGGTGATCGCCGTCCCGATCAGCGACAGCGGATCCGGAGACCGGGTGCGCCGCAGCTCGGGGATCATGCCGAGGGTCGCGAGCTTCAGCTCCCGACTCACCTGCGCCTGGCTTTGGAAGCCGCGGTCCCGGGCGTCCAGCGCCAGGATGGCGACCACGGCGAAAATCGCCGACATGGCCATCCCCACCGGGATGACGATCTTGGGCCGCGGGGATACCGGGTGCACCGGGGTTGCGGCGTGCCCGATGATGTAGGCGTCAGGCGACTGCAGCGCACTGCCGACGTCGGTCTCGTGCGCGCGCTTCAGGAACGCTTCGTAGATGTCCTTGGCCGCCGTCGCGTTCTGCGCGAGCTGGTCGAGCGAGACCTCGTTTTGCCGCACCTTCCCCATCTCGCCCATGAGCTGGTCCAGCCGGCCGCGCAGCCCGTTCTCGCGATCGAGCGCAGACTCGTATTCGCCGCGCACGGCGCTAAGGATCTTCTGGGTTTCCTGATCGATCCGCCTCTGGATCGAGGCCGACTGCGCCCGAGACACCTCGGCGTTCGGATGCTTCTCGCCGTAGATCACCCCGGCCGTGCTGTTTTCCCGCGCCATCTGGGCCTGCTGGACGCGCAGTTGCTGGATCAGTTGCGAACTCAGGATTGCCTCGCTGCCGTCTCCGCCGGTCGCCGCGGCGCGCTGGATGTCGCGCAGCCGCGAGGCTGCCGCCAAGCGGTCGCGCGAAGCGACCGTGAGCTGGGTGCTCGTCTCGGAGATCTGCTGGCGAATGAGCGTGCTGTCGCGCCCCTCGGTCAAACCCAACTTGGCCCGATACTGCTCAACGCGACCCGCTGCGTCGGCAGCGGACTTTTGCAACCCGGCGAGCCGCTCGGTGATCTGGCGGTTCGCGTCCTCCGTCGCTTGCTGCTTCATTTCGATCTGGTGATCGACGTAGCGCTGCGCCATCGCATTGGCGAACTTGTCCGCCATGGCCGGATTTGCGGACGTGAACGTGATGGCGATCGCGCGCGACCGACCGACCGATGACACGTCCAGGCTGCGCTCAACCGAGTCGATAACGGCGTCGGTATACTCCCGCCCTTGCAGCACCGGCGGCTCGAACACCGCGCGGACACTGGCGAACGCCGCCGCGGGAAGCCACGACCGCATCGCGTCCACGGACGCCAAGGCGACGCGCCGGAGGAACCCTGTCCGGTTGGGGCTGTAGTCCGGGTTGTGTTCGAGATCGAGCTGTCGGACGACCGAGCCGACCAGGTCACGCGACGAGATGACCTGCACCTCGTTGGAAACCGTATCGACGTCGAGGGGCAGGTCCGGCCCGCCGGCGCCCACCTTGAGAACCTGAGCACGACGGCCATCGATCATCACCGTCGCCGTCGCGCTGTACGTCGGCGTCGTCAGCAGCACGCTGCCGATAGCCAGCAGCGTGCCCACCGCCACGATGGCCGCGGCCAGCCACCGATGATCCTTCAGGGCCTGCCAGGCCCGTCCCAGGTAATCCTGCTGCGGACCCGGCGGCATCGTTTCACCACCCCAACTTGAAAGCATCGTTTCACGGGGTTGTTGAACCAGAAGATGAGTGTTCACGAGCGGACCTCCGCCCTAACCGGGCGACGCGTTGAAGAAAAAACCTGTCGAACGACGGCCCGCCAAAAGGGGGCATACTCAACCAAGAAGCGATATCCAATACGCCTTGGTTCACGGGCGATGCGGTAAAGCCAACGCAGATTGAGCCGATCAACGATCGCGGGATAAAAGTCGAATCGGCTGCCAAGGTGGTCGAGGTAGCCGCCGCAGGTGAAGCCGACGCCGCACCAGCCGGCGTCCGCCAGGGACACAAGGAAGCTCTCCTGGCGGGGCGCCCCCATCCCGCAGATGACAATGGCCGGGTCCAGCTTCGCTACCCGGTGGACGAGCATTTCGTGAGACACGAAGCCGTCGAGCGCCGCCACGATCCGTATGCCGGGATACGCATCGCGGATCCGTTCCGCCGCCACCTCGGCGACGCCTGGCAGACCGCCGACGATCACGAGGCTGCTCCCGTGCTCGCGAGCGAACGCGAACACGCGCGGGGCCAGTGAGGTGCTGTCGAAACTGACCCGCTCCAGTGGAAAACGGCCGAACCAGCGAGCCGCGAGGGCCAAGCCGATCCCATCGCAGAAAATGGCGTCCATACGTTGCAACGTTTCGTGGTAGCCGCTTCCCGCCCGGAGGAGCTTGATGCCGAGAGGGTTAACAAACGTCATAAGGCACGCGGTCGGCCGGGAGCGCCGGAGCGCACCCGCCACGACAGCGAATGCGTGATCCAGCGACTCAACCGCCGATAGCGGGAGTCCGAAAACATCTAGCAAATCGGATCGACTCCGACTGTCGCCTGGGACTGACCGGTAACTGTTTTCATCCATAACGTCATTGTTCCGTATTGCACGCGTCGCGGAGGGGTCAAGAGCAAGGGGTGTGCCAAGCGTAGCTTGCGTTCCGTTTCAACGCCTTGAACGAATTGTAAGCTTCACGTCCGGATCGGGTGTAAACTCTCCCGACAATCGCTGAAGCCGACCTGGACTCCGCGTCCTCAAAATTGTGATTGCATTTCTATTACGACTATCGGTAGATAGCCACGCTGCTCAGTCGCTTGAAGGCTACTTTATCCGCTCCAGCCAGTGACCTTACTGGCCGGTATTGTCGCGACGGCGTCAACACCACTCGCCGAGGGAAGCAATCGCAGTGTGATTAGCAGCGCGGCTTTGTTTAGGACAATCATTTCCGGCAGTGACTCCTCACGTTCGGGTCAGACGACCTGACGTCCGACCAGGATTTTGGGCATTCGAGCCGGCGCACGCCGTTGCGAGCCCAAACAACCGATTGGGGCCATTCGCGCCTTCATCAATGGAGACACGTCCGTGCCGGTGGCGCCGTAAATCGAATGGAAGTCAATCACGTCTGCACTCAGCCTCCACAAAGACTTCACCAATGCGTCACTTACGCTGTCCCGCCACGGCGGATGCGCCGGTATTCGGCCCTGAATACATTGTCAGCGGCGGCGTAGTTACCACTATAAGATACCGGCGACGGAGTTGATCGCGCCCGACGTCCCGCACCCGTATTCCGACGCCAACCTGGAACGCGGTTCGGAACCTACAAACCTGGAGCGCCGATCGCGACTACCTGACGTGGCCCGAAGGCGCCGACGCCGCCGTGCCCTCTACAGTGCGTCGGGCGAGCGGTTCTCCCTCCGCGTCCCGCCGGCGGGCGCGGCGCCCGGCCTGACTGCTCTGCGTTTTGCGTCGTCGTCACCGCGGCACCGGTATCCTTGCGCGCGGAAAACTTAATTCGACGATGGTGCCGGTCCCGGGCGAGGTTTCGATCGACAGGCGGCCGCCCCATTGCTCAGCAAACCCGATCGCCAAGAAGAGGCCGAGACCGGTCCCTTTGTCGCTTTTGGTGGTGAAGAACGCCTCCGTAGCCCGGGCCGCAACCTCGGGAGGCATGCCTGCGCCGGTATCCGTGACCGAGACGACGACCGCCTCCTCCCGTTCAGGCCGGCCGGGGGCTGCCCTCGTCGCAATCGTGATCGTGCCTCCTCCAGGCATGGCGTCCGAGGCGTTGCGGGCCAAATTCAACAGCACAAGCTCGAGCTGATCGACATCGAGCCGAGCGAAAACGGCCTGCGGCGCCAGGTCGAGGACGATGTCCACGCCCTCCGCGACAATCTGCCCCATGGCTCCCTTGAAGGCCGACAACAGCGCGTTGAGGTCGGCATGTTCGACGCTATCGGTTCGCTGCCGCGCCACGAACAGAAGCTTCGAGGCCAGATCTCCCGCTTTCCTGGCGCCCCAGTCCGCACGGTCGAGCAGCTCGCGCTGATGCTCGTCCACCGCCCACTTGAATGCCCGCTCGACGCTGCCGAGAACCACGGTCATCAGATTGTTGACTTCGTGCGCTATGCCGGACGCCAAAGCGCCCAGGCTCTCAGCCCGCCGCTTCTGCCGAAGGTCCGCCTCCTTGCGCCGCGTGACGTCGAGCTGGCTTGCGAAGAGGTACTCGCGACGGCCGCTCGACACCCTCACCGGCGTCACGAAAAGCATGTTCCAGAATCCCGAGCCGTCCTTCCGATAATTGTAGATTTCCTCATGAACCGGTTTGCGCTCCGCGATCCCGTCGCGGATGCGTGCCACCGCCGCTCGATCCGTCTCCGGCCCTTGCAGGAAACGACAGTTGCGCCCGAGGATTTCCTGCCGAGAGTAACCGGTGGTCGCGCAAAACGCGTCATTGCAGAAGACGATCGGATAGTCCGGCTGTTGCGGATCGGCCAACACCATCGGCATGCGGGTCGTCGACACGACGGCTCGAAAAACCGCCTCGCCGATCGCCGCCGGATCCTGGGTGGAGGCAATCGGCCCCTGTCGATCGGCGCGGTCCTCGCCCGGAGCACTCGCCACGCCTTCACCGCTTTCGTAATCAGACGAAGCCGCCACGTTCCCTCGAGCGCAAAAGAGTGCCGGGCAGCGCGCCCACTCGCCAACAAGCGTCGACTGGCGTGATTCGCTCCATCACGCCAGCGTGATTAGACCACAACCGACTCTGACCGTCGAGGGCCGCCACTCGCGCATCAAAGCACCGTCAGGGACCAGCGCGACCAGCGCAGCCATGACCAAGCGGGGGTCGGTCTATCTACATCAGGATCAACAAAGCCGGCAGCATCAAGGCTTACGAGTCACATAGTGGAGAAAATGAGACGCCGTATCTGACAGGATCACCAAACCGTCGGCACCGAACACCTCGACCGGTCCCGTGAAGCCCGCCGCCGCCAGCTGACGCCGCTGGGCATCAGCACCTATGTAATAGGTCAGAAACCGGCCAAAGAAGGCGGGATCGATCAGCACCGCGTATTCGTCGGTCCGGACCTGCTTTCCCGTGTTGCGGACATAGTTGGGAATCGACAGACCGATGCGGGCGACGTCCTTGGCGAGCCGGACTGGCCTGATCGGGCGGGTGAGCCGAAGCGACGCCGGCGCCCCCGTCATGTCCAGGTTGTGACTGCTGAACGCGAACACCCCGCCGGGCCGCAGCACCTCCGCGACGCGCCGGAGAATACACATTCGGTCGTCGTGATCGACGGAGTCGATGCCGTTCAATGAAAATAGGACGAAATCGACGCTCATCGGGTCGAAGTCGGCCAGCACGCGCGCGTCGTCCTGGCGAAACTCCCACGCCGGAAAGCGCGCCCGCGCCGCTTTCACCATCTCGGTGCTGTAGTCGATGCCGACATACGATGCCGCGTGTGGCGCCAGCAACGGCGCGGTACGACCGCCGCCGACCCCGAGATCGAGCACGTCTCGCCCGGCGTATGCGTCCCGATACCGCCTAAGGATGGCTTGCTCGGGCGGGTACACTTCCGCTGCGTTGGCAAATGCCGACGTCACCGAAGGCTGGTCGTAAAGTGCACGGTTTTTTTCCGCGAGCGAGTCGCGATGGTTTTTAAGCGCCTTCAGGGCCGTGACATGGGGTGGCACGTCGTCGAATACCTTCGGCCGTCGTTGGAACGATGGAATATATGAAACGTGAGCGAAACACTGAGCGTAGCACCGAGATAATCTTGCCGTTCCTTGGTTTCGCGCGCTCGCACGTCTCGGTTACAGTGACGCCGGCGGGACAGTCCGCCGTGCCCGACATCCGGTGCAAATGCCTCCCCGGGTCGCTTTCGGCTTCCGAGCTGCCGGTAGCTTATTGCCAATATTGAACAGGATAAATGACGCTGCGTCGGCGCAACGCAAGGCGGAGAGATGGACGAGGACGAGGTTCCTAGGCTCGATTTGAGCGGCAAATTCCACATGACGCCGCAGGGCCACGCGCGGCTGCGTCAGGAACTCGATCATTTGCTCCGGGTCGAGAGGCCCGGCGTCGTCGAAGTGGTCTCCTGGGCCGCCGGTAACGGTGATCGGAGCGAGAATGCCGATTACCAGTATGGCAAACGGCGCCTGCGAGAGATCGACAGGCGGGTCGGATTGCTGACCAAGCGGCTCGAGAACGCCGAAATCGTCGACCCGTCCCGGCAGGAGCAGCGCGATCGCGTGTTCTTCGGCGCCACCGTGACCTACGCGGACGAGGCAGGGGCCGAGCGCACCATCACCATCGTCGGGCAGGAGGAGGCCGAGATGGCGCAATGCCAAGTCAGCCTGACCTCGCCCGTGGCCGTGGCGCTGATCAAGGCAAAGGCCCGTCGCGGCGATGAGGTCTCCGTGCATATCCCAAGGGGCGTGGAAACCATCGAGGTGTTGGCCGTGTGCTATCCGGACGCGGCAGCGACACCGGGATAACTGCCGCGACGCACGACCCCGCTTGGCGCGGCTACGTGTTTCGCCGCCAGACTTCCTCCTGGAGCAGGCTGGCGAACGCCACCCACCCTGCCAGCGGCACGCCGGCCCACGCGGCCCGTCGATCGACTTGAGCCGCCGTCGCCACCGCGGCGACGGAGCTTGCCACCATGCCGGCGGTCACTCCCGTCGCTTCGCCGAGACGCTTGCGGCCGAACAACACCCAGGAGAACCCTGCCACCCCAAGCAGGTTCAACCCCCACGCGCTCAGCGCAGCCGTCCGCCGCGCGCTCGACGGCGCCGAGAGAAGCCGGAAACCGGCGTACCCGAGCAGGGTGTCGAGGAACGTCCACGCCACGGCGAACACCGGGCCGGGAGGGGTGAAGGCCGGCTTGCGCAGCGCAGCATACCAGGCCGCGGTGCGCGGGTGATCCGGCGTCGGGCTGTAGCTGCGTCCGGACAACTGCGCCGCGACGACCGCCGTGCCCGCCAGGGCAGCGGCCAAGCTCTTGTTCATCGATGTTGCTCCCATGCAGCGGTAACAGCGACGAGCCGGCTGCGTTCCGCGTCGGAGGAGGCTTGCCGACAGGCTCGCACTATTGTGCAAGCGCCTGACTGCGGACCAGCCGCGCATACAACCCGTCCTCCTCAAGCAGCCCGGCATGCGTGCCCTGCTCCGTCGCCCGACCATCCGCCAGCACCACCACGAGATCGGCGTCCCGCACGGTCGAGAGCCGGTGCGCGACGACGATGGTCGTGCGGCCCGCCCGCAGATGCGCGAGCGCCTGCTGCACGGCGACCTCGCTTTCCGCGTCGAGCGCGCTGGTCGCCTCGTCGAGCAGCAGGATGCGCGGGTTGCGCAGCAGCGCGCGCGCCAGCGCCACACGCTGCCGCTGCCCTCCGGAAAGCCGCTGGCCGCCTGGCCCCACGCGGGTCTCGTAGCCTGACGGCAGCGCCGCGATGAAGTCCGCGGCTGCGGCGGCCGCCGCCGCGTGTTCGACGTCCGCCGTGGTCGCGTCCGGCCGGCCCAGGCGGATATTGGCGGCGACCGTGTCGTCGAACAGCAGCGTATCCTGCCCGACATAGGCGATGGCGTCGCGTAGGCTCGCGAGCGTAACCCCGCGCACGTCCGCGCCGTCCACCGCGACCGTTCCCGACGTGACATCCTGCAGGCGAGGGATCAGCGCCAGCGCCGTCGACTTGCCGGCCCCCGACGGACCGACGAGCGCCACCGTGGTGCCGGGCTCGGCCGCGAAGCTCAGCCCATCGAGCCCGATCCGCCCGTCCGGGTAGACGAAGCCGACCGACGCGAACGACAAGCGGCCCCGTCCGGCCGGCAACGGGGTCGCGCCCGACCTCTCGCGGATCGTCGGCCGCTCGTCGACGACGGCGAAGACGCGGACGAGGCCGGCAAGCCCCTCCTGCACGGCGGAGTTCAGCGACCCGAGTGCACGCAGCGGGCGCGAGGCGATCAGCAGGGCGGCGACGAAGCCGGTGAAGTTGCCGATCGTGTTGCTGCCGACCGCGGCGCGCCAGCCTGCAAACCCGATCACCGCCGCCACCGCCGCGCCGCCCAGCACCTCCAGTACCGGATCCACCCGCGCCCGGCTGCGCGTCATGCGCAACAGGGCACGATACAGGCCGTCGAACGCGGCGTCGGCGCGGCTTCGTTCGAACTCCTCCAGGCGATAGGCGCGCACCGTCCGCGCCTGGGCGAAGCTCTCGTTGAGCAGCGCCGCGGTCTCGCCCATGCGCTCCTGCATGCCGCCGGAGGCACGGCGGATGCGCTTGCCGATGCGCTGGATCGGCACCGCGGCTAGCGGATAGAGCGCGGCGGCGATCACGCTCAGCACCCAGTCGAGATACAGCATGGAGGCGACCAAGCCCACCAGGGTCACCGCGTCGGCAATGCCGTTCACCGCGCGGGTTAGCGCCTCGCGGATCACCGTCGCGTCCGTGGTGAATCGCGCGGCGAGTTGCGCCGGCGCCTCGCGTTCGAGGCGGGCGAGGTCGGCTCGGACCAGATGGCCGAACATGCGCTCCTGCAACGCGCGGATTACCAGCAGCACGACCTGCTGCACCTGCACGGCCTGCAGATACTGTGCCGCCGCCTTCACCGAGGTGACGACCAACACGATGGCCGGGAGCTGGTAAAGAATGCGCGCGTCGCGGGCGGTAAACATCGAGAAGGCGCGATCGATCACCACGGGATACAGCGCGGTCGTCCCGGCCATGATCGCGGTCAGTACCAGGATCACGAGCAGGCGCGATCTGTAGTGGCGCACATGCTCACGCCAAAGCCGGCCGAGCAGGGCGCGTGTGCTTGCCTCGTCGGGGCGCGGCGGGGGAGAGGCATCCATGCGGCGGGCGTGTATCAGCCGCAAACCCGCCTCGCCAGTTCGGCCCGGCAAGCGGCCGCATCGGCCACGCAACCGCCGTCGAGCCACCATTCCCGCACGGCGCGAAGCAGCGCGCCGACTCGAGGCCCCGGCGGCACACCCAACGACAAGACGTCGCGACCTTCCAACGGGAAGACCGGCCGCGTGAGGGCACCGATGCGACGCCGCAGCGTGGCCCAATCCGGCGCGTCGCCCCCCGCGAGCCAGGCGCGATTGATCAGCACCTCCGCCGGCGTATCGGCGAGCAGCCGGCGCAGGTCCGCTTCGTTTGCGCTCGACTGCGGGACAGGACCTCCACGGAGAGCCGCAAGCCGGTCGCGCCCGGCAACGGAGAGTTTCAGGCGCACCGACAGCGCGATGGAATCCCCGTCGAGCAGCGCGGCAAGCCGCAGCAGGGGATCGGCCGGAGCCCCGGCGGCAACGAGACGGGCGAGCCGGTCCGCGTTGGCGGCTTCCGGCAATACGGCCGATAGCACGCCGAGTTCAGCCATCAGAGCGATCGCCTTGCGGGGATCGGGGGCGGCCAGAATACGCACGAGTTCGCTCCAAACCCGCTCGGGAGACAGCCGCGCCAAGCCGGCGACGCCCGCACGGATCGCCGCGACCGCGCCGGCGTCGGGCTCGCCCCTGCCGTAGCGGGCGTGGAAGCGGAAGAAGCGCAGGATGCGGAGATAATCCTCGGCAACACGCGTCGCGGGATCGCCGACGAAGCGGACGCGCCCCGCCGCGAGGTCGGCACGGCCGCCGAAGTAGTCGAACAGCTCGGCCCGGGCGGTCATCGACATCGCGTTCATCGTGAAGTCGCGCCGCGCCGCGTCCTCCCGCCAGTCATCAGTGTAGGCGATGCGGGCGTGGCGGCCGTCCGTCTCCTCGTCGAGGCGCAGGGTAGTGATCTCGAAGGGGCGCCGGTCCACCACGGCCGTGACCGTGCCGTGAGCGATTCCGGTCGGCACAGCGCGTAGGCCCGCCGCCTCCAGCGCCTCGATCACCTGCTCGGGGCGGCGCGGTGTGGCGAGGTCGATGTCGGCCACGGCACGCCCAGCGAGGGCATCGCGCACCGCGCCGCCGACGACGCGCGCTTCCGGCAAGGCAGCGAAGACGGCGCGCAAGGCTGGGTCTGCCGGCAACGCCGGGACGATGTTTGCCGCGCCGCTCACCTTCGCGCCGCGTGGCCGGGGACGATCCGGCCATCCTCGACGCGTGCGGGCACGTAGGCCTGACCCGGCCCGAGCGTGTCATAGGAGCCGAACCAGACCAGCGACGCGGCCAGCAACAGCATCACGCCAAACACCGCCCCGAGCAGGGTGGGCGACGGGGCCCCGCCGCCGCCGAGCCGCCAGGCGACAACCGTCGCGAACGGCACCAGGAACAGCGCGATCTCCAGCAAACGCAGCACAGGCTATCCCGGTGCGCGAAGCAGATGGGCGAGGTGAACAAGAATCGCCGCGGTAGCCCCCCAGATATAGTGGTCGGGATGCGGCCAGACCCAGAAGCTGCGCCAACGCCCACGATGATGCGCCCGCCGATGACGCGGCGCGGCGGGATCGAGCAGCACCGCCATCGGCAGCTCGAACACCGCCTCGACCTCGTGCGGCGAGGGGGTGAGCTCCAGGCCAGGCGGCAGCAGGCCCAGCACCGGGGTGATGCGATACCCGGTTCCGGTGACGTAGTCGGGCAGCCGGCCGACCAGCTCGACCATGGAGGGATCGAGCCCGATCTCCTCCTCCGCCTCGCGCAGCGCCGCCGCCTCCGGGTGCGGGTCTCCGGGGTCCATTCGGCCGCCCGGGAAGCTCACCTGACCGGCATGCTTGGTGAGATGCGCGGTGCGCTTGGTCAACAGGACACCCGGGGCCGGACCGAGAATGATCGCAACCAGCACGGCGGCCGGCACGAGGTCGGCGTCCAGCAGGTCGACCGCATCGTCCGACCGGATCGGGGCGGCGAGCGCGTCCGGCACGCCGGGACCGCCGGCGACGCCGTCGAGGGCGGCCAGCCGCGCGCGCAGCTCTGTCGGATTCAACCCGATTCCTGCGTCTCCTCGCCGGGCGGCAGCTCGCCCAACGGGAAGAAACGGCCCTGGCTCCAGACACCAAGCTTGCGGGAGCAACCTACCCATTCCGGCACGGCGAGCGCCACAAGCTCGTAGTAGACAGCCCGGCCGATCCGCGCCTCGATGCCGAATTGCCCGGCGCCGGGGCGGACCAGGATGTAGGGGGTCGGCTCGCAGGTCAGGATGTCGTGCGCAATGCGGATCGGGTGCTCGGCTCCGGCCGTGACGACCTGATCCACATTGGTGCGAAAGGAGAGGACCTGCTGTCGCCCGTCGCCGCTCCAATCCAGCTCAACCGCCGTGAACGGCACATCCTCGACCTCGATGCGCCCGCGTTCGGCCGGCGTTTCCAGGACGTAGGCGCCGTCCGCCTCGCGCTTGAGCACGCTCGCGAACAAGCAAACCAGCTCCTTACGGTTGATCGGGCTGCCACGGTAGAGCCAAGTGCCGTCGCGCTTGATAACAAAAGGAAACGGGCCGCACTCCACAGGTACGCGCCGTGGCCGCGGCTCCGCCGGAGTCTCCGCCCGGGCTTGCGGGACAGGCGCGCGGAGGTCGGCGGCGGAGCGTGGGTCGGCCAGGTTCGACAGCACGTTCGTCCGCATCACCACGTTCTCTCTCCCTGCCAACATCGGCGCGCCAGTCGCGAAACTGTGCGGACTCCTCGATCACGTCCGCGTCCCCACGTCAGGTCGCGCTTTCGCTTGCTCACGCGATATAGGTAGCATCCCCCGGCACGTTGAAGTGCCCGCGACGCCACGCCGGGCCAAAACACAGAGTCAGGTGCCCGCATGTCGGCCAGTATGGCCCCTACGACACACAGCCCGGCGCACGGGCCGGACGCGCGCGCGATCCTCGCCGAGGTTGAGGCGCTCGGCGAGCGCGTCACCAAGGTGCGCGCCGCCATCGGCCGCGTGATCTTCGGCCAGCAGGAGGTGGTGGATCAGGCGCTCGTCACCCTGCTCTCGGGCGGCCATGTCCTGCTGGTCGGCGTGCCCGGCCTCGGCAAGAGTCGGCTAGTCGAGACCTTGGGCGTGGTGCTCGGCATGGCCACCAAGCGGGTGCAGTTCACTCCGGACCTGATGCCCGCCGACATCCTGGGCAGCGAGGTGCTGGACGAGGCCGAGGGGCGGCGCAGCTTCCGCTTCGTCCCGGGCCCCGTGTTCTGCCAATTGCTGATGGCCGACGAGATCAACCGCGCCAGTCCCCGCACGCAGTCCGCGTTGCTGCAAGCGATGCAGGAACGCCGGGTCGCGGTGGGCGGCGTCGAGCACCAGGTGCCGGCGCCGTTCCACGTGCTCGCGACGCAGAACCCGATCGAACAGGAGGGCACCTATCCTTTGCCGGAGGCGCAGCTGGACCGCTTCTTGCTCGAAGTCGTGGTGAGCTATCCCGACATGGCGGCGGAACGGACGATGCTGCTCGCGACCACCGGGGCGGCCGAGGCGCCACCGGTGCAGGCGATGACCGCCGAGGAATTGCTCGCCGCGCAGGCGCTGATCCGCCGGGTGCCGGTGAGCGAGGGCGTGGTGGAGGCGATCCTCGCCTTGGTGCGCGGCGGCCGGCCAGAGACCGCGTCCGACGACCTGATCCGTCGCAACGTTGCCTGGGGGCCGGGACCACGCGCCGCGCAGGCCTTGATGCTCGCATGTCGCGCGCGCGCCCTGCTGGACGGGCGATTGACCCCGAGCATCGAGGACGTCGCCGCGCTGGCGCCGCCGGTGCTGCGCCACCGCATGGCGCTCACCTTCTCGGCGCGCGCCGAGGGCGTGGCGCTGCCGGCCGTCATCGGCCGGCTGGTGGAGCGTCTTGTCTGACGCCAACGAGCCCCGGACACGCACGGCGGCACGCCAGGCCGAGGCGCTCGGCGCCCGGCTTCCCGCCCTCATGGCCGCCGCCGAACGCGTGGCCGCGACGGTGGCGCAAGGCGTGCATGGCCGCAGGCGTGTCGGGCAGGGCGACAGCTTCTGGCAATTCCGCCCGTTCGTCGCCGGCGACAGCCTGGCGCGGATCGATTGGCGGCAATCCGGCAAGTCCGAGCGCTCCTTCGTCCGCGAGACGGAGTGGGAGGCCGCGCAGACCATCGGCCTGTGGCGCGACGGCTCCGAAAGCATGCGATGGCGCTCGCGCGGGACGGCGACGGACAAGCGGGAGCGGGCCGGGCTGCTGCTGCTGGCGCTCGCCTCGTTGCTGCTGCGCGGCGGCGAGCGCGTGTTGCTGATCGGCGAGGGCGCACGGGCGCTGACCGGCCGCACGGCACTCGACCGGCTGGCGCAGGCGCTCGACGCCCCGGACGCGGGCGGCGAACCCCTGCCGCCCAAGGTCGCGGTGCCGCGCCATGCCCGTGTGGTGCTGTTCGGCGACTTCCTCTCGCCGCTCGACGCGGTGCAGGCGAGCGTCGCACGGTTGGCCTCGATGCCGGTCACCGGACATATGTTGCAGGTGCTCGATCCCGCCGAAGCGGTGCTGCCGTATTCCGGGCGGGTCCGGTTCCGCGGCGTCGTGGCCGAAGCGGACGTGCTGATCCCCCGGGTCGAGACCATCCGCGACGCGTACGGCCGCAAGCTGGCGACGCATCAGGCGGGGCTGGCCGACATCTGCGCGGCGGCGGGATGGAGCTTCGCCGTGCACCGCACCGACCACCCGCCGGAGGCGGCGCTGCTCGGGCTCTACACGGCGCTGGATCGCGCATGATCTTCGTTCACCCGTGGGTGTTGCTCGCGTTGGCGGGGCTGCCTGTGCTGTGGTGGCTGCTGAGGGTCACGCCGCCGGCGCCGCGCAACGAGACCTTCCCCGCGGTGCGCCTGCTGCTCGGACTCTCGGCCACCGAGGAGACGCCGGCGCGAACCCCCTGGTGGCTGCTGACGCTTCGCCTGCTGACGGCCGGCTTGGTGATCGTCGCCCTGGCGCGCCCGGTGCTCGACGCCGGGGCGGCGCTGCCCGGCATGGGACCGGTGCTGGTGGTGATCGACGACGGCTGGGCCTCCGCCGCCGACTGGCCGCGCCGGATGGAGGCCGCCGGCGGCGCGCTGGATCGGGCCGAGCGGGACGGCAGGCCGGCCGGCCTGCTGACGACCGCGCCCACCGAGACCGGCGCGGCGCCGCGGGCGACGCCGCCCATGCCGGTCTCCGAGCTGCGCGCCCGGCTGGCCGCCTTGCGACCGAAGCCCTGGCCGGTAGACCGTGCGGCGGCGGCGCAAGCGCTGCTCGGCTGGAACCGAGCCGGGACCGCGGTCGTCTACGTTGCCGACGGGCTCGACAGCGGCGGCCCATCCGACCGCTTCGGGGACGCTCTCAGGGCAGCCGGATCGGTAACGGAGCTCTGCTGCGACTCGCTGCCCGTCCGGCTGCTACGCGCGCCACGCGCCGAGCCGGACCGGCTCGTCGTCCGCGTGGCGCAGATCCCGCAACCCACCGCGTCAGAGGCCGCGGTCCTGGCGCGGAGCGGCGATGGACGCACGCTGGCCCGCGCCACGGCCGTGTTGCCGGCGGGCGCCGATAGCGCGGAGACGACGATCGCGCTGCCGACCGAACTGCGCAACCGACTGGGGCAGCTGGTGCTCGAAGGACCGCCGTCGGCCGGCAGCGTCGTGCTGCTGGACGAGCGTTGGCGACGCCGTCCGGTCGGGTTGCTGGCCGGCGACATGGTCTCGGCCGAGGCGCCGCTCACCGGCTCGCTCTACTACCTGCGCCGCGCCCTCGCTCCCTATACGGAGATCAGGCAAGGCGATCTCAAGACGCTGCTGTCGCGCGAGCTGTCCGTGCTGGTCCTGGCCGACCGCCCGCTGCCGGAAGGTGAGGAGCACGACGCGGTGCTGCGCTGGGTGGAGCGGGGGGGCCTGCTGATCCGCTTCGCCGGTCCGCGCATGGCCGAGCAGCCGGCCAGCACGACCGATCCGTTGCTGCCGGTGCGGCTGCTGGTCGGCGACCGGCAGCTCGGCGGCGCGCTGTCCTGGAGCCAGCCGGCCCGCTTGGCGCCGTTCTCCGGCACCTCCCCGTTTGCCGGCCTGCCGGTGCCCGACGAGGTCAGGGTGACGCGGCAGGTGCTGGCCGAGCCGTCGGCGACCCTGGCACAGCAGACCTGGGCGGCGCTCGCCGACGGCACGCCCCTGGTCACTGGCGCGATCGCGGGCGACGGCCGGGTGGTGCTGTTCCACGTCACCGCCAACACGGACTGGTCCAACCTGCCGCTCTCCGGCCTGTTCGTGGACATGCTCCGCCGTCTGGTCGATCTCTCGGCGGGCATCGCCGACGCCGAGCCGCATACCGTTCTCGCGCCAGCCGAGATGCTGGACGGCTTCGGCCTGCTTTCCCCGCCGCCGGCCTCGGCGACCGGGCTGGCCGCCGACGCCTTCGCGACCACGCCGGTCTCCCCGGCGCACCCCCCCGGCCTCTACGGACCCGAGAACGGGCGACAGGCGCTCAATCTCGGCGCGTCGATGCCGGCGTTGCGGGCGGCGACGGGCATCCCGGGCGCCCGGGTCGAGGGGATCGGTGCGGCCGCGCCGGAGCGAGCGATCGGCCCGTGGCTGCTCGCCGCCGCGATCATGCTTCTGGCGGCCGACCTACTGATCTCGCTTTGGCTGCGCGGGCTGCTGCGGCGCCGGGTCGTCGTGTTGATGACGCTGGTGGCGATCGCGTTGCCGCACGGCGCCGCGCGCGCGCTCGATCAGAACCAGCCGCCCGCCCTGGCGACGCGGCTCGCCTACGTCGTGACCGGCGACGAGCAGGTGGACGGGGTTTCCCGCGCCGGACTTGAGGGATTGTCGGACTTCGTCAACCGCCGCACCGCCGCTACCCTGGTCGAGCCGGATGCCGTCGTGCCCGGCCAGGATGACCTCAGCTACTATCCGCTGCTCTACTGGCCGGTGACCGCCGACGCCCCGCCGCTCGCCACGGCCGCGACGGCGGCGCTGAACGACTACATGAGCCGCGGCGGCATCGTGCTGATCGACACGCGCGACAGCGGCAGCGGCGAAGGCTTCGCGCCGGGCGCCCGAGCCAACCTACAGCATGTTGCACAGGGCTTGACCGTTCCCCCGCTCGCCCCGCTCACCACCGAGCACGTGCTCGCCCGGGCGTTCTACTTGCTGCAGGATTTCCCGGGCCGCTATGCCGGTGGCACGGTCTGGGTACAGCGCGACCAGGATCGCGCCAACGACAGCGTGAGCCCGGTCATCATCGGCGGCAACGATTGGGCCGCCGCCTGGGCGGTGGACGCCGCGGGGCGCAATCCGTACGCGGTCATTCCCGGGGGCGCCCGTCAGCGCGCGCTCGCGTATCGCTTCGGCCTCAATCTCGTGATCTATGCGTTGACCGGCAACTACAAGGGCGACCAGGTGCACGTGCCGGCCATCCTCGAGCGACTGGGGCAATAACGTGCACCCCGAGCAAGCCTTCGCCGCCTTCCGCTTCTCGCCCTTGCTGCCGGTCTGGCTGCTCGGCGTGCTCGCGGCGTTGTGCGTGCTCGCCCTCGTCCCCGCCGTCCTGCGGCGGGCGAGCGGGGTCGTTTGGCGGGCGCTCGCCTTCGCCGTGCTGCTGCTCTGGCTTGCCGGCCCGCGCTTGGTCCAGGAGACCCGCGAGGCGCTGCCCGATATCGGCCTGCTCGTGGTCGACCAGACCGCCTCGATGCAGGTCGGCAAGCGCGCCGCCCTCGCCGGCGCCGCTCGCAGCGCCATCGAGACCGAGGCGGCCAAGCTGCCCGGCCTCGACCTGCGCGTCGTCACCGTGCCCGAGGCCGGCAACGCCGGCACCCGGCTGTTCGGGGCGATCGACCGCGCGCTCGCCGATATCCCGCGCTCCCGCTTGGCGGGTGTCCTCGCCGTCACCGACGGCCAGATACACGACATTCCCGCCATAGCCCCCGGCGGCGCGCCCCTCAACGTGCTGATCCCCGCCAAGGGGGAGGAAACCGACCGGCGACTGCGCGTCATCGAGGCGCCCTCCTACGGCCTCGTCGGCAAGACCGTCACTTTGCGCGTGGTGGTCGAGGATCTCGGCGTGCCCCGCCCCACCGCCGCCGCCCGGCTTACCATTCGCCGCGACGGCGAGCCGCCGCTGGTCGAAAGCGTGCCGGTGGGCCATGAGCACCAGATCGAGGTGCCGATCACCCGGGCCGGCCCGACTGTGATCGAGATGCAGGCCGAGGCGCTGCCCGGCGAGGTTTCGTCGATCAACAACCGCGCCGTCGTGGAGATCAACGGCGTGCGTGACCGGCTGCGCGTGCTGCTGATCTCGGGCGAGCCGCATTCGGGCGAGCGCACGTGGCGACGGCTGTTGAAGGCCGATCCAGCGGTCGATCTGGTGCATTTCACCATCCTGCGGCCGCCGGAGAAGGACGACCTCACGCCGCTCAACGAGTTGGCGCTGATCGCCTTCCCGGTGCGCGAGCTGTTCCAGGTGAAGATCAAGGAGTTCGATCTCATCATCCTGGACCGCTTCCAGAACCGCGGCCTGCTGCCGCTGCCCTACTTGCGCAATATCGCCGACTACGTGGCCGAGGGCGGGGCATTGCTGCTCTCGGTCGGCCCCGAGTTCTCCGGCCCGGCAAGCCTCGCCGCGACCCCGCTCGGCGACGTGCTGCCGGCCCGGCCGGCGGAAACGCACGCAGTGGTGGAGGGTGAGTTCCGGCCCGTGGTGACCGACCTCGGCATCCGCCACCCGATCACCGAGGGGCTGGCCGGCTCCAATGCGGGAAAAGCGCCAAGCTGGGGTCCCTGGTATCGCCGGATCGAGCCGACCGACGTGCACGGCGAAGTCCTGATGAGCAGCGCCGACGGCAGCCCGCTGCTCGTGGTCGACCGCATCGGCGAGGGCCGGGCGGCCCTGCTGTTGTCCGACCAGATCTGGCTGTGGTCCCGCGGCCACCAGGGGGGCGGCCCGCAGGCGGAGCTGCTCCGCCGGATCGCGCACTGGCTGATGAAGCAGCCGGAGCTCGAGGAGAATACCCTGACCGCGCGGGTCGAGGGGGGGCAGCTCAGGATCGAGCGGCGCTCGACCGATCCGACGCCGGTCGGGTCTGTTTCGGTCACCGACCCCGACGGCAAATCGCTGACCGCCAATCTGTCGGCTATCGCGCCGGGACAGGCCGCCGCTGGGCTTCCCGCGAGCACCCCGGGTGTGTGGCGGGTCACGGACGGCTCGCGCACCGCCTTCGCCGCCGCGGGGGCGGCCAACCCGGCCGAACTCGCCGACCTGCGCGCCACCGGCACGATGGTCTCAAGGATCGCACGGGGGTCGGGCGGCGGCGTCCACTGGCTCGACAACGGCACCGCGATGGGTAACGTACCCCAACTCCTGCGCACCGAGCCCGACCGCGAGGCGTCCGGTTCCAGCTGGATCGGCTTGCAGCGCCGGCATGACCACCTCGTCACCGGCATCGCCGCCTTGCCGCTGCTGCCGCCCTGGCTGGCGCTGCCGCTGATGCTTGGCTTGGCCTTGCTGGCTTGGCGGCGAGAGGGCGCGTGACCGGCGAGCAAGCCCTTTGCAGCACCGCGCGACACGCGTAGTTTCTCTCTCGCCACCAGCCGCGCCGGCTCCACCTGTGCGCGCTGTGGCGACGCAGATGAAGGGGATCGTGTCTTCCTGAACGTCGATCCGCATGACCGCGGCCCTTTCCCCTCCTCGTCCGCACCCGTCTCGCCCACCCTGGCGCTGGTCGGCTTCGTCGGCCTGTGCCTGTTGGTGGGTGCGGCCGCGGGCGCGCTGACCGCGAGCAGTGTCCGCACCTGGTACTTGACGCTGACGCAACCGCCGCTGACGCCGCCGACTTGGGCGTTCGCACCTGTTTGGATGGCGCTCTACACCATCATCGGCGTCGCGGGCTGGATCGTCTGGCGTCGCGCGGGTGCCGCCCGGCCGGTGCGGCTTTGGGGTTGGCAACTGCTGGCGAACGCGTTGTGGAACCCCGCCTTTTTTGGCCTGCACCGGCCGGATCTGGCGCTCCTCGTCATCGTCGCGATGCTGGTGCTGACCGTCTTGACCATCCGCTCCTTCGTGGGCGTGAGTCGCTTGGCGACGTTACTGATGGCGCCCTATTTTGCGTGGACGTGCTTCGCGGCGTATCTCAACGTTGGTTTCTGGTGGCTCAACACCGCTTAATCCGTCTTCTCAGGAGAGCGACGCAAGTATAGGATCATTTTCCATGAATAGATTGCCGATTGCCGCCGCCCTCGCCGCCTGCATGCTCGGCTTGCCTTCCGTATGCGACGCGCAACTCATTGCCGGCCCCGGCTTGGGCGGCAAGCCGCAGGGGCAGAAACCTGCAACTCCGCCGCCGCCGGCGCTGCCCGGCGCGCAGAGCGACAACGACCGCGTGGCACCGGCCGAGAAGCAGACCACCGACATGCAGCCCACGGACGCGCTGTTTGACGCCATCAACCGCGGCGACATCACATCCGCGCGGGATGCGGTCGCGCGCGGCGCCGACATGAACGGCCACAATCTGCTCGGCATGACACCGATGGAATTGTCGGTCGACCTCGGTCGCAACAACATCACCTTTCTGCTGCTTTCGCTTCGCACGCCGGACAGCGCCGCGCCCGCGAAGATGGCCGCTACCTTGCCGGCGTCTGCCAAGACAACGCCTGCCAAGAAGCTCAGCCAGCGTGCCGAACGACGTACTCCGCCCCCGGTCCGCGAGGTTGCCGCACCCGCCCCACGCTCGCCCAAGATGTTCGCGGGCGACGGCGGCACGCCGATCCCGGCTGCCGGCTTCCTAGGCTTTGATGCGGGACGCAGCGGAACGGTGCGGTAGCACTGCGGCCAAGTCAGCCTAACCGCCTTGTTCCGTCATTGCCGGGCTTGACCCGGCAAATCTTACCAGAAGCGCCGAGGGGCAAAGGCACGTCAGGCGGAACGCCTGCGCGACCCGCGAGCGGAAAGTGCGCATTATGACACCGAGCGCGACCGCGTGATTGTGCGACTGACAACGGGAGTCGAGATGGGCTTCGCGCAGGCGATGCGCAGGGCTTGCGGCACGCCTCCCGCGACAAGCTGAACACGATCGAGGTGGAGGCTTATGGTCTCGGCATCTACTTTCCCCAATTTGGACGCCGATCTCTATGTGCCGGCCCTGCTGGAGGGCGTTCTGGGCTCCAGGAGCTGGGACGGCACGCCTTGGCGCTGCCGGCGGCCGGACCGCAGCGCCGCCAAGGCTTCGGCCTTGCGTTCTAATGGCAAGCGTGGGGGCCGCCCCCGCAAGCTAGCCGCCCGTTAGCTGGGGAGCTAAGTCCGCGTCGGCCTTGGCGGGGTGCACGGCCCCTGCGATGAAGGCCGCAATGAGAGTTCCCAAGTGGCTGCCCCTGTTGCTCGGCCTCCTGACCGCCGTGGGGCCGGTCTCGATCGACATGTACCTCCCCGCGTTCCCGCAGATCGAGGCGGCGCTGGGCGGCGCGCCAGGAACCGCGCAGGTCACGCTGGCGGCGTTCTTCGCCGGGCTCGGGATCGGCCAGCTGATGCAGGGCAGCCTGTCCGACCGCTTCGGCCGCCGGCTCCCGTTGCTGATCGGCACCACCGTCTACACGCTCGCCTCGGTCGGCTGCGCGCTGGCGCCGGATCTCTTCTGGCTGTCCGTGCTGCGGCTGGTGGCGGCGCTCGGCGGCTCGGCGAGCATGGTGATCCCGCGCGCCATCGTTCGCGACCTCTCCACCGGGCAGGCGGCGGCGCGCATGATGTCGCAGCTCATGCTGGTGATGGGTGCCGCACCCATCCTGGCACCGACGCTCGGCGGCATCGTCCTGGCGGCGGCGGACTGGCAGGCGATCTTCTGGGTGATCGCGGGATACGGCGCGATCTGCTGTCTGCTGGTGTGGCGGTTCCTGCCCGACACCCTCCCGGAGCACTACCGCGTCCGGCTGTCGCTCCCGGCCCAGATCAGCCGCTACGCCGGCATCCTGCGCGACCGCAGCTTCCTCAGTCACGCCATGGTCGGGAGCTCCTGCTCGTTCGGCATGTTCGCCTATATTGGCGGCTCCCCGGTCGTCTTCATCGAGCATTTCGGCCTCAGCCCGGCGCGGTTCGGGGTGCTGTTCGGCGTGTGCGCCGCGTGGCTGATCGCCGCCTCACAGGTCAATCCGCGCCTGCTGCCCCGCTTCGGGATCGGGCGGGTGCTGCGCGCGGCGGTGCGCGCGTCGCTGGCCGCGACCGCGGTGCTGGTGGTGGTCGCGTTCACCGGACGGGGCGGCATCCTCGGTGTCGTGCTGCCGATCTTCGTGAACATGGCGAGCTTCGGTTTCGTGATGCCGAACGCGACGGTCGGCGCGCTGTCGCGCCAGGGCGCCCGTGCAGGCAGTGCCTCGGCGGTGATGGGCACCTTGCAGTTCATGCTCGGCGCGTCCAGCGGGCTGCTGGTCGGGCTGCTGAGCGACGGGTCGGCGCGCCCGATGGCGTGCTTGATGCTCGCGGGCGCGATCGTCGCCAACGTTGCCGACCTGCGCCGGCCGCGGACATAGTGTGCGCTTGATCGAGAAGGGATTCGCCGCATGGACCTGCAATTGGCCGGCAAGCGCGTGCTGGTGACGGGCGGCTCGAAGGGCATCGGCCAAGCGAGCGCCGAGGTGCTGGCGGACGAGGGGTGCGACCTGATCCTGGTCGCGCGCGACTCGGCCGTGCTGGAGCGGACCGCCGCCGCGATCCGGGACCGGCGACAAGTCAGTGTCCGCACCATCGCCGCCGACCTCTCGAGCGACGCGGCGGTCCGCCGGGTGGCGGGCGAGGCGGGCGAGATCGACATCCTGGTGAACAACGCCGGCGCCATCCCGCCGGGCAACCTCGGCGCGGTCGACGACGCGACTTGGCGGCGGGCGTGGGATCTCAAGGTGTTCGGCTTCATCTCGCTGTGCCGCGCGGTCTACCCGGCGCTGGCGGCGCGTCGCTCGGGCGTGATCGTGAACGTGATCGGCGCCGCCGGCGAGCGGTTCGATCCGAATTACATCGCCGGCAGCGCGGGCAATGCCGCGCTGATGGGGTTCACCCGTGCGCTCGGTCGCGCGGCGCCGGCCGACAACCTGCGGGTCGTCGGCATCAACCCCGGCCCAATCGCCACCGCCCGACTGGAAATGCTCAGCCGCACACGGGCGGGGCAGCAACTCGGCGATCCCGAGCGATGGCGCGAGCTGTTTGCCAAGATGCCGTTCGGTCGCGCCGGCACGCCCGAGGAGATCGGCAACGCGGTCGCATTCCTCGCCAGCCCGCGTTCGGGCTACACTTCAGGTACCATCCTTACCATCGACGGAGGCGGCGCATGAAGGTTCGTGGAGTGGCACTGCTCGCGCTTTCGGCGGCACTGGTTGGCGGATGCCAGCGCGCGGCGGCGCCTACCACAGCGCCGGTCATCCCGACGGTGCAATACAAGAGCAACTCCATCAACGTGCCGGGATACGTGTCCACCTGCGACAGAGGTCAGCCGGGGATGAACTACAACTGTCCGGAAGACCGAAACTAGGGTGCTGTCGTCGGCGAGACTCTGGATGGATTGTCTCGCACAGGTCATTGCTACCGATCGTTAGTATGCTATCGCTTAGCACACGCATTAGTCGGCTGACCCTGGTTCGGGAGACTTGACCGCCGCATGAACATACTTCTGACCGGCGGCTGCGGTTTCATCGGCTCCGCTGTGATCCGCGCCATCGTCCGTGGCACCGGCCATCGCGTTGTCAACCTGGACAAGTTGACCTACGCCGCCTCCGAGGTTGCGCTGGAGGAGGCCGGGTCGCATGAGCGCCACGTGTTGGTCCGCGCCGACATCGCGGATACGGCTGCCGTCCGCGCGGCATTCGCGCGCTACCAACCCGACGCGGTGATGCACCTCGCCGCGGAGAGCCACGTGGATCGCTCGATCGACGGGCCGGCGGCGTTCATCCACACCAATGTCGTCGGCACCTTCACCCTGCTCGAGGAGGCGCGTGCCTACTGGTCCGCCCTGCCGGCGCCGCGGCGGGCGGCGTTCCGCTTCCATCACGTCTCGACGGACGAGGTGTTCGGCGCGCTCGGCGCAGGCGACCCGCCGTTCACCGAAAACACCGCCTACGACCCACGCAGCCCGTACTCCGCCAGCAAGGCGGCATCCGATCATCTCGCGCGCGCCTGGTGGCACACCTACGGCCTGCCAGTGATCGTCAGCAATACCGTCAACAACTACGGGCCGTGGCAATTCCCCGAGAAGCTCATTCCGCTCGTCGCCCTCAACGCGCTCGAGGGCAAGCCGCTTCCCGTCTACGGGGACGGGTCGAACCAGCGCGACTGGCTGTTCGTCGACGACCACGCCGAGGCGCTGATACGGGTGCTGGAACGCGGAACGCCTGGTGTCACATACGCGATCGGCGCCCGCCAGCCGCGCAGCAACCTCGACGTGGTGCACGCCATCTGCGCGCACATAGACAGTCGCCTGCCCGATCCCGTCGGACCGCGCAGCCGGCTGATCCGCTTCGTCACCGACCGACCGGGCCATGATTTCCGCTACGAGATCGACCCGTCGCGCAGCGAGGCGGCGCTCGGCTGGACGGCGGCGCATGATTTCGCGGCCGGACTGGCGCGCACGGTCGACTGGTATCTCGACAATCGCGACTGGTGGGAGGCCGTGCGCGCCCGGCGCTACGCGGGGCAGCGGCTCGGAACGGCGGCGTGAGGTCCTGCGCATGAAAGGCATCCTGCTTGCCGGCGGTTCAGGCACGCGCCTGCACCCGATGACGATTGCCTCGTCGAAGCAGATGCTGCCGATCTACGACAAGCCGATGATCTACTACCCGCTGTCGACCTTGATGCTCGCCGGCATCCGCGACCTGCTGGTGATCTCGACGCCCGAGCATCTGCCGCAGTTCCGCCGGCTGCTGCAGGACGGCTCGCGCTACGGCGTGACGATCTCCTACGCCGAGCAGCCGCGCCCAGAGGGCCTCGCGCAGGCTTTCCTGATCGGGCGGGACTGGCTGGCCGGCGAGCCCTGCGCCCTGGCACTCGGCGACAATCTGATCCACGCCGACCACCTGTCCGCCCTGATGCAAAACGCCGCGGCGCGCGAACACGGGGCGACGGTGTTCGCCTATCAGGTGCGCGATCCCGAGCGCTACGGCGTGGTCGCGTTCGACGCCGCCGGCCGGGCGTCGGAGATCGTCGAGAAGCCGGCGGCGCCGCATTCCAACTGGGCCGTCACCGGCCTCTACTTCTACGATTCCCGCGTCTCCGACCTGGCACGGGAGATCCGCCCGTCGGCGCGCGGCGAGCTCGAGATCACCGACCTCAACCGGATCTACCTCGAAGAAGGCAGCTTGCACGTCGAGCGCCTGTCGCGCGGGTGCGCCTGGCTCGATGCCGGCACGCCCGACAGCCTGCTGCAGTCGGCAACCTTCGTGCAGACCATCCAATCGCGCACCGGGATGCTAGTGGGCAGCCCCGAGGAAGTCGCGTTCCGCATGGGCTTCATCGACGCCGACCGGCTGATGCAACACGCGCTGTCGCTGGGCAAGACGGAGCTCGGCCGGGTGCTGATGGAACTCGCCGAGGGAGAGCACGCGTGAAGGTCGAGCGCCTGGCCATCCCGGACGTGCTGCTGATCGAGCCGCCGCGCCACCAGGACCCGCGCGGCTTCTTCTCCGAGACTTGGAGTGCCGCGCGCTTCGCCGAGCACGGGATCGGGCCGGCCTTCGTACAGGACAATCACAGCCTGTCGGTCCCGCGTGGCGTCATCCGCGGCCTGCATCTGCAGATCGACCCCAACCCGCAGGGCAAGCTGGTCCGCGTCGTGCGCGGCGCAATCTGGGACGTGGCCGTCGACGTCCGCCGCGGCTCGCCCAGCTTCGGGCGCCACGCGGCGGCGGTGTTGAGCGCCGCCAACTGGATGCAGCTCTGGGTTCCCGTCGGCTTCCTGCACGGGTTCTGTACGATCGAACCCGACACCGAGGTCATCTACAAGGTGAGCGCTCCGTACGACCGGGCGGCCGAGCGCGGCGTCGCCTGGGACGACCCCGACCTCGACCTGCCCTGGCCCGTCGCGCGCGGCGAGGCGCTGCTGTCGGACAAGGATCGCGCCCTGCCGCGATTGTCCGAATGCCCCGCATGGTTCCGGCTCTGATGCGGGCAGCCGGCCCGATCCTCGTCACCGGCGGCGAGGGCCAGCTCGCACGGGCGCTCGACGCGGCGGCGACGGCACGGCGGCTCCCCGTCGTTCGGGTCGGACGGCCGGCGTTCGACTTCGATCGGCCCGAATCGCTGCAGGCGGCGATCCGCGACCATGCGCCGGCGCTGGTGGTGAATGCCGCCGCCTATACCGGGGTGGACGCCGCGGAGACCGATGCCGACGCGGCGTTCCGCGCCAATCGCGACGGCCCGGCGCGGCTCGCCGCCCTGGCGCACGCCGCCTCGGTCCCGTTGATTCACGTCTCGACCGATTACGTCTACGACGGGCTCAAGGGTGAACCGTATGTCGAGACGGACCCGACGGCGCCGACCGGCGTCTACGGCGCGAGCAAACTCGCCGGCGAGGAGGCGGTCCTGACCTCCGCCGTGATGGCGATGGTCGTACGGACTTCCTGGGTCTACGCCGCCACCGGCAAGAACTTCGTCGTCACCATGCTCAACGCCGCCAAGCGTACCGACCGGCTTCGCGTCGTGGCGGACCAGAAGGGCTGCCCGACCGCGGCTTCGGACCTTGCCGACGCCATAATCGCCATCGCCGATCGCTTGGCGGACACCGGCTGGCGTCCGGCGTATCACGGCGTCTATCATGCGGCGGGATCGGGGTGGACCACCTGGCACGGGCTCGCCACGGCCGTGTTCCGGCAAGCGGCGCGGCATCAGGCCAAAGCTCCCGTCGTCGAGCCGATTGCCACCGCCGACTGGCCGACCGCCGCCCGCCGCCCGCCGGACTCGAGGCTCGATTGCACAAAACTGAACGAATGTTTCGGCGTTGGCCTGCCAGATTGGACACGCACGCTTTCCCAAACCGTCGACACGATCTTCGGTCGGACGCCGTAGTCTGCGCCGAAACGGTTGCGGATGGTACGGACGGCAAGCGAACGGCGGTCCTGCTTTCCACCTACAATGGCGAGCGCTTCTTGCAGGAGCAGCTCGATAGCTTGCTGGCGCAGACCCACGGCGCATGGGTCCTGTTCTGGCGAGACGACGGCTCCACGGACGGCACCCTCGCGCTGTTGCGTGACTTCACGGCCGGACCGGGGCGCGGTCGGTGCGTGCAGGTGGGCGAGGCGGCGCGGCTCGGTGCCACGCCTAGCTTCCTCCTCGTGCTCCGGGCGGCGCTGGCCGGCGAGTTCGACGCCTTCGCTTTCGCCGATCAGGACGACGTGTGGCTGCCCGGGAAACTGGCCCGCGGCGTCGCGGCGCTAAGCGGCGCCGAGGCTGACCGGCCGGTGCTCTACTGCGCGCGACAGGTGTTCGTCGACGAGAAGCTGTCGCCCATCGGCTTGTCTTGCCGATTGCGGCGGGAACCCGGCTTCCCGGCGGCGCTGACACAGAATATCGCCACCGGTTGCACGATGCTGATGAACCGACGCGCGGCTCTGCTCGTGGCGGGAAGCCGGCCGCCCTCGGCCGCGCTGCACGACTGGTGGGCGTATGTCCTTGTCGCCGGGGCCGGCGGGGCCGTGCTCGCCGACGACACGCCGGCCGTGCTCTACCGGCAGCACGGCCGCAATCTCGTCGGGGCGCCGAAATCGATGTGGCGGCGCGCGATCGCAGCATCCAAGCGTGGCCCGGCGGTGTTCATGAACGTGTTCCGCCAGCAAGTGAGAGCCTTGGCCGAACAGCCGCACCTGCTATCCGGGCCGTCCCGCGATCAGGTCCAGGTTCTCGCGGCGGCGTTACGAGGCAGTAAGCTTGACCGATGGCGCGTGCTGCGCGGCGTCGCGGGCCTGCATCGACAGACCTGGTTAGAGACGCTGATCTTCCGAACTTGGTTCCTGTTCGGTTGAGACGATCCGCCGACGCTGGCAACTCCACCGCATCCACACCACCTTAACTCGTGTATAATTGGCAACCGGGCACACCGACGGTAGCCTGCGTTGACGTCGGGCCGGCGTTCCGGTTTTACGAGATGATCTCGGGGCGAGAGCCCCTACGGAGGATAGATGGGCAGCTTTAGCATCTGGCATTGGCTGGTCGTTCTGATGGTCGTGTTGTTGCTGTTCGGCAGCGGCAAGGTCAGCAACCTGATGGGCGACTTCGCCAAGGGCATCAAATCGTTCAAGAAGAACATGGCCGACGAAAACGACGCGTCGATGGAGGCCAGCACGGAGCGGCCGAGCGGCACGATTTCCGGCCCCAGCGTGCAAAGCTCCGCCAAGACTAAGGAGCCCGTCTAACCACCGACGTCCCGCATCTGCCGTGGCGGGCTTGTGGCCGCCCGTTATGGCAGGGCACCTTCGGCTGACTCAGCCGGAGGGTTCTGATGACCACGCACCGCATCGCGCCGACCCCGCAGACCGTCCGCTGGGGCAGTTTCGACGCGAGCTACCCGCCCGTCGCGACCGTTCAGTCCGGCGATGTCGTCGTTATCGAGTGTGTGTCGGGGGCCGAGGATGTCATGCCCGACGCCTCGACCGGGTTCGCCATCCCGCCGGCTCTCGCCGCGATCCAAGCCTCGGTGCCGCGGATGCCGGGCCACATCGTGACCGGCCCGGTCGCGGTGGCCGGGGCGGCGCCGGGTGACGTGCTCGAAGTGCACGTAGAGAAGATCGAGTTCGGCGCGGATTGGGGCTACTGCGGTTTTCGGCCGCTGGTCGGAACGCTCCCCGAGGATTTCCCTGAACGCTTCCTCAGCCACATCCCGATCGATCGCGCGAAGCGGACCTGCAAGCTGCCCTGGGGCACCGAACTCGCCCTCGCACCGTTTTTCGGCGTCATGGGCGTTGCGCCGCCGCCGGCGTACGGCACGATCTCCACGATCCAGCCGCGCGAGCACGGCGGCAATCTCGACAACAAGGAGCTCGGCGAGGGCAGCACCTTGTTCCTGCCCGTCTGGGCCAAGGGCGCACTGTTCTCCGCCGGTGACGGTCACGGGGTGCAGGGCGATGGTGAGGTCTGCATCAATGCATTGGAAACCTGCCTGACCGGCACGTTCCGGCTCACCTTGCACAAAGGCGGCGGAGCGAACGTGCCGATGCTGCGCTACCCGCGCGCCGAGACCGCGAGCCATTTCATTAGCATGGGCATGAACGAGGATCTCGACCTGGCGATGAAGCAGGCGCTGCGCGAGATGATCGCGTTCATCTGCAGCCGCGCCAATCTGTCTCGCCAAGAGGCCTACCAGTTCTGTTCACTGGCGGTAGATTTCCACGTTACCCAGACGGTGAACGGCGAGAAGGGAGTGCACGGCCTGCTGCGCAAGGGGTTGTTGTTCTGATCGGGTTTTCCACAACTTTTTGCGGTTCGGCGCAAATGCGTCGTTGAGCGGGGGGGCGCTGCCGTCTACCATATCTTGGGTCACGGCAGCGAGGAGCCCACGACATGGAGTGGAACGACGAGATCATCGTTCGTTTGCGCGCACTTTGGTCGGAGGGCTTGTCGACAGCCGAGATCGGCCGGCGACTAGGCGTGTCCAAGAACGCCGTGGTCGGCAAGGCGCACCGCTTGGTGCTGCCCCCGCGCGCCTCGCCGATCAAGCGCGAGGGCGGCGCGTCGCGATCCCGCCCGGCGGTCCGTCGCGTTGCGGGACCAACGCTCCCGCCGCTGCCGAGCGCCGCAGCGCGGCCCGTGCCGGCTGCTTCCGCGCGCCCGGAACCCCGACTGTTGCCGCGACCGGCCGCAGTTGCCTCGACCGGGAGTTCGCGCGTTCAGGCCGTCCCGCGTCCGTTCGGCCGCGTCGTCGCCTGCTGCTGGCCGCTCGGCGAGCCGGGGACCAAGACGTTCAGCTTCTGCGATGCCGGTTCCGTGCCCGGCAAGCCATACTGCGCCGAGCACGCCCAGCTCGCCTACGTGAAGGTGCGGGACCGGCGCGAGGATGCAGCCTAAGCGTCCTGCTTGGCTGGCGGATTGGTGCCGGCAATCTCGCCCAGCAGGCATCGATCCGAGCTATCAAGCGTTGTAGGTCGACAATCACGAAGGTTTTGCCATGAAACGGATTACCATATCGATCGCGGCCGTCCTCCTCATCGGGGTTGGATCGGTATCAGCACAGGCAGGTTGCTTGACGGGCGCCGCGGTCGGCGGCGCGGCGGGGCATGTGGCCGGACATCATGGCGTTCTGGGCGCTGCCGCCGGATGCGCTGTCGGGCACCACGAGGCCAACAAGTCGCGCGCGCAGAAGGCGGCGCAGAATCAGCCTTCGGGCAACACGGGCGGGACCGACACCACGAATAAGCAGCAGTAGGCTCAACACATGCGCCGAGAAACGTCGGCCCTGATCGCGGCAGCCGCCGTTCTCGGGGCCGCTCGGATCGGGGCGCGCTACAATCCCGGTCCAGGCCAGCCTCGGACCGCCACCTGGTATGCCCGACTGGACAAACCATCATTCACGCCACCTGGCGCCGTTATCGGGGCGGCGTGGACCGGCCTTGATCTCTTGCTGTGCGTAGCCGGTTACCGGCTGCTCGCGGCGACACCGAGCCCACAACGCCGGACCGCACTCGGTCTGTGGGGCTTGAGCGTTTCCGGGTTGGCGGTGTGGCCGTACCTGTTCTTCGGGCGCAAGCGCCTGGGGGAGAGCGTGGTCGCGCTGGGAGGAATGCTCGCTGTCGCGGCCGGCGGGGTCGCCGCGGCGGCCCGCGTTGACACGCTCGCGGCCGCTGCCATCGCGCCGCTGGTCGGCTGGCTCGGCTTCGCCGGTTTGCTGAACGAGGAGATCTGGCGGCGGAACTGAGCCGGCGAGGTTGGCGGTCGCCGCTCAATCCGGCTCCACCTGGACGATGCGGAAGACGAGTTCCTCCCCGCTCGGCGGCCGAAGGGTGAGGTACTCCCCTGGCCGCAACAGGTTAAGCGCGAGGTTCCAAATCGGTTCGTCGGCATCGCGCTCCGCCCGCAACGCCCAGCTCCGCTCGTCCACCAGGATGAGTTCGCCACACCATTCGTCGCGATGCGGCCATGAGCGGCGGGTCCGCCAGGGCAGTGGCGCCACCAGGTAAGCCGCACGGTCGATCTGTCCCTGCGGTGTCAGGCACACGCTAATACCAACGGCTTCAGACCATGACCGGTTTGGCCCAGCCTCGGGTTGCGATGGATGTGATGCGTTCTGGCATTGCGACCAGGCTGTTCCAAGCGTCGCAACAGGCATCGATGATGGCGTCGTAGG